>Ga0102938_10003046_pt1 | contig 12557 bp, 13 predicted proteins | sample SalPonR2_B_D2_MG_FD_84516 | JGI IMG/M metagenome (GOLD analysis project Ga0102938, IMG submission 84516) | Salt pond soil microbial communities from South San Francisco under conditions of wetland restoration - Salt Pond MetaG R2_B_D2_MG | ecosystem: Environmental > Aquatic > Marine >... | reverse complement strand
GTGACGGTCTGCGAGTTGTTTTCCGCCGCCGTGGCCACTACGCACCTCGTCCCCTGTGCGACGGCGTATTCGGACCCGTTTCCGGGTGCCACCTGCCGGACGGCGTCTGAACCCACCGCGGCGGACCCGTCCGTGCCGATCTGGTGGGAGACGCCGAGGCTCTCGGGCGTCGCGACAGCGAGTCCGGTGAAGAGGGCAGCGACGGTCGAGAGCGCGACGAGGACGACGACGACGCGGACGAGGGGACTCTGCTGCATTAACCCGCGGTTCCGGTCTCGCTCACTTCGTTATGAATCGGTTTCTCGACTCACGGCCCCCGGGTGGGGGAATTGTCCCGACGGCCCTCACGCCGGCGCGCCTGTCACAGATCGGGCCCCATAGCCGGTGTGCCCCGTCGCGACGCCGACAGGGAACGAGTAACAAAGCCGGGGGAACGCCTCGCCACAGCCACTCAGTCCGATCGAAACCAATGTACCGAGGACACACGACCGGGATCGTCATCCCGGCCTACAACGAGGAGGGGTTCGTCGGCGAGACGATCGAGTCGGTGCCGCGGATCGCCGATCGCATCTACGTCATCGACGACGGATCGACGGACGACACGTGGGACGAGATAACGCAGTACGCGGCCGCCGAGAACGACCGCACGGCGACGGTCGAGCCGTCCGAGGCCGGTTTCGAACGCCGCGTCGTCCCGATACAACACGAACAGAATCGCGGTGTGGGCGGGGCGATAAAGACGGGCTACCACCGCGCGAGGCGCGACGAGATCGCCCTCACCGCCGTGATGGGAGGCGACGGGCAGATGGAACCCGAGATGCTGGGGGACCTGTTCGACCCGATCGTCGAGGGACGCGCGGAGTACACGAAGGGGAACCGCCTGATGGAGCGGACGGGACACGGCGAGATGCCGCGGTTTCGGTTCATCGGGAACGCGACGCTGACCGCGCTCACGAAGATCGCCAGCGGCTACTGGGGGAGCGGTGACCCCCAGAGCGGGTACACGGCCATCTCGCTCGCGGCCTTGGAGTCGGCCGACGTCGACGAGATGTACGAGTACTACGGCTACTGTAACGACCTCCTCGTGAAGCTGAACGTCGCGGACGCGCGCGTGGCCGACGTCCCGCGACCGATCACGTACGGCGACGAGGAGAGCGACATCTCGTACCGGCGCTACGTTCCGCGGGTGTCGGCGATGCTGTTCCGGAACTTCCTGTCCCGGCTGTGGACGAAGTACGTCCTGTTCGACTTCCACCCGCTGGTCATCGCGTACGCCGTCGGCGCGCTCGCCGCGCTCGTCGGCGTCGGCGGGGCGGTCGCGGCCGCCGGAGCTGTCGCCGCGGGCGGTGCGCCCGTCGTGACCGGAGCGATGTCGCTGCTACTGCTGCTCGCAGGCGGTGCCGGCCTCCTCGCCGGCATGGTTCTCGACGCGCGGGCGAACGAACACCTCGACGCGACCGACCGTCGGTTGAACGGGCGGATGGCCGAATACGGGTCGAACCGGCGCGGCGACAGAGAGCGGGCGTCGCGAAACGGCGACGCGGCGCGCCCGGTTCCGGACCCCCAGCCGGCAGAGGCATCGGAGGACTGACTGTTGAAATTGGGTCGGAGCGCGGCTGAATGATCAGTTCCAACGGCGGGCCGCTCCGCCGCTCCGTGGACCCCGCCTACTGGGTCTCGGAGTCGGTGCGAGCATCGAGAGCGGCCAAAGAGAGCATGCCGGCACAGAAGGCGAGGACGACGACGTTGGTCATCGACGGTACGCTCGCCAACTGCGCGGCGAAAAACGTGACACCGAACAGCGCTGTGAGCAGGAGGTACTGCTGTCCCCCTGTGTTGGACTGTTCCGGTTCCTGAGTCTCGAAGTACTCGTACAGCGGGGTCGCGCTGTCGTTGAGTTCGACGATCCCCCTCGTCTGATTGTACTCGATGATCCCCGCGTCGTCCATCTTCGGAAGGTGACACTGGTAGAGCCCGATGTACACGCGCTTTCGCTGCTGGGAGTTGAGCTGTCGGACGTCGATGTCGTTTTCGATCGCCGCGATGTGTTCGGCGAGTTCGCCGAGGGGCGTGGGGTCATCCTCGTCTTCGAGGTACTTGAGGATGAGCCGCCGTCGTCGGTTCTTCAGGATCTCGAACGTGACGTTGAGCGGGAGTTCGCTGTCTCCGTTGTTACCCGCGTCGAAATCCGAGTCCGCCGACCACGCACTCGGTGGGCGACCCGCCGTATCGACATCGGTATCGTCGCCGGAATCCGACGGTTCGGTTGTCTCCGATTCGTCGGCGCGTGATAGTAATGCGTCTATCATTGTTGTGGTCTCAATCCGGCGTTCCGGTCGTGTCGCGCCGGGCTCCTTCCGACGACCCGGCGGAGCCAACGGGGGTGTGGCCGACGGGAAGACACGGCCCGAGGCGTTTCCACCGAGGTAATCGGCGGCTCGCACGATCGACCCTCCTCGTCGGTCCTCGACGGATTTCGGCTCTCTTGTGCCCGGTGTGACGCTGACGAGGAGGACTGACCGACGGCCTCCGTGATGTGCGACCGGCGGTGAATTAATCTGAGCATTGTGAGCGATGGCCTGAGGATAGCATCTCGATACGGACTACGGTCTGCGTGGGTGCCACGAGCATGTTCGTGTCTTCCATGCGACGTATCCTGTATTGTTATATTTCGAATAAATGCGGTTAACACCAACGTACCACCGAGCATATTCTTGTCCTTCTGTACCGACGAATACGGCCGTTTTGGACGGCTCTGTCGGCGATTCAATCCGGCTTACAATCGCCGAATAACAATGCCCGGACGTGGAGAATGCTGTTCGTTACCAGTGGCGGTAACCGACGATCATGATCAAACACACACTGCGAACGCGGACGGCGGAACGCTCGGAGCGTCGTCAGCTGACGGACGGACGCTCTCGTCGCACCGACGCGGCTTCACTAGGGAGCCGGAGCCACAGCCTACTCTCGGCTGCTCGAGCAATCCACCACCCGACACGGTTCTGGGAACGGCTTCGCGACGGGGGGTGGATCTGATGTGCGGAATCACCGCGTGTGTCGATCGCGATGACGTCTCCGAGACGCTGTTCACCGGATTAGAGAACCTGGGATACCGTGGGTACGACTCAAGTGGCATCGCGACGAACGACGGCCGCGACATCACCGTCGTCAAACGTGAGGGTAAGATCCGGAATCTCGAAGCGGCGCTCGAAACGGATACACCGAGCGGTCGCGTCGGTATCGGACACACCCGCTGGAGCACCCACGGCGCGCCGACCGACCGCAACGCGCACCCGCACACCGACTGTCACGACCGGATCGCCGTGGCTCACAACGGGATCATCGAAAACCACGCCGCGCTTCGAGACGAGCTGACGAGCCGGGGACACACGTTCACTAGCGACACCGACACCGAGGTCGTCCCGCACCTCGTCGAGGAAGCGTTGGAGAAAGGTCGATCCCCGGTGGAGGCGCTCAGAGATACCGTCGACCGGCTGGAGGGAAGCTACGCCCTCGCGCTGCTGATCGAGGGCGACGAGGCGTTGTACGCGACGCGAAACGGGTCACCGCTCGTCCTCGGCATCGACGGCGACCGCCGGTTCTTGGCGAGCGACGTGCCGTCTTTCCTCGATTTTACCTCCGAGGTGGTGTACCTGAAAGACGGCGACATCGTGCGGGCGGAGGCGGGCTCCCACTCGGTCGTCGACGGCAGCGGCGAGCCCGTCTCACGAGAGGTGACCACGGTCGACTGGTCTCCGGAGGACGCCGAACGGAACGGCTACCCGCATTTCATGCTCAAGGAGATCAACGAACAGCCGGCCGCGCTCGAACGCGCACTCGAAGGTAGAATCAGTGACGATGGGACCGTCGAACTCGAATCGTTCCCGCCGGGGACCTTCGAGGACGTCGAAGAGGTCCAGCTCATCGCGTGCGGAACCTCGTATCACGCCGCGCTGTACGCCAGACAACTGCTCGTCGACAGAGGCGTCGCCGCGCACGTCTTCAGCGCGGGTGAGTACGCGACGACCCCGGCGCAGATCTCCCCCGAAACGCTCGTGATCGCGGTCACACAGAGCGGGGAGACCGCGGATACGCTCGAATCCCTCCGGCACGCGTCCCGAGAGGGCGCTCGGACGGTCGCGGTGACGAACGTCGTCGGATCGACGGCAGCCAGGGAGGCCGACGACGCGCTCTTTATCCGGGCTGGCCCGGAGATAGGCGTCGCCGCGACGAAGACCTTCTCCTCGCAGGTCGCCGTCCTCGGACTGCTTTCGGACCGCCTCGTCACGGATATGACGGGAACTCCGCCGCCGGACCGCGAGGCGTTCTTGCGCGCGCTGAAACGGCTTCCCGACCACGTACAGCGGGTGCTCGACCAGTCGACCGTCTCCGCGACCGCCCGTCAGTACCGCGGTAGCGACGGGAACTTCTTCATCGGCCGGGGCGTCTCGTATCCGGTGGCGCTCGAAGGGGCGCTGAAGTTCAAAGAGATCACGTACGAACACGCGGAGGGGTTCGCGGCGAGCGAGTTGAAACACGGCCCGCTCGCGCTCGTCACGCCGAACACTCCCGTGTTCGCCGTCTTCTCCGGTAACCACGACGAGAAAACGTTGAGCAACGTCGAAGAGGTCCAGACGCGCGGCGCGCCCGTCATCGGAATCGCGAACGAAAAGGCGACGCGGGTCAGCGACGTCGTCGACGAGTTCCTGCCGCTCCCCGACACGCACCCGGACGTCACGGGGATACTGGCCAACGTTCAGCTCCAGCTCGTCTCGTATCACGTCGCCGACCTCCTCGACCGCTCGATCGACAAACCCCGGAACCTCGCCAAGAGTGTGACAGTCGAGTGATTCACCAGACCCCCGCCGTCCGGTCGTCCGCCGACGGTCCATGGGGCGAGCCCTTGGAGGCGAAGAGACGGATCCAGCGGTAACTCGTACCAATGTCGGACTCGAACCAATCCGCGTTGAGCCAGGATGAGGCCTATGACCTGTTGAGCAGCGCGCGGCGACGATACGTGATCTCGCACCTCCGGTCTCGCGAGGGACCGGTGGTTCTCAGCGACCTCTCGGAGCGTCTCGCCGCGTGGGAAAACGACATTCCCGTTGATGAGTTGAGCGACAAGCAGATAAAGCGAATCTACGTCTCGCTGTACCAGACGCACCTGCCGAAGCTGGAAGACGCCGGACTGATCGAGTACGACAAAGAGCGCAGCACCCTCGAGTTGCGAAGCGAAGCCGAAGACCTCGACGAGTACCTACCGAAATCCGAAGACGACTCGGAGGGGGTCGGGTGGCAGACGGTATACGCCACGCTCGCGGGGATCGGTCTCTTGGTCTATCTCGTCTTGACGCTCGCTCCGTCGGCTCCGGTGTCGATGGGACAGTTCGGCGCGCTCATCATGATCACGTTCGGCATCGTGGCGATCCTCCAACACCTCTCTTCGGAGAGTTAATCCATGAATTCCCAGTTGAAAACAGAGAATCCGACCCGTCGACTTCCGTCGGCGCGTGCCGGGACACACGCTGGCGGTGACCGACGATGACGACCGACTGGGACGTCGTCGGATACGTCATCAGCTCGGAGCACCGCACGGCGGTACTGGGTCGTCTCGCAGAGGGGCCGTCGACGCCGACGCAGATCGCCGACAGCGTCGATATCTCCGTCACGCACGTGTCGCGGGCGCTCCGAGCGCTCAGACAGCGAGAACTCGTGGACCTGCTCGTCCCTGAAGAACGCCGAAAAGGACGGATCTACGGGATCACGTCGAACGGCAAGGAGGTGTGGGAACTCATTCAGAGCAGGGGGCTGGCCGAGTGAATCGAACCCGGACACCGCGGTCGTGACGAAGCGGGAACAGTGCCCCTGTTAGGCCGGACATTACCATATCCGTCGCGTCACAGTCTTCAGCCGCATGCGACGAAAACTCATCGCGACCGTCCTCATCGCTGCGGCACTGTTCGCCGTCTGGCTCGAACGTTCGACGCGACCGGATCTGGTCGACGAATACGACGACTGAGCCCTCACCGCGAAGGTACGGAGCGGCTACTCTTCACGCCTGTCGGTGACGTGTCCGACACGCGGCCTTCGGCTTTCGGAACGAGTCCGCCGAACCCGCGCGCAAGAACACATGAACCAGACCGTTATTCAGGCGATCGATTACGCCGACGGAACCGACGAATCACCCGACGACTACCCCACTCTCGACGCTGCGATCGAAAAGGCGGTCGAGGTGACGAAGACCGCCCTCGAGACGTACGAGAACCCGGCGATCATGTGGACCGGTGGCAAGGACTCCACGCTCGTCCTCTACTTCGTGAAAGAAGTCGCAGAGCGGTACGGACACGATATCCCGCCGGCGATCGTCCTCGACCACTACCAGCATTTCGACGAGCTGCTCTCGTTCGTCGATCGGTGGGGAGAGCGGTGGGGCGTCGACGTTCACGTCGCCGAGAACAATGACGTCGGCGAATACGTGAAAGCGAACGAGGTCGAGCCGGGAGATCCGATCCCGGTTGACGCGCTCAACGAGCGCAACCGACGGGCGGTTCGCGAGGACCTCGAATACGACGACGACACGTTTCCCTTCCTGTTGGACACGTACGTCGGTAACCACCTCCTGAAGACGGCCGCGCTCAACGACGCGCTCGAAGAACACGAGATCGACGGCATCTTCTCCGGGATTCGCTGGGACGAACAGGAAGCGCGATCCGCCGAGACGTTCTTCTCGGCTCGTCACGATCCGACCGTCAGTCCACCCCACGACCGCGTCCAACCGATCCTCCAGTTTCGCGAACGCGACGTCTGGGACGCGCTCTGGACCCACGTCGTTCCGGGGGCCGTCGAGGCGTTCCCCGACGGTCACATCCCCCGGTCGCAAGACGACCTGCCGGAGGGAGTGACGCGCGACGAGATCCCGGTCGCTCCGAAGTACTTCGACGGGTTCAGATCGCTCGGCAGCGAGGTGTCCACGGAGCGAGCCGCCGCCGAGCCCGCTTGGCTTCAGGACCTCGACGCGACGACCGAGCGCGCGGGACGAGCCCAAGACAAAGAAGACCTGATGGAGCGGCTCCGCGACCTCGGCTACATGTAATTCGGCCGCCCTCTCACTACATCGAGTCGCCCGTGTCCTGGACGACGACGAGGTCGAAGGCCGTGTCGGCCGGCTCGTCATCGGGGGTGAGATAGCCGGCCGCGAACGCGGTGTACACCTGGCCGCCCGCGACGCTCACGTCGAAGCTCGCGGCGACATCCCCGTCGTTGCCCTCCGTATCGCCGCGAACGTCGAGGGTGTAGTCGCCGCCCGGGACCTCCACGTAGCTCGCGTCACCGTACCCGGCACCGTCGAACAGGAGGTCGCCGCTGGACCCGACCGTCACGTCGACCGCGGGAGCGTCGGGCGAGGCGTGGACGAGCCGGACTCGGGCGGTGTCGCTGCCGGGGTCCGAGTTGTCGTCTTCCAACACCAGCGGTTCGAACGGCTGGTCGGCGTTCTCACCGATCTCCCCGATGGCGGCGACCGTGTAATCGGTCTCCGCCTCGACCGGGACGGTACCGGCGAACACCGAGGTGTCGGGGTCGCCGGCGGCCGTGATCTCCACCTCCCGGTCTCCGGCCGGAACCTCGAGGTACGGACTCACGGCACCGAAGGGAACGTCTTCGAGGGCCGCCGAGCCGTCGACGAGGACGTCCACGTTCGGCGCGTCCGGCGACATGTGGGCCACCCGGACGTTCGCGGACTCGGACGGCGTCTCGTCGTCCTCGCCATCATCACCGTCGTCCCCATCTGTTCCGTCGCTCCCGTCGCCCCCATCGCCGTCCATTCCATCCTCACCGTTCCCGCCGTCACTTCCGTCGCTGTCGTTCGTCCCGTTGTCCCCGTCCGATCCGTCTTCGCCGTCTCCCGCGCATCCGGCGAGACCGACAACGGCACCTGTTCCGAGACCGAGGAGAATCCGCCGCCGTGTCGTCGCTGTTGAGTTCGGTGTCATCCAGTAACTCATCACTCTGCGAGCCGGATAACCGCTTTCGAGATTGAGACTCAAATCCTTAGCAACTCTCTGAAATATCGGACTCAAAGGGGTTGAAAGTAGAGTTTTCAACACAATACCGATTGATATTTACCTCCATCCGCCCGTTCGTTCACCGTGTGACACCGCGACGTGTGGGCAAACGTGTAGCCGTCGTGCGGAGCGTGCTCCCGGCGCGGAAGCGGCGGGCCGACACGGGGCAATGGCTCACTGTTTACGCGTCACCGCCCGTCTGTCGCCCGATACCGTCCGATTCGGCGGCCGATCTGAACACCCCGGGGGTTTCTTGTCCCGCGACGGACAACTATCGGGGTATGGAGCTGGTCCTCTGGCAGGCTCTCGCTGGCACGCGTGGGGGACCTAACCGGGCCCGCATCTTACAGGCACTTGATGACCGGCCCCGGAATCCAAATCAGTTAGCGGAGGATCTCGACCTGGCGTACAACACGATCCGCCATCACCTCGAGGTCCTCGAAAAAAACGGGATCGTTGCCAGCAGCACCGCGGATTACGGGACGGTGTACATGCCCAGTGACCGTACCAAGGACCACTGGACCACCGTCGAAGAGATCGTCTCACAAGAGGGGGGATAAGATGACCACAATCAACAGTATTCGATCGGTCTTGCGGGTGGACGGGGGAGAACCGCGCAGATGAGTCTCATGTTAGACGTGGCCCGCGTGGCCGCCGCGCTCAACATCGCGTTGCTTCTCGTCTTGATCGGGACGTGGGCGCGGAGTTACCTGGAGATCCGGGCACCGATGACGGTGGGTGTGATAGTGTTCGCGACGCTTCTGTTGGCGGAGAACGTCGTCGCACTGTACTTTTATCTCACCGTGTCGGGGATGCCGTCGCTGGCCGTGCGGTTCATGATGTTCATCCAGGTACTCGAAACGTTGGGCATCTCCGTACTCACGTATTTCACGTTACAGTGAGCGGCCGTCTTAATTCAAGCAGGGAATCCCGGCCTTTATGCCCGGAGGGAATGCGACACGGTGTTGACCACTCGCTCAATAATGTAACTGGTATATTATATAATAAAACAATAGTATTTCATATCTTGAATGTGAATATCAGGATATGTACGACCTCACCGGGTTTCAGCGAGACCTGCTGTACGTCATCGCCGGGCTTGATGACCCACATGGGCTCGCGATTAAGGATGAGCTCGAAGAGTACTATGAAAAAGAGATCCACCACGGTCGCCTCTATCCGAACCTTGACACGCTTGTCGAGAAGGGACTGATCGAAAAGAGTCAGCGGGACCGCCGGACTAACGAGTACTCGGTAACTCGCCGCGGCCAAAGGGAAATCCAAGCCCGCGTCGACTGGGAGGCAGAATATATCTCTCACGACTTCTGACACCTGTCGGCCCAGCAGTCGCCTGTAGGAAGCCACGACGTTCACGGCAGGGAGGATGCCGCTTAGACATGTACTAAGACGTAATTTGATATACTCGGTACCATTTCCGTGAAGCGCCTCGGGGTCAAGCCCCGAGGCACTCGCCTCGAACCCCCGCAGAAGTTGGTGAGATACGTCCCTGCTTAATTATTGACTGTGCCGTCGACCGAGTCGACAGCGGCTGACGATCGATCACGAGACCCAATCGTCTCCTCGACGTCGACGTACTCATTTTGGTGACGGTGACACGCGCTTCGCCAGCTTTTGTCGTGTTGGGTCGCGGTTGGGTGGTCCGTCTCGCACGCCGAGCCGAATGACGAACTGAACTGCTCGATGGCCGCGTCGGTATCACCCATCTTCGCGAGTTCGATCACGTCGTCGATGACCGCCTGCGCGTCACTGGGCAACGTCACGTCGTCGAGCAACTCTTCGATGGTGGCTTCGAGTTCGTCGTCTCCGCTGAGACCGAGCCGTCGGGTAATCGATCCCACTATCGGCTGGGACTCGCCGGCGCGGCGGTAGAGAACGGCTTGAATTGCGTCGATTGCCCGCCACGCTGCCGGCGACAGCGACCAGTCATCAGGCCGGATCTTCGCCGGACACCGGGTGGCGAGCGGGCACCCTTCAGGTGGCGTCCGCGGGCTCGGCGGTGTTCCGGGAAGCGTGACGCGCTCGCCCTCCCACGGCGACCCGCTCCCCGGTATCGCAGATAGGAGTGACACGGTGTACGGGTGTTGTGGAGACTGGTATACGCTCGTCGTCGGACCAACCTCGACGACGTTCCCGAGATACATGACTGCAACGCGGTCGGCGATGTGGCGGACGACGCTCAGGTCGTGAGCAATGAAGAGGTATGTCAGCCCGAGCGTCTCCTGTAGTTCTTCGAGCAGATTGATGATTCGCGCTTGGACGGAGACATCGAGTGCGCTCACGGGCTCGTCTAATATGAGGAACTCGGGTTCTAAGGCGAGCGCGCGGGCGATCCCAACTCGCTGGCGCTGCCCGCCAGAGAACTGGTGCGGATAGCGGTAGAAGTGCTCCTCGGAGAGCCCGACCCTGTCCAACAATCGGAACGCTCGCTCACGACGCAGCTCCGCGCGTGACGGGGTTATGCCGACGGTGACGGTCGTGGAGGTGCTTGGGTCAGACCCTGTCGATTCGTCGACTGAGACGGTCACTTCGTCTTGGTACAACGGAAGTGTCTCGCGAATCTCGACTGTCGGCGCGTCACCGCTAATATCTATCGTGAGCGCCGGAGAATCCGCTGAACTCGCCTCGGTGACGTCGCCGGCAAGCGTGGCCTCACCGCCACGAACTGCGGCCGAAAACGTCGGCCAGTCGTGTGCTGTGAGTGGTTCTTGGATTATCTCGCCGACTGTCATCCGGTCGTTAAGACTCTCCGCCGGGTCCTGAAACACCATCCCGATCCGCGTTCTCCAGTCCCGGCGTTGTTCGCTTGATAACTCGGTGATGTCGGTCCCATCGACGGTGTATCGGCCGTCGGTGACGTCTAGTAGGCCTAGAAGCGTTCGTCCGAGCGTCGTTTTTCCACAGCCCGACTCGCCGACGAGCCCGAGCGTTTCCCCGCGCTTGATAGTGAAGCTGACATCATCAACGGCTTTCACTGGCGGTTTGGAACCGATCAGACTATCATCTTCGTAGTACGTCGAGAGGTTCTCGACGCGTACGAGTGGGTCACGAGTCATTGTGAATCGGGCTGCTGGTGTGCTGTTGAGTCTTCATAGAGGAGACACGCTGCCGAGCGATTCGTCTGACGTGTCGCCGCTTCATTGGCACCTGCTCCATGGCTCGGTGAGGACTGTTCGACGGTGGACTCACGTGCGTCGAACTCCTCAGAGACCGGCGTCTTCGTGGCGGTGTCGGTGTCAATAGAGATGTGCGTCGGCGCGGTGTTCTCACACGCCGCGAACGCCTCCGGGCACCGCGGTGCGAACCGGCAGCGCGAGGCCGGACCGGTCGGCGTCGGGACTTCGCCGTCGATCGTTGGAAGCTGCGCGTCAGGCGGAGTCCGTCCTGGGATGCTGTTTAAGAGCGCCCGCGTGTAGGGATGTGCTGGCCGGGAGAATAAGACATCCGTCGGGGCCCGTTCGACAATTTCACCGGCGTAAATCACGTTGACGCGATCGGTCGCGTCCTCGATGACGCCCATGTCGTGTGTGATGAACAGGATCCCGAGGTCGTCGTCCCGTTGGAGATCTGCCAGTAGGTCGAGGATCTGCGCTTGGATGGTGACGTCTAGCGCCGTCGTTGGCTCGTCACAGACCAGTATATCCGGGTCACAGGCCAACGCGATTGCGATCACGACGCGCTGTTGCATGCCGCCCGACAGTTGGTGAGGGTATTCGTCGATGCGAGCGGTCGCGTCCGGAATCCCGACATCTTCGAGCAACTCGACGGCACGGGTCGTCGCCATCCGGCCGCGGAGCCCCTGATGGATCTTGAGCGCTTCCACGATCTGATCGCCAACCGTGTACACCGGATTGAGTGAGTTGGCTGGGTCTTGGAAAACGATCGAGATCGTCCCGCGATGGTCGTCCCAGCCGCTTTCTGTTAGCTCCGTCCCCTGGAGCTGGATTTGCCCCCGCTTGATCTGTCCGGGCGAGGACAGGAGGCCGAGGACTGCTCTCGCAGTGACTGACTTTCCGGAGCCTGACTCACCGACCAACCCAACTGTCTCACCGGCGTGAATCTCAAAACTGATCCCGTCGACGGCGCGGATCACCTCGCGCTCTGTGGTAAACTCGACGACGAGGTCCTCGACGGCCAGCAGCGGCGGTTCGCTCACGCTCCACCTCCGCGTCCGGCCTGCTCAGCTGTCTCGGCGTCCGATTGCGGGTCGATCGCGTCTCGGACGCCGTCACCGAGGGCGTTGAATCCGGTGACAACGAGCGTGATCAGTAGCCCGGGGATCAACGAGATGTGCCAGGACCCGGTTCGAACGTAGTCTTGCCCGAGATTGATCGCGCGGCCCCACTCCGGCGTCGGTGGTGCGACGCCCAGTCCGAGGTACGACAGTCCGGCGATTGAGATGATTGCTCCCCCGAGCGTCATCGACCCGTAGATCAGCAGATAGCCGGTGATGTACGGGAGGATATGCTTCCGCAT
>Ga0102938_10003045_pt1 | contig 12557 bp, 10 predicted proteins | sample SalPonR2_B_D2_MG_FD_84516 | JGI IMG/M metagenome (GOLD analysis project Ga0102938, IMG submission 84516) | Salt pond soil microbial communities from South San Francisco under conditions of wetland restoration - Salt Pond MetaG R2_B_D2_MG | ecosystem: Environmental > Aquatic > Marine >... | reverse complement strand
CCGGCAACCTGTCGTCGCCAGTACCCTGTTGTCGCCGGCGGCCTGTGTGCCTCCGGCAAGGGGCTTTAAAAAGCGTACGAGCCATTAACTCCGATCGAAATACCCCGCAGCCTGGATATAAAGGTCTTCTTAAATTTTTCACCCTCTGTTAAACCTGAGTTCTGTGCTTCATAGTAGTTGTCGCTGGTAAGGGTGGTTTCGGCACGGAGGTCCGTGAAAATGGTGTCGATGCTTATGCTGAGGGCGTCCATAGTAAAACCTACAGCTCCGCCAAGCTGGTACCCGTAGCCGAAGGAAATATCCGTTTCGAGTTTCTTTAAGATGTAGTACTGCACATCTTGGTCCACCCCGCCGTAGTAGCGGCCGACTGCCCCGTCGAAGGTCTGGGGTGCTACGATCCACGCCCCAGCTACTCCGCCGAGTGCCTCTACAAAAACAGGACCGAGGGGGATATGGGCTTTTAACCGAAGAAAGGGAATAAAGGTATCTGCGGTATACCAAATAGTATCATCAATGCGCTCTAGAGTATCATCATCTCCCGTTTCATCGTAGGGCATAAATCCGGAGGCCTTAATGTAGGTAAAGCCGACAGGTATCGATATAAAGTTGCCCAGGCCGAGGCTGGTTGAGAGGCCCGCCTCTTTAGAGACACTGCCGCTTCCTTCCAGAAGAGATTCCGGAAAAAAGAAAGACAAGCCCCCTCCGGCGGATTGGGCAAAACTAAGAGAGGCCGTCAGAAATAAAATCCCTACTATCATACTTGTTTTACGCATAGCACAGCTCCTTTCATATCTTATTTCTTGTAGAATAATCGGGAATGGAAAAAAAAGAAAGCAATTTTACTACATTTTCACTTATTCCGCTATTGTTTCGCTTTGATTGCCTCTGCTAATTTTACTCCAGCCGAATATGCCCTCTCTAATGCTCGGGTGTCTTTTTTTACCGACCCCACTGCGTAATGGCGTGTAATTGCAAGCTCTTCAATTAGATCGTATCCCATTGCTTTAAAGGCATCGCTCATCGCCGGGAGGGTTACTCCTAATTCGGATTCCTCCTTTTGCTCGCATACCCCCACCGTGAGCAGGGCCCTGTAGGTAGAGGCAAGACGGCAGGAGTACGGCCCGGGACGGGGATTGGTGAAATTAAAATAGGGGTAGAAGCGGTCGATAAAGGCCTTCATATAAGGAGTAATGTTGTAGTTATAGGTGGGTGAGGCGGTCACCAGCCCCGCACTCTCCTCTATTTTAGGGTACAACAAGTGCATGCCGTCGTAAAACCGGGTACAGGTTTTATCCTTTCGGCATTGTTCACAGCCTATGCAGGGGTGAATAGTATAATCCCGGAGATGAACAACCTCCGCCCCTACCGACTGTGATGCAATTCCCTCGGCAATAGATTGTAGAAGAGTATCCGTGTTTCCCCCTGGACGGGGGCTGGCGCTTACAAGTAATGTGTTCATAGGTCCTCCTTACTCATTCTATTATACACTGTTTCTCTCATGGAAAACCCCCTCCTCGTATCCCTGAATTCGCGGATTTTCCCGGGCAAGCTCCAGCCGTTTTTCACAAAGCGCCGCGTATTCAGGCTCCTGTTCAATACCGCAATAATGCCTGCCGAGTTTTTTGGCCACTACGGAGCTTGTGCCGGAGCCTAGAAAGGGATCAAAGACCGTATCCCCCTCCTTTGAACTGGCCAAAATAATCTTTGCCAACAGTTTTTCCGGCTTTTGGGTGGGATGATCGGTATTTTCGGGCATCGACCAATAGGGAACGGTAATATCGGTCCAGAGATTGGAGGGGTGGGTAAGCCTGTAGCTGCCCGAGCTTGTTGAATACCAATCCTTGGGTTTACCCTTGGAATCTCGGTAGGGGGCAATAACTCGGCGCTTTAATTTAACCGCGTCTACGTTGAAATAATATTTATCCGAAACGGTGGCAAACCAGATATCCTCGGAACTATTTTTCCAGTTGTACTTCGCCCCGCGCCCCTTTTCCCTCTCCCAGGTAATGCGGTTGCGAATTGTAAATCGCCGGCCCAGCACCTCCGCTACCTCGGCGGTACTCCTCCAGTCGGTACAGACATACACAGAGGCAGTCGGCTTGAGAAGGGGAAGAAGCCTGTCGAACCAATGCTCCAGGAGCTGCTTATATTCCGCGGCGCTTTTTTTGGTAAATCGATTCGAATTGTACCTTTTATACAAATTATAAGGCGGATCTACAAAGAGCAGGTCCACAAATGAAGCCGGGAGATACTCAATTACGGTGGAAAAGTCGCCTAGAATAGTAGTATCGGTGATTTTTTCGTCGGTGATAGATGCATCGGCGCCGGCATTGGAAAGCGCAGCCTCCGTTACACAGTGCTTTACTAGACGATCTTTTTCCTGAGGCTCGATGGTGAGTGTTCGGTTTCGCGGGGCACGGGAAGGGCCTTGTTCGTTCAACGGGTTCATCGGGCAATTGTAACCGAAAAAGAGGAGTATTTGAAGGTGTTATTTTAGAACGTTTGGAACGTCAGTTATTGCAAAAACAGGTAATGTATATTATTACTAATAATAGTATGGCCGGAGCAAAGTCGCAGCTTTCAAATCTTATTCTCAACATTATTGAAGGTGTGTCGGAGGGAATTCTCATTCAGAATGAGACCGGGGAGATTCTTTTTTTTAACGATAAACTCCTCGATCTTACCGGCTGGAACTCCTACAATGTGCTGTTTAACCAGGATGAGATTAAACACGTCCTCAAAATAGATGATGAGGAGATTAACGATGCCCTCGGCCATGTGATTGAAGTGAGTCCGGAGTATCAGCCCCTCGAAGTATCCCGGAGCTTTGTGGAATCTCCAAATGGTAATTACTATTTAGTGAGCCTTAAGCCCACAACCCAGCAGACAAACTTTGAATCTTACCGCCTTCACTACGAGCAGCTCTTTAACAACGTTGGCGATCCCATGTTTACCGCGGACCTTTACGGGAGTATTCAGACGGCGAACCCCGCCTTCTCCGCCGTATTCGGCTACGAAGACCAGGAGGAGAAACTGCCCAACCTGAAAAGAATGTATGTATATCAAGATGAGCTTGATGATAAAATCATGCAACTGGTGAATAACGGACGGGTGTTTAATATTGAAACTCATCTCTATACCAAGGAGCATCAGATAAAGCGCGTCCTTGACACCTCCTGGGTAATTCGGAACATCCATGGAATTGTAAAGGGGTATGCCACCCAGTTCAAAGACATTACCTACTTGAGAAACATTGAATCCCGGCTCAAAATTTCCGAACGAAACTTTACAATTCTTTTCGACACTATTATCTCTTCAGTTATTGTCCTGGACGATAACGGCAGAATTCTCAATTTGAACTCTGCGGCGGAAAAAGTGTATCGCGATAAATGGGAACACATGGTCGGCGAGCACTATGACAGTCTGTTGCGGGCGTCGAAGGAGAGTGAGTCCTTTGCAAAACTGAAAAGGCTTATCCAGGAAAATGAGGGAAAGTTTGTAAAGAGCGAGGTCGAGAGGATCCGTCGTGACGGAGAACAAATATATACCTATGCCGCATATACGGAAATTAAAAACAGCAGCGGAGATGTGATTGCCTACTCACTCACAGAAAAAGATTTAACCGAGCGGATCCATCTGGAGAATAAACTGCGGGACTCTTTTGATCAAATAAAAGAGACACAATCGGCGGCAATAATAGGGTTTGCGAAACTCACGGAGTATAGGGACAAGGATACAGGCCGGCATTTGGAGCGTATGCGGGAGTTCACCAGAATAATGGCCGCTACCTTGCGCAATAAGCCTGAGTATAAAGATTACATTACCGATGAATATTTGGAAGATCTGACTCTCTCCTCTATACTTCATGATGTGGGGAAAGTCGGCATAGAGGACCAGCTTTTATTAAAGCCCGGAAAGCTTACCGAATCAGAGTTTTCACTGATTAAGCGGCACGTTCTTCTGGGAGGGGAAGCCCTCGATGTGGTCGACAACAAGCTGAAGAAGAAGTCCTTTCTTACAATGGGCAAGGAGATTGCCCGTTATCATCATGAAAGGTGGGATGGAAAGGGCTATCCGGAGGGCTTGAAGGGGCGGGAAATACCGCTTTCGGCCAGAATTGTTGCAATTGCCGATGTGTACGATGCTTTGACCAGCAAACGACCCTATAAAGAGGCCTATTCCCATCAAAAAGCGGTGGATATCATAGCCTCTGAGAGGGGAAAACAGTTTGATCCTGAAATAGTCGATGTGTTCCTTGAAAATAATGAAGTGTTTGAGCGGGTACGCAAATTCATAGATTTTGAAGAAAACCCGGAGACAATCGGGGAACTAATAGATTCAGTTGATGAGTAAAAAGGGGAAATATGTATAAAAAAATTGTAAGTGTAGTATTACTTGTCTGTGTACTTGGGCTATCTGCAGCGGCGGCCCGGCCGATCGTTATTAAACTCGGAAGCGCTGCCCCTGATAATAGTATCTGGGCGGATTCTCTGAAGAAAATGGCCAATGAGTGGAGCGAAATCTCCAATGGTCAGGTCGAAGTAAAAATCTATTTCGCCGGCTTCAAAGATGAGGCGGACTTAATAAGAAAAATGAAATTTAACCAGCTTCAGGCGGGAATAGTAACCGGTTTCGGACTTCAGGTGCTTTATCCGAATGTACTGGCTCTCAGTGTTCCCTTTCTTATACAGAGTCAGGACGAGTTTGACTATGTGCTGGATGAGATCGGTCCTGTAATGGCCGAACAAATTGAAAAAAGCGGCTTTAAGTTGCTGTCATGGGCAAAAGCCGGATGGGTATACTTCTATTCAAAAAAGCCGATTACCTATCCCTCTGACCTTCGCAGAATGAAGATTGCCTCCACCGGTAATGAGGGGGGCAATTTGATGAATGCCCTGAAGGATTTAGGTTTTCACCCTGTAAGTGTGTCTGCGGGAGAAGTACTCCCGTCTCTGGCAAGCGGTATGGTGGAGGCTGTGTATGCAACACCCCTTGCTGTGGGGGCGATGCAGTGGTTTGGTGTTGCAAATAATATGGCCGATATGAAGGTAGCTCCCTTTTTAGGGGGAATCATTATCTCCGACCGCGTCTGGCAACGTATTCCTGAGGATATCAGGCCGGAGCTCCTTGAGTCGGTAAATAAGATTGGGAACACACTTGACCGGCAGATAGGTGAGCTTGAAGATGAAGTAGTTGAACAGATGAAGTCCCACGGTCTTAAAGTGAATCATGTTCCTGAAGATGCGGTGGAGGAGTGGAAAGAGCTGTTTGAAAAGGGAAGAAAACAATCCGGCGATGCCCTTTACTCTGAAGGTTTTATGCGTCGAATAGAAAGGCTCATACAAGAATATCGACGCCGCTGAACAATCGCCCAAAATAGGTTTGCAAAGTAGTTTTGTAAAGTAGTTTTGTAAAGTAAACTTGCACAAAGGAAATTGCCTGTGTCGAAACCAACAAGCCCAGCACCACCGCGGGTAAAGACATTTTTATTGAAGATAGAAAACGGGGTGAACTATGTCTCCCTGTTTTTACTGGCCCTTATCCCCGCGACAGAGGTGGTACTGCGCACCTTTTTCCGTACCGGCATTCCGGATTCCTCGGGGTATGTGTATCATCTCGTTTTTCTCTTAACCTTTATAGGCGGTGCCCTTACCGCCAGGGAAAATCGACACCTTTCAATTGTGGTGGGAACGGAGCACCTTCCTGATAGGTGGAAAGCTTCCGTGCAAGTCGTGAACTCCCATCTGGCCGTCGCAATACTAACGGCTTTCATCTGGAGTTCCCTCTCTTTTATACTTATGGCCTTCGACGGGTCGACTAAAATCGGCATAATTCCGGTGAGGCTGTTTATTCTGTGTATGCCCATCGGTTTTACCGGTATCGCGCTGCGCTTTCTGCTGCATACCTCAAAATACGCACTCCCGCGGATTGTTGCCGGCCTTGGCTTTTTAACCGGTTCCTTTTTGGCCTTTTCCAGCATTTATAACCTGCTGTTTTTCTTTTATCCCGGGCTTCCCCTCTTTTTCGATACCCTGTTGAACCAATGGCACCTTTTGATCTCACCAATATCCCTTGTGATAATCATAATCCTGATTATCTCCGCGGGCCTGGGAAACCAGCTGTTTATAGTTCTGGGGGGAGTTGCCTACCTGCTGTTTGCCCGGACCGGAGGGGCCTTGGAATCGGTTCCGAATGAAGCATATACAATGCTGATAAGTGAAACAATTCCGGTTATCCCACTGTTTACTTTAGCCGGTTTTATACTCTCGGAGAGCAAGGCCGGAGAGCGGCTTGTAAGATTTTTTCATGGCCTTTTTGGATGGATTCCCGGGGGCCAGATTATCGCGGCGGTACTGGTCTCTACCTTTTTCACTACCTTTACCGGGGCCTCCGGAGTAACGATTCTTGCCCTAGGCGGAATTTTATATGTGGTCTTGTACAAGGACGGGCCCTTTACCGAAAACTTCACAACCGGATTTCTTACCGCCTCTGGAAGCGTGGGGTTTCTTTTTCCCCCAAGCCTGACCATTATTCTCTACGCGGTGGTTGCAAGGATCAGTGTAATCGATATGTTTGTCGGAGCCTTTATTCCCGGAATGATTGTGATGCTCACTATGATGCTTATCGGCATCGTATTCGCCTATCGCAACAAGGTCCAGACCACCGCCTTCAATTGGAAGGAGGTGCGGCAGGGCTTTCGGGAGGGAATTTGGGAGCTCTTGCTTCCGGGGTTCATCATCCTTTTTTATTTTGCCGGCATTACCACCCTGCTGGAAACCGCCTCGCTGTCGGTAATATACATAGCCCTCATTGAAACACTAGTGCACCGTGATATCCGGCTGCGGGACCTTCCCGCTGTAGCTCTTAAGGCGATTCCCATTATTGGGGGAGTACTGATTATATTGGCCATGTCGAGGGGCCTGTCGTATTACATTATTGACGCTCAGGTGCCGAATGTACTAACCGACTGGATCCAGAACAATATTCAATCCAAGTTTATCTTTTTAGTACTGTTGAACATTGCCTTGATTATCACCGGCTGTTTTATGGATATCTTCTCTGCAATTATGGTGGTTGCGCCCCTGGTGATACCCATGGGAGAGATCTTTGGGGTACATCCGGTGCATCTGGGAATAATCTTTCTTGCCAACCTGGAACTTGGTTTTATGACCCCTCCGGTGGGACTTAATCTGTTTCTCTCATCTTACCGTTTTGAGCTGCCCCTCAGTAGAATTTATACCAATGTTATTCCGTTTTTCGTACTGCAACTGATAGCTCTGCTGGTGATTACCTATGTTCCGTGGTTCACCACCGCCCTCTTACAGCTTATCGGTTGACTCATCGGATGACTTATTGGATGACTTATTGGATGAGTCGTGTATGCCCAGCTCTTTCTCCATCTGGCTGCGAATTGAATCTATAAACTCCTTGTAGTTTCTGTTTTCTTCGCGGAGTCTTTTAATCTCGAAGATCATCCAGGCTACATCTTCTTCTGCATTTTCTACATCATATTTAAATTGAGAGCTGTTGTTATAGCGCAGCCAGCAGAGTTGATTACCCTGCCGTTTTTTCCGCTCAAGCAACTGTTCAATTTTTTTGAGTCGGTCTTCCTTGTTTGATTCCATTAGATTATTTCTCGTTTTTTATCTCTTCCAATACCCTCAGGATCTCAGGGAGTACTTGTTTCTTCCGGGATAAGATTTCCGGCAAATCAAACAACCCCTCCTGCTCTTTACGAAATACCAAGCGCTCTTCCGCTGCGTGAAAACTGGTGGTAAGAAGTTTGCTGTGTTCATGAAGGACATTTGTTACTAAAAGCATAGTCCAATCCAGGCCTTGATCTTTGCGTACCTCTTCAAGGGCCGCAAAATAATTGTCCACTACTTCCATAAGGTTCTGGAAGGTAACTACCTCGACTTGCCCGATGCCGACTTTCCGTCCGAATTCCGAATACACCTTAAAATCGGCGGTGATGATATTCTTAGGTTCCTCACGAGTAAGCACCGCGGTATAGCTGAATATCTGTTCTCCAAACTCCTCTATGGTAATTCCGGCAATATTGGCAAGCTGTGCCGCAGCTCGGCGGTCCTCGTCGCAGGCGGTGGGCGACTTCAAAATGACGGTATCGGAGAGCAAGCCCGCAAGCAGGACCTTTGCGGTGGTACTGTTTACCGGCACCCCCGCCTGCAAATAATGCTGATACACAATAGTGCAGGTGCTGCCGACGGGTTTTGCAGCGATATAGATAGGCGTGCGGGTTTTTTCAGCCCCAAGCCTGTGATGGTCGATTATCTCGAGAATTTCGGCATGTTCAATGCCGCGGATACTCTGGGTGGCCTCATTATGGTCCACCATAATAACCCGGCGCTTTGGACGATCAATAAAACACCGACGTGTCACTACACCGACAAACTCTCTTTTCTCATCCCCGGAAAATACAGGCAAGCCGCGCAGGTCGGAGTTTACCAGCATATTCTTAGCCTCGTTAAAATGGTGGTTCTCAGTGAGCTCCGGATAATCAGTGCCCATAATATTTTTTATGGGAGAACTCAGCCTCAGCAATCGGACCGTCTCGGCTGTATCTGTATGAGAGACAAATACGGTGCCCCTGTAGCTGCTGAAATCGATATGTACCTCTCCTGGTTCGTTTACCCCCGTCAGCACCACCGCCGGAAATTGCTGTTCGATAGCATATGACAGTATATTCTCCCTTTGGCCGACCACTAAAATCGGCTTATCCGGCAGCAAGGCTTGTATACGCTGCACGCTCGTCTCGTAGGGCATTGCGCCGACCATTACCGGGGCCGTAAACTCCTGCATCTCACCCTTCTTATAACAGAAGCCTGAAAGGACCTTTTCAAAATTATCCGTCCGAAACTCGTAGAGGGGCCGTCCGCCGAGATGTTCCGATATCAGAAAGTCTGAAATTTCATTTACACTTACTAAACCTGAAAAATTATCCTCAGTATCAAAGATGGGAATAATGCTGATATTGTAATCTTGAACTGTTTTTATTGCATTTAATGAAGGCTCTTCTGTGGTAAGATGCCGAACATCCCGTGAGACGATGTCCCGTACCCGGGGATACACATCCTTTTCAAGCCGGGGCGGTGTGATTCCGATTGCCTTAAGGGTTTCCTTTGTTTGGGTGTTCATATGTCCGCAGCGAACCGCATGATAGTGAGTCTGTGGATCAAGCTTTGATTTTAGTTGAGCATATGCCCAGGAAGCACACACCGAGTCCATGTCGGGATTCCGGTGGCCGGTAATTAAAATATCTTTCAAAAAGATCTCCTTGAGCGTATTTTTTTCAGTTGAGGTGCTTGGAAACACAAGCTTTTCTTACACACCAGCTTATCAGGATAGATAAAATGTATATCAAAACAGGAATATTCTCAAGGAACCTGGAGTAGAGGTTGAGCAGACTGTGATGTCCCAGGGGACTATTGCAAGGGGAGGTGTGTGAAGTTGTGGTGTGTGAAGTTGTGGTGTGTGAAGGGGCGCACATTATTTTCTCGTAAAATGTGCACCGCCTTAGTTTATCCCGCCTCGCTGGATGAAGCCCAAAGATTGATTCCACCTTCTCTTGCATGGGAATCTATAGCCTCCAGCTCTTCTTTTGAGAACTCAAGATTCTTCAGAGCAGCTACATTCTGTTCTATCTGTTTTACACTGCTGGCCCCTACCAGTACCGAGGTTACCTGGGGGTGGCGAAGGTTCCAGGCTAATGCCATCTGGGCAAGGGACTGACCGCGTTGAGTTGCCATTTCATTTAGGGCTTTGATGTGTTTCAGGTTCTGTTCCGTTAACAATTCTTGACTCAGCGCCGTGCCTTCTTTTCCTGCGCGGGATTCTTTAGGTACTCCCTTAAGATATTTGTCCGTCAGCATTCCCTGTGCCAGAGGAGAGAAGGTGATGCTTCCGATTCCTTCCTTCTCCAGTGTATCCAGCAGTTTTTCCTCTATCCAGCGGTTGAGCATTGAATATGAAGGCTGGTGGATGAGCAGCGGGGTGCCCAAATCTCGTAAAATAGCCGCTGCCTCAGCGGTCTTTTTAGCTGAATAAGAGGAAATTCCAGCGTAAAGCGCTTTGCCCTGTTTTACTGCTGAATCAAGGGCCATCATCGTTTCTTCTATCGGGGTTTCCGGGTCGAAGCGATGGCTGTAAAAGATGTCGACGTACTCGAGGCCCATTCTTTTGAGGCTTTGATCGAGGCTGGCGAGTAGGTACTTTCGGGAGCCCCAGTTGCCGTAAGGCCCGGGCCACATGTCGTAGCCGGCTTTTGTTGATATTATGAGCTCATCTCGATATTCGGAGAGGTCTTGGCGTAGAATCTTTCCAAAGTTTTCTTCTGCAGATCCGGGGGGCGGGCCGTAGTTGTTGGCAAGATCGAAGTGGGTTATTCCCATGTCGAAGGACCGCAAGACCATTTCGCGGGCGTTTTCATATACATCGACCCCTCCGAAGTTGTGCCACAATCCGAGGGAAATCGCCGGTAGTTTGAGTCCGCTGCGGCCGCAGCGGTTGTAGGGTATGTTATCGTATCTGGTGTGAGAAGGTTTAAAAGACATAAAAACTCCAATTTGTAGTGTAGGGTTTATTAGTTGTACGAAGGTTGGTGCTATTTCAACAACAAACCTTTAACGTACATAATCTTATAACTTTCTAAACAAAATTGCAAAAAATGGTTCAACTATTTGTGTTTCCGAAAAGAATAAGTTACTATACAACCACCAATCTTCGTAAAACTGAAGGGACAGAGAATGAATATTACAATTTTTGGAGTAGGCGGAATCGGCGGATATCTGGCCGGTACACTTGGATCACTATTGAGAAATCCTGACAGTGGATTAGAATCGCTCTCGTTAGTAGCCCGCGGCGAGCACCTGAAAGCGATTCAGAAGACCGGATTAAAGTTCATCGATGTCGATGGAAAAGCCCACACCATCCAACCGACGTTGGCCACGGATAAACCGGAGGAGCTGCCCCAGGCCGATTTGGTACTTCTGTGTGTAAAAGGCTACGACCTCGTATCCGCAGCAGAGGCTATCAAAACCAAAGTAGCCCCCGGGGGAGCCGTATTGCCCCTGCTCAACGGAGCAGACATCCGCGATCGCGTAAAACAGCAGCTGTCCAGCACCATCGTGTATCCCGGCACAATTTATATCAGCTCGACGATTATTGAGCCGGGAACCGTACAGCATATGGGCGGTAAAGGAATCATCATCTTCGGAAAAGATGCTGACAACCCGCAGGACGAGGCTCGTAAGCTACGCGATCTGTTCGAACAGGCCGGCATATCGCATGAATGGCATACAGATGCATATCCGCAGATTTGGACTAAGTTTATGTTTATCGCACCCTTTGCTATGGCCACGGCGGTGCACGACAGCACTATCGGTGAGATATTGGCGGATGAGGAAAAGAAAGACAATGTCCGAAAGATGATGGAAGAAGTAGCAGCAGTAGCCAGAGCGGAAAAAGTCGATCTGCCTGAAGAAGCCGTTGAAAATGCATTGCAACAGGCGGCTAAATTTCCCTCCGAAACCAAAACTTCATTTCAACGCGATGTAGCTGCAGGAAAACCTAAGGATGAACGGGACCTCTTCGGCGGAACGATGCTGCGCCTCGGCAGTACGCGTGGTGTAGAAGTTCCTGTCACAGAAAAATATTTTAAAGCTCTGCCTAAACTATAGCTATGCAATAAATAGGTCCTCCTCTACTTTAGGCCAAAGTCGGCTGTCGTACTGAAGGACCGGTATTTTTAATTGTTGCTGATCACACTACAATAATTTTTTTGGGAGAAAGAATCTTTTCATTAGTTTTACCATATCGCTATCACCTTCATTTCCGATCCGTATTTTGGGCTGGTCCTTCGTTTCGCGCATTTGTAAGCTATCTTGTAAGCCCATGCGTCCTGGGGCAGACCATAGGATCTATCTTGTAAACCTTTTTGTAGTGGTACAAATCGTGTGGGATTTACAGAAACTAATTTTGCACACTCTCTCAGGCTATAAAAATGATTCTTACTAAACCGTTTTTATGTGATTACTCGCCTTGAGAGTGTGAATTTTTTCATCCCACACGGTTTGTACCAGTAATAAACAGCAAACTGGAAATTTACCCCAGCGGCTCAAAAATAATTGTCGCCAATCAACCAAAGTTGATACCACTTTTTTTGTAACCAAAAACTCGTTCTCGACTCTAAACAAATGTAGTTCGGCCGGCCCTGATGGCGGGCATACAGCGTCATCCGCCCGGCGCGGCCGGGCGGAAAAAAAATGAGGAGAGACTTATGGATTATCGAAAACTAACATCACCCTGCGGAATCGACTGCTTTAACTGCGAGCTGTTCGAGGACAACATTACACCGGAGATGCAGCAGTACCTGGCCCAGTTCAAGAAGGTTGCCCCAGAGACTATCCGCTGTCACGGCTGTCGTGTGAGCGGCTGCCTGTTGATTCCCGGAGAGTGCAAAACCAAGCAGTGTGTGGAGGCGCATGGAGTGGAGTTCTGCTATGAATGCGATGAGTTCCCCTGCCAAAAGCTGCAGCCCT
>Ga0102938_10003038_pt1 | contig 12570 bp, 10 predicted proteins | sample SalPonR2_B_D2_MG_FD_84516 | JGI IMG/M metagenome (GOLD analysis project Ga0102938, IMG submission 84516) | Salt pond soil microbial communities from South San Francisco under conditions of wetland restoration - Salt Pond MetaG R2_B_D2_MG | ecosystem: Environmental > Aquatic > Marine >... | reverse complement strand
TTACATACCAATGATTCTTCCGGAGTAGTGCCGCGTTTAATAGACATGGGAGTTAAACCCTATTTTTTAACTCCTTCTATCAACGCCATTATTGGGCAGCGCCTGGTTAGAAGACTCTGCCCCAAATGTAAAAAAGAACATGAATTAGAGGATGACGAGAGGGAAAAAGTGGAAAAGATATTGGCTGTTATCTCCCCCAAATCCGGAGTGGACACTCCTAATAAGATCCCCAAGATCTATAAGGTCGGAGACGGTTGTGAGCATTGCAACGGTATTGGCTACAAGGGAAGAGTGGGTATTTACGAGATTTTCACTATGGCCGATAACATCAAGCAGTTGGCGACCGATAACGCCCCGGCTTTTAAGATATTACAGCAAGCCATTGAGAACGGAATGGTCACCATGCTTCAAGATGGTGTTTTAAAAGCCCTGGACGGAGTTACCAGCTTGGACGAGGTTTATCGGGTTATCGGTAAGACCGATTATATCGACACTTTGTATGATATTGTTATTTCCAAGACCTTTGGCCGGGGGGTAAAGCTGACTGAAAAAGAAATGAATGAAGGTTGGGAAATGGCCATGAATATCAATGATGTGGACAAGGATAGGATATCCAATATTCCCAACAAGGAAATGGTCAATATTATTTTGGCCACGGCTATAAAAAGTAATGCCGGGGATATTCATATTGAACCGGAAGCGGAAAGTGTTAAGGTTAGGTTTCGAATTGACGGCATCTTGCATGATTTCTTGGAGCTTTCCAAGGATCATTATTTGAATCTTCTTTCCCGGATCAAGATATTGGCCGGCTTCCCCACCAATGTGAAAAAAGCCACCTGGGACGGGCGTTTCAGTATCTTTATCAAAGATGACAAAATGGATTGCCGTGTTTCCATTATTTCCGGCGGTTACGGAGAAACGGTAGTTATCAGACTTTTGGCCAACCAGGCCGCTTCTTTGGATATGAAGGAACTGGGTATGCGTTCTTATGCCTTGGACCCGGTTAAAAAGTCCATGAAAAAGACTAAGGGTATAATAGTAAACACCGGTCCCACCGGATCCGGTAAGACCACTACTCTTTACAGTATTTTGAATAAGCTAAACCAATCCGATGTCAAGATAATAACCATTGAGGATCCGATCGAATATCATTTAGAGGGAGTGATGCAGACCCAGGTCAATCCGGATGAGGGCTATACTTTTGCCAAAGCCATTAGATCTCTGTTGCGGCAGAATCCCAATATCATGATGGTGGGTGAGATCCGGGACAAGGAAACTGCCGATGTGGCCATTGAGGCCAGTCAAACCGGGCATTTGGTTTTGTCCACTGTTCACGCCAATAGCGCGGCCGGAGCGGTAACCCGTTTTATGACCTTGGATATAGACAAGCAGATCCTGGCCAATTCTTTGGAATGCACCATCGGGCAGCGCTTGGTCAGGAGGGTGTGCCCCAACTGCAAGGTCAAGGACAAAGTTTCCGAGGAAAGAATGGAGGAAGTTAAAAAATCCCTGGAAAATCTTCCCTCGGGAGTAAAGCCCCCGAAAAATTTGGAATTCTATAAGGGTAAGGGATGTAAAGAATGCAACCATTTGGGCTATAAAGGTAGAGTGGGAGTCTATGAAGTGATCGAGATGAACGGCCCTATGCAGAAAATAGTCCAGAGAGATCATGTGACTTATTCGGAAATAGAGGAAGAGGCCGTAAAGCAGGGGACGGTTCTAATGTTCCAAGACGGTATATTAAAGGCCTTGGAGGGCAAAACCAGCCTGGATGAGATCTATCGAGTGATCCAATAATATAAATTCAAACCTATGTCCCATATAAATTCGACTTTTATTAAAAAACTCCGGAAGGACTATCATCAAAGAGAGGAGGAGAGGAAGAGAATAATAGAAGAGTCCAATCAACTCCTCCATGCTTCCAAAAGAGTTATTTTTGCCTTGCATCGAGAGGGAATAAAAGGAGCTCAAGACAGTTTTCAAAAAATTGAAAAGGGTTTTCAGGACCTGGAAAAGAAGTTCGGATTCAAAAGGTTGACTGAAGAGGGCTCTTTTAAGGCGGCCGCAGAAGAGTACGCCGAGGCCAAAATGTTTTTTAAGATCCTAAACGGAGAAAAATTGGATAAGACCAAGGAGGTAAACCTTCCCCTGGATAGTTATCTGGGCGGGATGTGCGACCTGGTCGGGGAGTTAGTGCGCCTGGCCACGAACAGGGCCTCCTCCGGCCGGATGGAAGAGGTCAAGCAAATAAAAACCATGATCTCGGAGATCATGGAGGAATTGATCCAATTCGACTTTACCGGTTATTTGCGGAATAAATACGACCAGGCCAAAACCGGCCTAAGAAAAATAGAGCAAATGGATTACGAGATCAACTTAAAAAGCCAGTAAGGTTATTCTCGGCAGATATCTTCCGCTTCTTTTTTTAGTTCTTCCAAGATATTTTCTTTTTCTATAAAACGATTGTCTTTTCCTTTCCTCATTATCATGGCCTTTTTGCCGGCACCGACCACGCCCAGGTCCACTTCTCCGGCTTCTCCGGGTCCGTTGACCACGCAACCCATAACCGCTACTTTAAGCGGTTTTTTTATATCTTGAAGCATTTCCTCTACTTGGGGAGCCAACTCGGTCACATTGATACTGGCTCGGGCGCAAGTGGGGCAGCTGATTATTTGAACTCCTTTTTCCCTTAGTTCCAAAGTTTTTAAGATCTCCCAAGCCACTCGAACTTCTTCGACCGGATCCGTGCTCAGCGATATCCTCATAGTATCTCCTATGCCTTGAAGCAATAAATATCCCATGCCAATGGAGGATTTTATAGTTCCGGAGAATTTGGTCCCGGCCTCGGTTATTCCCAGGTGCAAGGGGTAATCCACTTGTTCGGACAGCAATTCATAGGCCTTGATGGTTCGGTGGATATCGGATGCTTTTAAAGCTATTACCAAGTTTTCAAAACCGTATTTTTCCATAGTTTTGACACTTTTTAGGGCTGATTCCACCATGGCCTCGGCGGTCGCCCCGCCGTATTTATCCAGCATTTCTTGTTCCAGGGATCCGGCATTGACTCCGACCCGGATCGGAACTCCTTTTTCTTGGGCTAATTTGATAATTCCTTCCAGTTCTTTTTGGGGAAAATTACCGGGATTTATTCTTAATTTATCCACTCCTTGTTTTAGGGATTCCATAGCTATTTTTCCGGAAAAATGAATGTCAGCCACCAGGGGTATATTGATCTTTTCCTTGACCCGGCCCAATACTTGGCTGGATTCCAGGTCCGGTACCGCCACTCGAATGATTTCGCAACCCGCTTGCTCCAATTGCGAGATCTGTTCTACCGTGGCCTCTATGTCCCGGGTCGGGGTGTTGGTCATGGACTGGACGGCCACTGGATTATTTCCTCCGATCTTAACTTTGCCTATACTTATTTCCCGGCTCGTTTTTCTTTTTATATTCATATTTTTATAATTCTTTTAAAAAATCGATTATTTTTTGCACCTCCCAATCCGGAGCCGAAGTTCCGGAAACCACTCCGATGGTTTCATATGTTTTTATTTCCTCGGCTGGAAGTTCTGGGACGGAATTGATCCACCAGAGCTTTTGTCCGGAATCCTTGACTATCTCCGCCAGTCTGGTGGTATTGGCCGAGGTTCGGGAACCTATTACTATCACTCCTTGGGTTTGCTTCAGTATTTGTTTTAATTCTTTTTGTCTATCCGAAACTTCATTGCAAATAGTATCCTCCCATTTGACCTTTTGCCCCTCTTCTTGCAGAACTTGGATCAGTTTTTCCACTTTATCTCTTTTTTTAGTGGTTTGGGCCACCACTCCTATGGCGGTATTGGCTTTGTCCATGTTTTTTAAGTCTCCCTCTTCTTCCGTGATCAAAGAGTTTTTTCCGGCGTATTCTTGGATCACTTGAGGTTCCGGATGATCTTTTTCTCCGATTATTATTACTTTATAACCCTCGTCTTTTAGGGATTGGGCTCTTTTTTGGGCGGTTTGGACTATAGGGCAAGTAGTATCCTGGATTTCTATTCCCTTTTCTTGGGCTTGCTGCAGGGTTGTTTGCGATACTCCGTGGGCCTTGGTTATTACCAGACTGTTCGGTTCCGCCTCCTCCAGGGAGGAAATGAATTTGCCTCCATGATCCTCGATATGTTGGATAACCTCTTCATTATGAACGATGTTACCCAAAAGAAAGACCGGTCTTTCTTTTTCTCGGTCCAGGGATTCCTTGGCCATATCAATGGACCTTCTGACTCCAAAGCAGAAACCTATTTTTTGAGCTGTTATTATTTTCATGATTTAAGTGTAAATTATTATGGTCACCGGACCGCTGTTTTGGGAATCTATTTCCATAAATTCGCCGAAACGACCGGTCTCCACATCCAGGTTTTTGTCTTCCAAGGCCCGGATTAATTTTTCATAATAAGTTTTGCCTTTTTCCGGGGGCGCGGCCTCGGAAAAATTGGGTGTGGTTCCCTTGTGGCAATCCGCATATAAGGTGAATTGGGAGATCAAAAGAATACTCCCTTTTACGTCCCGGATGGTTTTTTTCAATTTTCCTTCGGAATTATCAAAAAATTTTAATTCACTTAATTTTTTGGCCATTTTGCTTATCGAAGCTTCGGTGTCGTTTTTGTGAATAGCTACAAAAACCAGTAGGCCGCGATTTATCCGACCTACTGAGGAGCCGTTTATCTTTACTTGGGCTTGGTTCACTACTTGAATTACCGCTTTCATAAGTACTTTTAGAGTAGCAGTAATGGTCGGTTTTGTAAATTGAAAACACCGTAAAATTTTGGTATAATAAAAAAACTCGACTCTTAAAAGCTAAAAGCCGGAAGCTAATATACCTAAGAACTGTCTTCATGAGGAGGAATTATTTTTACGCCATAGCCACTTTGGCCGGAACTATTGTTGGTGGCGGCTTGTTTGCTGCTCCTTTGGTGGTAAGTAAGGCCGGGATACTACCTTTCTTGGTTTACTTGCCCTTTTTAGCTTTGGTGCAATTCTTTTTGCACATGATCTACGCCGAAATAATCCTTTCTTCCAAGCAGAGGCACCGTATGCCCGGCTATGTGGGCTTATATCGAGGGGCTCGGGCCAAGAAATGGACTTTGCTTTTTTCCATTTTGGGTAAGCATGGGGCTTTGTTGGCCTATATTCTTTTGGGCGGAAGCTTTTTGTACGGTTTACTCGGCCCGATCTTAGGAGGAAACCTTTTTATATATACTACCATTTTATTTTTAATAGAGTCTTTGATAGTTCTTTTCGGTCTGCGTTTGATAGCCGGAGTGGAGTTGGCCCTGAGCGCTTTATTGGTGGCCTTGATATTTTTGATCGGATTTAAAAGTTCGATTCATTTTGACTGGGATAAATTTATTTTATTCAACCGGGACCACATTTTCCTGCCTTACGGACCTGTTTTTTTTGCGGTCGGCGGTCAGGCGGCCATACCAGAGGTGTGTCGGTTGCTACGGGCCCAAAAAAATAAGATCAAAAGCGCTATTGCCTGGGGCACTTTTATTCCCGCTTTATTGATGCTCTTTTTTGTCGTAGTGGTGGTGGGTATAACCGGGGATCATACCACGGCCGAGGCCTTGATCGGCCTGAAAAGATATTTTCACGACGGAGTAATAACTTTTTCTTTGATCTTTGGCCTGCTGACCGTGATCACTTCCTTTTTGGTTATCAGCCAATCCCTGCGGGAAGTTTATTGGTGGGATCTAAATATCAATAACAATCTTTCCTGGTTTTTGGCCTGTGGTATTCCCTTCTTGCTTTATTTGGTGGGAATCAGTAATTTAACTAAAGTTATCGGCTTGACCGGTTCCGTGGTGGGTGGTATTTTTGGAATAATTTTGATTCTATTATTGTTCCGGGTAAAAAAGGACCGCAAGCAAACTCCGGCGGTTACCAATAAGCTCAGCGTTCCCGTGGCCGTCTTTTTGTGTTCTTTGTTTGTTTTGGGGTTGGCCTATGAATTGTGGTATTTTTTTAATTGATGTAATAATCCGAATCCTCCTACGCTCCTCCGGGGCTTTGGAGGACAGGTTTCATAGCGAAAAGGTTTGCGAAGCGAATAACCATAAATAATCAATTCGGATGCCCCCCCCATTCGTAGCGGGGGTTCGCGAAGCGAATAACCATATGAAAGTAGCCATAATAGCGGATATTCACGATAATTCCGCCACTCTTAAGAAGTTCTTGGATTGGGCTTCCAAAAATGATATCGAGGCCCTGGTTTGTTGCGGGGATGTTACCACAGTGGAAACTTTGAGTTCTTTGTCATCCGGATTTGAAAAGGACATATTTTTGGTCCGGGGAAATATGGAGATCTTTGAGGACGAAGAAGTGGAGCAATTCTCCAACATTAATTACGCCGGCCGGGTCGGTGTATGGGATATCGGCGGTAAAAAGATCGGGGCTTGCCATGAGCCCTATTTGATTGCTAAGGTTTTAGAAAAAGGGGGATGCGACCTGGTTTTTTATGGACATACTCATAAACCCTGGGAAGAAAAACAAGACAAAACCAGGGTGGTAAATCCCGGAACTCTGGGAGGAGTGTTCAGCGAAGCCACTTTTGCCGTTTATAACACGGAAACCGAGGAATTGAGTTTAAAGATGGTGAATAGATTATAGTTTTTGATATTGGATATTAAATATCTAGCTTATGAAAATAAAAAAAACAGCCAAACAAGCGGCCTTAAAGGCCGGAAAGGAATTGTCTGCCCGTTTTGATAAATTCGACCGGGGAACGGCGGAATTGAAATCAAATCACGAGATCCTGACCCGGGCCGACCTGGCCGCGGAGAAAAAGATCCTGTCAGAGATCAAAAATAATTTCCCGGAGCACCGGATACTTTCCGAGGAAGCCGGGGACACGGAAAAGGATTCCGACTATTTGTGGGTGGTAGACCCTCTGGACGGCACCACCAACTTTTCTATGCATAATCCTTTATGGTCGGTGTCTATCGGAGTTTTTTATAAAGAACAGGTTGTTTTGGGAATTATTTATGCTCCTTTTTTAAACGAACTTTTTTTAGCGGAAGTCGACCAAGGGTCTAAAATTTATTCTCCGGCTGATTCTTCCAAGGGCAGAAAGATGCAGGTATCAAATATTGATAAAGGTAAGGTTTTAAATGCTTTTTGCCACGGATCCGAGCCCCAAGACATTAAAAGAGCGGTAGAATATCACAAAAAACAAAAGTTAAATAATTTTGACTGTCGGCAACTGGGCAGTGCCGCTATTGAGCTGGCTTTTGTGGCTGCCGGCCGGATCGAATCCATTGTCATCCCCGGGACTCACCCTTGGGATGTGGCCGCCGGAGTATTATTGGTTCAAGAAGCCGGAGGCAAGGTCACCGATGCTGACGGCAAAAAATGGAATCTGGAAAGCCGGGATATGTTGGCCAGTAATGGGAAAGTGCATAAGCAAATATTGGATTCGTTAAAGTAATTTTAGATTTTAGATCGAAAGAGGCGGTAATAAAAAGTCAACGGTCAGTAGTAAACAGTCAACAGTAAACTGTTTTTGTTCGTCTCCCGTTTACTGTTTACTATTGACTGTTTACTGCAGGTCAATATTAAAATTTATTTTAAATAATATTTATTATGAATAATAAAAATATTCGTCAACCTGTTGTGTCCGGCCAATTCTATCCGGCTGATCCGGAAGAACTAAGATCTCAGATCCGGAAGTTTTTAAAGGAAGCCGAAAGCAGGGACTTGGATAAAGATATCAAGGCCCTGATGCTTCCCCATGCCGGTTATTCTTTTAGCGGGGCGGTGGCCGCCGAAGCGTATAAGCAGATCCGAGGAGAAAAAAGGGGCACTGTCGTGCTTTTATGTAATTCCCATTCCTCTTTTTTCGAGGGGGTAGCCCTTAGTGAGTCCGATTCCTGGACCACTCCCTTGGGAGAGGTAGAGGTGGACAAGGACAAGGCGCAAAAATTGGTGGACTCCCAGGAAAGCTTTATTTTTTATGAGGATCCTCATATCCGGGAACACAGCTTAGAGGTTCAGCTCCCTTTCTTACAAACAGTTCTTGAGCCGGGTTTTAAGATAGTGCCGGTATTGTTCGGCAATATCTCCGGAGAAGAATCCAAACATATGGCCTCTGCCTTGAGTGAGATTTTGCAGGGCGGAGACCTGGTGGTGGCTTCCAGTGACATGTCTCATTTTCCTCCTTATGAGGAGGCCAATCGAATAGACAGTCGAACTTTGGAAATAATAGCTGATCGGGACATAGAGGAACTGGAAAATCATATCAGCGAGGTTATGGAACAAGGAATTCCCGGCGAGGACACCTTGCTATGCGGCGAAGACGGAGTAAAAACAATAATGGAAATGGCCCGCTCCCGGGATTGGGGCAAGGGGGAGGTATTGCGGTACGCCAATAGCGGGGATACCGATTTGGCTTCCAAGGATAGTGTAGTGGGTTACGGGACTATTGTTTTTGCCCAAGGCGAGAAAAAGGACGATAACGAAAGCCAAGAGGAAGAACAGCCCCAGACGGCCCACCCGGAGCAATTGGCCCCGGAAGAAAAAGAATTTCTTTTAAAGGTGGCTCGGGAATCAGTGGAGAATTATGTCAATAAGGGCCGGATTCCGGAATTCGAAGCGCCAAGTGAGCGTTTACAAGAACCCAAAGGCGCTTTTGTGACCATTAAAAAAGGAGAGGAACTAAGAGGATGTATCGGCCAGATCGTGCAGAGTGAGAAACCCTTGTGGCAAGTGGCCCAGGATATGGCCATTGCCGCTGCCACCAAGGACGGTCGTTTTTCTCCGGTCACTTCGGAAGAATTACCCGAACTCACTTATGAGGTCAGTGTTTTGTCCCTGCCTTTTTCGGTTCGGGATTGGAAGGATATTAAATTAGGAGAGCACGGTGTTATAGTCAGAAAAGGCGGGAATAGCGGGGTGTTTTTACCCCAGGTGGCCGAGGAGATAAGCGGGGGCAAGGAAGAATTTTTGGCTCAATTATGCTGGAACAAAGCGGGCCTACCGCCGGAGAGCTACAAAAACGACCCGGAACTTGAGATGTATGCTTTTACAGTGGATGATTTTAGTACAGTGGAAAATAAAGATTAATTTTTTATAACTGAAAGTTTGTTGTCCCGTGGTTTTCTCCCCTTATAAGGGGAGAATAAGAGGGATTGTTGATCTTGCGTAAAACCCCTCCTAACCTCCCCTTGCAAAGGGGAGGAACCTCTGAATAAAGCTGAATTGCAGTACTTGAGTATTTATCTCTCCCACTTATTCAAGGGGAAAGATAAGAAGGTATTTTGTTTAGAATATATAAAATTGAAATAACACCTTCATTAAAATAAAAGCATAGATACTTTGCTCGAATTCGTGCAATTCGTGATGGTATTCGTGCCTTTCGTAATCTATGAAGTTAACCAGCTCCGTTTTTTCTCATAATCAATCCATACCGGATAAGTATGGATGTGACGGAGAAAACATCAACCCGGATCTGCGGGTCAGCGAGGTGCCGGAAGAGGCCGAGAGTTTGGTTTTGATCATGGATGATCCGGACGCCCCTATTGCCGAAAGCTTCGTCCATTGGACTCTGTGGAACATCGATCCGGCCACCAAGGAGATCCTGGAGAACAGTGTTCCTCCGGGCGCCGTTCAGGGGCAAACCAATTTTGGCACTTCCGGTTATGGCGGTCCTTGTCCTCCTTCCGGAGAACACAGGTATTTTTTCCGGCTTTACGCCCTGGATAAGAAGCTGGATCTGGAAGAGGGCGCGACCAGAGAAGAAATTGACAAGGCCATGGAAGGATCCGTTATTGACAGCACGGAACTCATTGGGCTTTATAGTCGGGATTAACAATTATTTCCAGACCCCAAACAAACACCGCTTATTTTTTTGGTTTTTCCCGGAGCAACATTTCAGCTATAAAGATATCTCTGGAGATTTCTCTATAGTTTTTGATTTACCAAAGGAGCCGTCTTTTGGTTTTCTAAATTTTTTACAAAAAACAACAGTTCCTTGTCAGGAGACTGTTGTTTAGCCAATAAAGTGTTGCCAAGGTGTTGAACCATAATACCTACTTTAAATATTTCTTAAGATATTGTCCGGTATAACTTTTTTTCACCTTAGCTATATCTTCCGGAGTTCCTTGGGCCACTATTTCTCCGCCCTTATCTCCGCCTTCTGGACCCAGGTCGATTATCCAGTCCGAAGATTTGATCACATCCATATTATGTTCAATGATCAGGACCGTGTTGCCCATATCCACCAGTTTTTGCAGGACGCTCAGTAATCTTTTGATATCCTCGAAATGCAGTCCGGTGGTGGGCTCGTCCAGGATATACAGAGTTTTGCCGGTGGAGCGGCGGGACAATTCCGTGGCCAGTTTGATCCTTTGGGCCTCTCCCCCGGATAGAGTGGTGGCCGGTTGTCCCAGTTTGAGGTAACCCAGGCCCACTTGATATAATAAACTGAGTTTTTGGTGGATATTGGGAATATTTTTAAAGAAATTCATGGCCTCTTCCACGGTCATTTCCAGGACATCGGCAATATTTTTGCCTTTGTAATAGACTTCCAGGACCTCTTTATTATATCTTCTGCCGTGACAGATCTCGCATTCCACATAGACATCCGGCAGGAATTGCATTTCGATCTTGATCAAGCCGTCTCCACTGCAGGCCTCGCATCTGCCCCCGACCACGTTAAAAGAAAAGCGACCCGGTTTGTAGCCCTTGATCTTGGCCTCCGGAGTGGAGGCGAACAATTCCCGGATCGGGGTAAAGGCGCCGGTGTAGGTGGCCGGATTGGATCTGGGGGTGCGGCCGATCGGGGATTGGTCGATATTGATCATCTTATCAATATGACTTATACCTTCTATGTTTTTATGAGCCCCGGGTTCGTCCTTGGCCCGGTAGAATTTTTGAGCCAGGGCCTTGGCCACAATATCGGTCATTAGAGTGGATTTTCCGGATCCGGAAACCCCGGTCAGGGCGATGAGTTTGCCCAGAGGCAACTCCGCATCTATATCCTTTAAATTGTTTTCCGAAGCCCCAACCACTTTTAATATCCGGCCGTTGCCGGCACTTCTTTTCGAGGGCAAGGGTATCTCTTTTTTCCCGGTTAAATATTGTCCGGTCAGGGATTGAGGATTTTTTTCAATTTGTTTGGCCGTACCGGCGGCTATTATTTTTCCTCCGTGTTCTCCGGCCCCGGGCCCCACATCAATAACATAATCGGAAGAGGTGATTATGTTTTCGTCATGCTCCACTACGATCACCGTATTACCCAGGTCCCGCAATTGTTGCAGGGTGTTTATAAGTTTGGAGTTGTCCCTTTGGTGCAGTCCGATCGAGGGTTCATCCAGAATGTAAAGAACCCCGGTCAGGGCGGAGCCGATCTGGGTGGCCAACCTGATCCTTTGCGCTTCTCCGCCGGACAAAGTGTTGGCGGGCCGGTCCAGGGTCAGATAATCCAAACCCACATTCAAAAGAAAATGTAGCCGGGATCGGATTTCTTTTATTATCTGGGAGGAGATCTTTTTATCCTTGGCTGATAATTGCTTTGACTCCTCCAGCCCCTCAAAGAATTCCCGGGCTTGAGAGATGTTTTTGTTGGCTATGTCGTAAATGGATAGCCCCTGTATTTTTACGGCCAGCATTTCCGGCTTTAACCTTTTGCCTTGGCAGGCCGGACATTTTAAGACCTTCATATATTTTCCGATCTCTTTTTTCAGATATTCGGATTCGGTTTGAAAATATTTCCTTTCCAAATGCGGAATAATACCCCGGAAATTGGTGATCATTTCTTCGGAAACATCATCTTCTTGATATTCCACATTGTATTCCTTGTTTTTGGAGCCATAGAGGATGACATTGAGTTGCTTGGAGCTTAATTGGTTCAGGGGGGTATTCAGGTCAAAGCCGTGTTCCTCCGCTACCGTGCCCAGTAGTCGCAACAACCAGGTTTGCCCCCCGGTAATGTTATGAGCCAAGGGTTTAATGCCACCCTGGGCAATGGTCAGTTTGGGGTTTAGGATCAGGTCCGGATCCACCTCCAGTTTGGTTCCCAAGCCGGAACATTCCGGACAGGCCCCGTGCGGGGAATTGAAGGAGAAATTTCGGGGCTCCAGTTCCGGAAGATTTATATCGCAGTCCGGGCAGGCAAAATCCCGGGAAAAGGTCTTTTCTTGTTTTTTGTCCGGATCAAAAACAGTGATCAGGCCTCCGCTCAGGTCCAGGGCGTTTTCCACCGCTTCATTTAAGCGGGCCAGGTCTTCATGGTCCTCGGTGATCCGAAGTTTGTCGGTTATTACTTCCACATTGTGTTTCTTTTTCTTTTCCACTTCCATTTCCCGGACTTCCTCCAGGGTGTAGATCCGGTTGTCGAATCGGATGCGATGATATCCGGCCTTTTCAATATTTTCCAGGATATTCTTGTGCTCCCCTTTTTTGTCCCGGATCACCGGAGCCAATATTATCATTTCCTGTTTTAGGTATTTCTCCGATATTTTGTTGACTATCTCGTCCACGGAATATTTTTTTACTTTTTTCCCGCATTTGTAGCAATGCGGAGTTCCCACACGGGCG
>Ga0102938_10003030_pt1 | contig 12592 bp, 11 predicted proteins | sample SalPonR2_B_D2_MG_FD_84516 | JGI IMG/M metagenome (GOLD analysis project Ga0102938, IMG submission 84516) | Salt pond soil microbial communities from South San Francisco under conditions of wetland restoration - Salt Pond MetaG R2_B_D2_MG | ecosystem: Environmental > Aquatic > Marine >... | reverse complement strand
TGGCCGAGCGACTCGATGCCGACCGCCATCAACGCCGCCCACATCGCACCGAAACGACGCGGGAAGTCGGCGTCCTCGAGGATCGCAGGGTGCCCGAGCGACACGTCGTGGCCCAACCCTTCCAACACGGTGGCGGCCGAACGGACGGCAGTGACACAGTCGGGGTGGAGTTCGCCGCCGATCGGGTGGCGGTCGAGCAGTCCGATCCGCAGGCGACCGGGATCGGTGCCCAACTCGTCGACGTACGGGCGGCTCGGCGCCGGAGCGATGATGCTGTCGCCCACACCGGGGCCGTGTACGGCGTCGAGCATGCGAGCGGTATCGCGCACGGTGTGGCTGACGCACAGCTGTGTCGACAGGCCACTCTCGTCGCGCTCGGGCCCCATCGACACGCGGCCCTGCGACGGTTTCAGCCCGACGAGTCCGCAGCACGACGCCGGAATGCGAATCGACCCACCGCCGTCGCTGGCGTGAGCGATCGGCACCATCCCGGCGGCAACGGCCGCTGCAGCGCCGCCGCTGGAACCACCGGGTGTGTGGCCGGTGTTCCACGGGTTGCGGGTGGCGCCGTAGGCGGTGGGTTCGGTCACCGGGAGACTGCCGAACTCGGGGCTGTTGGTACGGCCCAACGTGATCAGGCCGGCGTCGCGGAAACGGGTGGTGAGGTTGGAGTCGTTCCGTGCGAGTGGCGGCGTGTCCCGGGCGGCCCGGTTGCCCGAGGTCACCGGTAGCCCAGCGACGTTGCAGCCGAGATCCTTGAGCAGGAACGGCACGCCGGCGAACGGTGTGGTGCGGTGTTCGGAGGCGAGCGGGAGTTCGTCGAACGCCTCGGCCTGGTGGCGGGCGCGCTCGAACCAACGCATGATCACGGCGTTGATCTCGCCGTCCTGTCGTTCGATCCGTTCGATCGACGCGTCGACCAGCTCGGCCGACGTCGCCTGACGTGTCGAGATCAGTTCGGCGTGTGCGGTGGCGTCGAGCCAGCGTGTGTCGTCAGCGGTGGTCCCCATGGGAGACGTGTTACCACGCCGGGCCCCCGCGGGTCGGGCCCAGCGGGTCTCAGCGCAGCTTGTTCGGCATCGCTCGCTTCAGGACGAACGACGCGACGGCCACGACGATGACCGCTCCGATCACGGCGCCGACGATGCCGCCCCAGTCGAACGTGTCGGTGTCGCCGATGCCGAACACCCCGGTGAAGATCCAGTAACCGAGCCACGCGCCGGCCAGTCCGAGCACCATCGAGGTGAGCCACGACTTCCAGCCGCTGAGGGCCGTGAAGGCGTCGTTCGGCACCAGTGCCCGACCGAGCGCTCCGGCGACGAATCCCAACAGCACGATGGCGATCACGCTTCCGATGTCCATGTCCCCTCCAGGTGTGAGTGGTCGGCGTGGGTGGTTGGTCGTCTCCGACCGATGACCATGAGGAACCGCCCGAGAGAAACTGTAGACCCAGGAGGTCAGCTCGCCCGTCGGAACCTCGCCTCGACCAGGCTGAACGCGGCATAGCCGAACATGCCGACCGCAACGATCCACAGCAGCACCGACCCCCACGCGGCGTCGCCGAGTTCGGTGAGCGCACCGGACAGACCGGTCGTGTCGTCCGGGTCGTGCTGCCAACCGGCGATCACCAAGAAGACGCCGACCAGCGCCGTCGTGGCTCCTTTGGCGGCGTAGCCGACCCGGCCGGCGACGTCGATCGTGTGCCCCGCCTCCTCTGAGACCGAGGAGGTGTCGATGCGGTCCATGAAGCCGCCCTCGATGGTGTGCGACCACAGTTCGTAGAAGCCGAACGCGATGATGCCGAGTCCCGCTGCGATCACGAGGAACTGCCCAGCCGGCCATTCGAGAACGGTCGCCGTCGCTTGCTGCTTCGTGTCGCCGCCCGATCCCGACTGGCTCGTCGACGACGAACTCCAGTTCGCGATCAACACGGTCACCGCAGCGATCAGGGCACCGGCGTACACCACGCCCTTGATCGCGAACTCGGCCCGGTCGGTGGCTTCGGTTCCCTCGACGGGATCGCCGGCGATGGCCTGCAGTGCCTTCCACACCACGAGCGCCAAGAGGCCGATGCACAGCGCGATCAGCAAGAAGCGGCCGTAGCCGTCTCCGGCGATGCGCTCGATCGCGCCTTGGGTGGTGGAGGCCCCACCCGATCCCTGGGCGATGTCGATCGCGAGGAGGCCGAAGATGGCGTAGAGCATCGCTCGACCGACGAGGCCGGTGCGAGCCACGGTCGAGCGCCAGTCGGATGCGGTGCCCTGTGCGGACGAGGTGGCGGAGTTGAGTGACGACACGGACCCGACTTACCCGCGTCGGTGGACACATAATCCACTCGAGCGACTTTGCGCAGGCTCTCGTCGCTCGGGTCGCCCTGAGATCAAGGTTCGGGCAGCGCTCATCGAGAAGCAACTCGACGGACATCTGCACGACACATTCGTCGCGTACCGTCATCTGGGCAACGTCCGGTGGGTGCCGGCCGTGACCCCCCTCCACACGGCACCCACCCGGGCGGCAACTCGCCCCTCCACCTCGTTGCAAGGCGCCCTGTCGACGGCGGCGCGAGGCGGTGTCAGCAGCGTCGGCGGTGAGCGTGCCACCGCACGGCCACGGTCGGTCACCACGACTCGGATGGGCCTCCTACCGTGGAACGGTCAGGCGTCGATGCGCACGAAGAAGTCGGCGAGCATGTCGGCGTCGAACCTGGCGGTGAGATGGCCCTCGTCGTCGTGGCCGAGGTCGAGAGCGGGGCAGAAGAAGTCATCCGTTGCCACGAAGAAGTGTGGTGAGCCCCTCACACCGCGCTCCGCGCCACCGTCGTAGTCCGACTGCACCGAGTCGCACACCTCGAACTCGGGCGCCGGGAGACCGTGGGCGGTGGCGATCGCAGCGAGTACGGCCGGGTCGCCGATGTTGTCGCCGCGCTCGAACAACGCAGCCCGTAGCTCGAGGCTCACGGCCAGGCCGGTGGCAGCGTTGCGTTCGTAGGCGCTCGCGGCAATGTTGAGCGCCGGGATGGTCGAGGTCGGCCAGGCGTCGGCGCGCAAGCCAGAGAAATCGTCCACGCCCAACTGATCGGTGAGCGCGGCGGCCTTCACGATGACGGCGTCGACTGCCATGGGCGCACCGTTGACCCATTCGAGCGGCCACGCCCGCACGATCACCTCGGCCGGTTGGGACATCTCGCTCACGTGCTGCACCACCCGCTTGAGGCCCACGTGGGTGAACGGGCACGTGATGTCGGCGTACACCTCGACGATCTGCATGCCCTCAGTATCGCCGGGTGCCGACGAAGATCGCGCTCCCGACCGGCCCTGTCGATCCGGTCGGGAGCGGAGATCAGTTGAGCTTCGCGATCAGGCTGGTGTGTCCGCTCTTCTCGACGGACAGGTCGCCGGCCTTCGCCATGATGTCGTGGTATCCGCTGTCGGACATCTGCCAGTCGTCGAACGCATCGACGTCGGCTTCGGTATCGAACCCGGTGAGCCACGTGACGTCGTTGAAGCCCCCATAGCTCGACTTGACGAATGCCGACGGGGCGCCCAGTGACGTGCCGATGTACTCGGCGGTCTCGATGCCGAACGCCACCGCTTCGGCCTGCTTGCCATTGAGCATCGCCGCTTGCGTGATGCCGTAGTACCTCGATGTCGCGCCCTCGATCGGCCCGGTGAGGACCCTCCCGAGACGGTCCTCGGCCGGAGCCATGAACAGCCCGTTCAACGACTCGACCATCTCGAGGTAGCCGGCGTCGGACATCAGCTTGTCCGTCACCTCCTGCAGCTCGGCCATCGACTCCATCCGAGCGCTCCACATCACGCTGCCCTGCGGGGCGCCGAAGCGGGCGGTGAAGACGTTCAGCTCCTTGCCGGTGAGTTGCGTGACCTTCTCGGCGATGCCGACGGCGGCGGGGATCGCATCGAACTGGCGCCCGAGCGCAGCGATGGTGGAGCGGCTGAAGATGTACATGATGGTCTCCTGTTGTGACTCGTGGGTTGACGGTTCCACCATGTTCCCGATCTGCACTACCGTCTATGACCTGGATCACACAGGCTCGGGCACGCCGACGTGTTCGATCGAGGGTGTGAGCGGGAGGGGCCATGAACGCTGTGGGGCACGCGACCATCGGGAGCGCCATCATCGACCTCGGTCGGTGTCGGGCGTACGCGCCCGGCGAGCTGCTCTTCGTCGAAGGAGACCGCTCCCACAGCGTCTTCGCCTGTGTCGAGGGCCGGGTCCGGATCTTCCTCACGACTCCTTCGGGCCGTGAGTTGCTCGTCGGCGTCAAAGGCGCGGGTGACGAGTTCGGGGAGCTGTCGGCGCTCGATGGGCGGCCGAGATCGGCGAGCGCTGCAGCGATCGATCACGCGACGGTCGCTGTGCTTCCCCGTGCTCGCTACATGGATCTACTTCTGGAGGCCCCACACCTCTCGGTGTCGGTGTGTCGCAGCTTGAGCGCCGACCTGCGGAGGGCGAACGATCGGCTCGTCACGTGGACTTCCAACAGTGCGACGGTTCGGACGGGGCAGATGCTGGTCGAGCTGGCCTCTCTGGTGATGCGCCACGGCGACGCCGACGCCGACACCTACGAACTCCCACTCACCCAGAGCGATCTCGCCGGCTGGATCGGAGCGACGCGTGAATCGACGGCCCGAGCGCTGGCGCGCTTCAGGGAGGCCGGCCTCGTGCGGACCGGTCGCGGGAGGATCGTGGTGCTCGACGTGCTGGGGCTGAACCGGTTCGTCGCTGCCTGGGCGGTCGGCGGGTCGATCACGCCTGGGGTCTGACCCCTGGCGTGATCCGCTGGCACACTGGGGCGATGCCCACCCGGAAGATCCACGACATCGAGTTCGGCGAACTCCTGCAGCTCGAACCGCACGGGCCCGACACGTTCGTCGGCATCGCAGCGCGGTACCCGTGGGGTGGCCGGCTGTTCGGTGGGCAGGTCGTGGCTCAGGCGCTGCGTGCGGCTGCGCGCACGGTCGAGCCCGACCGGGCTGCACACTCGCTGCACTCGTACTTCATCCGGCCCGGCGCCGCCGAGGAGCCGATCCGCTACGAGGTGGAACGGCTCCGCGACGGCCGCTCGTTCAGCACTCGTCAGGTGGTCGCCCGGCAGTCGGCGGGCGCGATCCTCAACCTCTCGGTGTCCTTCCACGTGCTCGAGGACGAAGCCGACGTGGCCGTCGCCACGCTGCCGGTCGGTCTGCCCCGACCCGACGATCCGTCGCTGCCGGACCATTCGTGGTCCGGTCTGCTGCTGCGCAAGGCCACCTTCCTCGACGACGGCACGATGGGGTACTGGATCCGCCTCGACGCCGACATGGGCGACGACCCCGCCGACCACCAGTGCGCGCTGGCCTTCATGTCCGATGCCGCGCCGTCTCGGGCAGCCCGCTCGGCGCACCCCGACTTCGCCGGCGACACCGGCGACCGCAAGCTCTTCCAGGGTGCCAGCCTCGATCACTCGGTGTGGTTCGAACGTCCGACCGACCCCTCGCAATGGCACTGGTTCGCGACGCGATCACACGGCGTCAATCGGGGCAGGGGGCTCGTCACCGGCGATGTGATCCGCCACGACGGGCTGCAGGCGGCCACGATCGCCCAGGAAGTGCTGGTCCGCCGCCGTCGCGACATCTGAGGGCGTGGACCGCCGTAGCCTGGCCAGGATGCGCCGCACCACGACCACCTTGCTCGCTGCTGCAGCAGCGACGGTCGCGCTGGTCGGTGTCGGCACCACGACGTCGGCTCGGCCCGAGGCGGTCCCCCCGGCGTCGCTCGAGCGGATCGAGCGGCTCGTCACGCTCGGCGACTCCTACAGCTCGGGCAGCGGCATCCACCGCAACGCATCCTCGTACGACGATCACGGCCCCGAAGCGCACTCGTTCGATCGCTCCACGCGGCTCGGTTCCAGCGCCTGTCAGCGCGAACTCGACGAGACCCCCGGCCCCCGGCTCGCCGGGCAGCTCGATGCCGAGTCAGTGTTCGTCGCTTGTGCCGGCGCGGTGATCCGTGAGATCCCCGCCCAGGTGCGTGCTGCCGACATCCCCGGCGACGGGGACGGAACCCTCGTGACGATCACCATCGGGGGCAACGACCTGCGCACCGTGCGCGACGAGAACTGGCCCGATGCGCTGGTTCGGTGCATCACGTCGGCGCGGTGTCACGAGTCGTCCCGCAACCAGATGGCCAACCTCGACGACCTCCGTGAGGAGCTGGTCGAGGCCTACCGGGCGATCGGGGAGGAGTATCCGGACATCACGGTGCGGGTGCTCGGCTACCCCCGCCTGATGCAGGGCAACGGCCGCTGCGACGGTGTCACCGGGATCAGCGGTGACGAGGCCGACTGGATCGACGAGCAGTCCGATCTCCTGAACCACGAGATCGGGGTGGCCGCGGCGCGTGCGCGCGGATGGACCGGCGCCGACATCCGGTACGTCGACGTCACCGACGAGTTCGACAACCACGGTGCCTGCCGGTTCTGGCAGCGCGACCGGTACGTGAACGATGCGGTGTTCGGCGACTCGCTGCGACGCAGCCAACTCGCCGACGGCACCGTGCGCGAGCACTGGACCGACGGCCCGCTCAACATCTCCACCGCCTCGTTCCACCCCAGCAGCAAGGGCTATGACGCCTACCTGGCCGCCCTGGGCGCGAGTCTCCCCGCGTCGCTACGCCCCACCCGCTGACACCGCCGGACCGGGCCAGACGGGGCGAGGCAGTGAGCGAAAGCCCTCCATTGCGGGGTCCCGCTCATCGCTCGCGAGGGCAGCAGCAGGCGATGAGCGAAGTCCCCGGATGGCGGGGTTCCGCTCATCGCTGGCGGAGAAACTGTCGACCCGACGCATGTGAGTGAGCGCTCACTCAGTTAGGGTCTCGGCGATGCCGACCGCCGCCACCACGCCTGTGCCCGCGAAGCGGGCGTCGGCGATGCCGCCCGAGCAGCGGCGTGCGGCGATTATCGAGGCGGTCCGGCCGCTGCTGGCCGAATTCGGCGAGTCGCTCACCTCCAAGCAGATCGCCGCGGCGGCGGGCGTCGCCGAGGGCACGATCTTCAGGGTCTTCGCCGACAAGGACGAACTGCTCGACGCCACCCTCGAAGCGGCGCTCGACCAGGAACAGTTCGAAGCGGCACTCCGCGAGATCGACCCCCACCTGACGTTCGAAGCTCAGTTGGTCGCAGCCACCCTGTTGATCCAGCGCCGAGTCGTCGACGTGTGGACGCTGCTCTCGCACCTGAACGCGAAGCGTCACGAACAGGTGCGTCGTCCCATGACCGACAGCCCGGCGCTCGCCGATCTGTTCGCCGCTCACGGCGACCGGATCCGCGTCGACCCGGTCAACGCGGCGCGCCTGCTGCGGGCGCTCACCATGTCACTCACCCACCCGATGATCGCCGCCGAGGCATCGACGGCCGCCGAGATCGTCGACCTCGTCCTCCACGGAATCGAACGGCACCACCCATGAAGGCCACCGAATGAAACTCTGGCAACTCCTCAAGAGCCACCTCGGGCCCTACCGGCGCGTGCTCACCGTCGTGGTCGTGCTGCAGGCGATCCAGACGTTCGCGGCACTCACACTGCCCACGATCAACGCGCTGTTGATCGACAACGGCGTGCTGCAGGGCGACAACGACTACATCCTCACGATGGGTGGCGTGATGATGGCGTTCACCATCGTGCAGATCGTGTTCGCGGCTGGCGCCGTCTGGTTCGCATCGCAGGCGGCGATGGGCTTCGGCCGCGACATCCGTCGGGATCTGTTCCACTCGGTCACGGGCTTCTCGGCCCGCGAGGTCGGCCAGTTCGGGGCACCGTCGCTGATCACCCGGACCACCAACGACGTGCAGCAGATCCAGATGCTGGTGGTGATGGCGGTCACGATGATGATCACCGCGCCGCTCAACTTGGTGATCGGCATCTTCTTCGCGGTGCGCGAAGACGTGGGGCTGTCGATCATCATCGTGTTCGCGATCCCGGCAGCGGTGATCGCGCTCGGCTCGATCGTCTACCGGATGGTGCCGTCGTTCCAGGCGATGCAGCTGCGCATCGACCGGGTGAATCTCGTGCTGCGCGAGCAGATCACGGGCATGCGGGTGGTGCGGGCGTTCGTCCGTGAGCCACAGGAGACCGAACGGTTCGCGCAGGCCAACGACGAGCTCACCCAGACCGCCCTTCGAGCAGGCCGGCTGATGGCTGCCACGTTCCCGACGGTGATGTTGATCATCAACATCTCGAGTGTGTCGGTGATCTGGATCGGCGGTAACCGGATCGGTGCGGGTGACATGGAGATCGGTGCGATGGTCGCCTATCTCACCTATCTCATCCAGATCCTGTTCGCCGTGGTCATGGTGACGTTCATGGTGTCGATGATCCCGCGCGCCGCCGTGGCCGCCGAACGCGTCGTCGAGGTGCTCGACACGCCGTCGACGGTCCGTCAGCCCGACGACCCGGTCACCGTGGTGCCAGAGCGCGGCACCCTCGAATTCCGCGACGTCGGCTTCGCCTACCCCGGCGCCGATCGGCCGGTGCTGAGCAACCTGTCGTTCCGTGTCGAAGCCGGCACCACCACAGCGATCATCGGCAGCACCGGCGCCGGCAAGACGACACTCGTCAACCTGGTGTCGCGGCTCGCCGACGCCACCCAGGGCACCGTGCTGGTCGACGGTGTCGACGTACGCCGACTCGATCTCGACCTGCTGTGGAGCAAGGTCGGCTACGTCCCCCAGAAACCCTTCCTGTTCTCGGGCACCGTGGCGTCCAACCTGCGCTACGGCCGTCCTGCGGCGAACGAGGGTGAGCTGTGGGAGGCGCTCGAAGTCGCGCAGGCGAGCAGCTTCGTGCAGGCGATGCCCGACGGTGTCGAGAGCCCGATCACCCAGGGCGGAACCAACGTCTCGGGTGGCCAGCGCCAACGGCTGTGCATCGCCCGCGCGCTGGTGGTGAAACCGGAGCTGTACGTGTTCGACGACTCGTTCTCGGCGCTCGACCTCGCCACCGACGCGCGCCTCCGGGCGGCGCTGAAGCCGCACACCGCCGATGCGGCGGTGCTGATCGTGGCGCAGCGCGTGTCGACGATCGTCGACGCCGATCAGATCCTGGTGTTGGAGGACGGCGAGATCATCGGCCGTGGCACCCACGACCAGTTGCTCGAGACGTGCCCGACCTACATCGAGATCGTCGAATCGCAGATCGGCCAGGGGGCGGTGGCATGAGTACCAACGGCTCGAACGGCACGAACGGCACGAACGGCTCGAACAGCACCGACGGCGCCCCTGATTCCGGGAGAACCGGGTCAGGGGAACTGGCGGCGAAGAACGGCAGCGACGACGACCGCAAGCTGCTCGCCACCGCCGGTACCGAAGCACGACGCAACAGTTTCGGGCCGGGCGGTGGGGTGGGCATCCCGTCCGAACGCAGCGAGAACTTCGGTGTCACGATGAAGCGGCTCGGAGAGATCCTCGGCAAGGAACGTCCGCTGCTCATCGGCGTGGTCGTCGCCACGGTGCTCAGCGTCACCCTCGTGGTGATCGGCCCCCGCCTGCTCGGCGAAGCGACCAACATCATCGTCGAGGGGTTCACCAGGGAGGGAGGCATCGACTTCGCGGCGCTGCACCGCCAGCTGTTCATCGTCGCCGGGGTCTACGTGGCGTCGTGGATCCTGTCGTACACGCAGGCCTACGTGCTCGCCGGGGTGGTGCAGCGCTCGATGTTCGCCCTCCGTGAAGCGGTCGAACGCAAGCTCAACCACCTGCCGCTCAGCTACATCGACCGCCAACCCCGCGGCGACCTGCTCAGCCGGGTCACCAACGACATCGACAACCTGAGCCAGAGCCTGCAGCAGACGATCAGCCAGATCCTCACGTCGCTGCTCACCCTGCTCGGAGTGGCGATCATGATGTTCACGATCTCGCCACTGCTCGCGGTGGTGGCGCTGGTGACCGTGCCGGTGTCGGTGTTCCTGATGAAGTTGATCGGCGGCAAGGCTCGGCCCCGCTTCATGGCCCAGTGGCGTCACACCGGCAACCTCAACGCACAGGCCGAGGAGGTGTTCACCGGGCACACGATCGTGAAGAGCTTCGGCCGCCAGCGAGAGGCCGAGGAGCGGTTCCGTTCCGACAACGACCAACTGTACGAAGCGAGCTTCAGCGCCCAGTTCATGGCCAACCTGATCCAGCCGGCGATCCTGTTCATGGGCAACGTCCAGTACATCCTGATCGCCGTGGTCGGCGGCCTGCAGATCTCGTCGGGGGCGCTCAGCATCGGTGGAATGCAGGCGATGATCCAGTACGCGCGTCAGTTCTCCCAGCCGCTGACGCACCTGGCATCGATGGCGGCCACGTTCCAGTCGGGCATCGCCTCGCTCGAGCGCGTGCTCGAGTTGCTCGACGCCGACGAGCAGTCGGCCGAGCAGCCGCCGACCGAGAACCCTCCGAAGGTGCAGGGCCGGGTCGTGTTCGACGACGTTCACTTCTCCTACGACCCGGACAAGCCATTGATCACGGGCCTGAACGTGGTGGCCGAGCCCGGCCAGACCGTGGCGATCGTCGGGCCGACCGGCGCCGGCAAGACGACGCTGGTCAATCTGATCATGCGCTTCTACGATCTCGACGCGGGACGGATCACGCTCGACGGTCGCGACATCGCCGGTTTCCCGCGTGACGAGCTGCGCGCCGAGATCGGCATGGTGCTGCAGGACACGTGGCTGTTCGGTGGCACGATCCGCGACAACCTGCGCTACGGCAACCCGAACGCCACCGAGGAACAGATCGTCGAGGCGGCGCGGGTCACCTACGTCGACCGGTTCGTGCACTCGCTGCCCGACGGCTACGACACCATGATCAACGACGAGGGCGACAACATCTCCACCGGCGAGAAACAGCTGATGACGATCGCCCGGGCGTTCCTCGACGATCCGTCGATCCTGATCCTCGACGAGGCGACCAGCTCGGTCGACACCCGCACGGAGGTGTTGATCCAGGAGGCGATGAACGCGCTGCGCGAGAACCGCACCAGCTTCGTGATCGCCCATCGCCTGTCGACGATCCGCGGCGCGGACGTGATCCTCGTGATGGAGGACGGCCAGATCGTCGAGCAGGGCAACCACGACTCGCTCCTCGAAGCCCACGGCGCGTACTGGCGCCTCTACAACGCCCAGTTCGCCGGCCAATCGACCTGACGAACTCCGACTGTCACACCGTGCCATGTCGTCCGTGACGGTCGGACGATCGACGGATCGGTCGACCGGTCGATTGACACAGCGCCGAGGCGGGTACCACCAGACCATGATCGGACTCCGTGGTCTCGCCCGCACGCTCATCGCCGGCACCTTCATCGTCGGCGGGCTCGCAGCATGGAAGCGCTCGTCGAGCCTCGCCGGACCTGCGTCCAAGGTCGTGGGCCCGGTGCGAGATCAGCTTCCCGGTTCGCTGTCCTCCGAGCAGTTGGTGAAGGCGAACGCCGGAGTCCAGGTGGTCGGTGGCGGGTTGTTCGCGCTCGGCCTGGCACCACGGGCGATGGCGATGCTGCTGGGTGTCTCCCTCGTGCCGACCACGTTGGCCGGGCATCGCTTCTGGGAGATCGAGGAACCTGCCGAGAAGGCTCAGCAACAGATCCAGTTCCTGAAGAACGCCGGATTGCTCGGCGGTCTGGTCTTCGCAGCGATCGACACCGGCGGCCGGCCGTCGGTGTTCTGGCGCGGACGGCAGTTCGTCGGCGACCTGGCCGACTCGGTTTCGTCGACGACCTCGTCGGTCACCGAATCGCTCGGCAATGTGACGCCGACCTCCGTCGTGAAGTGATCTCGGGCTCAGCGTGAGAGCAGGCCGGGAAGGTCGGCGAAGGAGTCGATGACCTCGTCGGGCCGTTCGTGGCTCGCATCGAGGATGTCCTGGCGGAACTTGCCGGTGCGCACCAGCACGCCGAGCAGTCCCGCGTGCCGGGCGCCGAGAACGTCGTTGTGCAGGTCGTCACCGACCATCGCGACACGACCGCTCGCGACGCCGAGTTCGTCCACGCCGGTCGCGAAGAAGTCCGCAGACGGCTTGCCCAACACCACCGGTGCGACGCCGGTGGCCTCTTCCAGCGCTCGCACGTAGGCGCCGGTGTCGAGTTCCAACCCGGCAGTGGTGCGCCAGTAGAGGTTGCGGTGCATCGCAACGAACGCTGCTCCGTCGAGAACGAGCCGGAAGGCCTCGTTGAGCTGCTGGTGTGTGAACTCCACTCCGGCGCCGCCGATCACCACGACCTCCGCTGGGCCGGCGTCGACGACGTCGATGCCCTCCAGATCGTCCGACAGGTCGCCGGTGTTGAGGAGGAACACCCGGGCGTCCGGGTGTCGGAGGCGGAGGTGGGCAGCGGTGGCGGCCGGAGCTGTCAGGATCTCGCCGACGTCGACCGGCATCCCGGCGTCTCCGAGCAACTGCGCGACCTGTGCGCGGGTGCGTGTCGTGGTGTTGGTGGCGAACCGTAGTGGGATCCCGGTGGAGCGGACCGCGGCGAGCGCCTCCGGGACCCCGTCGATCGGTTCCCACGACACGGTGAGGACCCCGTCGATGTCGATCAGCAGGCCATCGATGTCGAGTCGGTCGGGCATG
>Ga0102938_10003029_pt1 | contig 12592 bp, 9 predicted proteins | sample SalPonR2_B_D2_MG_FD_84516 | JGI IMG/M metagenome (GOLD analysis project Ga0102938, IMG submission 84516) | Salt pond soil microbial communities from South San Francisco under conditions of wetland restoration - Salt Pond MetaG R2_B_D2_MG | ecosystem: Environmental > Aquatic > Marine > Intertidal... | reverse complement strand
GCCGGTGATGACTTTCGCCCCGGCGTAGATCACCGAGGCCGTCGGGACGCCGACCAGGATGACCATCGTGCTGACGGCCATCACGGTCCGGGCGAACGAGTTGTATCGATACTCCAAGAATTCCGGGATCGTGTAGATGCCGCTTTTCAAGAAAACCGGCAAGAAAACGAAGGCCGTGACGACCAAGGTCACCGCCGCCATCCATTCGTAACTGGCGATCGCCATGCCCAGCCAATTCGCCGCCGAACCGGTCATCCCGACGAACTGTTCGGTGCTGATGTTGGCCGCGATCAGGGAAAATCCGACCAGGTACCACGTCAGCCCGCGGCCGGCCAAAAAGTAGTCTTGGGCGTCTTTGAAGTCGTCATCCTCCTTGCTTTTGTACAGCCCCACGGTGATGACCGTGACGACAAAGCCGGCAAAAACGACGATATCCAGAATGCCCATGTGCGAATTGCCTTTCGGGACCAAAGAAGTCCGGCGACCGGGGCGAAGGCCACGATGACAAGGGGATGTCACGACGGATTCGATACAGCCACGTCGCCGGTAGCGTGGGGAGACGAGCGGACGGAAGACGCCGATTATGCTCGGCCCGGCGAACACGCACAATACGACGCCACCTTGACACGAAACGACGCGTCCGCAGCACAATCATTCCCGGCGTCTCATTGACCATCCCCGGGACTACAAATACATTGCCCGGCAAAACACGACGTTTTTCGATTCCAAGCACTCATTCATCCCAATTTCGACGGTTCATCAGAGAACAAATCAATGGCTAAACGAGCGACCGCCAGGCGTGGCACCGCGTCACGAAACGCACCGGCACAGGCTGCGGACAAAATGGTCTATTACTTCGGAAAGACCAAAACCGAAGGCAAGAAATCCACGAAAGCCTTGCTCGGCGGGAAGGGCAAAAATTTGGCCGAGATGACCTCGATCGGTTTGCCCGTGCCTCCCGGTTTCACCATCACCACGGAAGTCTGTGACGGCTACTACAAAGCCGGCAAGAAACTGCCCAAGGGACTGATGGACGAAATCCACGGCGCCGTCGAACTGTTGGAAAAGGAACTGAAAAAGAAATTCGGCGATGACGCCAACCCGCTGTTGGTCAGCGTTCGATCCGGTGCCGCCGTCTCGATGCCCGGCATGATGAACACGATTTTGAACCTCGGACTCAACGACGTTTCGACCGAGGGCCTCGCCAAAGCGACCAAGAACGAACGTTTCGCCTACGACGCCTACCGTCGCTTGATCAACATGTACGGCGACGTCGTCAAAGACGTGCCTCACCACATGTTCGAAGAAGCCTTCGACAAGGTCAAAAAGAAATACAAGGTCAGCGAAGACACCGAGGTACCCGCCGAAGGCTTGAAAGAACTCTGCCAAGCCTACAAAGCGGTTTACAAGAAAGGCACCGGCGAAGATTTCCCGCAGGATCCGATCAAACAACTGCAACTGGCGATCGAAGCCGTCTTCGGTTCCTGGAACGCCGATCGCGCGATCAGCTATCGCCGCATCGAATCGGCCAAGGGAAACAGCGAGATCAATAATCTGGTCGGGACCGCCGTCAACGTCCAAGCGATGGTGTACGGCAACATGGGCGACGATTCGGGAACGGGCGTCGGTTTCACCCGCGATCCCAACACCGGTCAGAACAAGTTCTACGGCGAATTCCTGATCAACGCCCAAGGCGAAGACGTCGTCGCCGGTATCCGCACCCCGCAACCCGTCTCGGAAATGGGCAAGTGGGACCGCGCCGCGCACAAGGAATTGATGGAAATCAAGAAGAAACTTGAGAACCATTACACCGACATGCAGGACATCGAGTTCACGATCGAGAAGGGCAAGCTGTTCATGCTGCAAACCCGCAGCGGAAAACGAAACGGCATCGCTGCGGTCAAGATCGCCTGTGACATGGTCAAGGAAGGGTTGATCACCGAAAAAGAAGCCATCTTGCGGGTGCCCGCGTCGGACCTGACGCACTGCTTGTTGCCCAGTTTCAAGCCCACCGCTCGCAACGCCGCCGACGTCTTGTGCCGCGGCTTGAACGCGTCGCCGGGTGCCGCGGTCGGCAAGCTGGCGTTCACCGCCCACGACGCTCGCGCCCGATTCGAAGCCGGCCAGGACGTCATCTTGGTCCGCCGCGAAACCAGCCCCGAAGACGTCGAAGGCATGTCGGCGGCCGTCGGAATCTTGACCAGCACCGGCGGGGCGACCAGTCACGCCGCCGTCGTCGCACGGGGGTGGGGCAAGTGCTGCGTCGCGGGAGCCAGCGACGTCGAGATCGACGAGAAGGCGAGAAAGATCAAGGTCAAAGGTCGTACCTTTGGCGAAAAAGACACGATCAGCCTGGACGGAACCACTGGCGAAGTCATGGCCGGCGAAGTCGAAACGCAAGAACCGAAACTGTCCGGCGACTTTGCCAAACTGATGGATTGGGCCGATCAGTATCGTCGCTTGAAAATTCGCACCAACGCCGACAGTCCCGCCGACAGCAAACGGGCACGCGATTTCGGTGCCGAAGGCATCGGCCTGTGCCGAACCGAACACATGTTTTTCGAAGCCGATCGCATCATCCACATGCGTTCAATGATCTTGGCCGAAACGGAAGCCGATCGGCGGGCGGCGCTGAAAAAGCTGTTGCCGTTCCAACGCAAGGACTTCGAAGGCATCTTCAAGGCCATGCAGGGATTGCCCGTCACCGTCCGCTTGCTGGATCCCCCGCTTCACGAATTCTTGCCGCACGAAGGCATCGCGCAAAAAGAAATGGCGACCGAGTTGGGCTTGAAGCCGGCCGACATCCGAAAGCGAGCCGAAGCCTTGCATGAATCCAATCCGATGCTCGGTCACCGGGGCTGTCGCCTGAGCGTGACGTACCCGGAAATCTTGGAAATGCAGGTTCAAGCGATCGTCGAAGCCGCGATCAGTTGTGCGAAAAAGAAGATCGACGCGCACCCGGAAATCATGATTCCTCTGGTCGGCACCGCCGCGGAACTTCGCATCCTTCGCGAAAAGGTCGTCGAAACGATCGCCAAGACCAAGGAAGCCAAGAAGTTCGACGGCAAGCTGGACATCTTGATCGGCACGATGATCGAAATCCCGCGGGCCGCGTTGACCGCCGACGAAGTCGCCGAGTACGCCGACTTCTTCAGCTTCGGCACCAACGATTTGACCCAAATGACGTTCGGCTACAGCCGTGACGACGTGGGCGGTTTCTTGCCCGATTACATCGAGCACAAGATCGTTCCGGTCGACCCCTTCCAGTCGCTCGACACCTCCGGCGTCGGTCAATTGGTCGAAATGGGTGTCGCCAAGGGACGCAGCACCAAGACCAAATTGAAGGTCGGGATCTGTGGCGAACACGGCGGCGACCCGGCGTCGATCGCGTTCTGCAACGAGGTCGGTCTGGATTACGTCAGTTGCAGTCCGTTCCGCGTTCCGATCGCCCGCTTGGCCGCCGCGCAAGCCGCGCTCAGCAAATAACGGTTCCCGCGAATCGGTTCGCTTTTCGTTGGTCGTTCCCCCGTGATCGTGCGTGGGAACCTCGTCGCCGCCGTGCACCGCACGGCGTTCGCGGCCGGATGATCAGGACGAAGATCGAAGCCCGTGCCCCGTCTTTCATCAGCCTCCTGCCCTCAACATTTTGTCTTCCGCCATGTCTGATATTCACGAGAAGTACAACGACGTCGAAAAACTGATCGACGAAGAGAAGTTCGAGGAAGCGATCGCGGGGTTGAATGAAATCGTCGCCCAGGACGACACGTTCGTCTTGGGGCATCTTGCCCTGGCCCGCGTGTACACCAAGACCGGCCAGCACGACGAAGCGATCCGGCACGGCGAGAAGGCTTGTGAGTTGGAACCGACGGAATCATTCAACTACACGGCGCTCAGCGTCACGTATCAGCGGGCCTGGGCCGGAACACAAGATCAGACCTTCATTCAGAAGGCCGAGGACGCGATGGCCAAAGCCCAAATGATTCAGTCCCAGCAGTAAAGCAACGTCCGTTGCCGTCGATCGATTCTCGACGAAGAAAACAAGCGACGGCGGCCCGCGTCTTTATCGCATCCGGATAGCGATGCAAATTTCGCATTTGTTTCGCGCCAGTTGGCGGACGCGGACGTCGCTGGGATTCCATTGACGCACCCGGGTCAGCCAGCGATCGATTTGGTCGGCCCGCTCGTAATCGCCCAGTTTCAACGTCAACAGAATTCCCTCGATCGGAATGCCGGGGTGGGTGACGATGTTTTCCACCGTGCTGAGCGTCTGATCCGGCTTGACGTTCGAATCGACCAGCATCCATTTCACGCCGCGGAACTCGCTGCGTTTCAAATCACCGGCGCGGGCGGTGATGTGTCGGTACCGCGGATGTTCGCCGATTCGTGGGTCCATCGCGGCCGGATCGATGCCGATCACGTTCAGTCCCAATTCCAACAATCGACCGCAGGCGCCGCCCGGTGCGCTGCCGACTTCGACGGCCGAATCGCCGGCTTGCATATGAAATCCTGACCACACGATCGCTTCGGCGGCCTTGTAGTAGGCCCGTGAGATCGGTTCATGCTGGGGGCTGATCGGTTGCAAGGCTCCCGGCCAACGACTGGGCCAATCGCCCGCGACGTGCCAGCCCCAAAACCAATGCCCCGGTTCGACCAAGACGACGTCCAAGACCCGTTGATCGGCTTGGGCGATCAAGTTCGCCGCGTCGCCGCTGACGAATTCGCCCCGCACGGCGGTAAAGATCTCGCCCGCGACGGCTCGGCTGAGCGGATCGATTTCCGGCTCGAAATCGAATTTGCCGATCGGCAGACGGTCTCGCGGCCAGACGTGCAAGTGATCCAAGGGGCGAGCGTCGAAGCCGGCGTCCTTCAAATCGGCCCGCAGTTTTTCGATGATGGGGATACTGTGCTCGCCGCGACCCGACCCGATGCTATGCGACGCGGTGCGAATGAAGATGCCGCGGGGCAATGGGACGGCTTCGTCATGCTTGACCGTGACGAATCCGGGACGCGAAAACGCCAACCGCCAGCCGGCTTTTTGAACCTCCGCTTTGACGACGGCTTCGGCTCCGTTGGCACAACCCAGCATGGCAAAGGTCGGGCCGGTCGGCGAACACTCGGGGTCGGGCGGTGTCATGCAAAAACGTCACGTCGAAAAAGGGTCAAAGGGGCGGGCAGACGACAAAGAGCGTCGCCGATCGCGGCCGTCACGTCGAGGGAACCGTTCTATCTTTTTGCCCTCACGTCGATCTATCATGGCGGCGTACCACATTTGATTTTCGCGTCCGGAGTTGTCCCGTGGCCCATTTGCACCCGCCCGAGCATCAGATTCATCGCCTGATGGCCTTTGTCACCAAAAGCGAGGCTTCCGATTTGCATTTGAAGGTCGGTCTGCCGCCCTATATCCGCGTCGGTGGTCATTTGCGCGCCGTGGATGTGCCGATCTTACCCTCGTCGGACTACATCACCGCGATGATGGTGGAGATCATGCCCAAGGGCCGCGAGAAAGAATACAAGGAACTCGGCGGCATCGACTTTGCCGTCTTGGCCGAGAGCGGTGACCGTTTTCGCGTCAACGCGTATCGCAGTGACGGGGAAATGCATGCGGCACTTCGACGCGTGCAAAGCCAGATCCCGGACTTCGAAAAACTCAAGCTGCCGCCGGTTTATCAGCGGACGATTTCGCGTAGCAACGACGGATTGATCTTGGTCACCGGTGTGACCGGTAGCGGCAAGAGCAGCACGTTGGCGGCCATGATGAACTGGATCAACCAGCACCGCGGCATGCACGTGATCACGATCGAAGACCCGATCGAATACCGTTTTATATCCGGCGAGTCGATCATTTCACAGCGCGAAATCGGCATCGACGTGCCCAGCTACGCTCACGCGCTTCGCTTCGTCGTGCGTCAGGATCCGGACCTGATTTTGATCGGGGAGCTTCGCGACAAAGAGACGATTTTGGCCGCGATCCAGGCGGCCGAGACCGGACACTTGGTGATGGCTTCGATGCACTGCAGCGATGCCGAACAATCGTTCAGCCGGATTCTGGAGTTCTTTCCCCAAGAGGAGCACGCCTTCATCCGATCCTCGCTTGCAAACAGTTTGCGTGCGATCATGTGTCAACGGTTGATTCCCGGCGCGGTCGAGGGCAGCCGTTTTCCCGCCACGGAAGTCTTGCTGAACAACCCCATCGTCCGCGACAAAATCTTGAACTCGCACGACGATGACATCCCCGCGATCTTGAACGTGTGTCGCGACGAAGGAATGCGGGACTTTACCCATTCGCTGTGCGAATTGATCGAAGCGGGCAGCATTTCGATGGAAACCGGCATGGATTACGCGCCCAGCCGAGAAACCCTGTCATCGCTGCTCAAGGGCATCGATACGGGAGCCGACGGATTGATCTCGCGGGTTTAAAAACATCATGGACCACCCGAACGAGCCCACCGATAACTGGATCGACGTGCTGGATGCCGACGACGTCGTCGAAGGCACCGGCAAAGACGTCATCGTCGGTGAGCTCGTCGTCGCGATTTTTCGCGCCGGCGGTCGCTTGTTCGCGCTCGACGGCATGTGCGCGCATCAAGGCGGACCGATCGCCGAAGGCATGATCGGGCCCGACGCCCAAGGCAGACCGTGCGTGACGTGTCCCTGGCACGGCTGGCAATACGAATTGGAAACCGGTATCCAAACGGTCAACCGGCAACCCTTGCAAGAAACCTACGCCGTCCGCGAGACTGACGGGCGGATTTGGGTCAAGCGTGAGGCGACGTGAAAGCGTCGACGCTTGACCCGACCCTACACATTCATCGACGACTTTGCCCCGGTGACCTCTCGCGGAGTCCGCACTGTGACCCAACCCGACTTTCCCAATCCGGTCGACCACCCGGTGATCGACGCGATCCGTGCACGTTGGAGCCCTTATCGGTACGCCGCTAGGACCGTCGAAGACGACAAGCTGATCCGCTGTCTCGAAGCGGCGCGGTGGGCGGCCAGCAGTTTCAACGACCAGCCTTGGTCATGGATCGTCGCCAAACGCGAAGACACGGCGGCGTTCGCCACCGCCCTGGGGTGCCTTGTCGAAGCCAACCAGGCTTGGGCGCAGGATGCCGGCGTGCTGATCTTGACCTGCATTCGCACCGACTTTGCGAAAACCGGAAAGCCCAACCGCGTCGCGTTGCACGATCTCGGAATAGCCGCTTGTCAGTTATCGCTGCAAGCCGCGACGCTGGGTTTGCAAGTCCACCAAATGGCCGGCGTCGATTTGGACGCCGTCCGCCGGCGATACGAATTGCCCACCGGCGTCGAACCTCAAACGGCCATCGCGATCGGGTACGCGAACGAAGAACCGCCCCGCGGTGATTTCCAAATCGAACTGGAACAGCGGCAAAACGGCCCGAGGACGCGGAAATCCCTTTCCGATCAAGTCTTCACCGGCAAATTCGGCAGCACCGCCGGATTTGTGGCTTGATCCGATCCGGGCCGACCGGCGAACCAGATCGCCGCCGCGCCGAACGCCGCAACCGTGCCACCGGTGATCAGCCACGTCACCGGCAAATGACCCTGCGTGTCCAAGCCTTCGCCCAAAAACGTCAGCGAGTCTTTGTACTTCGCCGCCAATTCCAACAGGCCGTTGTGAACGAAGTGCAGCACCATGCCGGGGATCACGCTGCCGGTCCGGTACGCCACCCAACCCAAAATCAATCCCAACAAAGTCGAGGGCAGAAAACGTTCCAACAGCAGCGCGTTGCCCGTCAGGACGTGAAACGCTCCGAACAACACCGACGTGATCAGAATCGTTTTGGCCGGCGATAACGCTCGCCGCATCGCCGAAAACAAAAAACCGCGAAAACAAAGTTCTTCGATCACCGCAGGTGTGACGGCCAAAGTGGCCAGCAGCAACACCGGTGAGACGTCCTTCCAGGCTTCCAAAACCTTCAAGACCTGTTTCGTTTTCTCCTCGGTCAATCCGCGAATCCCCGCCGCGTCAGCCAGCACGAAAACTTCGTGGGCGAAAACCCAAGCGCCCAAGCCCAACAGCACCGAGCCCACGATCGACGTCGCCGAAGGTCGGTGCACCCGAAACGACGTCCCCAAATCGACTCGGTTGAACCAGGCGGAGACCAACGGGATCATCCCGAAAGCCAAGATCAACGCGACGGCGTTGAGCGAAAGCCGAGCCTCCAAACCGAGCGAATCACCGGCGTTTTCCAGGAAACGCATCAAGCCGTTGGACACGACGAAGTAGAACGGCACCAGCAGGGCCACGACCATCGTCGCCATCTGCAAGGTCGGAAACGCGCGGCTTCGTACGGGGCGTCTGAATAGACTGCCGATCGTTTGTCCGCTGGTTCGTGCCACGGCGTCGCTGCCGAACAACTTGGCGGCAATCGCGATCGCCGCGGCGGCATACGCGATCGTGCTGCCGATTGCCGCCGCCGTCGCCACCGCGTCGATCTGGCCCGACAGCACATCGCGGGTCAGCAAGACGATGTTCAGTAGCGGCGCGATCGCCAACGGGCCTTTCAATTCGATGCCCGGCATCAACGACAGCATCGCCGGTGCCAGGGACAGCAGCATGATCGGAATCAAGTAGGCTTGAGCTTCCTTGAAGGATTTGGCGAAACTGGTCAGCGACAAAAGAACCGCGGAAAAGAAACCGCTGAACAACACCAACAGGCCGAGGATTTGCAGCACCGCCAACCAGGGGAACCCGGCGTCGTCACCGGTCAACAACGGCAACAGGCGTCCCGCCCACAGCGTCGTGAACATGGCGACCAAATTCGCCACGGCGGTCAGCATCGCCACGGTCACCACGGCCAGGTATTTCGCCGTCAACACGGCGCTGCGGGGCACCGGTGATGCCATCAACGCCTCCATCGTCCCGCGTTCTCGTTCGCCCGCGGTCAGGTCGATCGCCGGATAAACCGCGCCGGTGATGGTCATCAATACCAAGACCAACGGAATGACAGTGCCCAACATGGACGTCGGTTCTTCTTCGCCGATTTCCGCGGCGGCGACCGTCATCGGCGGTCGGTAAGGGTCGTCCAAGCCTCTCGTCCGGCCGCGGCGATCGGAGGCCAGGATCTGAGCCCGGGAAAGCTTGAACCACTGAAACCGTTCGACCAAAATCCGCCGCGCCGATCGGCCCGCCGCATCACCACGAAAAATCGTGAACGTCACGTCGGGCGGGACGCCGGGATCGCTATTGTCCACCGCCGCGGCGACGTCGACGGCACCGGCTTCGAGCGCCCTGACCGGATCGCTGGGCTCGGTCAGCAGGATGTCGAATTGGGCGATCGCTTCGCCGCTGGCCTCCAGGACTTCTTCGGGCGGCATCGCCAACGGGCTGTTGATCCATCGGTCCAGCAGATCCGCCTCGGCCTTCGTCGCCACGCCGATTTTGTAAGGGGTTTCCGCCGGTTTGCCGCTGCCGAGCAGGAAACGGTGCAGCGCCATGCTCAACAGCGGGTAAACCAACAGTGGCATGAACAACAGCGTGATGATCGTGCGTCGATCGCGCAGCGTCTCTCGCAATTCCTTGCGGCACAGTCGAAACAGACGCGACGGATTCAAAGATCAGTTTCCTTCCAACAGATCGACAAAAATCTGGACCAAGGTTTGTCGGCCCGTTTGCCCGCGGAGTTCGTCCAAGGTCCCCAAGTGTTTCAGCCGACCACGATGCAGCAGCCCGAATCGGTCACAAAGTCGCTCCGCTTCGTCCAGCCGATGCGTGCAGACGACGACCGCCTTTCCCATGCCTCGTAGTTCTTGAATGTACTGAAAAATCGTTTGCACACCGACCACGTCCAGGCCGCGCGTCGGTTCGTCCAGCAACATGACCGGCGGGTCATGGATCAACCCACGCACCAAGGTCACCCGCTGACGCTGGCCCGTGCTGAGTTCTCCGGCGCGGCGATCCAACAACGGCTGAATGTCCATCAGCGTCGCCAATTCCTCGCACCGCGTTTTCGCCTCCGCCGGCGGCACACCGTACAGGTCTGCAAAGTACAGCAGCATCTCCCGCACCGTCAGCCAGGGATACACACCGTCGCTGGCCGAGACGAAACCCAGGCGAGCCTTCACGGCGATCGGGTCGTCCGCCGTGCGAGCCCCCTCGACCTCCGCGAACCCCGAGTCCGGTTCCAGCAGCCCCAGGACCATCCGCATCGTCGTCGTTTTGCCGGCCCCGTTGGGCCCCAGCAAGCCGAACACCTCGCCCGGATGAACCTGAAAACTCAAGTCGTCCACCGCGCAAAGCTTCCCGGCCGGCAAATCAAAGGTCTTGCAAAGCGAGTCGATGACCAACATCCGAGGAAGACTCGCTGATAGGGTGTTTTTGGGAAGGAGAATCGAACCGGCGCGACGAGATGACGGACCCCAACGATACGCACCAAATCCGTGAAGGTTCGCCGGTCGACGCTCCGCTAGTCCTCGTGGGCGCGATTCAGGTGCCCGCTGCGGTTGATCGCCAGCAACAGACGCAGCATCACGGCGATGCTGCCCAGAACCCCAATCAGCCCCAGAATGCTGACGCGGGTGAATCCCAGCAAGGCCGAATCGGGAAACAGGACCGGGTTGACTTCGAAAGCCAGCATCAGCGACGAACCCAAGAAAACGGCGCTGGTCATCAGTCCCAGCACCAATCGGTTGACCGTCGGGCCGATCCGCGAATGCTCCAGCGTCAATCGCAATTCGCCGCGACGGGCTTGGGTCAGCAGTTGCAGCACATGGTCCGGTGCCAACTGGGCAAAGTTCTCGCTCTCCAAATAAATCCGCCTGGCTTGACGGATCCGCCGCTTCGGACTGAGCCTTCGCAGCATCGTCTGGCGGGCGAACGTTTTGACGACGTCCAGCGAATCGAAACGCGCGCCCAATTCGCGGAGCGTCCCTTCCAAAGAGATCATCATTTTCAGCAACAATGCCGACTGGTTGGGCAACTTGATGCAATGCCGATGCAAAATCCGGCTGAGATCGTTCAAGGCTCCGGTGACGTCAAAGTTTCCTAGGCTTTGCTGCCCGTAATTGCCGACGAAGTCCGACACGTCGATCGCCAAAGCGGACTCGTCCAACGTGGGCGGCGGATCGCCGATGCGACGGATCAGGCGAGTCAGCTGGTTCTGATCCCCGCCGGAAACCGCGACCAACATTTCTTCGATCGTTTCCCGCAAGGTTTCATCGATGCGACCGACCATGCCGAAATCCAGAATCCCCAACCGACCGTCGCTCAACAAAATCAGGTTCGCCGTGTGCGGGTCGGCGTGGAACAAGCCGTCTTCGAAAACCATTTGCAGATAAAGCGTCGCGATCGTTTCGCACAGCTCTTGCTTGATCGCTTGCGGCGGTGTGGTCAACGGATCGTCGTTACGCACGATCTTGTTCAGCGGCGTGCCGACCAGTTCTTGCATCACCAGGACGCGGCGGGTGCACAGATTCTCGACGACACGCGGAACGACGACACGCTTGCGTTGGTCCTCCAGCAGCCGGGCGAAGTGTTCCAGGTTTTGACGTTCCCGGCCGAAGTCCAATTCTCGGGTGATGATCGGGGCCAACTGGCGGACCATGTCGCACGGTCCCCAAGCGGCCAGCGTTTCGACCCGCTCGGCCAGCACCGCCAGCCCGGTCAGGACTTCGATGTCTTGACGGACGGTCTTTTCGATGTCCGCACGCTGGACTTTGACGACCACCGATCGTCCATCGGCCAGCACGGCGCGGTGGACTTGACCGATCGACGCGGTCGCCAAAGGCGTTTCGTCCAGACTCTGAAAGTGCGATTCGTAGTCGTCGCCCAATTCGTCGCGCAGCGTCTTGCGGACACTCTCGAACGATTCGGCCGCCACGTTGGCTCGCAGACCTTTGAGCTCTTCGCCCAGTTCGGGACCGACCAAGTCGGGGCGGGCCGCCAAGATCTGGCCCAGCTTGATGAACGAAGGCCCCAGGTCCGTCAGCGCCATGCGGACGCGTTGTTCGCGGGAGTATTCGGCCAGCGAGACGCCGCCGCGATCCTTGAACACGTTTCGCAGCCGGCCCGTTTGAAAACGACTCAGCCAATCCGCCAAGCCGTAACGCTGCAAAACGACGAGAATCTCGCGCCATCGTCGCAGGTTACGGTAGAGTTGAGGGATCGCGGTGATTCGCATCAGCAACGCTCGAAAGGGTGGTCACCGGGTCGGCCCGGCACGTCAAAGGTTTCTATTGTGACTGGCACGGTCGTTTTCGCGATTCGATTTGGGAATGATTTCCGAGGTGTGGGCCAGAAGTTTTCTGTTGACGTGCGAACTTGCGGCTTTTGCAGTCGGCTTGGCGTTCGTGCTGGGTGTCCCGGCGGGCTGGGCGGCGGCGCGTCTGGGCACGTCGGTCGGGTCGCAACGGTCGTCACGGTTTTTCGGATCCGTCGTTCGTACGGTTTTCCTGGGCACGATCGCGGCCGTGTTGGCGTTGCCGTTGGTGATGCACGCGGCGGCTTGGGAAGCCGCGGCCGGAAAATTCGGCTGGTGGACGCTGACGCAAACCGGCAGCCGACGCTTCGGTCAATTCAGCGGCTTGATCGCGTCGGCTTGGATCCACGGGCTGCACGGTTCGGCGATCGTCG
>Ga0102938_10003028_pt1 | contig 12593 bp, 11 predicted proteins | sample SalPonR2_B_D2_MG_FD_84516 | JGI IMG/M metagenome (GOLD analysis project Ga0102938, IMG submission 84516) | Salt pond soil microbial communities from South San Francisco under conditions of wetland restoration - Salt Pond MetaG R2_B_D2_MG | ecosystem: Environmental > Aquatic > Marine >... | reverse complement strand
CGCTGGGAGACCATTGCCGGCATCTATGCCGAGCGTCCGGCGGCCCTGATCGTGGCCAGCGGCGGCGAGGTCGGTGACGACCTGGAAGAGCTCTCGCGCGAAAGCGGCACGCCGCTGCTGCGCTCGGCCCGGCCAGGCTGGGAACTCGTCTCGACGCTGCAGTACCAGGTCGCCCGCGCGCTGGCCCACACGGTGGTGGTACACGGTGTGTTCATGGAAGTGTTCACGCTGGGCGTACTGATCACGGGCGATGCCGGCGCAGGCAAGAGCGAGCTGGCGCTGGAGTTGCTGACGCGCGGTCACCGATTGATTGCAGACGACAGCCCGGAGTTCACCCAGATGACGCCCGACATCATCGACGGTTCTTGTCCGGAAGTGCTGCGCGATTGTCTCGAGGTTCGGGGGCTGGGCGTGCTCAACGTGCGTCGGATGTTCGGCGATGCAGCCGTGAAGTCGAACAAGTTTCTGCGCCTGATACTGCACCTGCACCAGCCTCAGCCCGGCGACGAGGCCAAGATCGACCGCCTGTCGGGGCAGTCGGAAAAGTCCAGGGTGCTGGACCTGGAAATTCCGCGGATCCTGCTGCCTGTATTGCCCGGCCGCAACCTGGCGGTGATCGCCGAGGCCGCCGTGCGCAACTTCATGCTCCGAATGAAGGGCTTCGATGCCACCGCAGAGTTTCTCGAGCGCCACGGCCGGCTGATGCGCCATGAGTGAGCCTGGAATGCCGCCGCTGGTACTGGTCAGCGGGCTGTCGGGCAGCGGCAAGTCGGTCGCCCTGAACGCGCTGGAGGATCACGGCTATTACTGCGTCGACAACCTGCCCGGTGCGATGCTGCCGGCGCTGGCCGGGCAGATCGAGTCGAACCCGGAACGATACCAGCGACTTGCCGTGGGAATCGACGCGCGTGCCGGCGCCGAGGAGCTGGCGCAGCTGCCGGAACTGATCCGCGAGCTTTCCCTGCCGTGCGACCTGATTTTCCTCACCGCCGAGAGCGACGTACTCATCCGGCGCTTCTCGGAGACGCGGCGGCGACATCCGCTGGGCGGCGATCGCACGCTTGCCCAGGCGATCGCCGAAGAACGGAAGCTCCTGGAGCCGCTGGCCGAGCAGGCCGCGCACGTGGTCGACACCAGCGAGAGCAACATCCACGAACTCCGGCGCCGGATCTGGAACCTGATCAAACCGGCAGGCAGCCCGAAGATCTCCAACCTGGTTCTCGAGTCATTCGCTTTCAAGAAGGGCGTGCCGCGCGACGTGGACCTGGTTTTCGACGCCCGCTGTCTGCCCAATCCCCACTGGCAGCCGGAACTGCGGGCATCGACAGGGCTGGAGGCGCCGGTTCGCGAATTCCTGGCCGGCGCCCCGCTGGTGCGCGAGTTCACCGATGATATCGACCGTTTCGTCCGACGCTGGCTGCCGGTCTGGGCCGAAGAGCAGCGCAGCCATCTGACCGTGGCCATCGGTTGTACCGGCGGCAAGCATCGATCGGTGTATCTGGTCGACGAGCTTGCCCGTCGCTGGCGCGAGCGCGACCTTGCCGTGGTCACCCACCACCGCGAGCTGATCCGATGACCGACGTTGTGATCGTTGCGCACCGCGGGATAGGCGAGGCGCTTTGCGAAGTCGCCGAGATCATCCTCGCCCGCGAGATAGACGTCACCGTATTGCCGGTCAGGGAAGGCGACGATCCGGTCCGCTCACTGGAGCGGCTGACCGCGGCCCTGGCACGCTGGCAGGATACCGAGCCGCCGCTGATCATCACAGATCTGCCCGGCGCCACGCCGCACAACCTTGCGACCAAAGCGGTGGCGCGGAGCCTGGGCGACGCGCCGGTGCTGACCGGGCTCAACCTGCCGATGCTGCTGCGCGCGCTCAATCACAAGGAGCAGCCCGCGGTCACGCTTGCCGAACTTGCCGCGCAAGGGGCGCATGCGGCCACATTCATCGGAGGGCCTCTTGAAAGCTGAACGCGTGACGCTGTGCAACCGGCTTGGTCTGCACGCGCGTGCGGCCAGCAAGCTTGTGAGCACGGCAGCCGAATTCCAGAGCAGCGTCTTTGTCGTGCGCGATGATCGGCGCGTCAACGCCAAGTCCATCATGGGCGTACTCATGCTTGCCGCGCCGGTGGGCACCGAAATCGGCTTCGAGTGCGAGGGTCCGGACGAGGCGGATGCGCTCGCTGCGCTGGTGGCCCTGGTGAACGACCGCTTCGGAGAGGGCGAATGATACTTTCGCTCAGCGGCACCGGCGTGTCCGACGGCATCGCCATCGGACAGGCGCATCTGTTTTCCAGCGGCGAGCTGGATCTGCCCGAGTACGACCTCGAGGCCGGCGACGTCGGGGCCGAGATCGACCGGCTGCAGCAGGCCGCGCAGCGCTGCCAGGACGAACTTTCACGCATGGAAGGCGACCTGGGAAGCAACCGCCGCGGGTCGGCCGCCGAGCTTCTTCAGGCCCATCGGATGATGGCGCGCGACGACATGTTGCTGGGCGAGGCTTCGCGCCGGATTCGCGACGAGAGGATCAACGCCGAATGGGCGCTGGATCTCCAGGCAGCCGCACTGCGTCGGGAGTTTAGGCGCATCGAGGACGATTACCTGGCCTTGCGGGTGGAGGATCTCGACCAGGTGGTACGTCTGCTGCAGCGTCAGCTGGCCGAGCAGCCCGCGAGCGTGCTCGATGACCGCGTACCGCATCAGCTCGACGAAACCGTGGTGCTGGCCGACGCGCTCAGTCCGGCCGAGCTGGCGGCGCTGCACCAGCGCCGTGTCGCAGGGCTGGTCACCGAGCACGGCAGCATCTGGTCCCACGCCGCAATCGTGGCGCGCGGACTGGGCATCCCGATGGTGGTCGCCGTGCACCGATCGCAACGGTTGCTGCGCGAAGGCGAGTCGGTGATTCTCGATAGCCATTACGGAATCCTGCTGGCCACGCGCGACGAGCGGCTGCACGGCCATTACGCGGAGAAAATGGCGCTGTTCAGGCGCAACCGTCGCAATCTTCAGCGCGTATTGTCGGAGCCGGATCGAACGGCCGACGGCGAGCGGTTCCGGTTGTTCGGCAATGCCGAACAGCCCGCGGAACTCGAGCGCTGTCGCGAAAGCGGCGCCGTCGGCGTCGGTCTGATGCGGTCGGAGTTCATTTTCGCCAGCGCCGACAGGGCCGATGAAGAGGCCCAGTTCGAAGTCTACCGGGACGCCGTGCAAACGCTCCAGGGCAAGCCGCTGACCATTCGCACGCTGGATGCCGGCGGCGACAAGCTGCCCGACGAGCTCAAGCACCTGAGGGGACCCAATCCGGCACTGGGGCTGCGCGGCATCAGGATGTCGCTGGCCATGCAGGATAATTTCCAGACCCAGATTCGCGCCATCCTGCGCGCTTCGTCGCACGGGCCTGTCCGGATTCTGCTGCCGATGCTCAGTCGGGTGGAGGAAGTGGCGCAGGCGCGCGATTTGATCGCGCAGAGTCGTGAGCAGTTGCAGCAGCGCGGCATTCGCCCCGATCCGGAAATCGAGGTCGGCGGCATGATCGAGACGCCGGCGGCCGCGCTGCTGACCCGTCAACTGGCCAGCGTGCTGGATTTCGTCTCCATCGGCACCAACGATCTGATCCAGTACGTGCTGGCCGTGGACCGCCAGGACGAGCTGGTCAGCCACCTGTTCGACCCTTCAAGCCGTGCGGTCATCGAGATGCTTGCAACCATCGTGCGCGGCGCGCGCGCCGCGGGCCGCTCGGCCCAGATCTGCGGCGAGCTTGCCGGCGATCCGGACTACGCCGGTTTGCTGCTCGGGCTGGGCATCACCGAATTCAGCCTGCCGCCGGGGCAGCTGGCCGCGGTCAAGGCGGCGCTGGTGCGAACCGACGCGGGCAAGTGCCGCGAACGGGTCGCCGCTTTCCTGGCCGAGCCCGACAGCGTTGATGGTCGAGCCTTGCTGTCGGAATTGGCGCGCTTCAGGCGCTGAATCCAGCCTCGCCGGTCTTTCGGCCGATTCGCCGCTCCCAGAAAATTTCATGGAAGAAATAGGCCAGCGTATTGCAGGCCGGCTCCACCAGCGCCACCGCGCCGCCCAGCACAAGCGAGCCGGTCATCAGGTAGACGACAGTGAAGGCCACCGTCATGTGCACGAGTGCGAAGGTCGCTGTCTTGTATTTGGTCATGCTGGTTTCCGTTCGGAATCTGGTCCACGAGAATGATAATGATTCTCATGCATTAATCAAATTGATTGTTTGGATAGAGCCCATTACGTTTGTGCATCCATCTCGCTGTGGGCACCAGGCCGCGATGGCGGCGGCCCCAATCGCGGCCTGGAGGCCGCTCCTGCGAAAATCTGTGCTTCATTGCTGCCGACGGGTCGCTTTCCGGCACGCGCACCGCCCCTGCCATCCGGCACGAACCCCATCCCGCACCCGGCAAGGGTGCCCCAAAGTGCAAGTGACGCGAAAAGCGATGATTGGTTAAGCTTTGTGCAGCGCCTCTCAACCAAATGCGAAACGAAATGACCAAGCCCCTCTGGCAACCGAGCCCCCAGCGCGCGCAGGCCACCCACATGGCACGCTTCATCCAGTTCGTCGGCGGTGAGCTGGCGCCGCAGGTCTCCGATTACGAGAGCCTGTACCGGTTCTCCATCGACCAGCCCGAGGCGTTCTGGCGCGCGGTCTGGGAATTCGGCGAAGTTCGCGCCTCGGCGCGCGGCGAGCGGGTTGTCGAGAACTGGCCCGAGATGCCGGGTACTCGGTGGTTTCCGGATGCCAGATTGAATTTTGCCGAGAATCTGCTCAGGCGCGACGACGACGCGATCGCACTCGCGTTCGCCGGCGAGGGCGGCGTGCGGCGAAATATCTCGTGGCGCCAGCTCAACGCGGAAGTCGCGCGCATCGCCGCCGGGCTCAAGGCCATGGGCATTCGGCCCGGCGACCGGGTGGCCGGCTATCTGCCGAACCTGCCGGAAACCGTCATCGCGATGCTGGCGACGACGTCGCTGGGGGCGGTCTGGTCGTCGTGCTCGCCGGATTTCGGCGTTCGCGGCGTGCTCGACCGATTCGGCCAGATCGAGGCCCGCGTGCTGTTTGCCGCGGCCGCCTATCGCTACAACGGCAAGACGCACGACTGCCTCGGCCGGATTGCCGAAATGTTGCCGGAACTTCCGACCGTGGAGAAAGTGGTGGTCACGCCGTACGCCGACGATTGCATGGATCTTTCGGCGCTGGGCGATCAGGCGGTGGCCTGGGACGACTTCGCGGTGGCCGATCCGGGACCGATGGCGTTCGAGCAGCTGCCGTTCGATCATCCGGTCTACATCCTTTATTCTTCCGGCACGACCGGGGTGCCCAAGTGCATCGTGCACGGCGCCGGCGGCACGTTGTTACAGCATCTCAAGGAATTGCTGCTGCACACCGATGTGCGCAGGGACGACCGCTTCTTCTATTTCACGACCTGCGGCTGGATGATGTGGAATTGGCTGGTCTCCGGGCTGGCGGTCGGTGCAACCCCGGTGCTCTACGACGGCTCGCCGTTTCACCCGGACGGCGAGGCCTTGTGGGACCTGGCCGATGAACTCGACGTGGCGGTATTCGGTACCAGCGCAAAGTGGATCGCCGCCTGCGACAAGGCGGGCGTCAAGCCGCGCGAGACGCACCGGCTGCAATCGCTGCGCGCGATCCTGTCAACCGGCTCTCCATTGCTGCCCGAGTCTTTCGATTACGTGTACCGCGACGTCAAGCCCGACGTCCAGCTCAGCTCGATTTCAGGCGGCACCGACATCGTGTCCTGTTTCGCGCTCGGTAATCCGCTGCTGCCCGTCTACAAGGGTGAACTCCAGTGCCGCGGGCTTGGCATGAAGGTGGAGATTCGAAACGACGACGGCGATGTGGTCGTCGACGAGACCGGCGAGCTCACCTGCTCGAAACCGTTCCCCTGCATGCCCGTGCGCTTCTGGAACGATGCTGACGGCAGTCGCTATCGGGGCGCCTATTTCGAGAAGTTCCCGGGCATCTGGAGCCACGGCGACTACGCGCGCCTGACGCCGACCGGCGGTGTCGTGATATACGGCCGCTCGGATGCCACGCTCAACCCCGGCGGGGTGCGCATCGGCACCGCGGAGATCTATCGCCAGGTCGAGAAGCTCGATGAAATTCTCGAGTCGCTGTGCGTCGGTCAGGACTGGGACGGCGATGTCCGCGTCGTGCTTTTCGTCCGGCTGCGAGACGGCGTGGAGCTCGACGACCGCCTGGTGCAACGGATCCGTGCCACCATCCGCGAAAACGCCACGCCGCGGCACGTACCGGCGCGCGTTGTCGCCGTGCCCGACCTGCCGCGCACGGTTTCGGGCAAGATCACCGAGCTTGCCGTGCGCGATGTGATCCACGGGCGAGAAGTCAAGAACACGTCGGCGCTGGCCAATCCCGAAGCACTGGCGCATTTTCGCGACCTGCCCGAGTTGCGCGGCTGAGCCTTTCGACCGGGCCGTCTGGCGTAAAGAAATCGAGACTTTGCTCGCAATCGGCAACAAGCTACAATCGAGACTCGAGAACACCGATCCGGCCCGTTTTTTCCGACGCCGGGAAGAGGGGAGAGTCCGTTTTGACCGATTTTCCGGACATGGCCAACGAACTGTTGTGGGAAAACGAGGTTCTGATCGAGCCGGCGCACCTGCAGTTCGGTCATTTCGTCTCGAGAATGGACCGGCCGTGGATGGGCACCCCGTTTTCACTCGAAGGGGTGTTGCTCGTCAAGCAGAGACAGCTGGACTGGTTCTGTCAGCATTGCGACTGGGTTATCGTCGATCTGCTTCGCAGCGAGAACAGGTTTCGGCCGCCGCGCCGGACACGATACCGGGGGGCAGGTCGGGCGCACGAGTGGAGCGGCTATCTCAGCGACGAACAGGCCGCCATCAATGTCCTGAGACGAGCGAAGCTGGACCAGGAGATCGTCTCCGAATCGGCCGAAATGCACAGCCTACTGAAAAGCCAGGCCGAAGCGCTCGTCGACCATATTGCCCAAACCGGGAAAATCGATTCAACGCACGCTCGCCAGAGCGTTTCAGCCATCGCCGAATCGCTGGAGAAGAACATCGCCGCCATGGTCTGGCTGACCCGGATCAAGCGGGCCGACGAATACACCGCCCAGCACTGCGTCAACGTCGCCATTCTGTCCATGGGGCTGGCCCAGGCGCTGGAGTGGCAGCAGGACCAGATCGAGCTTGCGGGCCTTGCCGGCATGCTGCACGACCTCGGAAAGACAAAGCTCGACAAGACGATTCTGAACAAGCCCGGTCGGCTCAGCGACGACGAGTACGACCATGTCAAGCAGCATTCGAGGTTTGGCTACCTGATGCTGCGCGAGGACAAGGAGGTGCACCCCGCGGTCGCTCAGGCGGTGCTGGAACACCACGAACGGCCCGACGGCGCAGGTTATCCGAACGGGCGCGACCGAGCGTCGCTGCAGCCCATGTCGGCGTTGATCAGCGTGGTTGACGCCTACGACGCGATCACTTCGAAACGACCGTACAGCTCGGCGCGCTCGCACCACGAGGCACTGGGCATACTCTGGAAGCAGCGCAACCAGCAGTTCGACGCCGGCATGGTGGAGGCGCTGATCCAGTTTCTCGGCTGGATCACGCCGGGAACGGTGGTGCGGCTGACGACCGGGCAGCACGCGATCGTGCTCCGCGCCAGCCATCAGCATCGCCTGTGGCCGCTGGTACGGCTGCTGGAACCGGCAGGCGACACCCACCGGGTCACGCGACGCGTCGATCTTGCCGAGCACAACGACAACCACGCGAAAGCCACGATAAGGGTGGCCGAGGTGTTGCCGGACGATGCCCTCGAAATCGAACTCGGCCAGGCGCTCAGGGACGAAGCCGATGCGGTTGGCTGAGGCTGTCTCGCGGATGCGACAATGAGGTTTCGGCAAACAAGGGAAATGTCATGAATCGAAACGAACTCGAGCAAAAGCGCGACAGGTTACGCGAACGGCTTGCTTCAATTCGACGCGACCTTGGCGGCGGGCTGGATCGTGACCTGGAGGACCAGGCACAACAACTCGAGAACCGGGATACCCTGCTGGAAATTGCGCGGGTGACCGAGCAGGAATTGCGTGACGTCGAAGTCCGACTGGACGAGCTGGACGAGTAGCGGGCGCAGGGCGCCCCCCGGGTGGGGACACTAGGCGCAATATTGGAAGGGGGATGAGAATGGGCAAAGCTGAATGTCTGAGTACGGCAGTAGCATCAACCACAGTGAGCTTTTCGAAAGCGAATGCCTGGTCGACCCGGCTGAGCTGCAGGTAGGCCACTTCGTATCACGACTGGATCGGCCCTGGCGGGACAGCCCGTTTCCGCTGGAAGGGGTGATGATCCTGTCCGAGGATACGCAGTCCTGGTTCGCGGAGAACTGCGGGTGGGTCGTCATCGACCTTTTGCGAAGCCGCAACGGCTACCGCCCGCCGTCGGCCACCACTTATCGCCCCAGGAGCCATGCGCCCGAGCCGCACAACGCCGATCCGAATGCGCCGGTCAACATGCTCCGACGGGCGCGACTTACCGAACAAAGCGTGTCCGAAGCGGTGGACTGCCACGATATGCTCTATCGCCAGGCGGCGATTCTTATCGATTCGCTGAAGAAATCAGGACGCGTGGATACCGAGCAGGCCCGCCTGGGCTTGCGCAAGATCGCCGGCTCGCTGGAGTCCAATATCGCGGCCATGGTGTGGCTGACCCGGATCAGGCATGCCGACGAGCAGACCGCCGAGCACAGCGTCAATGTCGCCATCCTGGCCATGGGGCTCGCGCGATCTCTTGAATGGAGCGATGAAGACGTCGAGCGGGCGGGTCTGGCCGGATTGCTGCACGACCTGGGCAAGCTGAGGCTGGATCAGCGCATCGTCAACAAGCCCGGCGAACTTACCGAAGAAGAAATGGACCACGTTCGCAGCCACTCGCGAGTCGGCCATGAGTTGTTGCGTGATGACGATCGAATCCATCCCGACGTCGCGCGCGCCGTGCTGGAACATCACGAGCGCCCCGACGGCAAGGGTTATCCGGACGGCAAGTTCGCCGGCGCGATTCTGCCGCTGGCCGCGCTTGTTGCCGTGGTCAATGCCTACGACGCGATGACCTCGCACTGGCCTTATCGACCGGCGGTTTCACACCACGAAGCGTTAGGCGTCTTGTGGCGTGAGCGCGGGCGTCAGTTCGATGCCGGCATGGTCGAAAAACTCATCCAGTTCCTGGGCTGGGTGACCCCGGGCATCCTGGTACGGCTGTCCAGCGGTGATCATGCCGTCGTGCTCCAGGCCAGCCAGGAGCACCGGCTGTGGCCCGTGGTTCGAATACTGCGGCAAGAAGGCGATCACCATGTCGGCGCCGAACGGGTCGACCTGGCGCGTCAGCCGAAGACGGACGGCAAGCCTGCGCTCAAGATCGAGGAAGTGCTGCCCGACGGCGCGATCGAGGCCGATCTGAACGCGATTCTGCTGGCAGAAGCAGTGGCCGGCGAGGCCTGACCCGACCGAGGGCCGGTCAACCCGGGTCGCGGCTGCGCCGTCGGTGTGCCCGGGCCTCGAATCTGGCCGGATCGAGCGCCGAGGCCATCGCGTGATCGACGCACCCCGGCATTGCCGAGATCTGATCGGCGATCAGGTCCGCGACCAGCGGTGTGCCGCCGATACCGCGACTGCCATGGGCCAGGTTGAGCAGCAACGGCAGCTCGGACCGGTTGGTCGCGCCGGGTGCGTGCCCCGCGACGGGAAGATAGTCGTTGGCCTGGCATCGAAACGCCACGTGCCGGTCCACCACTTCGATTGCGTCGCCGCCCAGCGCCGCCCAGCGCAGCGGCAGCCTGCTTCGCAGCTGTTCCAGGTTGGTCTGATCATCGCTGCTGCGCGCCAGCGGCTCGGGGTCGCGCAGATTGAAGGTTGCGCCGACGCAGTGCAGACCGTCGATGGCCGGCGTCAGGTAACCATTGTGGCAGTGCGCCCGGCGCCAGCGCCGGCTCGCCGCGGTCGCGCGGCATTCGCTGACCTGTCCGCGAATCAGGCGAAGCGGCAGCGCAGGCAGGCCTTCCATGGCAAGCGCTGCGCCGGCGATGCACAGCACCACGGCATCTGCATGGACAGGCGCCCCGGATGCCAGCCTCGGAAGGCCCCGGGCATCGAGCCGCTCGATCGACCCACGCTCGAGTGCAATGGCCGGGTGGTCTAGCAGCAGCCTGCACCAGGCGGCCGGTTGCAGATAGCCGCCGTCGGTGAGCAGCACCGAATCTTCATCGAGTCGGCGGAGCTGGGCTTCGGGCCAGTGACCGCTGCTCGACGCGGCGGCCAGCCTGGCCCGCTGCCGGTCATCGGTGATGTGCTGTACCACGCCGTCGAACGCGCCAATGCACGCCTGTTCGGCCCGATATCTGCGAAGCCAGTCCGCGGCGTGCAGGTAGCTGGCCTGGTAGAAGCGGTTCTGGGGCGTCGCAATGCCGCTTGGCGTGGTGTAGACCACGCCCGCCCGGTTTCCCGACGCGCCCGTGGCGATTCCGGCCGGATCGATCACCCGAACCTGCCAGCCGCGCTCGGCCAGCGCACGCGCGGTGGTGGCACCGGCCAGTCCCGCGCCGGCGACAACGGCCGAGCCGGTGCGGTAACGCTGGGCCGGCGAATTTCCCGGAATGTTGCCCTCCAGGCGCTGCCGCTTGCGGCCAAAGCCCGGCTCGCGCCGGACCTCGAAGCCTGCCGCGGCCAGGCCGCCCCGGACCGCGCCGGCCACGGTAAACGTGGCCAGCGTGGCGCCGGGTCGAGAGCATCGGGCCAGTGTTTCGAGCAGATCCGGTTGCCACAGTTCGGGATTGCGGTCCGGGGCGAAGCCGTCGAGGAACCAGGCATCGATCTTTGCATCCGATTGCCGCCACATGGCTGCGGCCTCGCCGAACATCAGGGTCAGATCGATGTTGTCGGCCAGTCGTATGCGGTGAAAACCCGGTGTGAGCGGCGGGTATCGCGCCTGCAGCCGGTCCGAGATGGGCGCAAGCCCGGGCTGATGGCCCAATGCACGCGCCAGATCCTCCGGCAGCAGCGGATGGCGTTCGGCCGAGACGATCGAGAGCCGGGCTCCGGCCGGCGCGACCCGGGCGAACAGTTCGGCGGCCAGCAGGATGTTCAGGCCGGTGCCAAACCCGGTCTCGCCGATGACGAACAGATCGCCCGGCGCCAGTCGGGCAAAACGCGCGGGCAAGTGGTTGCCTTCGATGAACACCGCACGCGATTCGCCCACGCCGTCGTCGCTCGCGAAGTACCGGTCGCCGAAGCGCGGAGAATACGGGGTACTGCCCTGCCAGTCGACGCGCGCCGGCGCTATCGCTTCGAAATCCGGTTGCATGTGCCAATTCTGGCAGGTTTGCCGTGCGCAGGGCATGGTTGCGGCGCCTTTTGGCTGGTAAGCTTGCCGGTGTCATCGAAAAGAGCCGGCAGTTCATGAATACACCCACCCGCAACCTCGCACTGTTCTGTGATTTCGAGAACATTGCGCTCGGCGTTCGCGACGCGCGCTATTCGGCCTTCGACATCAAGAAGGTTCTTGAAAGGCTATTGCTCAAGGGCAATATCGTGGTCAAGAAGGCTTACTGCGACTGGCAGCGCTACAAGGAATTCAAGCCGGCCATGCACGAGGCGGCTTTCGAATTGATCGAGATTCCGCACCTGCGGATGTCCGGCAAGAATTCGGCCGACATACGCATGGTGGTCGATGCGCTGGACCTTTGCTACACCAAGGCGCACGTCGACACTTTCGTCGTGATTTCGGGCGATTCGGATTTTTCGCCGCTGGTGTCGAAGCTGCGGGAAAACAACAAGCTGGTCATCGGCGTCGGCGTCAAGAGCTCGACCTCCGACCTGCTGACCGCCAACTGCGACGAGTTCATCTTCTACGACGACCTGGTGCGCGACAGCGAAAAGAAATCCGAGCGCAAGCAGCGCGCTGCCAAGAAGAAGTCTTCCAAGAAGGCCAAGAAGAAATCTGCACCGGCGAAGGCGGCCTCGAACGGCGATTCGGCCGGCGAATCGGCCAGCGCGCCGGCCAGCGAAACGGCAAGCAGTGAAGAAGAGCGACGCCAGGAAGCGTTCGACCTGGTGCTGGAAACCATCGAGGCGCTGTTCCGCGACCGCGACGAGTCGGAAAAGGTCTGGGGCTCCATGGTCAAGCAGACGCTCAAGCGCCGCCGGCCCGGTTTTTCGGAGAGCTACCACGGCTTCAAATCGTTCGGGCAATTGCTTGAACAGATGCAGTCCAACGGCATCGTCAAGCTGCGCCACGACGAGAAATCCGGCGGTTACATCATCGAGACCTACGTCTCCGACGACTGAATGGCGACCGTGGGCGGAGTGACCGAGGCTTGATGTCGCTGCCTGGCCGCCCGCCGAACCGGCTGCGTGCCAGGCGTGCCGGGAGACAGGCCGAATGAGACGGGATCAAAGACGGTGCTGGTAATCCTGACCTGGCATTCGATCAACGTGCTGGACAACACCCACGCCGGCAACGATCTGATTGCGTTCAGCGAAGACCTGGAATTGCTCGATCGGCTCGGCTGGGTCGTGCTGCCGCTGTCCGAT
>Ga0102938_10003027_pt1 | contig 12594 bp, 11 predicted proteins | sample SalPonR2_B_D2_MG_FD_84516 | JGI IMG/M metagenome (GOLD analysis project Ga0102938, IMG submission 84516) | Salt pond soil microbial communities from South San Francisco under conditions of wetland restoration - Salt Pond MetaG R2_B_D2_MG | ecosystem: Environmental > Aquatic > Marine >... | reverse complement strand
CCAATTACTAGAAGTTACATCACCTGTTGATAAGGTGTTAGTGGTTATTGTAAGTGTCCCAGCACTATCATCATAACTTACAGTTGTATATCCACCACCAACAACTAAACTGCCTACAATATCTTCAACTTCTTCATTGGACAACTGATTGTCTGTATCTGTAGCTGTTATTGTAAGAGTGTTAGCACCATCATCATAGGACAATGAAACATTAGCCCCACCTACAAGTAAAGTATTTACAACATCTTGAATTTCTTCATCTGTTCTTATATTGCCAGCATTTGTATTAATATTAAGCTGTATATTATTAATATCTGATGCTGTAATATATCTAGCAACTTCAGTTCCAGCATCAAAACTTTGAGCAGTACCTTCAACCCCTCTAGTTACACCAGTAAGATCATTTCCACTTGTTCCATCATATTTTATAACTTCATACATTGTGTTATCCTTGCCTATTGTTGCATAATTGGGAGCAGAAGGCAGAGCATTAATATCATCAACAGTAATAGTAGTTTGTGTGCTATCTATTGCACTAGAAAGTGCTGTAAGTGGACTGCCTGATTTCACATTGTATAAATCTGCCATTTTTCACCACCCCTTTTAATCATTATCAACAGTCAAATCTCCAACCTCTATTTTATAAGTGTCTCCAGCATTTGCTGTTTTGATTTGTGTAGGAGCACTATGATATAAAATATTGCCTGCTGTTGCTGAATCTGTAACAATGGCAAAAGCAATTGTAGTAGCTGGCATGTCTTCAAAAGTTATTTCTACATCATTTTCAACTGTAGCTTTTCCACTTACTTGTGTTGGTGATGTAAAACTTACAGCCTTTCTGTCACCTGTATAACCTGTAATTTCATTGGTCAAATCTCCACTTTCCAAATCTGCCTCAGTAGCTGTATCATCAACCAATCCTACATAAACAGTGGTTGGTGATGTGTATGCTACATTATTCAATATATGATTCAATAAAGCCTCTTCCAAATAATTTGAAGCTGAACTCATACCTTTTCCTCCTTTTTCTTAATAATTTTCACCAAAATTATCATCTAATCTAATTTCATATTCATCATAACCTTCTGGTGGATTTGGTTTCCACATTAATTCAATATAGTCTTTGCCCCAAAAGATCTTTTCCCATATTGTTTCTTTAGGTGGTTCAACTTCATTGGATTCAATTGTAATTTCAGTAAAATTGCTTGCTTGGTCTATTGTTTCAATAATACCTGAAAAACTAGTAGGGTATGGCTTGTATCCAGTCAACTTTATATTGGTTTCCAAATATCCATTTTTACTACTGTGTGTAATTTTATCTATTGTATATTGACCATTTTTGCTTCTTTTATTCACACTGACTAAATCATTTATTTGAATGAAAGGAGCATAAATTGAATGAAATTCAATTTCTTCAAAATTTTGACACTTGTGAAAGTGTGTATATTTGACTACTTTGTCAGCATGAGTTTTTGACTGAATGAACTTATTTTTTTCAATTTCATATTCATTATCAGGTGATGATTTTCCAGTATAGTTGTATTCATTATCACTTCTTTTTTCAAGTGGTTTCCCATATATTTTGAATTTTTGAATAAATATATCTTTTTCAGGATGCTGATTTTGAAACCTTACCTTACCACCATTATTTTTTGCATTCATTTCCCAACTAAAATATGCTGACATATCATTTTCATATCTATCTTCAACTACTACTTCTGGTGAACTACTTTCATTATCAACAACTATTGGAGTCACCCAATTAATCTTTATCCAAGATGAAGTAACACCTGCCTGTAATAACATATTGGCTTCATCATTTCTTTTGTCATAGGTTTTTTCATTGAAAAATTGCCAACAAATTTGTCTATTTAAAATATTGAAAACATCATAGAATAAAGTCACTTTATCAGATTCAGTTTTTGATTCTGAAACATTTATTTTTTTGTTAATATTTGTATCAAAAGTGAAATTTATATCATTATAGTCATCTTGATTGAATGGAGTATTGAAAATCAATACATCATTTGGAGCCATGTATGCTGTGCCTCTTACACTTTTAACCAATTCAGCAAATTCATCCATTATCCTATTGCCTTTTTCAAAATGAACATAAGGTATGGTGATTCCTATATCTTCAAAATCTATATCACTGCCTGTTAAACCCATTTGATATGCTAAATAATGTGCTATGGATTGGCTTGTATTAGCATTATCACAAACCTTCCAACCAAGTTTGATAATATCATCTTGGAATTTAGCCTTTAATCCATATTTTATTCTGTCATGCACCTTTACTGTTGATGAATGTTTCAAATTCTCCCAATTTTCAACTGGCATTTCAGGCACATAACCTGTAAATATTACAAATTCATAACCTTCAAAAACATTTTTGATTTGAATTTTATCGTTTCTTGAAATATAATCAGATATTGATTTGTTATATGGTTCTTTTCTTGGTAGCTCAAGTTTGAATTGAGCAATATCAGTGGATATTATACCAAAATTGCCTGTTTTATTTCTATCAATTTGTATAGTTTCTGTCTTTACAACTTCTGTTATATCCATACCCAATGTTACATTGTATATAATTATTTCATGTTCTTTTATTTTTTGAATATCCTTAAAGCTTTCACTTCCAATATTTTGTAACACTTCATTAATGTCTATTACTGTATTTGAACTAATGTCTTTCCACCTCCCTATGCTTCATTATCTTTTTGTTCATCCATCCATTTCAAAAATTCTTCATATAAGTTCTCTTTAGTGTCTCCATATAAACTATCTATGGTTGGACTGAAATGATAATGGTTATTGGTTACAGATGCTCCTTCTGTTCCACTATAATAATCACTATTACCACCATAATAATCATCACTAACAATGTCATTTGCTTCTTCAGCACTTGGGACAATTGTTGATTTGAAATCCATTCCTGCTCCCTTTAAGTCTGAATAAACACCATCCAATGTATCCTGAATCATCTTAAAGTCCTCTTTCAGATTTCCAGTGAATTGAATATTTGCTTTTTCAAACCATTTTTCAAACATTTTTTGATATGCAGCACTTTCCATGAAAGCATCAATTAAGCTGTCCTTTACATGGTCATGAATAGATTGTCCCATTGACATTGAAAATTCTCTGAATGATCCTTCCTCTATAGCAGAATTCATAGCATTTTTTAAAGCATTTTTTACCTCTTTCAAACTTGAAACAACAATTGATTTGAAATCCATTCCTGCTTCTTTTAAGTCTAAATAAACATCATCAAGAATGTATTGAATTGTTTTGAAGTCATCTTTCAAATTCCCAGTGAAATCAATATTAGATGTATCAAACCATTTTTCAAACATTTCTTGGTATATAGCACTTTCCATGAAAGCATTAATTAAGCCTTCTTTTACATTCTCATAAATGGATTCACCCATTGATTTTGAAAATTCTTTGAAACTTTCCTCTTCAATAGCTACTGACATTGCCTGACTTAAAGCATTCTTGACATTCTTTAAATCCTTTTCCACCTTTTCTACAATTGATTTGAAGTCCATTTCTGATTCTTTTAAATCTCCATACAGGCCATCTAGTATATTTTGAATTGTTTCAAAGTCCTCTTTCAAATTCCCAGTGAAATCAATATCAGAAGCATTAAACCAATTTTCAAACATTTCTTGGTATATAGCACTTTCCATAAAGGCATTGATTAAACCTTCTTTAGCATTCTCATAAATGGATTCACCCATGGACATTGAAAATTCTCTGAAGCTTTCCTCTTCAATAGCTGTTCCCATTGCCTGTTGTAAAGCATTCTTAACATTCTTTAAGTCCTTTTCCACCTTTTCAACAATTGATTTGAAGTCCATTCCTGCTTCTTTTAAATCTGTGTAAACATTATCAAGAATGTCTTGAATTGTTTCAAAGTCATCTTTCAAATTCCCAGTGAAACTGATATCAGTGGAATCAAACCATTTTTCAAACATTTCTTGATACACTTTGCTTTCCATAAAAGCATTAATTAAGCCTTCTTTTACATGGTCATAAATGGATTCACCCATTGATTTTGAAAATTCTTTGAATGAACCTTCATTTATAGCTGAACTCATAGCATTTTTTAAAGCATTTTTTACACTTTTCAAGCTCTCAGTCATGTCTTCAACTTCTTCAGTCATCAATCCCATATTTTCCAAAGCTTCAATGATCTCTTCATTTGTCATTCCTGCCAATTCTGCTTGTTCTCTGAATCTTTCAACTATCTCATCATTAATGCTTTCCATATCCTCTGAACTTCCAAATAAATCCACCATACTATCAAATGCTTCATCTAGTCCACCTGAATTAATCAAATCAACCCCATATCCTACTACATCTCCACCAGTATAACTGGCTAATTTGTCTGTTATCCCACCAAATAGTTGTTTAAACCTTTCATTCAGTCCACTTAAATCAATGTTGTAAAAAGTTTTTGCAATATTCTCTTTGAAGGTGCTAAAATAACTTTCAAGCCCTTTAGCAAAACTTTGGAAGGCAGATTCTCCACCTTGAAAGGCTGAAACAAAACTTCCTCTCACTTTTTCCATGATGGTGATTATTCTCTCACCACCATCAACCATATTGTCTGCATATTCTTTTACAAATTCATTGATTTCATCTTCATATTCAATAATATCCATTCCAGCAGAGGTATATAAATTTTCAATTTGTTCTCTATATGCTTCAACCATTTCTGATGCCTTTAACCACTCAACTCCACCAAAATCCTCTAATTTTGCATTACCACTAATTTCACCAAAATCAATATCCAAATCATCAACCAATTTGATATAAGTTTTGATTTGTTTCATAACAGCATCCCAATTGGATGACCATTCCTTTAGCTCTCCACCACCAAAAACATCCATTCCATCTGCTATATCTTGAGCAATTTGTTTCAAATCACCTTCTGTAACTTTTAATGCCTGTTTGTAAAATGCTTTAAGTTCATCAAAATCCAAATCATTGATGCTTGATTTAGCAGTTTCAAATCCATCTACAATATCCAGTATATTATATTTGACTGTTTTCATATCATCCCAAATCAAATCACTTTCTGTAACATTGAGAACAATTTGCCCAAAATTTGTATCCAAATTTCCAATTGTATCTTTGAAGTTTTCAATTGCATCCTGTACATTTTTTGTATTATCAATAGTTGGATTTTTTGATGCCCATTTTATCATTTCTGTTACAGTTTGTTTTGTATTCTCTTGAATTTTTTGTAATGTTGAAAGCCTTTTTTCATCTTTTTGAATTTGTTCTTTCCATTCTTTTTCTTCAGCTTCATTTCTGGCTTTTTGAAAATCAGCAATCATCTGAATACCACTCACAACAGCCCCTGCTATTCCAAAGCCCGCAGTGAATTTGCCTAATAAATCTGCAGCATTTCTAAAATTATCCATTCCTTTTTTGATGCTGATTCCTTGTCCTACCAAACCTCCAGCAAGTCCAAGTTCCTTACTACCAGTCAAAGTTCCTAATTGAGTCATGAAACCAGATATGTTCCTTGCCAAATCATCAATTCCTGCTTCAAAAATCTTTTTTTCATCTTCTTGATTTCCAATTATTTCTTCAAGTTCACTCTTTAGATCTTCAACTTCACTTTCATATTCTGCTTTTAGTTTTTCCATTTCATCTTGATATCCTGATTTCATATCTCCAATCCCAGATACAATATCAACAATATGCCTAAACTTTTCAGTGTCTTTAGCAATAGTTGCTAAATATTTTAATGCTTCATTATCACCCATTCCAGAGGCCATTAGTGTCCAAAAGTTTGCTACATCAGATGGAACACCACTTCCAACACTACCTCCCAAAGCATAGCCTTTAGCACTATTGATTTGTTCCAATAAAGGCAACCATCTTTTAGTAGCTTTAGCATTAACAACAAATTCACCATTTGATAACCTTGCTAAAATACTATCAGAAGTCCCAGTGCCAGCCCCTATAATTTTTCCACCTTCAGCTCTTTCCTCTGGATTGATAAAATCCCAAATCATTTTAGGCAAAGCCATTGGACTAGTTTTTTCCAATATTGACTTTCCTTGGTTGTTTGTATCTAACCAATTCCAAAGTCCATTCCAAACTTCTTTCCAAGCTGATTTCAAATCTTCAAAAACATCTATCCACCATTGTTTGTCCATCATCTTTTCAATTTCATCTTTGATTATGTTGACCCCTTCTATCATAGCTTGTTTCCATTCTTCAACATTACTTATATTTGGATCAAGTGCTATTGAAATCATTGCTCCAATAGCCAATCCTGTTGATAGTGCTGCACCTCCAGCAATTACACCAGTTGCTATACCTTTTGCTATCAAAATTCCTGCAGCAACTAATGCTTTTACAATAGCTGAAATCAACATAGCAGCTGTAAATGCAATTGTTATGCTTCCTATCATTAATGAAAAGTCCAAAGCCAATTCCAAAGTTTCATCAAATATATCATTATTTTGAACTTGATTTTTTAGCTCTTTTTCAAAACCTTCTAATACATTGCCTTCCCAATATTGATTAAGTTCATGGTCATCAGGTGGACAATAGCTTTCACCCAAAAATTTAATCCATTCAGCTCTTTTTTCTTTTGATAGGTTTTTCATATCTGTATTATCAGCCAAATTCTCCATGTCCTTAAATTGTTTCCAATACCAATTTATAGTGGTTTCAGATGCTGCTCTATACCAGCCTTCAGTGTGTGGGTCAAGTTCTCTTGCTTCAACAAGTCCTTCAAAAAATTGTTTATTGAATTTTTTTCCAAATTCATATCCTTGGTCTCTGAATCCAGTTGTTCCATATATAGCATCAATATCAGCTCCACCTTCCATTTGATATATTGTATCCAATAACATATCCATTCCAGATTGTGAGGAGCCAATTTTATTTTTTATGAAATCCTTAGTATTTTTGAAAAAATTTGTAAATCCTTCAACACTATCCAAAACCACATCAATTACCAATCCAATGGACTTATCAAAGGTGATAGTTTCATCTTCATTAACATCCAATTTTTCTTTTACCCAATTTTTGAACCTTTGATACAAATTGTAGAGCCCTTTGAATGTATCCAAAAATATGTCAATAATTATGCCCCATGATTCATCAAATTCAACAATTTCATTTTCATTAACATCCAATTTTTCTTTTACCCAATTTTTCAATTTTTGATATGAATTATAAAGCCCTTTGAATTTATCCAAAATGAAATTGATTATTACACTCCATGATTCATCAAAAGTCACAGCTCCATCTTCATTAACATCCAACTTCTCTTTCAACCAATTCTTAAATTTGTCACAAATCTTTTCAACTTGGTGAAAACTCCAACTTGCTATACTAAGCACAAGCCCTCCAATGTCCTGAACTTTTTCTAACCAAGTTGTGTCTTTCCACCAATCCTTTAAATCATTCCATTTTTCTAATACATAATCAACAGCATAAGCAGTATAATCTCTGATATTCCACATATTTAAATACCAGATTCCAGCCAATATGCTTACTAAGCCCATAATGGCTCCAATAGGTGTTGATAAAGCAAATATAGCAGCTCCAATTGCTCCAATAGCTGTTAACACTCCAGTCAATTTCATAGCAAATAATAGAATTGATTTAATTGCTTCACCATTATTTTTTACAAATTTTTGTAAAAGTCTTGCCCATACTGTGACCCTTTTAGCAAAGTTGATTGTTTCCTCTCTAAAAGCCTCACCCATGTTTATAAAAGCATTCACAACATTAGTTTTTGCCCTATTAACATGGAATTGGATTGTATCAGTAGCTTTCATAAATGCTTCCATCATAGCCCCTGAACTATCACCCATTTCATCTGTTATATCTTTCAAATCTTCAACATTTTTGATTAATGGTATAATAGCTTTTGAACTTCTAACATTGAAACCAATTTCTTGTAAAGCAGTTTGTAATTCTTCATCAGTAAGCCCTTGTAAAACACCACTCAAATCACTCATGATTTCAACAATACCTCTAAACTTACCAAACTCATTATAAACTTCTACACCTTTTTGCTTTAATTGTTCTGATTTAATAGCTAATTGGTCATAAGCTCTAGCCAAAGCAGTGGATGCTTCTCTAGCACTCAAACCTTGTTTAGTAATAAAGGCAAAAGCTCCATACATTCTTTCCAAACTTTCATTCAATTTTCTTGCTGATGGTAGCAATTTACCTTGAGATGTTGAAAGTTGTTCATAAGTTATGACACCTTTTTTCACTGTTGTAAATTGTAGATCTAAAACCTTATTCAATTCTTTTGTGCTTAAAGCAAAGGCATTTATAGTTGCTATGCTAGCATTAACAACACTTTTTGTACTAGTCATACCAGCTTTTGCACCTCTAGCAGTAAGCTCCAAAACCTTTAATGCTTCAGATGAATCAACCCCAGCTGAAACAATATCATACAAAGCACCACTTAGATCTTTAGCAGCTTCACCAGTTTGGTTTGAAATATTTATGAGCTCTTGAGTCATCTCTTTGAATTTGGAAGTTGTTACAGACATCAATGTATTTACATTAGCCATAGCTTGTTCAAGATCTCCAAAGAATTTGATTACAGGAATGCCAACCAAAGCAACAATAGCAGTGAAAGCTTTCAAAGCAACATTCCTTAGAGTTCTGAAAGCAGAATGTAATTTTACAAGTGCCATTCTTATTTTAGCAAAAGCCATAACAATTTTTTTGGCATATGCTGCCATACTTCTGGCTGTTCTCATGAACTGAGATTTCATTTGTTTAATCTTCAAAATAGTCCTATTCATACCAGATAACTGTTCCCTTGCTTTAATCACCATTTCAAGTGTTGTTCTATCCATTGTTTCACCTCCTTGATTTATTTTTTATTTTTTTCTTTTTCTTCGTAAATTGCAAAATTTATATAGTCTATGATTTCCAAAATTCTTTCCAAATCTGGTGCTGGTTGCTCATAAAAACCTCCAGAATATGGCAGATGATTGAGTTCCCAATATCCTCCAAAATTCTTTGTACACATATGCTTCACTTCTTGGATATCTTCAGTTAGTTCAGTTGATTTACTGGCATCATCTGGGTCAACAAACCTTTGGTTTTTGATATAAGCCCTACAACCATTTTTTAAATGTCTTCTTTGCTCTGCTTTTTTTCAGGTTTCAATCTCTTTAAGCCATTAATATCTTTTACTTTATCCAAAAATTCATCAAATAGATCTCCAAGATCCGTATCATCAGCAATATTGCCTAGTGTAATTGTTTCCTTTTTTGACCATCCTGTTAATTGATTTTTTAAGATGATTAAATCAACATCTTGATTTGCTTTATAATCATCTAAATACATGATTATATCATCATCACCTTTATATCTCATCTTGGATGGTCTTTGAATATTTTGCATTTTTTTCTTAAATCCATAAGACATTTTTGCTTTGCCTTCTACATACCTATCATCATCATCAATTTTGATTACATCTTTTTTGTCTTTTTCTTTAGCCATTTCATACCTCCTTAAAGATAAAAAGTCAGGGTGCTATAAAAGCACCCATGTTTTTTTTAGTATTGTGTTTCTGTTTCATCAACCAATTCTACAGCTACATTATAGCCACTTACATTGTCCCAAACAGCCAAGCCTGTAACACTAACAGTTATCTTTCCAGCATCACTTACTGGAGCACTAACAGTTTGTAATTTCAAAGCTGGATAAGAGAATTTCAAAACAGAATCACTTTCTGTATTAGTTGAACCAACTTCAATATCCACAGCAATGCTGTTTCCTTCAGTTAAATCAGTTTTCATATCAGCATAATCACTAGCACTGAATTGTAAAGTTAAATCAACAGTGTGTTCTCCATCTTGTGGGTCAAGTGACCTTCTCTCTCTGTATAGTCCAAAGTCAGCATCATCTATATTATTGTTATGAGTAATAGTAGCATCATCAACAATAGCCTTTATGTCACTGGACTTCCAAGTCACACCTGCTTCCCAAGCAAATAACTTAGTTTGACCTTCATCATCTAGTGTTTCACTGGGTGAACCTGCTCCATCACTAGAGCTGATTCCAACTGTATCTAAGCTCATGGTTACAACAGATTGACTTGTAATATTGAAAGTTATTTGATTGATTCTACAATCAATGAACTTTTCCCAATATGCTTCACTTCCCAAAATAACTTTCATTATAGTCAACCATCCAGCCAAATCTACATCTTGACTTGGTGTAAAAATATGCTTATAAAATGACCCATCAGAATTAATATCCTCTGGAGCACTATCTTCATCACCAATAGCATGTTTAAGCAACAAACCTATTGTATCAGTATCTAACTCAGCATCAATACTACCACCTGCTGAATATCCAATAGCAAATTGGTCATCAGTGAACCTCTTACCAAGTAATGCTTCAGATTGAGCTATGTCCACTGTTTCCTCTAGTGAGTTGCTGGTAGCTCTTAATTTTTGAAATGCATCTGCTTCTGAGCCTTTAGCTGTTTGTTCAGCTATGGCTGTATTTGTATTCCTTCCAACTGCTCCCATCATACATTCCTCCCTTCAATTGTTATTTTTGCTATAAATTCAATATTGTCTTCTGTGCTTCTTTGGGTGTATTCAACAACTATTTCAATTCCCATGTTATACTCTCCATTGAGTCTTGAATTTCCCATTAAAGTGTCTGATATGTTGTCTATTTTGGAAATAAAAGTTGACTTGTCTCTATCAACTGGTGCTTCCTCAACATACCAAACAGCAATACTATCACCTTCATTGAAATCTTCAAAACTAAGATGGTTACCCAAAGCCTTATTCATTGCTTGTGGCTGAATACATATAGCTGGATAACTTTCTGAAATGAAATCTTGATAATCACCAATAAAAGTATGATTAATGGTGAAGTTATTATTGAGAATGGTTTTTATTTCATTTACAGATTGAATCATAATTCCTTCCACCTCACTTCAACCATAACTACTGATTGCCAACAATCCAATAATCTATTTTTTTCAGGTTGGGGTGTGGATGTTTGAATTTTAACATAATAGGTTTGAATATCTGAATTTGTTAAATCCACTTCATCCAATAGCTCTTTAATTTGCTTATTCAACCATAAGACAGCAATTTCACCATTATCTACATTGGAATATGTGTTCAGAAATATAGGTGTTGTGTATCTGTTTTTTCTGTCCTTATATACAGCATCATTAACTATTTCATGTGTAACAGCATATCTGTCAAATCCTTTTAGCTCTTCAATTTTGCTAATTGGTCTGATTCCATCAATGACACTAATGGTTGCTATCTTATTTTCAAGTGTCTCTAGCAATTTAATCATTTTACACCCCTCTTTTATTTACTCCATTTGATTATCTTTCTGATTTCAGCATTCATATAAGCAATGATTTCATCTCTTTTATTCATCCAAGCTCTGTACATAAACTTGTAAGCCTTTATGCCTAAATGGTCTCCATATTGATAGTCTGCAGGAACATCTGGGTGCCCTGAGGCATCACCTCTAGCACCTGTTCCATACTCTAAAAAAGGAGCATAATTTACATTAGTTCCAGCCACCCCTTCAACTGTTTGAAACTTTTCTCTGACAAAACTATGAACTGAAGCCCTTAAATTGCCTGTAACAACAAGTCCCATATTTGTTATTTGTCTTTTTATTTCAGCTTCAAGAATCAAAGCACATCTGAGCATAATTCTTTTCATACTAACTTGAATATTTGCTTGAACATTTCTTAATCCATTTATAGCTTTTTCTTCACCTTTCAAATCCAAATCAACCCAATGTTGTTTAGCCATTTGATCACAACCTAACCATGTTACAAAAAGTGCTTCTTTGTTTGGGTTTGATTGTAGGTTCACCAATAATTTTATATCTTCCAGCTACAATATCACCTTCTTGTAAATCATTGGTTAATGTTCCAATCATTTTGACTGAACCTTGATATTGACTGCCTTCTTTGCTTGTACTGTATCTGATTTTTTCATCAATTCTACATCTGTAATTCTCTTTTATTATTTCAGCCACTTCTGAATCAAAGGTTTCATCATCTATTCCATCACCTACAAAAGTTTCATCTTGGTCAAAATTATAATTTGTTGTTTTGTTATCATTTTTTGTTTGTTTTGGTCTGACTATTCTTACTGTTTTATTCAAAGTGGCTTCAATAGACATTTAAATCAACTCCAAATTAGCATGACTTTCAATACTTTCAATCCCAGCACTTTTGTTCAAAAGCCCTAAAACATCACTTGGCCAACCTTGTGATTTTTCAAAACTTATTTTGTATGAAGTTCCTGAGCCTTCTGATTCACTTCTAGCACCAGCAGTTTTCACCCAATAATGTTCAGATAGTCTAAGGCAAGCAAGAACAATTCTTGAATCAGATGGTGCATCTGACATGAAGTCTGAAACATCATAATTAACACCATCAGTGATAGTTTGTAATTTTGAATCATATTGACTAACATCTGAAAGCCCTAAATATGCTTTGACATCCTCTAATGTAATATATTCAACCACTATCACTCACCTCTTTCATTTCTGATTGATTCAATCATTGCCCTTTTGCCTTGTTCTCTT
>Ga0102938_10003026_pt1 | contig 12595 bp, 14 predicted proteins | sample SalPonR2_B_D2_MG_FD_84516 | JGI IMG/M metagenome (GOLD analysis project Ga0102938, IMG submission 84516) | Salt pond soil microbial communities from South San Francisco under conditions of wetland restoration - Salt Pond MetaG R2_B_D2_MG | ecosystem: Environmental > Aquatic > Marine >... | reverse complement strand
TGCGCGGGGAGGCCCGTGAACGGATCGATCGGTTCGCCGGTCAACGACGAACTGGGTGCGAGGCCGGCGTCGGCGAGTACGAGGGCCATCGTGCGATGGTCGACGACGAGGTTGACCAACGGGTTCGGTGCGGCAGGTGCGTTGGTGTCGGTGCTCAGGTTGGTGCCGGCTCGGCGCATCATGTCGACGAAGGCGTCGTAGCTGCGTTGCGCGTGAGTGCGGGCAAGTGGTTTGCCGGACGCATCGTCGCCGTGTTCGGCGCGTCGGGCGGCGGCGTCCTTGCGGAACTCGTTCTCGCAGAACCGGCGGAAGATCGCTTCGAGTTCGTCGTTGACGACCGGGTCGCCGCCACTTGCCGAGAGGTGGAGTTCGCCGCCGACCGTGGCGACGTTGACGTTGCGCCCGGCGATCTGTTCGTCGCGCTTGCGGTGGGCGCCGTCGGTGTCGGCGAGCATCTCGAAACGGGCCAGCGCGATGGCGAAGTCGTCGTAGCAGTACCGCTCCGCGAGCTCGAGCAGCATCGCCGCGAACTCGACGAGACGATCTCGCACCCGCGGGTTGCGGTACACGCGGGCGATGGCGGCTGCCTGGGACACACCGATACGCCCGCGCTGGAGCGCGTCGGCCAAACCGGGGACGCCGTCGGCTGCCTTCGCGAGGCGGCGTTGGGCGGCGACATCGGGGTTCGACGAGTTGCAGGTGGCGCGCAGGTAGCCCTTCATCGAGCGGTGCCCGTCGGCCAGATACAGGCGTCGCTGCTCGACGGTGGCCAACGTCAACGACATCTCCGCGTCGACCCGGCGGCGCAACAACTCCAACGATCGAACCCTCTCGTCGAGCTCGCTCTCGGTGGCGTCGAACAGCTCGGCGGCGACGTCGTCGACCGTGCGGTCGGCCCGCCCGATCGTGTCGCAGAGCGCCCCCAGATCCATACGACAATCATGACCAAGGGGTGTCACAGAGTTACGAATCAGCAATCGGCGAGAGCGCTGAGCGCTGCGCTTCAGCCGGGCTGGATCATCCAGTACCCGTCGATCGACGCGAGGTGGCTCGATGCCGGTGCCGGCCGTGGCGTGTCGATCATCGTGTCGCGGACCTCGCCGATCCAGGCGCTGTGTTGGTACTCGTGGTTGATCAGCGAGCACACGAGGCCGATGGCCACCACGGTGAGTTGGTCGGGGGCATCGACACGTCGTTGCGCGATTCGCGCGAGCGTTGCGCTGGCGCTCGCCGCCACAGCGTCTCGGTACTCGACGATCGCCGTCACCGGTGGCAGCGGACTGCGGTCGGGCTCGGGGGTGGCCGAATCGAACAGTGCATCGAAGTGTCGATCGATCGGGGGTTCGGCTGCGGTGAGATTGCGGACCATGTAGTGGCAGACGGCGGCCTGGTGGCCGAGATGCCAGCCGATGGCACTGCTGTTGTCGTGTGGTCGCCAGGCGATCTGCTCGGGCGTGAGCCCGGCGACGAGTTCGGCGGTGTATCGCCGCGCGAGGACGAGTTCGTCGACGAGGTCATCGAGTGACAGTGATGGGTTGGCGGTCGATGGGTTGGCGGCCATCCGGTGGGCTCGATTCGTTTGCTCGTGGTGATCGATTCGACGGTCCGTTCGGCAGCTGCCAGCGCTCCGACGATGTGCCCCGCTGCTTGGTGGGCGGTTTCGGTCGAGGACCAGTGCAGACGGGGTGCTGCAGCGATGGCGAACCGTACAGGTTCCAGCGCTGGCCGTGCTGAGAATCCGGCGGGCTGATCCTGAGCGGAGTGAACATTCAGCAGCCCGTTGCGGCCTGGAGTGCCCGACAGGCCTGGGCCATCCGGTGTGCCGGAAGTGTGGTCACCAGTCGCCGGAGGGTGACTCGGGGGATGGTGTGGATGTTGTCGAAGTTGACACGCACGCCGTTGGTACGTCGTCCGCGATGGTGAGCGCCAATTCGGACACCACGCCCCGTTCGGTGCGGGTCAGGGCCGCCACGACGACGGAGCCGATCCGGTCGGCCACCGGATCGCGGGTGAGCACGAGCACTGGACGGCCGCCGCCGGGCGTCGCAGCGACGCAGATCGCGACGATGTCGAGCGGTACGCCGCGACGGCGACTCGCTTCATGCTGTTGCGGCAAAGCTGAGCGCAGCAACGAGGTGGAGCGCATCGAGCCGGTCTGGCCCATCGCCTCGAGCGGCGTGCCGAGGATCTCGAGTCGAGGGGGAAGCCATGCACGTCGCACAGAAGCACGGATTCTGGATCCGCAATGGGTCGCACGGACCTGCTCGCGTCCTGGAGTTGGCGATCGAAGCCGAGGCCGCGGGGTGGGACGGGGTCTTCCTCTCCGACGCCGTCATGGAGGGGCACACCGAGCCGTTCACGCAGCTTGCTGCGATCGCCGCCCGGACGCAGAGCATCACGCTCGGTTACCTGGATCACGCCGCTGGTCGCCCGCGACGTCGTCGCCATCGCCCGTGGGGCGGCGGTCGTCGACGCCCTGTCCGGCGGCCGGCTGCTCCTGGGTCTCGGGCTCGGCAACCCGGTGGAGCACGATGCGCTCGGGGTGAGGCGTCGGGGCGGAACGCTCGGCGCCGGCCACGAGGCCGCGCTGGAGGTACTGGCGGCGCTGCTGGAAGGAGAGGCCGTCACCCGCCACCACGACTGGTTCGTTCTGGAGGGAGTGGCCCTCAACGTCCGGCCGGCGCGCCGGCCGCGTCCGCCGATCCTCCTCGCCGCGTCGTGGCCGGCGACGCGACCGGTCGAACGCGCCGCACGGTGGGAGGGGTACATGCCGCAGAGGCCCGGCATGTATGCCGGCAGCGAGGAGGGGGCGTTGGAGTCCGAGCTGCGCGAGCTGATGGCCCACGATCACGGCCACGGCGGTGACGGCATCGTGGTGGTGCCCCGAGTCGCGCGCTACGGCTCGACCTACGACGAGCTGCTGGTCGAGCTCGATGTGGACTGGGCGTTGATCTGCGACGACCTCGACACCGACGCAGTCCGCGCCGGGCCTCCGCGCTGACCGTCGGCCGTCGCCTCCTGGCGGATGCTGACGAACCGGGCTCTCAGCCGTCGAGGTATGTGTCGCGCACGGTCGTCACCGGCGTGCCGCCGCGGTCGACGGTGACGCGCTCCTGTCGCCGCGCACGTCGTGTCGGGCCCGTCCGTGCAGGATCTGGACCCGGACGGCGAGGATGCCCTGGCGGAGGTCCGGTGTCCCCCGGGTGGCGTCAGCTCCAGCGGACCTGCTGCACCTGCATCGGCACCGCCAGACCCTTGAGTTCCACATCGAACGACGGCAGCACATCGTCGCACCCCGCGGCGATGACCGTGACTGCGCTGGCGAGGATCTCGCCGGAGCCGGCGGCGGCGCCGATCCGGGCTGCTTCGTGCACGCCGACGCCGGCGAAGTCGTTGCCGGACAAGAGTGCGTCGGCCTGGTGGACGCCGATGCGAATGTCCGGAGCGAATCCGGCGCCGTCGCGGTGCTCGGCGAAGGCTCGCTGGATCGACCGTGCCGCCTCGATCGCGTCGGTCGCCGACTCGAACGCCGCGAAGAACCCGTCGCCGCCTCCGCGCTGCTTGACCTCGACGCCGCCGTGCGCCGCGAGCAGCTCGCGGATGGTGCGGTCGTGCCACCGGAGCACACCCGCCCATCGTTCGTCGCCCATCGCTGCGACGAGGCGAGTGGAATCGACGAGATCGGTGAACATGAACGTCCGGCACACACGGCGACCGGCCGGGAGTTCCCCCAACCTCGACCGCAGTACCTGCGCATCGGCGAGATCGAGGCTCGCACCGAGCCCCTCGAACACGGCGATCGCAGCATCGAGATCGACGATCGCAGCAGCGACATCGCCGGTGCGATGGGCCGCTTCGGCGAGGAGGCGCTGAGCTTGCGCCGTCTCGTACGGTAGACCGGCGTCCCGCCATGTCCCGATCGCACGTCGGGCAGCAGCGCGAGCCTCGTCGAGTCCTCCCTCGGCGAGAGCGAGCCGTGCAGCACCGATGGCCGCCTGGGCGTGCAGGACGACGGTGCCGAACGTCTCGGCGAGGTCGGTGAGGCGATCGACGGATCGCTGTGCCGCAGCCAGATCGCCGGTGGTGATCTCGGCTTCGACCAGCACGGGCAGCAGCTGCGCGACGGCGAGGGGGTCGCCATCGCCGACGTCGAGGCAGGCAGCGGTGAGCGCCGCAGCCGCGAGCGCCGCATCGCCTTCGGCGATCTGTAGCGCTGCTGATCCCGGGAGCGGTGTCTTGCCGTATTCCTCCGCTCGTTCGAAGTTCCGTCGCGCCTGGCCGAGGTCGCCGCGTCGCAGTGCGATCTCGCCGAGCTCGTACCAGGCCTGGCCGACGTGGGTGAGGTCCCAGCGCTCGAGGGCGTCCATGACCCGGTGGAGTTCTCGTTCGGCCTCGTTCCAGTCGCCCCGGAGTCTCGTGATCTCGGCGCGGTGGAGTCGGCAGTCGCCGGGGAAGTCGCGGGTCGCCGGATCGTTCGAGCAACTCACCGCTTCATCGGTCCACTCGAGCGATCGGCGGATGTCGCCGAGCGCCTGGCACAGGCTGATCGTGGCGCAGTAGACCTGCGCCGTCGTCACGCTGTCGAGTGCGCCCGTGAGGGCGGAGATCATGGCGTCGTCGACCAGTCGGAAGCCTGCAGCGACGTCGCCCCTGCGCACCTTCACCGTGCCCAGGAGGACGAGCTGCATGGCCTCGAGGCTCCGGTCGCCGAGTGATCGGGCGATGTCGAGCGCTCGGGCGTAGCCGCGCTCGGCTTCGTCGACGTCGCGCCGGAGGAACAGCGAGATGCTGCCCTCGAGGCTGGCGAGCCTGCCGAGTTCCGGGCACTCGTCGACACCGTCGAGCAGCCGCCTGGCCTGCTCGTACCAACCACCGGCGACAGCGGCCCGGCGGCGCGAGACATGGTCGCGGCACAACGCCATCGCGGCGTCGGCGGCACGGCGGGCCTCGCCGGCGGCTTCCCACGCGCTGAACGCTCGCTGGCCGAATGCGATGCACTGCTCGTGCTCGCCGATCCACATCGCGGCCTGTGCGACCCGGTCGAGGTCCTCGGGCGCGAGCGGTTCGAGCGCGTCGGCGCGCACGAGTTGGTCGTACACCGCGTGCCAGTCGGCGCCGTCGAACGCGGAACGTCCCGCAGCGATGAGTGCGTCGGCGTCGTCGAGGTGTGCGCTCACGTCGGCCGAGTCTCTCACGGTCGACGGCGTCACGTGTCCGTCGGGCCGCCGCATCGGCGGAGGAGATCGACGCCCGGCTCGATCGCAGCTGGTCTCACGACGGTCTCGGGCGACGACGCTGCGGTGGCGCAGCTGGAAGCCGACGGCCAGACCCGCCTGTGGTGGGACGGCACACCGGTCGACGTGTTCCTCGACACCACACGTTCCACGCCGCCGTCGGCGAGCGCATCCGGTGGGAGCCGTTCGCCGGGCACGACGTCCCGTTCCTGGCGTGTCGGGATCTCGCGGTGTTCAAGGCGTTCTTCGACCGGACGAAGGACTGGGCCGATCTCGAGGAGATGCAGACCGCCGGCACGCTCGACGTCGAGGCCGTCGCCGGTGTGCTCGTGCACTACCCCGGCCCCGACGATCCCCGCATCGTCCGCCTGCTCACGCTCGCGTGAGCCGACGCGAGCGCCGGTGAGCTCGTGTCTCCGGTGGGTGCGTCACTGCGGCTGGTTGAACACCGGCCGCCGCTTCTCGAGGAAGGCGAGCATGCCTTCGCGGGCGTCGGGGGTGCCGCGGGTGGCGTGGACGCCGGCGCGTTCGGCGGCGAGCAGCTCGTCGAGGGTCTTGTCCTCGCTGTCGTGGAGTGCGTCGAGCACCGCCTTGACGGCGAGGCGGGGTTGCGCGGCGAGTTCGGCGGCGAGGGCGATCGCCCGGTCCTTGAGTTCGGCGAGCGGCCACACCTCGGTGACGAGGCCGATCTCGAGCGCCTCGGGGCCGGTGATCTTCTTGGCGCGCAGGATCATGTCGAGGGCGTGGTCGCGGCCGACGCACTTCGCCAAGCGGGCCGATCCACCCCATGCTGGTGTGGTGCCGAGGTCCATCTCCGGCAGTCCGATCGCGGCGCCCTCGCTGGCGGCGAGCCGGAAGGTGCAGCCCAGCGGCAGCTCGAGCCCGCCGCCGAGGCAGTACCCGAACAGCGTCGCGACCGACGGCTTGCCCATCGTCTCGATGCGGGAGATGACGTCGAGTCGTTGGTCGAAGAAGGCGTCGGGCCCGCGCTCGTTCATCGTGGCGCCGAGTTCCTTCAGGTTCATCCCGACCGAGAAGTTGGTGGAGCCTTCGGCGGTGAGCACGAACGCCCGAACGGAGTCGTCGGCGGCGATGTCGTCGATCACCTGGTCCAGCAGGTCGATGTAGGCGACCGACATGCGGTTCAGTGGGTCGTCGTTCGTGGAGACGATCGCGACGCCGTCGTCACGTTTGGTGACGATCAGTGGTTCGGTGGCCATGGCGCTCCTCGCTGTCGGCACCGGGCAGGGGTGCTGTCAGGAACGTAGTGGTGCACGCCGCCGGCGGACTGATCGGCCGCGGGCGGTGCCTCGGGCGCGGACCTCGCGACTGGCAGCCGCGTCAGGACCGGCGGTAGCGGGCGGCGGGCGTGCCGGGCGGGTTGATCCGGCCGGGTACGGCGTCGCGATTGCCGACGCACACCTCGAGCTCGAGGCCCTCGGGGTCGCGGAAGAACACGCTCAGACCTGGCCGAAGTCGGTGACGAAGCCGTCGGTGCAGCCGCGCCGGATCAGCTCGTCGCGAATGCGGGACGTATCTCGCTCCGAAACGGCATGGGCCCGGCTCAGGTGGTCGAGCGGGCGATGCCGATGTCGTCGCGCAGGTCCTTGGCGTTGACGATCTCCTTGCCGAACGGGAACAGCGCCAGCGGCACGAACTTGAACGACTGGATCCCGAACGGGATGCCGATGATCGTGAGGCACAGCAGCACCCCGGAGACGGCATAGCTGAGCGCCAGGAACAGCCCGGGGATGAACCACAAGATGTTGCCGATCGTGCTCCCGGTGACGGCGGTGGGCGACGGCACCGCCGTCCGGCCGAACGGCCACAGCGCGAAGTTAGCAAGCTTGAAGCACTGACGTCCGAACGGCAGCAGGATGATCGTGATCGACAGCAAGACGCCGATGAACGCCCACGCGATCGCCATCCAGAACCCGTTGAGGATCAGCCAGAGGATGTTGCCGATCGTTCTCATGGTGTGCGTCTCCGTCGTGAAGGGGTCGGACTGCCGACGGACACTACGGCTCCATCACGACCCAGCCACGGCGTTGGAGTTCGGCGGCGAGTTGCTCGTCGGAGAACCTCTCGAGTTGCGGCGTGCCCTGCTTGGGCGCGATCGGCTTCGGCTTCACCGTCGCGGCTGCTGCGGGTTCGGGCGCTTCGTGCTCCGCCTCCTGGAGCGCGGCGATGAACTCGTCGGCCTCGTCGCGGGTGAACTTGCCGTTGGGCTGACGCTGCGTGAATCCCATCGGCCCGCGGGCGTCGCGGAAGTCGGAGTGCCCGGCGGCCTGCAGCAGCTCGGTCAGCTCACGCATCTGGCTCTGTGACGCGGGCGGACCCGACGATTGTCCGAAGGCCATGCGGTCAGTCTCGCGCTGGACACCGGGCGGTGTGCATCTCGTCCGGCGGTGTCGCAGGCTCGACCGATGCTGGGCCGTTCCGCCGGCGATCAGCAGCCGAGGGCGTAGTTGACGGCGCGGCACACGCCTTGGAGCGTGAGGTCGTCGACGGCGCCCACGCGTGCGGTGAGCATCGACTGGGCGACGGTGTGCAGGCCATCGGTGTTGACCACGCATTCCCGATCGAGCCCGGCGGCGACGTGGTCGATCGGGACCTCGGCGGCGAGCCCGCGCGCCGAGGTGGAGATCTCGGCGACGGTGACCAACGAACGCACGTCGAGCACTTCGGTGCGTGTGAGGACCAGCACCGGACGGCGCTTGCGTCCCACCTGAGCGAGCCAGACTTCGCCGCGGTTCACTCGGTGCTCCAGGTCTCGGCGCCCCAGAACTCGTCGACCCGTTCGGGCTTCGCTGGGAAGAGGTGGCCACCGACTGTGTGGTGAGCGCCAAACAACATGCTGTGGCGCCAAAATGGCGCTAGCGTCGTCGTCGTGCCGAGCATCCAGGTGAAGGACGTCCCCGACGAGGTTCATGCGACGCTGCGGCGTCGGGCGGCGGCCGCGGGCATGTCGCTGCAGGAGTACCTGCTCGCCTGGCTCGAGCAGGACGCCAACACGCCGACGCTGGCGGAGGTGCTCGATCGCGCCGGTGGACGCGCCGGCGGGCGGGTGTCGTTCGAGGCGGCGGTCGAGGCGGTGCGGGCGGATCGCGACTCGCGGTGATCGTTGTCGATGCGAGCGTGGTCGTCACCGGGCTGGGCGACGACGGCGACGACGGCGATCGTGCCCGGGCACGACTCCGGGTCGAGCGACTGGTGGCGCCACAGGTGATCGATCTCGAGGTGGTCTCGGCGTGGCGGCGACTCGTGGCGGCTGGACATCTCGACGAGCGGCGGGCGGCCCTGGCGCTCGCCGATCTGGGTGCGCTGCGGCTCGAGCGTGTGCCGCACGGACCGCTCCTGGAGCGGTGCTGGGAACTGCGCGACAACCTGACGGTCTACGACGCCGCGTACGTCGCCCTCGCCGAACTCATGGGGGTCGACCTGCTCACCGCCGACGCCCGCCTGGCCGCCGCACCGGGGATCCGCTGCCGCGTCGAGGTGCTCTGAACCAGCGAATGAGTCGTCGGCCTCGTCGCGGGTGAACTTGCCGTTCGCCTGACGTTGCGTGAACCCCATCGGTCCGCGGGCATCTCGGAAGTCCGAGTGTCCGGCAACTTGCAGCAGTTCGGTCAGCTCACGCAGCTGGCTGTGTGTTGCGGGCGGACCCGCCGATTGTCCGAACGCCAAGCGGTCAGTCTCGCACTCGCGAACGGTCGGCCAGACTCGTTCTGCCGGATGTGGGGGTCAACCGCACGACGGGGAGAACGCTGCCGAGCGCGATCTCGTGGGGATCGACCGAACGGCGAGCACGCTCTTGTCAGGCGGACTTCACCGCCAGGAGCGAGGCTCGCTGGTGGTCCCAGCGGCGCGGGCGGCGGTGAAGGGATTCGTGCCGGCCGGGCGCAGGTCGAGCGCTTCGTCCGCGAGATCGGCGAGACGTTCGCCGATCGCTGGGGTGAACTTGAAGCCGTGACCACCGAAGCCGACGCCGACCACGATGGGGCCGTCGCGATCGAGCACGAAGTCGTCGGTGGCGCTCGACGCGTACAGGCACACGGTGCTCCGCAACGCCGTGGGTTCGACGCCGGGCAGCCACTCGCGGGCGTACTCCTCGAGCGCCTTCACGGCGCCTGGAACCTGCGACGGGCGATCGTCCGGGTCGATCTCCGGCCCGACGCCGTGCAGGCCGGCCTTGACGAGGCCATCCGGAGTGCCGAGCCCATATGCCAACGTGTCACCGCGCTGGATGAAGCTCGGCCACGGCCCGCGAGTCGGTTGGAAGAACGCCACGGTCTCCGCGGTCACCGTGATGGGCGGCACCAACTTGGCAGCGACGTCCGGTTCCAGCAGCGCGCTCGACCAGCCTGCGGTGGCGACCACGGCGACGCGGGCCGTCACGACGTCGCCTCCGACGGTCACCGCCACTCCGGAGCCCGTCTGCCGGACCGCGTGCACCGGTGCGTCGAAGCGAATCTCCGCGCCGGCATCGACCGCCTGATCCCAGCAGGCCTCGAGTGTGAGATCTGAGCGCACCCGGCCGCCGTCGGGCTGGTGGAGCACGGGCCCGTCGAATCGCAACCCGGGCCATCGCGCCGCTGCTTCCTGCGGGGTCATCATCTCGGTACGCACTCCCTCCGCAGCACACGCCGATTCGACCGCAGCGAGTTCGGCGTCGTCGCCGTGATCCACGACCCCGTTCGCGTCGAGCAGGGGTTGCCCGGCACCTGCCTGCAGTAGCTGCCATCCGGCCAGCGATTCCTGTGCCAGGGTCACATAGGCCGGGTCGGTGTACCCGAATCGGAAGATGCGTTCCGCCCCGTGCGACGAGCCGCGATCATGCCCCCGAGCGAAGCGGTCGACGAGCAACACCGACCTCCCTCTGCGAGCCAGTGCCCACGTGGTCGCGGCTCCCGCCATTCCCGCACCGATCACGACGACATCAGGCATCGCGACAGTCTGCAGCACCGCACGGTGTGCCCGGCGGTCGAGCGCACCCGATGGCGTTTGGCGCAGCGACGCGCATCGGTCACCAGCGGTTGCGGGCCTCCTCGGCGAAGCCGTCGATCCCCTCGAGCGTCGCAGGCACACCATCGTCGCCGCAGACGGTGCCGGCCCAGGTGCCGAAACACTGGTGCACCTCCATCTTCAGCGCTTTGAGGTCGGTCGAGTCGTATCGATCGAAGAACGGCGTGAGTTCGACGTCGACCTGCGTCGTCCCTGGAGTGCGCACCCGCCAGGGTCGCATCGGCTCGTCCCAGTCGTACGTCCACTCGAGTTCCTCGTGGATCTTGGTGAGCCGCCCGTCGATGCACAGCGCGTTCTCGGTGTACCCGGTGCCCTCGGTCCACTTGCCACCGAACTGGAGCCCGATCGTTCGGCCGTCGCCCGCCGCACCCGACGCCGCCGCCCAGTTCCACCGGTTCGAGTACGGCCAGACACCGCGACCCAGATCCTGTATCCCCCACGCGGGGGTGTCGCCGATCTTCCACCTCCGCTCGCCGGCGCGGATTGATCCCGACGCGGGGCGCGTGTTCTGCTTCGACGTGAACTGGAAGCGCCGGTCGCTCCACGGGATCACGACGTTGAGTGACTCGTGACCCGGCGGCTTCGCCACGGAGATGTCGACATCGATCGCACCGAGCCGAGTCGACGGCGCCGATGCTCTGAGCCGGGTGACGTCGGAGCGCTCCTCGATCGTGAGCTCGAACCCGTTCCGAGACGCGGCGACCGTCCCGGTACACACCTGCTCGGGAAGCGAGAAGCCCCGGCCGAACGGCACGAGCGTCCCGGCGTCGGCCTGCGCCCAGTCGGTGCGGTCGAGGATCCACACGCTCGACAGCCCGGCGTAGTCGATGTCGGCGTACACGAACGACACGATGACGTCAGGGGCGATCACACACCAGTAGTCCCAACGCTTCTTGCGCCCGTACGCCCGGCTCAGATTCGCTCGGAGTGCAGGCTGACGTGACCAGCCGCGAGCGTCGGGATTCAGGCGCCCACGGTGATCACACAGATCGACCGGCCCGCTGATCTCTCGCTCCATGGCGCCATCTTCACATGGGGGTGATGGCCAGGTTGCGGTCGTCGATCCGGGGGCGTCACCGCCAGGCGTCGCCTGCGCGACCACTTCACCCATCGCCTGACGAGATCGTGCCGGCGTCTGGCTGACGCGTCCGCGGGCGCGTGGGACCGGGCTGGCAAAGTGGAGCGGGCGAATCCTCGCTGCTCAGCCGCTCGACAGCACGGGGGCTGGATCTCGCTGGGCGAGATCCATCGTACTGAGGGGGTGTCGCAGAGTTGAGAGACGACCGAGGTCACGCGTCCGTCCGCGCGGGCGCGTCGTGCACGTCGACGACCTACGCAACCGCCGCTGCGGCGAACTGGGTGAAGAGGTCGGCCGGGAGGCGGTGGTCGAGCCGCCAGGTGATCGCAATCGGGCGTTCGCCTTCGTGGCTGACGTACGTCGCAGGACCGAGGCACCAGAATGCCCGGTCGTCAGCGCGGAGCCGAGCGAAGAGGATCACCTTCGTTCCCGCCTCGACGTGGGTGAGGTAGCGCTGACCCGTCGGGCTTGCCAACGACGTCGCGGACTGTGACTCCCAGTGGATGAGGTCGCGGCTGATGGCGTAGTCGCGGTAGCGGGTGGTCGGGGAGAAGTCGCCGCTCGACTTGTCGAGGGTGAACGCGAAGAGGTCGACCTGCTGGTCGGGGAGCCACTTCACCCCGCTGTCCCAGCGCGGGGGAATCACACTGGTGCCGTCGGCGAACGCCGCTTGGATCTCTCGCCGGGTGTAGCGGGCGTGCATGTGGAGTGGCACCGGTCCGGCGGGGTCGAGCGGTTGCGTCGTGTGGGTGACATCACGCCGGAGCACGGCCATGAGGTCAGCAAGTTCGTCGCAGACCTCGCGGTCGGCCCGCAGCTCGGCCAGCGCGTCGGCCTCCGTCGATGGGGCGTGCTGGTGGTACAGCGAGGCGAGGAGCATGCGCGCGGCCCGCTGCTCGCGGTCGGAGAACGTCGACCACGGCCGGGCGGCACCCGATGCCAGGTCGGAGTAGAGGCCGATGCGCTCGTCGTCGTCGGTGTGGAGCAGCCGCCCGAGCGCCCTCGAGAACGTCGTGCGGTACGTCGTTTCGGGGGCCGGCGGGAGGAACCCCGCCGCTCGGCGAAGGTCCGACCACGTGCGTGACCCTGCATAGATGTCGGTCAGTTCGAGACCGCTCTGGTCGAGGAACTCCGCCAGCGGCACGTCGCCGATCGAGCGAAGCTCGGCGGCTCGTTGGGGGAAGTTGCTCGGGATCGCCGACTTGATGCTGCCGAGCACGACATCGCGCGCCACCCGGTCCAGCTCCATGTGGCAGCC
>Ga0102938_10003025_pt1 | contig 12595 bp, 6 predicted proteins | sample SalPonR2_B_D2_MG_FD_84516 | JGI IMG/M metagenome (GOLD analysis project Ga0102938, IMG submission 84516) | Salt pond soil microbial communities from South San Francisco under conditions of wetland restoration - Salt Pond MetaG R2_B_D2_MG | ecosystem: Environmental > Aquatic > Marine > Intertidal... | reverse complement strand
GCGATCTCGAACTGCTGCTTGGTGAGCCGCTCGATGTTCTCGAGGCCTCGACGCTCGCGTGGTTCCGCCAGCGTGATCGCCACCCCTTGCCGGCCGGCGCGCCCGACGCGGCCGATGCGGTGCACGTAGCTCTCCGCCGCCGACGGCACGTCGTAGTTCACCACGTGCGTGAGCGTGTCGATGTCGAGCCCGCGTGCGGCGACGTCGGTGGCCACCAGCAACTCGGCCGTGCCGTCACGCAGCCGGCTCATCACCCGGTCGCGCTGGGCCTGGTCCATCCCGCCGTGCAACGCCTCGGCGCGGTAGCCGCGGGCGTTCATCGTCTCGGTGAGTTGGTCGACCTCGGTGCGGGTGCGGCAGAACACGAGCGCCGACTTGGGCGCCTCGATGTCGAGGATGCGGCCGAGCGCCGACGGCTTGTGGGCACGCTGCACCACGTAGACCGTCTGGCGCACGAGCGCCTCGGTGCCCGGTTCGGCGTCGGGGCGGCCGATCGTGATGCGTTGCGGATCGCGCTGGTAGCGCTTGGCGATCGACGTGATGCGCTTCGGCATCGTCGCCGAGAAGAGCACGGTCTGGCGGTGCTCGGGCGTGCTCTCGAGGATCGCCTCGATGTCGTCGGTGAAGCCCATGTCGAGCATCTCGTCGGCTTCGTCGAGGATCACGGTGCGGATCCCGTCGAGCCCGAGCGATCCCCGGCCGATGTGGTCGAGCGCCCGACCCGGCGTGGCAACCACCACGTGCACGCCCCGGTCGAGTGCCTGCAACTGGCGGTGGATCGGCTGCCCGCCGAACACGGGCACCACCTTCACCCCGAGCCGACGCCCGTAGCGGAACATCGCCTCGCTCACCTGCACGGCCAGCTCGCGAGTGGGCACCAGGACGAGTACCTGCGGCGTGGCCCGTCCCGACGTGTCCACCGACTGCAGCGCCGGCAACGCGAACGCTGCCGTCTTGCCGGTGCCGGTGGCCGCCTGCCCCAGCAGATCCTGGCCGGTCAGCAGGAGCGGGATCGTCTCCCGCTGGATCGGGGTGGGTTCTTCGTAGCCGAGCTCGTCGAGAGCGGCCAGCAGCTCGTCGCGCAGTCCGAGCGCGGCGAATCCGTTCGCCGATGGTTCGTCGCGGTCGTCGGTGGGTTCGGGGATATCAGTGGGTTCGTCGTTCACGGTGGTGCTCCAGGTGGGGTCGACCAACGATACGGAGCGCGTCGGCAGATGAAACACTGTGGCATGGCCTACATCGACGGTCGGGTCGTCCACGACGCCGACGCCCACATCATGGAGACTCCCGACTGGCTGCGCGAGCACGCCGATCCCGACGTGCGCGAGCTGCTCGACCGGCCTGGTTACGCCAACGAACTGGCCCAGACCGGCGACGGCGACCACGGCGGCGACACCGACGCGATCGACGCCGCTTTCGCTCGTCTGGTCGAACGACACCGGAGCGAGGAGTTCCTCGCGGACGAGGCCGTCGAGGTGATGAACCGCAAGAACTTCGCCGCCACCGGTTCGTTCCTGGCCGAGGACCGGCCCCGGGTGCTCGACTTCATCGGCGTGCAGACCCAGCTGATGTTCAACACCTTCCACAACAGCCGGCTGTACCAGTGGGAGCATCAGCCCGACCTCGATCTGGCCTACGGCGCCGCCCGCGCCCACAACCGCGGGATGGTCGAGTTCTGCTCGGTCGATCCCCGCCTGCTGGCCACCTGCTACGTGCCGCTCGCAGACGTCGAACGGTCCGAGGCGATGGCCGGCGAAGCGATCGCGATGGGCGCCGCAGCACTGCTGGTGGCGTCGGGCTGCCCCGCCGGCCACTCGCCGTCGCACGTCGCCCTCGATCCGGTGTGGCGCCAGGCCGAGGAGGCGGGCATCCCGGTGGTGTTCCACGTCGGCGGCACCGGCGACCTGATCGACCCTGCCTACTTCCACAACGGCCTGCCGATTCCCGCCGACTTCCACGGTGGCGAGGAGAACTTCCGTTCGATCGACTACATGGCCATCCCGTTCCCACCCATGCAGACGCTCGCCACGCTCATCTTCGACGGGGTGCTCGACCGGTTTCCCGGCCTGCGCATCGGCGTGATCGAGCAGGGATGCAGCTGGCTGCCGAGCTGGCTGAAGCAGATGGAGTCGGCGATGGACGCCTTCGGACGCCACGAGGAACGGCTCCAGCGGCTGTCGCTCTCGCCCCGCGAGTTCGTGGAGCGCCAGGTGCGGGTCACGCCGTACCCCACCGAGGACATCGGCTGGGTCACCGACCAGGTCGGGCCCGACATCTTGCTGTTCAACACCGACTACCCGCACGTGGAGGGTGGCCGCCGCCCCTTCGAGCGCTTCGAACGCAGCCTCGGCGACCGGTCGGAGGAGATCCGCCAGAAGTTCTACTGCGACAACTTCGTCGACCTGATGGGTGCCGGCCTCCCCGATCTCCCGGTGTCGCCGACGGCTCAGTCGACACCGACCACCAGCCCGTCCAACGCGTGAACGATCTGCGGCCGGTCGCCGCACCGTGTTCACGCGTTCGGCCGTCCGGGTAGACAGGAAGGGTGAGCACACCACCCGCCCCGTCCGCAGCGCTGCCCCTCGTCGCCTCCTATCGCGTCCAGCTCACCCCGTCGTTCGGCTTCGACGACACGATCGGGCTGCTCGACCACCTCGTGTCGCTCGGCGTCAGCCACGTGTACCTGTCACCGATCGCCGAGGCCACTCCCGGCAGCAGTCACGGGTACGACGTCATCGACCACACGCGCGTGCGGAGCGACTTCGGTGGCCGTGACGGCCTCGATCGGCTGCTCGACGCTGCGGCCGAGCACGGTCTCGGCGTACTGATCGACCACGTCCCGAACCACATGGCCGCCGGGGAGGCCCACCTCAACGACCGCTGGTGGGAGATGCTGCGCGACGGCCCGGCGTCGCCGTCCGCCGCCTGGTTCGACGTCGACTGGGCGAGCGGCGACGGCAAGGTGATCGTGCCCAAACTGGGCGACCCGCTCCCCGACGTGCTCGCCGCCGGCGGGCTCCAGATCGGCACCGGCGACAGGGGATCCGAGGTGCGTTACGGCCCGCTGCGGTTCCCGCTCGCCCCCGGTACCGAGCACCTCGATCTCGCCACCGCCCTCGAGCGCCAGCACTACCGCCTGCAGTGGTGGCGCGACCCGGCGCGCAATGTCCGCCGGTTCTTCACCATCGACGACCTGGTCGCGGTGCGGGCAGAGGACCCGTCGGTGGCGGAGACGATCGACTCCCTGCCGGCGCAGCTGTGCGACCATCCGGCGTTCGCCGGTGTCCGCGTCGACCACGTCGACGGGCTCGCCGATCCGGGCGCCTATCTCGAAGGATTGCGGCGCCGCCTCGGCCGGCACCGTTGGCTCCTCGTGGAGAAGATCCTCGCCCCCGGCGAGCACGTGCCACCGTCGTGGCCCGTCGACGGAACCACCGGGTACGAACACATCCGTGTCACCGAGCACGCGCTGCTCGATCCCGCAGCGGAACTGCCGCTGCTCGACCTCTGGCACGACCTCACCGGCGACAAGCGCTCCTTCCACGACGTGGAGGAGACGGCGCGGCGGGAGGTGCTCGACGGCGGTCTCCGGCCCGACCTCGACCGGCTGGTGCGCACCGTGGAGGCGAGCCGCAACGTCGCCGACCCGCTGCACGAGGTGGAGCTCACCCGTGCCGACGAGCCCCGGGTGGCCGCCGAAGCCACCCGCCTGCGCGCCGCAGTGGTCGAGCTCACGATCGGCTTGCACCGGTATCGCACCTATCTGCCGCACGACGCCGACTCGCAGGTGGCCCTCGACGTCGCCCACGCCCTGGCCGCCGCAACCCGGCCGGACCTCGCCGACGAGTTGGACGACCTGGTGGAACTGATCCGCCGCGTGCCCGTGGTGGCGACCCGCTGGCAGCAGCTCACCAGCCCCACCATGGCCAAGGGCGCCGAGGATCGCGCCTTCTACCGCTATCTGCCGCTGGCCTCGCTGTGCGAGGTGGGAGGCGATCCGTCCACGTTCGCCGCCTCCGCCGACGGCTTCCACGAGCATCAGCGACGTGTCCAGCAGAGCATGCCGCGCACGATGTTGGCGGGCACCACCCACGACACCAAGCGCTCCGAAGGGGTCCGTGCCCGGTCATTGGCCCTGGCGGAGTTCGCCGACGAGTGGGCTGGCGTCACCCGTACCTGGATGAGCGAGCATGCCGACACCGGTGTCGATCCGGCGACCGTGTCGTTGGCGTTGCAGACCGTGGTCACGGCGTGGCCGATCGACGCCGAGCGGCTCACCGAGTACCTCGTGAAGTCGGCCCGGGAAGCAGACGTGCACACCGCCTGGACAGCCGTCGACGACCGCTACGAATCCGCGCTGGCCGACCTCGCCCGCATCGTGGTGGACCAGACCGCAGATGCCGATTCGGCACTGGCCGCGATCGCCGAGAGGATCCTGCGGCCGGGCTGGAGCAATTCGCTGGCGGCCTCCGCGCTTCGGCTCACAGTGCCCGGTGTGCCCGACCTCTACCAGGGCACCGCGGCGTTCACCTACTCGCTGGTGGACCCCGACAACCGGGTCGAACCCGACTGGGACGAACGACGGGCCCTGGTCGATCGGGCGCGGTCGATCGACGGCCCGGCGGCGTGGTCGGGCGACGACGGCGAGGCGGCCAAGGCCGTGCTGATCGAGCGGATCCTGCGGCTGCGCCGGCGGCGTCTCGACGCCTTCGGCGCCGATGCCGGCTACGAGCCCCTCGCATTCACGGGGCGGCATGCCGACCGGCTGCTCGGGTTCGTGCGGTCGGACCCTGACGGCCCGGCCGTGGCCACGATCGTGGTGGCTCGCCCGGTCGGCGTCGAGTCCTGGAGCGACACCGAGGTGGCCCTTCCGCCCGGCACGTGGCGCGACGTCCTGGCCGACGACGCTCAGGTCGTCACGGGCGGCGACGCCGTCACGCTCGAGTGGTGGCTCGACCGGTTCCCGGTCGCCGTCCTCGACCGCACCTGAGTCCCACCTCGGCGATGAGCGAGCGGCCAGACCGCGTGGCTGCTGGCTCACGCGCGGGGGTCTGCTTCACCTCGGCGATGAGCGAGCGGCCAGACAGCCTGGCCCGTCGCTCATGGCATCGGCGGGAGGGTGCGGGAGCGGTCACTCGTGCTCGACGATGCGTCGGGGTCCCCACGGTCCGGTGATCAGTCGTGCTCCGCGCCGGAACGTGAGGTAGTTCCACGCCCAGTTCCCGAGCACGCTCACGCGACTGCGGAAATCGATGAGGAACACGATGTGGATCGACCACCAGGCCATCCAGGCGATCCACCCGGACAACCGCAGCCGGCCGATCACGCCCACGGCCGACGACCGTCCGATCGTCGCCAGCTGCCCCTTGTCGCGGTACGTGAAGCTCGGCCGGTCGGCTCCCGTGAGATCGGCGACGATGCAGCGGGCCGCATGGGCGCCACCCTGGATCGCTCCCTGGGCGACGCCCGGCACCTCCTCGCCGTTCGACACCGCCCGGGCCACGTCGCCGATCGCGAACACGCAGGAGCGCCCCGTCGCCTCCGTCGGCGGCACCGACAGGTCGACACCCACCTCCACGCGACCGGCGCGATCCACCGGTGCGCCCAGCATCGACGCCAGCGGCGACGCCTCGTTGCCGGCGCCCCAGATCACCGTGCGAGTGGCGATGGTGTCGTGAGTCGTCTCCACCCGACGCTCGTCGACCTCGGTGACGAGCACACCGAGGCGGACGTCGACACCGAGCCGCCGGAGTTGGCGGGCGGCGCTGTCGGAGAGGGACGTGGGGTAGCGGCCGAGCACCCGGTCGGTGCCCTCGAGCAGGATCACCTTCGCCGACGACGGATCGATCGACCGGAAGTCCTTCGTGAGCGTCTGGAAGGCGATCTCGGCGATGGCGCCGGCCGTCTCCACGCCGGTCGGCCCGCCGCCGACCACCACGAAGGTGAGGAACTCGTCACGCTCGGCCGGGTCCGGCGCCCGCTCGGCCTGCTCGAACGCCACCAGCACCCGCCGCCGGATCTCGAGGGCGTCCTCGATGGTCTTGAGGCCGGGCGCGTGGAGCTCCCACTGGTCGTTACCGAAGTAGGAGTGCGTTGCTCCGGCAGCCAGCACGAGATGGTCGTAGGGCAGCACCGTCCCGTCAGCGAGCTCGATCGCACACGCGTCGACGTCGATGCCGACCACTTCGCCGAGCAGGACCCGCACGTTGCGCTGGTCGGCCAGGATGCTGCGGATCGGTGCGGCGATGTCCGCCGGATTGAGGCCGGCCGTCGCCACCTGGTACAGCAGCGGCTGGAAGAGGTGATGGTTGCGGCGGTCGACGAGCGTGATGTCGACGTCCTGGTCGGCCAGCCCGCGTACGACGGCCAGCCCGCCGAATCCGCCGCCGACGACCACCACGCGGTGCCGTCGATCTCGTTCACCCTCTCGGGTGCCTTCCTGGCCGGCGTCGACGTGGTCGGCGGGCACGGCGTCGCTCAAGATGCGCCGTTCGACAGCACCAGGCGGGCCGACCACGGCCCCACCACGGCGTGCTGCCCGCCGGATCCACCCCACCGGCCTTCGTCGGAGTCGAACAGGATCTCCCCCGACCCTCCGCCGGTGGACTCCGCCGACCCGGCACGCGCGGTGACGGGGTCGGGCGAGAAGTTGAGCACCAGCGATGCGGTGGCGCCCGGTACCGACCGCTCCACGAACACGGTGCGGCCCACCGTCGAGACCTGTTGATCGGCGTCGATGTCGGTGAGCACCGCATGCTCGCGTCGCAGACGGAGCAGCTCGGTGCACATCGCCAGGCGCGAGCGGTGCGGCTCGCGCTCGGTGAGCGTCAGATCGAGCACGGCGGACTCGAACGTCGCCGGATCGGCCGGATCGGCCACGTCCCCCTCCCAGTCGGCTCCGGAGAACTCCCGGGTACGGCCCTGGCGGACGGCCTCCACCAGATCCGGATCGCCGTGGTCGACGAAGTAGGGAAAGGGGGCGACCTCGCCGTACTCCTCGCCCATGAACAGCATCGGGGTGAACGGCGACAGCAGGACCGCGGCCAGCGCCAGCCGGTGACGCGGGTCGTCGGGGCCGGCGTCGGCGAGGAGCCGGTCACCGCGCGGCGTGTTGCCGATGTGATCGTGGTTGGTGTCGAACACGACGAACCGCTGGTGCGGCAGCCCGTCGGCGGCGGCGCCGTGGCTGCGCCCGAACCCGGGCGAGTACTGCCCCGAGTACACCCAACGGTGTTGCCAGGCCGTCGCGACGTCGGCAGCCCCGGAGTAGTTGGCGTAGTACTCGTGCTGGTCGCCGGTGAGCGCCACCCGCAACGCATGGTGGTAGTCGTCGTTCCACACGGCGTCGCACGCCCAGCCGTACTCGTCGGTCTCGCGCACGATCCGGGGGTCGTTGGCGCTGCTCTCCACCGTGACCAGCACGGTCCGTCCGAGCCGATCCGCCGCCGCATGCACTGCCGACGTGAGCTGTTCGACGAACGGCACGGGGCTGGGATCGACGATGGCATGGACGGCATCGAGGCGCAGGCCGTCGAGGTGGTGATCGCGGATCCAGCCCACCGCGTTCTCCACGAAGTACCGGCGCACCGCATCGCTGCCGGACTGCGACACGTTCATCGCCGATCCCCACGGCGTGCTGTAGGCGTCGGTGAAGTACGGCCCGTAGCGGCCGAGCACGTTGCCCTCCGGGCCGAGGTGGTTGTACACCACGTCGAGGATCACGGCGAGACCGAACCGGTGCGCGGCATCGACGAAGCGGTGCATCGCCTCGGGGCCGCCGTAGGTGTGCTGCACGGCGAAGGCGAACACGCCGTCGTATCCCCAGTTGCGCCGACCCGGGAACTCGGCGACCGGCATCACCTCGATCGTGGTGACGCCCAGCTCGGCCAGGCGCGGAAGGTGCCGGATCGCGGCGTCGAACGTCCCCTCGGCGGTGAACGTGCCGACGTGCATCTCGTACAACACGGTGTCGGCGAGTTCGACTCCGGTCCAGTCGTCGTCGTGCCAGCGGAACACCCGCTCGTCGACCACGGCGGACGAGCCGTGGACGCCGTCGGGTTGCCAACGCGACGCCGGGTCGGGCAGCCAGTCGCCGCCGTCCAGGCGGTACCGGTACCGGTCGCCGTGGACGACGTCGGCGACCTCGCCGGTCCACGAGCCGATCCGTCCGCCCACCCGCCACGCAGCTGCGCCACTCACCGGCTGCCCCGTGGGGGGCCCGGCGCCGTCGACACGCGTCAACGCACACACCTGTTCGTCGGTGTCGCGATCGACGCCGTTCGGGTGCTCGGCGCGCAGGATCTGCACGTCGACGGTGCGGGCGTCGGGCGCCCAGACCTCGAAGCGGCTGGCGCCGGAGTCCAGCACGGTGGCACCGAGCCGATCGGGAGCCGGCGAATCGTGACTGACCATCAGATCACTCTCAGGTCGCGAGGGACGGCCCCGTTGCCGGGTCGGGTGAGAGGAACAGGGCGCCCAGCGGAGGCAGGCTCAGCACGATCGACTGGTGGAAGCCGTGCGAGTCGACGGGCACGGTGTCGACACCGCCGTAGTTGCCCACGCCCGAACCGCCGTACTGCTCGGCGTCGGAGTTGGCGAGCTCGGCCCACCGGCCGGCACGGGGCACGCCGATGCGGTAGTTGTGGCGCGGCGTGGGCGTCGCATTGACGACGACGAGCACGGGAGCCGCCCTGCCCGACGGATCGGTTCGCAGCCACACGTACACGCTCTGGTCGGCGTCGGCTCCCTCGATCCAGCGCATGCCGCCCTGGTCGCCCATCCCACCGCTGTCGCCCCGATGCAGGGCCGGTTCGGTGCGGTAGAGCTGGTTCACGTCGGCGAGCCATGCCCGGACGTGGCGGTGCCCCTCGGTGTCGTGCAGCGACCAGTCGAGCGTGCTCTCGTGGTTCCACTCCTGACGCGTCGCCAACTCGCCGCCCATGAACAGCAGCTTCTTGCCCGGCTGACCCCACTGCATGGCGTAGAGGAGGCGGAGGTTGGCGAACTGCTGCCAGTCGTCGCCGGGCATCTTTCCCAGCAGCGATCCCTTGCCGTGCACGACCTCGTCGTGGCTGAGCGGCAGCACGTAGTGCTCGGAGCCCGCGTACACCGAACGGAACGTGATCTCGTCGTGGTGCCACCGGCGGTGGATCGTGTCACGCTGCAGGTAGGCGAGCGTGTCGTGCATCCACCCCATGTCCCACTTGTATCCGAACCCCAGCCCACCGACGTAGGTGGGGCGGCTCACCATGGGCCACGCCGTGGACTCCTCGGCGATCGTCGTGACGTCGGGGAACTCGCCGTAGACGGCCTCGTTGAGCTGACGCAGGAAGACGATGGCGTCGATGTTCTCCCGCCCGCCGAACTCGTTGGGGATCCACTCGCCGGCGTTGCGGGAGTAGTCGAGATAGAGCATCGAGGCCACGGCATCGACGCGCAGGCCGTCGACGTGGTACCGGTCGAGCCAGCACATCGCGCTCGACACCAGGAAGGCGCGCACCTCGTTGCGGCTGTAGTTGAAGATCGCCGAGTTCCAGTCGGGGTGGTAACCCTGGCGCGGGTCGGCGTGCTCGAACAGGTGCGTGCCGTCGAACCGGTAGGGGCCGTGGCTGTCGGTGGGGAAGTGCGACGGCACCCAGTCGAGGATCACACCGACACCACGCTGGTGCAGCCGGTCGATCATCCGCATCAGGTCGGTCGGGTCGCCGTAGCGGGCACTCGGGGCGAAGAAACCGGTGGTCTGGTAGCCCCACGAGCCGTAGAACGGGTGCTCCATGATCGGCAGGAACTCGACGTGGGTGAACCCGTGGGCGAGCACGTGGTCGGCGATCGGATCGGCGAGTTCGTCGTAGCGCGGAAAGCGGCGCCCGGCGCTGACGTGGCGACCCCACGAGCCGAGGTGCAGCTCGTAGATCGACATCGGGGCGTCGAGAGCGACGCGGTCACCACGGGTGGACATCCAGTCGTCGTCGCCCCAGTCGTAGGACAGGTCGACGATGCGGGAGGCGATCGAGGGCGGCTCCTCGGTGGCCGCTCCGACCGGGTCGGACTTCTCCACGGTGTGGCCGTCGGCGCCGGTGACGCGGTACACGTAGGAGTGCCCGATCCCGGCGTCGTCGACCCAACCGCTCCACACACCGGAGTTGCTGCCGGTGAGGTGGTGCTCGTGATTCCATCCGTCGAACGACCCGACGACCGCCACCGACTTCGCGTTGGGTGCCCACACCGCGAAGTGGGTGCCACCTTCACCCGGTTGGGCTCCGAACCGGCGGTGCAGGTAACGGTGCGTGCCCTCGTTGAAGAGGTACACGTCGAGTTCGTCGACACGGCGATCACGTCCGGGGTCGTGGCCGGTGCTGTCGTGGATCTCGTGGGTGCTCATCGTGTTGTCCTTCCCAGGATCGAGAGGCGGCGAACCACGTCGGGGTCGGCGAGGACCTCCGACACGGGACGGTCGAGGCGGCGCTGCCACAGTCCGGGGACCACCCGGCCGGGCAGGTTGTGGGGCCGGGTCTCCCCGATCAGGTCGTCGAGGTCGGCCATCACCATGTAGGCGTCGCTGTGGGCGAGGCGGTGCAGCATCTCCTCCACGACTGCCTGCCAGGTGGCGTCGACATGACGTCCGTGTGCGGAGCCGAGCCGTGCCCGGTAGGCGGACGTGTCGGTGGCGGCCACGACGTCGGCCAGCGGTGCCATGTCGTGGGTCCGGATCCCGGCCACCGTGCGGGCCGGGATGTGGGGCAGGGGCTCGTCGTCGAGGTGGAACTGTTCTTCGTACATGCCGAGCACGTCCCAGCGGGCGAACGCCTCCGACACCTCGGTGGGTACCGTGCCGAGGTCCTCGCCGACGATGGTGACGCCGGCGGCGGCCGCCGAGGCCGCGAGCACGGCGAGGATCTCGTCGCGTGGATAGTGGACGTACACGCCCTGGTCGGCGGAGAAGCCGTCGGGCACCCACCACAGGCGGTGGATGGCCATGGCATGGTCGATGCGCAGCACGTCGGCGTGACGCCCGACCCGCTCGACGAGCTGGCGCCAGACCCGATGTCCGCTGGCATGTGACGCGGCCGGCAACGTCGGTGGGAACCCCCAGTTCTGCCCGTCGGCGAAGAACGTGTCGGGTGGGGCACCGACGGCCATCCCGGAGGCGAACATCGCACTGTCGGCCCACACCTCGTAGCCGGCCGGGTGCGAGCCGATCGGCAGGTCGAGCGCGAGGGCCGCCGCATCGGGATCGGCGCGGATGGCGCCGAGCTGCTGGTCGGCCAGGAACTGGGCGAGCACGTGCGACTGTTCGACCACCACGTCACCGCCGGCTTCACGCTCGGCCCGGAACCGCGCATAGGAGGCCACGTCGGGATGTGCGGAGACGAACGCAGCCAGGTCGGCCTGCTGCTCGGTCGTGAGCGCCTTGGCGGCGTCGATCAACTGGCGGCGCCGACGGCCCGCCAGCAACGCCCAGTCGACTTCGTCACCGAGGGCGGGGACGGGAGCGGGCGGCAGGCCGGCGTCGTCGAGATAGACCTCGTTCCAGTGCAGACGGCTGGCCGGCGAGTACGGGCTCGGGTCGTAGGGGTCGTCGAGGAAGGCGGCGTAGAGCGGCAGTGTCGACACGGCGTCGATGCCGGATGCGGGCAGTCGCCGGGCGAGATCGTGGAGGTGGGTGAACGACGGCAGCGGTCGGTCGTGTTCCCACAGTGCGTAGGTGGGCACGAACAGGGCGCCGCTGTGAGCCAGCCGGTCGGAACGGGGCATCGACGGCGGGCACACGACGATCACCGTCTGCTCGACGCGTCCGTCGACGGCGATGCGCAGCTCGTGGCAGCCGAGCGGGAGATCCGCCGGCACATCGACCGTGTCGTGGTCGTCCCCGTGCCGGACCATGAGGTCGACGGATGTGGCGCCGACCGTGAGATCGGTGTCGGTCACGTGGCCACGTACCGGGAGGGGGCCGGCCGTGGCGAAGTGGATCGGTGCGACACGCCGGCGGTCGATCGCCGCTGCTGCTCGATCGGCCTCCAGCACGTCGACCACGCGTGCGAGCACGGCGTCGTCGGCATCGTGCAGCACACCGTCCACGTCGTGGTAGCTGACCTGGATTCCGAGTGCGTGTGCCCGCTCCCGGAGTTCGCCGGAGGTCATCGGCCGCTCACCGGCGTGAGCATGTCGGAGATCGCCGACATCGGCCACGCCACCCAGTCGGGCCGGTTGGCGAGCTCGTAGCGCACCTCGTAGAGCGACTTGACGAGCACGTACACATCGAGGAGCAGTCGACGGTCGTCGTCGTCGGCCGGGATGAGCCCCGTGTCACCGACGTCGGCGAAGTACGCATCGAGCAGTGCCTGTTGGTTGGCGTGGGTCCACGCCGCGCGCCAGGCGTCGACGCGATCGACGTCGGTGTCGGCGATCCGGCCCCGTTCACGGGCCGTGTGCACGGCCATGCGGCCGGCGTAGTCGAACGAGCGGACGAGCCCGGCCACGTCCGCGAGAGGTGAGCGCTTGATCGTGCGCTGGGAGATCGGCAGTCCGGGCTCTCCCTCGAAGTCGATGAACACGACGTCGTTGCCGGTCCACAGGATCTGGCCGAGGTGCAGGT
>Ga0102938_10003024_pt1 | contig 12596 bp, 12 predicted proteins | sample SalPonR2_B_D2_MG_FD_84516 | JGI IMG/M metagenome (GOLD analysis project Ga0102938, IMG submission 84516) | Salt pond soil microbial communities from South San Francisco under conditions of wetland restoration - Salt Pond MetaG R2_B_D2_MG | ecosystem: Environmental > Aquatic > Marine >... | reverse complement strand
GTGCTTTTTTTGTGTGCTTAGCTCGGTTGGTTTAGCGCATCCCGATGGATAATCGGGAGGTTCCCAGGTTCAAGTCCTGGAAGGGGAGCAAAGAAGCACTGACAGGAATGTGGGTGCTTTTTTTGTGTGCTTAGCTCGGTTGGATTAGCGCATCCCGATGGATAATCGGGAGGTTCCCAGGTTCAAGTCCTAGAGGGGGAGCAGAGAAGCACTGACAGGAATGTTGGTGCTTTTTTTTGCCTTTACAGTCGTTGTGCTAATTTATAAGAAAAGCTAAGCGGTATTTCTAGGCTCAGCATCCGTCACGCTAGTCAGGTTATTTGGCTTTCCTTATTTAATTCCATCACTATCCCCCACATATCCATCCGTACCAATGATCTCGTCTATTTTTTCTTCAAACTTTTTCAAGCGTGGTGGCCAGAAATCAGGGGTTTGTAAATAGTGATCAATTGATCGTTTTTGCCCATCCTGCATTTCAACAGTTGTGATGCATGAAGGCATATCGGTACAATATACTCCTTTATCTTTCTTTTTTAGGTTGAAAAAGTCCACCTTTCGCAATGCCTCCTTGATCTCTCTGACCGCTTCTGCACTAATCTGCCACTCATGCTGCCCTTCTTTCTCCACAAACATTTCACCCTTATATGTCACTCGTCCCGAATAGTTAATATTCACTTCATACGTTGGACATGTCCCATAACATGTGGTACGCCTTAATTTTATTGTTTTGAAATTATTTTTTTCCATAGCACAGTTAATTCATTTTGTTATTGTCCGAAGCCATGATTTGCTCTATTTCACGATCTATTACCTGCAAAATATATTAATAGAGAGGCAATTACACAACAAGTTTCTTGTACCAAATTTATTGGAAATCTTATTTAGGGGGTATTAAAGTTAATTGTTGTTGCGTGTGATGCAATACGGATTTATTTCTAATCAAGGGCCGTTTATTTCGCTCTTTAATATCTGTCAACACTTTCTGCATGTCTTGAGCTGATTATGTCGACCAGTTCCTGTGGCTTAAGTACCTTAATGTTTTCACCATAGCTTAGCAACTCCATGAAGAGGTCGTAAGTAAGATATACCTGCATACCCAAAACAATTTTATCTTCGGTTTCTTTGATTGTATGTTGTGAATGATGTAAGGGTAAGGCTTGTATATATCTTCCCTGGATTTTTGTACATGAAATGACCACCTTTGATGGCTTTTCTGCATTGGGAGATACAATGCCGTAGCAATCTTTGTAGCGTTTGGTAACTTCATTTTTTGCCTTTGGATCGAAACGGACTTTGGTGTGTTCTAATCCCTGAATACGGTCTAAACCAAAGCTTTTTATGTGGCCATCTTTGTGGTCTTTCCCGATAATGTACCACCGGTACCGAAATTCCTTGAGCAGATAAGGATCAATATGCCGCATTTCCGGGTCCTCTTCATAGAATTTTTGGTATAAAAATTTTATCTCTAACTTTTCCTGTGTTGCATGCAATAATCCGGAAAAATTGCTTGTTCCCTGTGGCCGGCGTTGTTCAAATTGAATATCTTTTGATACGTTTTCTTTGATGTTTAACGCATTAAATGTATCAAATGCTTCGAACAGCCGGTTATTAAACTCTTGCTGCTCATTGGAAATAATATAATATTTACCATCTGATTTTGCCTTGATTTCGATATTATATAGCTCCCAAATATCTTTGATGTCGCGCTGCAAAGTACGCTGCGATCGGGTTAGGGTTTCTCCATGCCATTTAGCTTCGTTCTCAAGTTTGTAGTTTAGCTCATCATAACTGAGCGGTGCATTCATCAAATGGCTTATGATACGGTGATAGCGTAGAATTTGTGTTCTTTTCCCCATGGTGTTGGTTTTTAAACGTTTATTCAAATGTACGAATAGTAAACGACAATTAATGTCGCCATCAGGTTTTTATATATTATTGTTTAGACTTTTCGTAATGAACCTAATGGTAGCCAAAAAAACATGAGGTGTTGAGGCTTTTTTGATCAGAATAAAGAAATTCAATTATAAAAGCAATCAGTACAAAAACCCAAATAACCAAAGCGGAATTTTATTTTGGAACCCGTACTCAATATCGTCGGCGGCGATATAGCCATTTTCTAGATCTTTAATTTGCGTGTTGGTTTTGTTTTTGCCACCCACTTCGAAAAGATATTTTCCATCAATCAAAAAATCGCCTTTTTTAGGATAGGTTACCTGGTGTTGCGCAGAGAGTTGATTAAGAAAAAAGGTTTCGCGTAATGTACCAGGGTTGGGATTTTCATTCATGCTATGCATTAATGTTGTATTATTCAAGTAAATTTTATCAGGTTTACGTAAACCTGACGTACTCTTTCCATCGCGACTTAATGTGTTGATTAGTCCTGCTGCCGATAGCAGATAAATATACCTGAGAAGCATATCACGACTGGTACTCAGCTTTCTGCTGAGTTCTGAAACATTAATTGTAAATGGAACTGAATCTGTAATAATCATCAACAGCTTTTTCAACTTGTATGTGGTTTCATAGCTAATACGTTCCACTGCAGGCAAGTCATTTTCTATAATGATATTTACAACATCTTTAAGCTTTGAAAAAAATAAGGCATCTTTCTCCCGCACAAATGGGTATGCGCCTTGTTCAATATATTCACGAAATACCTTGACAGGTTTTATCTTTTGGTTTATTTCCATGGACAATTGCTCGTGTTTTTCTATTACATCTGTAAGCAAAAAAGGTGGCATCTTTGTACCATTCATTAAGTTTTGATATTCGCGAAGTGAAAGTTCGTGCAAATGGTAAACAGAAGCCCTTCGACTTAAATCGGCTTTTGCTTTATTGATTTCCAATGCCGAAGAACCGGTTGCCACAATTTTTAGTTCCGGGTAAAAATCATATATGTTTTTTAGCTCTACTGACCAGTTTTTATATCGGTGGACTTCATCAATAAATAAGTATTTGCCGCCTAATTGTGTAAATTCTTCCACAAAAGTTGAAAGTGAATTTTTTGCGAAATACATATCGTCGAGGGTGATATAAATTGCTTCATTGATGCTTGTGAGATTTTCTTTGATATATTGCAAGATCAATGTAGTCTTTCCTACACCTCGTTGACCTTTTAAAATAATCAAACGACTGCTCCAATCTATTTCTGCATACAAATAGCGTTTAAAGGTTATATCTGTTGCATTGAGCAAACGAATATATTTCTTGCGTAATGTTTCCATAACACAAATATATGCAAATTGTAGTTTAAAACCTACATTCAATTCATTTTATTGTAGGGTATAACCTTCAAATTAATATTATTTTGGTTGGTTTTAACCATCAAAATAGATAAAAAATGCCTCTTTTACGGTTCCAATTATCACAAAAGATTGATTTATGAGCTGTTCCAATTGCTGCAGTTCTTTACCTGGATTATTCACCACATCTTTAAGTTTTTATTTCAAAAAAACCACAGACATGCGTCAATTTGCGTCGCATTATATTTTTTTCTTCTACGACATGTTTTGACCGCCACCAGCCTTTCATTTGTATTAAACTTTATTTCTAGAGTAATGGCAAGAAAAATTGTATATGAGTTAAAAGGAGAGTATTCGAAAGAAGAAATCAGAAGACATAAGCATGAACAAAATCAAAAGAAAGCAAAAACATATCTATTAATTACTTCATCCAGATATTGGTTTAATGTTTTCAGTTCCAGGCCTTATTTATATAAACTCCATTTACTTTTATTTCGGGCAAAAAGAATTTACAAGGGAGATATCGAATTAATTGATATCATGTTTGACAAGTTCAAAGCTATTCGAGATCAAAATTGGAAGTTAGCCGCAGCCATGAGAGATCGAGAAGTGCAACGGGAACAAACATTAAAGCAAAAATTGAATATCAAAAAAATTGATGCATCATATAACACGATCAAAAACGGCAAACTGAATCTTGGCATTTTTCATATCGAGAAGCGATCTAAAAAAAATTGAACTCTCTATGCTGCTTTTTTCTGATGATCGTTAAAATATAACTATCCATGAACACACAAACATTACCTTTCCTCAACAAATACTTTCGCGAATTGGAATATCCTTATCTAACCTGGCATAACGGGGATAAATTCAATGAAGCTTTATTAGTTTTAGAACCGGGTGTCACTTTTTCCAAAAAGCCATTCATCGAAGAGATGAGTTCAGGAACCATACAGGCTTTAGCCAAATGGTTTACCACATTTCCTATTCATAAAACAAATCGAATACGATGGACCCTCAAACAAAAATCTGAAACCGATCTATTGATTACCGATTACATTAAACCCAAAATAATCATCTCGTTTTCAGATACTATTTGTCGGCAGATAGCTGAAGAATACCCACTTTATTCCATGGAGCAATACGCAGATAGTACCATTTGGAAAGGCATTATAAAAATCAATGGTCTATTTTTCTCCTTCTACTCTTTGCCTGGTATATCGGACATGAATGAAATCCCTGAAGATTTAACCTGGTTTATGGTTTATACTATAACGCAGCGAAATGCATTGTGCCGCCAACTCAACACAATTATTGGTAAGCATAGCCGCTTAAAACTTCCTGATAATCCTCTTAGCGACCTGAAAGTACGGAAATACCTTGAAAACGTGAAGGATTTTGCCTACCCGCGGTTAATCAATATTATACCTCATGCTGCTGAGTCTATTACCAGATCAATTCCGGACTATGATATTTATGATATTATCATTTCAACGCATCTCAAAGATTTTATGCCGCATGAGTCCGTACAAATACCTTTGTCGCTGAAAGAATATAAGCATAAAAGAACCAGTCATTCGTCTGAGACCATTGCTGGCCAATATTTTGAGCCTGTCGTTATTTTATATAAAAAAGAGATCGTACAGTTAAGTTTAATTCGCTTGCATTGCTATTTATACCACCCTCAATTGAGTTTCGAAGCTGACTGGGGATTGAAAATGGCTGAACAAACGGAAATGAAAGACATTATCCGGGGACATATAAAGTCGCATATGGAAATGATGCAAAAAATGAGCACAAAAGATTTTTAGTGATATCTTTTGCAGTAAAATAAGAGTGTCGGACCAATTCGCTAAAATTGTAAAAAGTCTGCATGCGAACAAGCGATCTACAAAAGATTGTTAATCAGATCATTTGTAAACTCCAGCAGCGGATAAAACCCATTCTCTGTGTTAACAAAATTGTTTATCATTTAAGAAAAATTATTATTTAATAATGGATTAAGATAGGACTTGTTATAGCGGGACAGCCTGTTTATAATTTGTTAAGGTGCCTTGGTGCCTTGTTTCGAAAATAACTAAATGTTATATTTGGAATTAATTTTAAAACACTAAAACATAACTATTATGAAAACAAAATTTAACCTTTTATTGATCCCCTTGCTAATTATGGGTGCATTTTTCCTGACTTTCACAGCTTGTGAAGACGATGAAGAAGATGATGGTCAGAGTATAGCCGGCAAATGGTATGTATACAATGACGTAGATATTAATATTGATGATCAGGGCGAAGAGGCATATGATGATTATTACTACAAGGAATATGACTACGATTTTTATGCTGCTGATATTTATGATATCAGTGAATCAGCAGTAACAATTTATGAGAATGAATCTGGTACAGAGTATTCTTCACAAGAAATGGATTATGAGATGTTAGATGGTAATAAAATTGTGGCTTCTATAACTGATGGCACGCAAACTTATTACGATACCGCTGATTACCATTTCGATGGCGATATGCTTGTAATTGTCACAAGTCAATCTGAAGGTGGTGAAGAGTATTACAGAAATGAGATGTACCTGAAGCCATATAATGGCGATTTACCACCAGCAAGTTGGACTACTGAAATACAGGCTGATAACTACGAGTCTGATGATGCTTACACTGAGGCTACTGAGATTGAAGTTGGCGGTGAGCCACAGCAGCACAGCACAACATCTGCAGATGATGACTGGTTCCATTTTGACGCAGAGGCTGGCGAGACTTACGTGCTAAAAGTTTCTGGTTATATGGACAACTATTTAGAATTGTACAGCACTGACGGAACAACACAAATAGACTCAGATGATGACAGCAGCCCTGAATTAGATGGTACTACATACTGGGGAAATCCATATCTTGTATGGACTTGCCAGGCTTCGGGAACATATTACTTTAATGTAAAAGGTTGGTCCGATAATAGTTTAGGTTATTATTACATGGAAGTTGACCTGGACGACGGAACTGCAAAGAAAAGTACAGATGATAAAGAGAAGAAAAAGCCTGAAAACCATTCGTTTTTCTTCAGCAAATAATTTAAGCTTCTTCTATAGTTGATTTGAAGCTACAAAGCAAAGCCCGGTGAGCATGGTTCTTACCGGGCTTTTTTAATGCAAGAATGTTACTTCTTTAAAGTAATAATGCCGTATATCGTTCTGGCTGTCTTTTATGGTAAGGCGTCCGTCATAATCGACTTGTTGTATTTGGCCTGAAAACCTACCATGAATATCTTCAAAATGGAGTAGCTTGTTTTTTCCATAAAGCAGGGCGTGGTAATTTTGATAAACCAGCTCTTTGTCTTTTTTAAGTTGTAGGTATTGTTTGTTGATAGAATTGAATAGTTCTTTTTCTATGATCCCTAAGTTAAAGTGCTTTCCGGTAACTATGCTCAAGGAAGTTGGATTTGGGGCTGTAATGAAACGGGTTTGGTTTATGTTAAGCCCAATGCCTGCAATGGTGCGTGTAATGGCACTTGCTGTAAATTCATTTTCTATGAGTATTCCACCAATTTTCTTGTTTTTAATGTAAATGTCATTGGGCCATTTGATCTTTACTTCGTTGCTGTATTGATTTAGAAATGTTGCTATTCCAACTGAAATGGCCATCGACACAAGGAAGCTGTTGGCAGGTTCAAGAAATGTGGGTTCAAACACAATGCTTCCTGTTATATTCTGTGCTTTTTCGCTTTCCCATTGGTTTGAGCCTGTGCCCCGTCCGCTTGTTTGAAGTTTTGCAAGCAATACAGTGCCTTCTCGGGCCTCGCGATCTGCTTTTAAGGTGCTGTTTGTGCTGGTGACCTCGTCAAAATAATTAATTTTTAATTGCATGAGCCAAATGAGCTTTTAAACGATACAAATTTAGCAGTTTCTGGTAAGCGAATAAGTATTTAAGGATTTAACTTCCACGTTTTCCATTCGTCAACAATACCAATGCTCACATTTGTCTGGGGTGTTTGAACTTTTTCTTTGATTAATACAGTGTAATAAGATCTACTTTTGATTAATTTTCTGTCTCCCCCTCAAGCGTATAAATTACATTTTCAAGTTTGTCTTTTACCTGTTTGGCAATGCGTGAGAGCTCATCATTATCGATTATTTGCATTGAGGTAAAGGGATCGATAGATGCAACTTCAATAATCCCGGGCTTAATTTCCTGCAATATTACATTACATGGCAACATCACACCTGCCTTGTTTTCGGCTGTTAAAGCTTCATGTCCCAGGGGAGGATTACATGCACCAAGAATGGTGTATTTTTGAAAGTCGACATTCAGTTTTTCTTTAAATTTTTCCTGAATGTTGATTTCTGAAAGTACGCCAAAGCCCTCATCCTTCAATGCTTCTTTTGTGAGCGTCAAAGCTGTTTGAAAATCGGTTTTTAGTGTTGTTGTAATGTAGTAGTTCATGGCTGTGGTTTATAGTTTTCTACGATTTTATTTCGCTTTTGTTTGCTATAAACCAATGTGTATGGGAATTTTATCTCAAAAAGTATAAATTATTCAACCGGATCAAAATCATCATAAAAACTATCCCATGCCCACCATAACGCATTATAAGCATTTGGTGATTCAAGGTTTGCGGTACCAGTAAGGTTTACGGGCTTACCAAAAATATCATATTTTATGCCCTGGGCATCTCTTAAAATGGTTGGGAATTCATTTTCAACCAGGCTGAGTCCGGAATTATTAATGAAGCTGACTATAACTCCCATCTCACCATAACTAACTATTACAATATTGTCTTTTGTGATTATGGAAAGTCCATTTGGTAAATCGTTGTGACTGATTGTGATAACATAATCATCCTGTATTACTCCGTAAACGTTTTCACCTGGTGAATAAAGGGGGGTAGATATGTCATCATCTCCGGGGTCTGCATCTTTAAAGTCGGCTTGTTCGGTTTTTTTTGCAGATGATTCGAATACTCCATTATAAACCTTTGCATTCGGGTAATAGGTTTTAATCATATCCAATGTGCTTTCAAAAGAATGGAGTGTTTGGGGCTGCGTGAGATCCTGTCCGCCATAAATTTTTTCAATTAACATTTGAGACCATAACCGGCGGCGTTCAATATCGTAGAGTACCAGGTTCTCACGATACAATAATCCTGAGGCGGCAAATGTGAAAACTGTATCGCCTGTTTTTCGGTCCCAAACCATCGAGGTGCGTGTAAGTGGACAATAATTCGGTACAAAAAATTTGTCTCCCGATTCCTCATTAAGTACTTCAATGCCCATGTAATTTAGGGGGTAGGCAAATACCTGTCCACCCTGCCTGGTGACTAATACCCGTGACGATTCGGGCAAATCAATGGCTGATGCAGTGGTGTAGTTAACCATTGTAACTACAGGGAAGGTTTCTCTGATACTCGTGCCCGACATTTCAGTTGTATCTACACGCCAATAGAAACCGTGCTTGTTATTCGTTGACATGTTTGCGTTATCTTGCTCGCAAGATAAAAGCATCAGTGCTGTGGATATTAGAAGGAAGATTTTCATTTATTTTTTAATATTAGTCGGCTATTTATGTAAAACCTTACAAATGAAATGTGGTTTCGGTTTATTAATATAGTTTATTTTTTAGAAATCAGGATTATAGGTAATACAATAAAATGACATTTATTGTTAGATTTGTCAATGGTTAATTTAATCTTAAGATGAGGCTATGAGAAAAATCGTTGCTTTAGTTTTGGTTTTGAGCTTTTACTCCTCAATAGGACTGGCACAAATTGAAAGAGAAATAAAAAATTACAAAGATAGTACGGTCGTGCTTGCCAATAAGGCAAAGTCATTAATGCTGAAGTATGCCGGAGAAGAAAGGCCGGAAAAAGTTGCCGAAATTTATGGCTACATTAATGAGCGTGTTACCGACCGTAAGACTAATCTATATACCTATTCTTCTGAGCTGTATGTGCTACTGCTCTCAAGGCAATGGGAGTTGTGGATAGCGCATGCAAGAAAATGCAGGCAAAAGTTTGGAAATGATCTTTATCCCGGGGTCAAAGATTTTACTGATCAGTATTTCTATGAATTGCAAAATCAGGTGCCGCAAATAAGACAAGACCTGAAAGCCTCAGCATTGCCGGAAGTTGACAAAGCTATGCTTAATGTTTTTCTCGAATTAATTGAAGCCGGAGGGGTTAATAAGGAATACGAATCAGCACTGAAAAAATTTAAAAGATACTATCCGCGCACGAAATATGATGATTTTATTGGCAGATATTTGCCGGTTGTAAATATTGATTTTATGATTGCCAGTGAGTTTGGCCCACAGGCATTAATGCCAATTGGTGAGCTCAGCAATACCTTCGATTGGAATGTGGGTTTTTATTTTGGCGGAACCTTTCAAATTGAAAAAGTCTATTTGAATTTTTCTGTGGGGTTTGGTAATCTGGGACTGAATTACCCGGTTGATGCACAACTTGATGCCAATCAGGTAACTTTTGAAGAAAATGAAGACTTCTATTTCTATGACTATAGCATTGAAGCGGGATATACTGTTTATGAGAAAAAATCAATGCGCATTACACCTTATTTTTCTTTTGGCGATGCTGAATTAGACAGTCCTGATTTTAATTACGAGGGCGATGATACCTTTATAGATGTATTCAGTTCAAGGTCTTATGGCCCGGGGTTAAGGTTTAGTTGGACACTGGCAGAGTTCAACTACCGTACTTTCTACGGCCACGCATTGCCTGCCCAGCTTGATTTATTCGCAAAGGGTGGTTATCGCTTTTTGTCAGGTGTTGATGACGAATTATTCTCCGGTGACATGGCTTATTTTAGTGTTGGGATTGTTTTTGGTGTGAATTATTAGTATTACGACCTTTATTCATCACCCTTTTGCTTTGCCCGGACTTTTTTCAATTGTTTAATGAATCCTTTCTCCAAAAAGCTGTCTTTATCGAGCCGGCAGAGATTTTCATACATCGGTTTGGTTACTGTAAAAGCAAGCAGGTTTGGTGGCAGGTACTGTCGCATGGCCATATCGGTGGCCCCTATAACGGCTTGTGGCTTATTTAAGTCTTCGAAAAGCGATACAGATTGCATGCATCCTGAGCCAAAAGGTGCCAAAACAGGTTCAGGATCATTTTTGGTGGCATAATATTGTGCTCCAATCATAAGCATACTTAGTTGGTCCGGATTTACCAAAAAAGTAATGGTTTTTACATATTTGTACGCCTCTTCTTTTAATGGTCCATAAAGCACAAATTCATGATCAGGTGTATACTCATTTGATTCAAGAATCCATTCATCCATTAAAGCATGATTTGCTTTCAGCCCTTCGTCGTCGGCCAAAAACTTAATGAAATCTTCATGCGATTGCAGCGGCTGATTAAAAAGGTGATGAGATGCTCCACCACAGCCAAAATTGTCTTTGGTAAGTACTACTGTTTTGCCATCGAGCCACTTTTTATAAAACGAATACATGCAGGCGTGCCCCTTTTTATTGGGCGCTATCACCGGGTTGAAAAGCTCAGTTTCCGGGGCATCATAAAATGCAATTAATGGCTGGTCTATTTCGGTTTTTTCCAAAAGGTATGAAGGGTCAGGTTGCATTTTTGAATGGTTTATGTGTTAAAGCAAACAATTTAATGAATATAATTGAGGAATAGGAATCAAGACCGGAGCTTTATAATTCCTCCGCCCAAATAAATGTGACGGAGGAATTTGTTGTTGCACTATAAATTTTCAATCACTGTGTCGAGTTTTTCTTTTACCTCTTTGGCGATCTTTGACAATTCCTCATTGTCTACAACCTGCATTGAGGCAAATGGGTCTATTGCTGCTACCTCTACTTCATTGTCACCAATTTCCTGCACAATTACATTACAGGGAAGCATGGTCCCAATTTTATTTTCAGTTTGCAGCGCTTCATGAGCAAGTGGTGGGTTGCATGCTCCCAGGATTGTATATTTTCTGAATTCAACACCCAGTTTTTCTTTTAGTTTTTCATTGATTTTAATTTCAGACAATACACCGAAGCCTTCGTTTTTTAAGGCTTCTTGTGTCTTTGTAATTGCTGAATTAAAATCACTTTTTATTGTTTTTTCTGTGTAGTACTTCATAATTTATTTGTTTAAAGGTTTTAGATTTAATTTTCTTTTTAGTAACTGTGCATTTATGGCCACTATCACAGTACTGAGGCTCATTAATAATGCCCCAAGTGCCGGATTAATGAGTATGCCATAACCAATGAGTATTCCTGCGGCCAGGGGTATTGCTACAACATTGTAGGCTGTTGCCCATACAAAGTTTTGAATCATTTTAGTGAAGGTTGCTTTGCCAAATTTTATGAGTGAGGCAATATCTTGTGGGTTGCTGTTTACAAGAATAATATCAGCTGTTTCGGCAGCAATATCGGTTCCTGAACCAACAGCTATGCCCACGTCAGCTGTTGCAAGTGCTGGAGCATCGTTTATGCCATCGCCAGTCATTGCTACCACTTCGCCCTTGTCTTGCAACTCTTTAACTTTTTTCTGCTTTTCGTCGGGTAAGATACCAGCGAAGTAACCATCCATTTTCAATTCTTCGCTCACATTTTTGGCCACATTTTCATTGTCACCCGTAATTATGTATGTTTTTATGCCGTTAGCCTGAAGCGATTTAATTGCTGATTGTGATGCATCCCGAATTTTGTCTGCAAGGGTTATGAGTCCGGCTATTTTGCTGTCAGCCAGTATGTAAACAACCGTTTCATAATTTTTTATTTCATCTGTTTTTGGAATTTCAATGTCGTTTTCTTCTAAATATGCCGGCCCGACTGCGGCTACTTTAATATTGTTTACGGTAGCGCGCACACCCTTTCCCGTCATGTTTTCAAATTCTTCAGCTTCTGGTATTTGGATGTTTTCTTCTTTGGCTTTATTTGTAATTCCTTGTGCCAATGGATGATTCGAGTGGTTTTCGAGTGCAGCTCCCAGCTGTAATATTTTTTTATTATCGTAATTTGTATCTATTGCTTTAACCAGGTTTACGCCAAAAACACCCTCTGTAAGGGTACCTGTTTTATCAAAAGCTAACAGCGTAATTTTTCGTGATTTTTCGAAAGCTGTGCGGTTTCTTATCAATAATCCGTTTTGTGCGGAAATGGAAGTTGAAATGGCAGCGACCAGCGGTACAGCAAGTCCTAATGCGTGCGGACATGTGATAACCATTACACTTGCCATTCTTTCCAGTGCAAAAACAAAAGGTTTACCGATTATGAGCCAGGCTGTTAGCGTTCCTGCACCTATAGTTAGCGCTATTATGGTTAACCAGAAGGCAATGCGGTCGGCGAGGTTTTGAGTTTTTGATTTTTTGGCCTGGGCAGAGC
>Ga0102938_10003022_pt1 | contig 12599 bp, 17 predicted proteins | sample SalPonR2_B_D2_MG_FD_84516 | JGI IMG/M metagenome (GOLD analysis project Ga0102938, IMG submission 84516) | Salt pond soil microbial communities from South San Francisco under conditions of wetland restoration - Salt Pond MetaG R2_B_D2_MG | ecosystem: Environmental > Aquatic > Marine >... | reverse complement strand
GTTCAGTCAGACCCTTCATGCAGAGTAGTACCGCACCCCGGGCGAGCAGTTCCGGGCTGCGATGAACCGGATCGCCGGTGCTCTGGCCGACGACACGGAGCACTACCAGGCATTGCGTGCGATCCTGCTGGACCAGCGCTTCTTGCCTGGCGGCAGGGTGCAGGCCGCTATGGGCTCGACCAAGAACGTCACGCCCTACAACTGCTTCGTGTCCGGCACCATTGAAGACTCGTTCGTCGAGGGCAACGGCAGCATCATGGCACGGGCGAAGGAGGCAGCCGCCACGATGCGCATGGGCGGAGGTATCGGCTACGACTTCAGCCACCTCCGGCCGAATGGCGACAACATCTCCAAGCTGCAATCGCAGTCGAGCGGCCCGGTGTCGTTCATGGAGATCTTCGATGCGGTGTGTCGATGCATTGCTTCGTCTGGGCACAGGCGAGGCGCGCAGATGGGCGTGCTCCGGGTGGATCATCCGGACATCGAAGAGTTCATTCATGCCAAGCGTAACGAAGACCGGCTGAACGGGTTCAACATCAGCGTCGGTGTGACAGACGAGTTCATGCAGGCGTTGCTGGAAGATAAGCCGTTCAAGCTGTGGTTCAACGGCAAGACGTACCGTGAGATCAACCCACGCACGCTGTGGGATACGTTGATGCGATCGACCTGGGACTGGGCCGAGCCCGGCGTTCTGTTCATCGACCGGATCAACGAAATGAACAACCTGTGGTACTGTGAGGAGATCGCTGCAGTCAATCCGTGCGGCGAGCAGCCGTTACCGCCGCATGGTGCGTGCCTGCTGGGGAGCTTCAATCTCCCGAAGTATATGGTTCAGGTGGACGGGAAGTGGATGTTCGACTATCTGTTGTTCCAAGAGGACATCCCGATCGTCGTGCGGGCCATGGACAACGTGGTCGACCGGGCCAGCTACCCGTTGTACGAGCAGGAAAAGGAGGCTAAGGCCAAGCGCCGCATGGGCCTGGGCGTGACCGGGCTCGCCAATGCCCTGGAGGCGATGGAGTTATCGTACGGCAGCAAAGGTTTCGTGGGCGAGATGAACACTGTCCTTGGGACTCTCGTCGAGCAGGCGTACCTGACGTCGGCTTTCCTGGCCCGTGCTAAGGGAACGTTTCCGGAGTACGACGATGCTGCTTACCTGGGCAGTCCGTTCGTCCAGTCGCTACCTGCCGGGGTGCAGGACGCGATCCGGGCCTACGGTATGCGGAATAGCCACTTGACTTCGATCGCGCCAACTGGTACAATCAGTATGACGGCGGACAACGTCAGCAGTGGGATCGAGCCGGTGTTCTCCTATTCCCAGGAGCGCATCGTGCAGACCAGAGACGGCGCCAAGACCGTGCAGCTGGAGGACTACGGGTACCGCGTCTTCGGTGTCGAAGGTAAGAAGGCCGAGGATGTGACCATCGACGAGCACCTGGCCGTCCTGGCCACGGCAACACGATGGATGGACAGCGCCGTGTCCAAGACCTGCAACGTGCCCAACGACATGAGCTGGGAGGAATTCAAGAAGGTCTACATCAGGGCATGGCAGATGGGCTGCAAGGGGATCACGACGTTCCGCATGGGCGGACTACGTGCTCCCATCTTGAAGTCAGACGAAGGAAACCAAGATCCTCCGGCGTCGTGTTACGTCGACACCGAGACAGGAAGGCGTGAGTGCGAATGACCAACAAGTTTCAGATCCGGACGGACGCGCAGTTCAATGTCCACATCGACTACGACGAAGATCATGACATCGTTCTGTACGCGGACGACGAGCCGATCCTTGCGCTCCGGCAGGAAGGTACACTCTACCTGTTTGAAGGGGTAGAAGACCACCTCGGACTGCAGCTCGCCGACAACGGAACCATCAAAGTCGAAAGGGATTCCAACAATGAAGTACGTCACTGAGAAACCTAGCGGGAGCTTTGCCGTGGTTTACCTGGAAGAGGGTGAAAACGGCGTCTCGATCCACGTCGGCGACTGGGCTGTCGCAATGATTCACAAGTCCGGCATGCTCCGATTGGCGTCGAGCGTCCCGCCCGACAATAAAGAGGGCTTGGTCATTGGCCCAGACGAGTGCATCATGATCGACCTTACGAGGTTCTAGTATGAAGAAGCGAGCCGTGTTTGTGCTGGGCACCTTCGATGCCAAGGCGATCCGCAAGGGCGATGCGTACCTCGACTCTACCCTGGACCTGCTCGATGAAGTAGCGGAGCGGGCCGGCGTGGATGCGAGCCTCGTGACGTGCGTGCAGGATCCGCTGCTGGCATCGAAGGGCAAGAGCAAGATCAAACAGAAGGACATCATGGAGGAGCAGGGGCGGGTGCTCGACGAGATCGGGTACGCCAAGCCAGACTTCGTGGTCTGCTTCGGCCCAGTCGCCACGGCCTGCGTCTTCGGCAAGGGCAACCTGTCAGAAGGCGAGATGCTCCGGCGGGCGCACTGCCCGCTTGGCGAGGACCAGCCCCCTGTATACGTAACGTTCGGGATGGAAAACGTACGGTACAAGGCTGGCCTCGCCAAGTGGTTGGCGCTCGACGTGCAGGCGGCGGCGCATGGGTACAGCGAGCCGGAGTACGGGCACTACGAGGTGCTGCTGCCTGGTACCGCCGAGTGGGACGAGCGTCCTCTCCAGCTCCAGCAATCCCTGGCAGAGAAGCCTATCGGGTTCTGGGCGGAGCACAATGCTATCGGCTACGACCTTGAGACCTACCCCGGCCTCGACCCGTGGCACCCGGACGCTCGCATCCGTATGGCTGTGATTTCTCATCGACCTGGCGGTGCGTGGGTAGTGCAGGCTACGCCGGACAGTCGGCTCCCTCAGTGGGTGTACGAGCTGATCGAGAGCCCAAGGATCGTGAAGGCCGGCAGCAACATCAAGTTCGACTACAAGTGGCAGAAGAGATTCGGCCACGAGATCGTGAACATGTGGGATACGTCGACGGCGGAGCATGTCATCGACTGTACCAACCCGAAGAAAGACCTCAAGTCCCTGTCGTTCAAGTACCTGCCACGCCTGGGTGACTACAGCAAACCTCACCGGGATCTCGTGCGTGAGCGTGGAGGCTGGGAGTTCGTCGAGGATGACGAGCAGTACGACTACTGCGGCGGTGACGGTGAGGCCAGCATCGCAGCGTACGACGGGCAGAGGGACATCATCGAGCGGCACGGGCTGTCACAGCCCCACCGCCTGATGCGTGAGCTGTACCCGGTACTCGCGGAAATGGAGCACGTCGGGTCGAGGATCAACATGGAGGAGAACCTGGCCCTCGACGAGAAGTACACTGAGTTGCTTACTCAGTTGCGTGGGCAGATCACGGAGCATCTGGGGCCTATCAATCCAAATTCCCCCAAGCAGCTAGCGGCTGCACTCAAGGACGCAGCGCCGGACATCCGGCTCACGAAGCGTGACTGGGAGCGTGCGGTCGGGGACGAGGAGGACGAGGATGCCGACACCAGCCGTGCGGTGCTGGAGCGCGAGGCCCATAAGCATCCGGTGATCTCGATCGTGCTGGAATTCCGGAAGTACAGGACCAGGCACTCGACGTTCATCAAGGGCGTCCGTGAACGGCACGCAGTACGGCATCACGATCAATGGTACGTCCACCCGACGTACCGTTCCGATGTAGTAGAAACGTACCGGCTTTCGTCGCAAGGCCCGAACGATCAGAACGCACCCCGGAAGGACAACGACGACCCAGAGCTTTCGATCAAGCGACAGATCATCAGCCGGTTCCCTGGCGGCAAGATCTTGGAGGCCGACCAGTCGCAGATCGAGATCAAGATCGCGGCATGGCTGTCTCAGGACCAGAAGATGCTAGAGGCGATCACGTCAGGCGAGGACATTCATACCTCGATGGCCAAGATCCTGCTCAACAAAGACGAGGTGACCAAGGAGGAGCGGCAGAGCTGCAAGCACCGAACATTCCTGATCCTCTACGGGGGAGGCGCCAAGAAGCTGGCGCGCGACCTGGGTACGTCCCAGAGGGCAGCCCAGATCATGATCGACGAATACTTCCAGACCTTCACCGGGCTGCGGGACTTCATCGAGAGAACGCATGCCGAGGTTCGGCGGGATCTGCGGGTACATACACCCTTCGGGTTCGTGCGCCGGTTCACCAAACCTGACCGGTGGGATAGTCCAGAGGGCTGGACCATCCAGCGCCAGTCGTTCAACACCAAGGTCCAGAGCACAGCTGTGTGTGTGACCTATGCGTCGATGATCTTTGTACACAACGAAATGCGCAAGCTCGGACTCAAGTCCAAGCTGATCAAGCAGGTTCACGATTCCATGGTGTTCGACGTTCACCCGGACGAGATCGACACCATTGTAGAGTTGGCACGTCGCTCGATGGAAAGCGCGTGCTTGTTGGTCCGCGACTATGGTGTCTCGGACATGAATGTGCCGCTGCACTCCGACGTGGAGATCGGCGACAACTGGGCTGACGTACAAGAGTACCAGGCCAACTAGCCAAGGAGACCACACATGGGACTCGATCGCAGCACGCTCCAGAAGCCGAACGTACAGGCTAACCTGAGCGCTACCAAGAGCAAGGACGTGTTCATCAAGGTCGACGAGAACGCCACGATGCGCGTGCGCTTCCTGCCGACCAATCACCCGGAAGGGATTCTGACCTACACCACGGTCTCGCACTTCAAGCTGAAGGAAGAGACCGAGGACGGGGCCACGAAGGGGATGGCCCTGGCGTGTCGGCAGGAGCATGCCGACGACGAGAGCTGCTACATCTGCGATCTGATCAAGGCGCTGGATCGCTCCGGCGACAAGGGCCACAAGAAGATCGCCAAGATGCTGAAGCCCTCAATCCGGTACAACTACCAGGTGCTGGTCGCCGAGAAGCAGAACGACGGGACGTGGGGTTACGGCAAGCCTAAGATCCTGGGCCTCCCGAAGACCGCGCACGAGGATCTGGCGCAGCTGCTGGCCAACATGGAGATGATGAATCAGCCGGACTACGCCGACATCGAGAAGGGGCAGGACATCCTGATCGCACGCTCAGGCAGTGGTGTGAACACGAAGTACCGCGTCGACCGGACGGGCGAGATGACTAACCTCGACGAAGTGCACCCGGAGTGGGATTCGCAGTTCATCGAGGACATGTGGGATGCCCTGAACCTGCGTGTCTTCACGCGCGAGCAGCAGAAGGCCGCCGCGCAGTTCACCTTCCCGGACGAGATTGACTGGGAGCAGATGGCCGAAGAGTACGGCCTGTAATCATCACCCGGCATGGGGCAGGTTGTCAGACCGGCAGCCTGCCCCTGGAGGAACCATGGACCTCAAGAAAGATCCGATCCAGCACCTGTACGACAGCATGACAGAGATGCAGCTGGAGAAGGCCCGGGCACATTACAAGCCGTCAACCCGGTTCCGTGCCAGCGAGTCAGCGAACTGCATGAGGCAGATCTGGCACCGCCTGCGTGGCGACCGACCTGCCCCTCGCAATGCCACGGGCATGATGTACGGGATTCTGGGAGACATCGACCACGATATCACGCGCGATCTGTTGAACCAAGTCGGCGTCAACATCGGGCATGTAACGTACGCCGGCAACGGAGCCCCGGGCGTCGAGACCCTGCAGGCGCAGAAGGACTACAAGGTCAAGCTGGCGAGTGGTAAGGAAGTCGACATCGTTGTCTCCGGCCGGGCGGACGGCTCTCTGAACACGCCCAAGGGGCGGGCCTTGCTGGAGATCAAGGGCATCGGCGCGTTCGCGTACAGGTGGATGAACAAGGCGTTCGAGGAGGGCGGCCAGAAGGGCGTGCTCGACTACATCAAAGAGAAGCGCCCGTCGTGGTACGGTCAGATGCAGACTAGCATGGCGATCTTCGGCTATGACCTCTGCTACTTGGTCGTCAAGGACCGGTCCACCGGCACGCTAGGGTTCGTGAACGAAGAGACCGAAGAACGAGCTGGCGTGTACGTGGTGTTTGACCCCGCGTACTTCCACAATACGCTGCAACGGTTCGGCTTCATCAAGTCCCGGCTTGGAGCCGAGGAGGGACCGAAGCCGGAGTTCGCTGCCAAGAGCAAGGAGTGCGGCTTCTGCGACTTCCGCTGGCTGTGTCACGGAGCTGACGAGCGCAGGAAGAAGGGGCTGGAGCCTGTCTACCTGTACCCTGGACCTCAGATGATGGAGTATCACGATGGTGAGAGTGACGGCCCTGAGCGGACGGATGCAGGCGGGAAAGACAACGGTAGCCAAGCATCTGATTAAGCATCACGGTTACGAGCGCCTCTCGTTTGCTGGGCCGCTCAAGCATGAAATCCTGAACATGGGGTTTCCAGAGTGGGCCGTCGAGCTGAAACCGGACTGGATGCGCCGGCTGATGCAGGTTTACGGACAGGCATGGCGTGCTGTGGACCCGGACCACTGGGTTGACGCACTCGCTGCCGACCTCTGGAATATAGCCACGATGACAGCTGGTACCAACATCGTGATCGACGACCTGCGTTTCGAGAACGAGGCACACTTCCTTCGCCGATTGGATCCGAAGACCTTCGACGTGGAGCTGGTGCGAGTCGTTCGAATCGGCAGTCAGGATGTGACGCAAGCGATCCGGTCAGACCAAAGCGAGACTGATCTTGACCACTGGCAGGATTGGGATTTGATCATACAGGCCGGCAGCGGGGACATCACAAGTCTGCTGCAGTCGGTCGAACGTGGCCTCGGACTACCGCTCAGGAGTTGAGGATGGATAGTCTACAGGCACAGGTACTCCGGGCCTTGCTGACGAAGGCGGGGTGGGCAGAGTACGCCGACATCGTAAGTGAAGACGTCCTGACCAACACGAACGTGCAGGCCGTGTACGCTCACATCAAGAACCTGCACAGCCGGGCGGAGGGGGATCTCTCGCCGGAAGCTGTGCGACTCGACATCGTTTCGACGTATCGAAAGAGCAGCGAGCGGGCACAGGAGCTGTGTGACGTTGTCGATGTCATCGGGAAAGCGGAGGAGGTCGAAGCCAATGTCCTCAGAGAAGCAGTCCAGAAGTTCGCCCAGCGGGAACTCCTCGCCCGGGTGGCGACGGACATTGCGAAACGCTTGGGGGACGAGTCCCTTGACGTCCAGCATGCTAAGGCTCTCATTGATCGAGCAGTGGAAGTCGGTGAGGGAATCCACACATCGGTCATTGACGCAGTTTCGGGAGCACTACCGGGGGAAGTTGACGATAGGACAGCTATCGCTTCTCTTGGCTTTGGGACTGAACTCGATCGTGTGCTTGGCGGTGGTGTTGCTGCGGGAGAGCTGCTTGTATTTGTTGCGCCTCCCTCTCGTGGTAAGACTTCGTACCTCTGCGCAGCTGGAGCGAGAGCAGCGCAAGAGGGACGTCGAGTCCTCCACATCACACTCGAAGTCAATGCCACTAGGGTAAACCGCAGGTACGACAGTGCGTGGACCGGGCTCAAGCGGAGGGAGCTAGCCGAACGTCCAAAGGTCGTGGCTGCTGCCCGGCGTCAGATCCGCGATGCCGGCGGCGGAGTCTGGATCAAGGACTGGTCCTACAACGATTCCGGCGTCGCGCCGTCCGACGTCAAGGGCCTGGTCCGGCAGATGCGTAGCCAAGGGGTCGACATTGATCTCGTGATCGTGGACTACCTGGAGCTGATGGTGCCGAACCGCTCTGGCAGTTACCAGCGCCGGGAGATGCGGTTCGTCTACGGGCAGATCGAGAAGGAGATGCGCGCCGTTGGTGTGGCGCTTGGTGTGCCGATCCTGACGGCCTGGCAGATCAACCGCACCGGGAGCGCTGTTGACTCGATCACGCTTGAGCACCTGTCTGAGAGCTGGGACATTGCCAAGCACCCAGATATTATCCTGGCCTTGAATCAGAGTAGAGGCGAGGCCGACAACAACCAGATGCGAATCGGCGTCCTCAAGCAACGCGACGGCACAGGCCGGCCGCAAGTGCTTGTGGAGTCTGATCTCGACAGGTGCCAGATCCGTGGCACAGGAGAGGGGGGTCTGCTCGATGACCCAGAACCAGTTGAAGCCGCAGCAGAAGTGGGACATGTTTCGGGAGAAGGGTAGGGTCGTATACATCGACCTCGACGGGACCCTTGTGCGGTTCAGTTACCCGGACCTGGGACCGCCACTTCCTGGTGCGCGCAAGTTCATGAAGGCCCTGATCGCCCAGGGACTGAAGCCGGTGATCCTCACCAGTCGGATGTCCCCGGAGATCTACACTTATGAAGAACGCTCTGCTACGGCCGACAAGATCGGTCGCTGGCTGGAGCGCCACAACATCCCCTACCACGCTATCGACACCGGCAACAACGGCAAGCCCGTTGGCCTCGCCTACGTCGATGACCGTGGCGTTCATGCAGATGGCCGCTTTGACATCATGCTCCGGAAGGTGCTGCAGATCAAAGAGCGGGAGGAGGAAAGGTTCGATGAACGCTAACCCATTAGTCGAGATCCCCGGGATGATCCTCAACGTGCAGTTCCAGATGAGCGAGGGAGCAGCGTTCGGCGGGCTCCTGGCTGTCGCGTTGATTGTCGTCGGTGTGATTCTGAAGGAGCTGATTCGCCGTGCCGGGTAATCGTTGGGCACTGGGCATCGACCCCGGGCTGACTGAGACGGGCTTGGTGCTCTCACAAGAGAACGACCGGCGGGATCTTATCCCCGTGGCATGGGCTACGTTCAAGAGCCCGCCGGGTGACGAGGATCTGCCGCGCGTTGTAGCTCTCGCCGGGACGATCATCAACCAGATCATTGACTGGAGAGACGAGCATGACATCGACGAGATCGACATTGCGATCGAGTACCCGATCCTCAAGAACAACGTGGTTGGATTCTTCAAGCAGGTCCGGCTTTACCAGGAAATCGAATCCGGGATTCTCTTCATGCTGGCCGGTTTACTGGAGGAATGTTGGGTCACTGAGGTCAATCCAGTCACGTCGAAGGCGCTGGCGGGCGTCGGGCGGAGCGAAAAGCCCACTGCCGTGTCACCCTTCGCGGACTATGGCCGTAACGTCAACACGCGGGAAGCATTGGCCGATGCCTGGGCGCATAGTCTGGCTACGTGGAGAGTTGCGAAATCCGCCACCCGCCTACCTTTTCACTCACTCAGATGTTCCGACGTACAGCATGTCTGTGCCGGCCCATCTGGAGGTACTACCCCGTGGTCAGGATTCGTAGGTAAGCTGCGAGAGGAAGGACTGTAGAATGACTCGCGACGAAGTCAAGCAGGTAGGAGCGCGGCTACTTGCCGCCGGTGTCGTCTTATACGGTGATCGGGTAGGTATAATTCGCGATCCCGAACAAGAGACGACGAAGTCCGGGCTGTACATCCCGGACCAAGCACGGACCAAGCCCATTCGCGGTCGCGTTGTTGTGGTGGGGCAGGGCTGTGATCCGATGGACGCGGAGGATCCGGTAGCCGGCATGGCCATCGGCGATCGCGTCACATTCACGAAGTACAACACCATCATCATGGAGGTGGTGCTGAACGACGGACAGGATCCGGACCCGGTGAGCGTCGAGGTGATGCACAGCTCGGATCTGTACCTGGCGTGGAGGGACTGATTCGCGCCATCGAGGCACGGAGGGCAGGGAGGGTGGCAGCCCCTGACCCTCCGGCCCCGATGGACTTCATTGTGCCTGACCAGCCAGCCAGACACCAAGACCAAACCAGATCAACGGCTGCTTGACGATGCGCTCCACCCACGTATCTTGATCGTCGCGGTACGCCTGGATGATCTGCTCGTAGTAGTGCTCTTGTAGTTTGAGCTGCTCGCTGGCCAACACACTGTCGCTACGGGCTAGTTCCCTAGCTTCCCAGAGGTCGGCCTCTAGCAGCCTTACGTGCAATGCCTGATCGTCGATCAGGTCTAGCAGGCTATCCGCCTCGCTGTTTGACAGAACGACGACGCTGTCGGACTCGGCGGAGAAGTTCGGCGCGTCGGTTGCTTGACCGCTTGCCAGTATTGGCATCATGATCAGCGCGAGCGCGATCACGAAGACGATCAGCTTCAGCAGCAATCGCATCTCGGCGTCCGGCGGCCTCTCCCCGGGCCTTCCGAGTCTCTCGCTCCAGATGCTCCAGCTGGACACGCTCTTCCTCCTTAGCCCTGTTCTTCGATCGAATCCCCAGGACTGCCGCCACGACTGCCAGCGCTCCCATCACGGCGTACACTAACGGCTCCACTGATAGCGCTCCCTACGTGGACGGCCGCGTTTGCTCCCATCGTGGCGTACACGACGCCAAGGAGCACATCGGCCTGGTGCTCGTTCAGCGGCACGGCGATAGCGCAGAGCACGATGCCGGCCGCGATGATCAACTTTCTGTATCCTCGCATGTTACCTCTTCACGTTCTTCGGGAAACAGGTGATGCCGTGCCATGACTGCTCTTCGCCATCCCACGTTTCGGCCAGGACAACGATCTCTTCACTGGGGTCATCCGGGTCGATGCCCTCATAGAGCAAGAACCCGGCCTGGAGCAATCTACGGGCCGGTCGGACTGGGGCACTGTCGTCATCCCATCTCTCCACCTTGCGGATGTCAGCCCAGTTAAACGCAATGAGCGGTACATTGGCTGGCGTCTTATCCTTCCACAAGTCGTCCAGGTCGGCCGTCATATGTCGTCTCTCCATTCGTAACTGCACGGGTAGAACGGGCAGCGATCTTTGCAGGGCATGTTGTGGACACGATGGTTCAAACACCGCAGTAGTTTGAGCATCTCTCGGAATAGCGCAAACATTGTAGCCTCCTACCGGAAGCTAAGTGCCCGCCTGATCCACCCCACGAGAAACGCGCGGAACTCTGACCGCTTGGCGGCCAGCTCGGTGTAGAACTCGACGCGGTCCAGGACCAAGCGCAAGTTCAAGTTCAGCCCGTCGTGGCGGCTGATCGCTTCGAGAGTCTGAGGCCCAATCCGCCCATCCTGCGCCGCACCTGTCAGCTTCTGGATAGTTCGCGACGCCCGGCGGACACCTGCATTGACGGCATAGTCCAACAGGTTGGTCGCTACATCCTGAGACTGAATGGAATCCCCTTTGATCGGCTCCCAAAAGTCTCGATGGTAGATCTCCTTGGCTTCCTCGATTGTCAGGTTCTTGATGTCGAGATCGGGGTACGACCGCTTGCTGATGCCGTACTTCGTCTCGCCGCCGGGGTCATCCGGATGATCGACGTATCCGCCCTCGTGTGTCAGGACGGTCTCGATCGCTTGGTTGAACTGCGCCACCTCTAGTTTCCTTCCTTGGCCTCCGCCGGCGTGCCGCCCTGGTGACGGACAAGCCAGTCCACGTTTCGTCGAATCTGATCCATGCTGTCGTACATGCGTTCGACGTCCTGATTGTGATGCCTCAACAGTTCATCGTGGAGGCGGTCACTCTCGGTTTTAGTGTACGACTGGTGCTGGGTTATGGCTGTCACAGCCCCAACCCCGGCAACAGCTACAGCGATCACAAGCCACCTCATGACTTCCATGCGAAGAGGCTCCTTCTGCATCATGATCGCCTCCTATCTATTTGTCGAGCCGCAACCCGTGGCTTTTGATCTGGTCATAGATCTTCTTCTTGATTGCCTCTGGTGCGCGATCTGTTAGGGTCCGTAGTTCTGCACTGATCTCTGCGGAGTAGATCTTGTTTTCCAGCATCCGTTGCGGGTCGACATAGATCCCGTGCTCGACTCGCAGAAGCTCGGCGATGTCATCAACTCTGGCGACGTCGTTGTCCTCGATCGCCTCCATCAACTCTTCGGCACGCTGCTGTGCCTGGTACAAGAACTCGTCAATCGTATCCGACGACGCTGCCTGCCACTTGTAGAACAGCTTGTCGCGGATTGCTTGCTGCCCGAAGAGGGTCGGCGCCAGATCGGTCCCGACGGAGGGGAACTCGGCGTCCTGATCTCGCAGACCTTCCGGCCCAAGGGCTCCCATGAAGTTCTCCACCGACGGATCCTCCAGGAAGTCCCCCGTCTCCAGACGGCGGTTCAACTGTCCGGACCGGGACATGACCTTGCCCGTCGTCAAGCGCTCCGCCGACTTACCGGCAGCTTCGAACGCGACCATGAACGGGATCATGTTGTCGATCGTATCGAGCACCGCACGTCCATGCTGCTGCATCCCCCGGCGGTCGTTGTTACTCGCGGCCTGCGCCCAATTCATGAACTCCACGACACCGTCGATGGCCGGCGACCGCAGATCCTCGACCGGCTGCGTCGGGGCGTACCCGAAGCCGGTGTAGTCGGAGATGTCGATGCCAAATGCTTGCGCTGCGATGCGCGCCTGCATGCCGGACAGCGCCATGTACTCCACGAGGTACCCAGGGTTCCGGTTCATCTGGGCCAGCAGCTCTTCCGTCTGCTTCGGGATGAAGCTGAGGAACTGCGTCGTGGCCGTCGCAATACTGCGGCTGGGCAGCAAGCGAGACATCATCGGCGACCGACCCATGGCCCCGAAGACGTGGTTGACTTCCTGACTAGAGCGCAGTCCTTCGAACGCGACCATGAACGGGATCATGTTGTCGACCGTATCGAGCACCGCACGTCCATGCTGCTGCATCCCCCGGCGGTCGTTGTTGCTCGCGGCCTGCACCCAATTCATGAACTCCACGACACCGTCGATGACCG
>Ga0102938_10003020_pt1 | contig 12599 bp, 12 predicted proteins | sample SalPonR2_B_D2_MG_FD_84516 | JGI IMG/M metagenome (GOLD analysis project Ga0102938, IMG submission 84516) | Salt pond soil microbial communities from South San Francisco under conditions of wetland restoration - Salt Pond MetaG R2_B_D2_MG | ecosystem: Environmental > Aquatic > Marine >... | reverse complement strand
GGCGTCGCCTATCCGCAAGCCGGACCGGTCGTACAGATCGGCCTGACGGCGCTGGTCTTTGGTTTTTGCGCCTTCCTGCCGGCAAATGCCCGGATCATGGCGCTCGAAACCTCGCATCGGCGGTTTCAGATCTGCATGGAAGACGTCGCCCGCGCCTACCGGCTGTCACACGCGGCGGACCGGGACGGCGTGTTCAGGATGCGTTCGGAATTCGATTCGGTCCGCGAGCGCATGGCGTTCCTGCGCGATCATCCCGACCTGGCGGAACTGGAACCGTCGGTTCTCGAGGTCGCCAGCCAGATGAGCCACGTGTCCCGGGACCTGGCCCAGACCTATTCCGACCGCAGCGTGGCGCGGGCGCGCGACTTCCTGATCCAGCGCCAGCAGGAGATCGACGAATTCAACACCCGCCTCGACGCGGCCAAGGCCACCGCCGCCGAAATGCGGGTCTGGATCGACACGGTCGAACTTGAGGAAAGCGTGGCGCAGGCACAGCTGAACCGCCTGCACGCGGAACTGTCCGAAATCCTGCCGGACCTGCACGGCGCCGAGGACGCGCCGCGTATCCCCGAGCGCAAGGTGCCTGCGTCGGCGAACCCGTCGGATCAGTGGGACGACCCCGGCGGCTATATGGACAATGACGACAACCGGATCGTCGAACTTCTGGCGCGGCGCGCCGCCGAATAAACCAGGACAGGACAGCGCCGCTTGCAGGCCCGCGCGGCTTGCGTCACAAGCGGCGTCATGGCGAAAACCAGCGCAACCTTTGTCTGCCAGACCTGTGGCAATTCCACGACCAAATGGTCGGGGCGCTGCGATGCCTGTGGCGAATGGAACTCGATCGTCGAAGAGGTGCCGCTGGCCGCCGGTCCTGCCGCCAGGACGCTGGGCGCGTCCAAGGGGCGGTCCCTGCCGCTGGGCGACCTGTCGGGCACCGAAGCCCCGCCACCGCGCACCACGTCGAACCTTGCCGAACTGGACCGTGTGCTGGGCGGCGGGCTGGTGCCGGCTTCGGCGCTGCTGGTCGGTGGCGATCCGGGCATCGGAAAATCGACCCTGCTGCTCCAGGCGGCGGCGGCCTTTGCAAATGCTGGTCTCAAGGTGGTCTATATCTCGGGCGAAGAAGCCAGCGCCCAGGTCCGCATGCGCGCAGCCCGGTTGGGCCTGCGGGATGCACCCGTCAAGCTGGCGACCGAAACCAACCTGCGCGACATCCTCACGACGCTGGAAAACGAAAAGCCCGATCTTGCCATCATCGACTCGATCCAGACCATGTGGGCCGACAATGTCGCCTCCGCCCCCGGCAGCGTGGCGCAGGTCCGCGCCTCGGCGCATGAGCTGACCAGTTTCGCCAAGCGGCGCGGCACGTCGATCGTCATGGTCGGCCATGTCACCAAGGACGGCCAGATCGCCGGTCCACGCGTCGTCGAACACATGGTCGACACGGTGCTTTATTTCGAAGGCGAACGTGGCCACCAGTTCCGCATCCTGCGCGCGGTGAAGAACCGCTTTGGCCCGGCGGATGAAATCGGCGTCTTCGAGATGACGGGCGGCGGACTGGCCGAAGTGTCGAATCCGTCTGCTCTGTTCCTGTCGGAACGCGGCGACCCGTCACCGGGATCGGCGGTCTTTGCCGGGATCGAGGGCACGCGTCCGGTTCTCGTGGAATTTCAGGCCCTTGTGGCCCCGACGCCACACAGCCAACCGCGCCGGACCGTGGTCGGCTGGGATGGTGGACGGCTGGCCATGATCCTCGCGGTGCTCGAGGCGCGCTGTGGCATCCCGTTTGCCGGAATGGACGTTTATCTCAACGTGGCTGGGGGAATGAAGGTCTCCGAGCCCGCCGCCGACCTGGCCGTGGCGGCGGCCCTGTTGTCCGCGCGCGAGGATATCGCGTTGCCCGCCGAGACGGTGGTTTTCGGCGAAATCAGCCTGTCGGGCGCGCTGCGCCCGGTGGGCCAGACCGAAAACCGGTTGAAAGAAGCGGAAAAACTTGGTTTTACCGCCGCGATCGTGCCAAAGGGTGGGAAATCGGTGCCCCGTGACGGGATGACTGTCACCGAGATCGATGCTTTGGCCAGTTTTGTTGGTGATGTGTTCGGCGCAGGTTAGCGCCATCCAAAGAAAAAGAAGGGCAAGGGACCGATGGAAGGGTTCACCATTATTGACGGCGTGGTCGCCGTCGTCATCGTTCTCTCTGCGCTTCTGGCCTATTCGCGCGGTATCGTCCGCGAAGCGATGGCCATCCTGGGATGGGTCGCGGCGGCGATTCTGGGTTTCATGTTCGGCCCGCAGCTGCGACCGCTGATGACCGAAATCCCGGTCATCGGCGAATTCATGAGCGGCAGCTGCGAACTGAGCGTGATCGGAGGGTTTGCCGCCGTCTTCACCATCGCGCTGGTCATCATGTCCTTCTTCACGCCGCTCTTCTCGTCGCTGGTGCAACGCTCTGCTCTGGGCGGCGTCGATCAGGCACTGGGCTTCCTCTTCGGCGTGGCGCGCGGTGTGCTGTTGGTGGCCGTGGCGTTTTTCGTCTACGAGGTCGTGGTCACGGCGCAAGATGTGGCGATGATCAACGACAGTCGGTCCGCGGTGGTCTTCAGCCGCTTCACCGGCCAGATCGAAAACCAGAACCCCGAGCAGGCGCTTGGCTGGATCACCGCCCAATACGAGCAACTGGTCGGTGTCTGCGAGGCACCTGGCGACAGCGATGCCTGATCAGGATCCGTCGGGCGGACAAAGATCCGTGAACCCGTCGCGGGAACATGATAGTTTCGTGACACCGGTCGCCATGGGCCTTAAGAGGGTGGCAACCTCTGCCACGGATTCGGAGTCCCGATTTGTCCGACACCCAGATGCCCCCCGCCCATCCCTTTGACGACGACAAGCTGAAAGAAGAATGCGGAATATTCGGCGTTGTCGGGGTGACCGATGCGGCGAACTTCGTCGCGCTTGGCCTTCATGCCCTGCAACATCGCGGCCAAGAGGCCGGCGGGATCGTCAGCCATCATCCCGAACACGGCTTCAACTCGGCCCGCCGGTTCGGCTATGTGCGCGACAATTTCACCAGCCAGAAACTGATGGAAACCCTGCCCGGCGAACTGGCCATCGGCCATGTGCGCTATTCCACCGCCGGATCCAAAGGCCCGACCCAGATTCGCGATGTGCAGCCGTTCTTCGGCGAATTCTCGATGGGCGGCGCGGCGATTGCCCATAATGGCAACATCACCAATGCCGTCGCCCTGCGCCGCGAACTGATCGAACGCGGATCGATCTTCCAAAGCTCGTCCGACAGCGAATGCATCATTCACCTGATGGCGCGCTCGCTTCAGCGGGACATCCCCAGCCGGATGGAAGACGCGCTGCGTCGGGTCGAAGGCGCGTTCTCGGTTGTGGCCATGACCCGGACCAAGCTCATTGGCGTGCGCGACCCGCTGGGCGTCCGCCCGCTCGTGCTGGGCAGGATCGGTGATGGCTGGGCGCTCAGCTCGGAAACCTGCGCGCTCGACATCATCGGCGCGGAATATGTGCGTGAAATCGACCCCGGCGAAATGGTGGTGATCACCGCCGAACACGGCGTCGAGTCGATCCGCCCGTTCCGCCCCCAGAAATCACGCTTCTGCATCTTCGAACATGTCTATTTCTCGCGCCCCGACAGCATCATCGGCGATCGCTCGGTCTATGAGACACGCCGCCAGATCGGCGTGGAACTGGCCCGCGAAACGCCGGTCGAGGCCGATCTGGTCTGCCCGGTCCCCGACAGCGGCACGCCCGCCGCGATCGGTTATGCGCACGAAAGCGGCATCCCCTACGGCATGGGCATCATCCGCAACCAGTACATGGGCCGCACCTTCATCGAACCGACCGAGCAGATCCGCAACATGGGGGTCCGCCTCAAGCTCAACGTGAACCGCGCCCTGATCAAGGGCAAGCGCGTGGTGCTGGTCGATGACAGCGTGGTGCGCGGGACCACCAGCCGCAAGATCAAGGAAATGATCCTCGATGCCGGCGCCGCCGAGGTGCATTTCCGCATCGCAAGCCCGCCCACGGCCTGGCCCTGCTTTTACGGCGTGGACACGCCACAGCGCGAAAAACTGCTGGCCGCCACCATGTCGGAAGAGGAAATGCGCGTCCATCTGGGCGTGGACAGCATCAAGTTCATCTCGCTCGACGGCCTCTACCGCGCCGTGGGCGAGGCGTCGGGCCGCGACCCCAAGTCACCGCAATATTGCGATGCGTGTTTCTCGGGGGAATACCCGGTGGAACCATCGGACATGCTGGAAAAGGGCTTCCAGATGAAGGCCGCCGAGTAAATCTCGGCGACCTTCCGCGCAGGCGCAACCTCCCGGCTTCCCATTGTCCCCGATGCCCGTCATCTGGCGGCCATCGGAAACAAAGAGGCCTGGACAATGGCGCAAAATCCCACCCCGCCCCGGGTTGCCCGGCAAGCGACCCAGACCACAAGCGACCTTGGCGGCGCACTGACCCTTCTGGGCACCTTCGGACCCCAAGACGACCCGAACGCCCTGCTGAAACTGCGCGGCGGCAAGACCACCACGGTGTCCCGCGGTGACAGGGTCCAGGGACAAACCGTCGTCGCCATCGAAGACGGCCGCGTGGCGCTGGCCCGCAACGGCACCGCCCATTGGCTTGAAATGCCCGCGCCTCGGTCCTGACGCTGCGGCCTGATCTTCTCTGGTTCAAAAATATCCCGGGGGAGTCGCGCTTGCGCGACGGGGGCAGCGCCCCCAATAAAAAACCCCCGTCAATCTCTTGACGGGGGTCATGTATACCGGCTGCAAAAGTCTCTCAGGCGTTGCGCCCGGCCAGCGCCTTCCACGCGCCGGACACGACCAGCGCCGCGATCACCGCCTTGACCGCATCGCCAATCAGGAAAGGCGCGACGAAGTGGGTCCAGTAGAAGCCGATCTCCTGACCGACCCAGCCGGCCTCGACGCCCGTGACCGACGCCACGGCCATCGGCCATGCAATGCCCGGGATGTAGAGCAGCGCGGACAGGACCAGCGTCACCAGCATGGTCGAAAGCGCACCGCGTGCAATGCCGCGCTCTGCCGCCAGACCGGCCAGACCCGCCATCAGGACAAAGCCCAGCAGGAAACCGGCGGTCGGACCGGCAAAGGCCAGACCGTTCATGCCGCCCGCGAAAACCGGCAGCCCCATCGCGCCATAGCCAAGATAGGTGATCAGCGTGGCCGTCCCGAGACGCGCGCCAAAGCTCAGGCCGACGATCAGGATCGCCAGCGTCTGAAGCGTCATCGGCACCGGGAAGAACGGCACGGAAACCTGGGTCGCCGTGGCGATGAACGCGGCACCGCCGAGCGCCAGCAGCACCTGGCGGAGTAGGGTTGTCTTGCCAAAGGCGGCTTGCGTGAGTGTCATGGCCTGTGTTCCTCGTGTGGCTGTCATTGCCCCCGTTCATTCTGCAAATACAGCACCAAGTCAAGCACTGGCCTCTTGCGGGCAAGGCAGCAAAAAGGCATGTGACTGCGCATGACGGATACATCACGCCCCCTTGCGCTGGTCACCGGCGCCTCTCGCGGTCTTGGCTTTGCATTGGCAGAGGCGCTGGCCGACACGCATCACATCATCGCCGTGGCGCGCACCGTGGGCGGGCTCGAAGACCTGGACGACCGCATCCAGTCCAGGGGCGGCAGCGCAACGCTCGCACCGATGGATATCACCAAGGCCGACGCCATGGCGCAGCTCTGCCGGTCGGTGCATGACCGCTGGGGGCAGATCGCGCTCTGGGTGCATACGGCGATCCATGCCGGACCGCTGTCGCCGGTGGATCATCTCGACCAGAAGGACTGGCAGAAATCCCTGTCGATTAATCTCGATGCGATGTCCCATCTCGTGCCCTATGTCGGACCGCTGCTCAAGCGCGATGGCAGCGCGGTGTTCTTCGACGACAACCATGCCGGGCAAAAGTTCTTCGGTCACTACGGCACCACCAAGGCGGCGCAGATCAGCCTTGCGCGGTCGTGGCAGGCGGAAACCGCGTCGATCGGGCCCAGGGTGAAGATCCTGTCGCCGAAACCGATGGCGACCCATCTGCGCGCAAGGTTCTATCCCGGGGAGGACCGCAGCGTGCTGTCCCTGCCCGCCGACGAGGCCGCCCGCCTGCTGCCCGAGGTGCTCGGCGCCTGAAGCCGGCGCCGGATGCGTCGACGCATCCGATATTTTGCGTCAACGCAAAATCCGCGCCCGGCCCGCACCGGCGGATGCTTGCCGCAAGGCAGGGCTTGGCCTATTCAGTACAAAAGCAAGGCAGAGCAGATGCGCATACTCATTACCAATGACGACGGGATCAACGCACCGGGCCTCAAGGTCCTGAACGAGATTGCCCACGAGCTGGCCGGACCAAAGGGCGAGGTCTGGACCGTGGCCCCCGCCTTCGAGCAATCCGGCGTCGGCCATTGCATCAGCTACACGCATCCCATGATGATCAGCGAGATGGGACCGCGCCGGTTCGCCGCTGAAGGCAGCCCGGCGGATTGTGTTCTCGCAGGACTACACGAAGTCCTGTCCAACGTGCCACCCGACCTCGTGCTGTCCGGCGTGAACCGCGGCAACAACTCGGCCGAGAACGCGCTCTATTCGGGTACGCTGGGTGGGGCGATGGAGGCGGCGCTCCAGGGCATCCCGTCGATCGCCCTGTCGCAGTATTACGGCCCCGACAATGCCCAGGCCGAGGATCCGTTCGAGGCCGCCCGCGTGCATGGCTCCGAGGTGATCCGGCGGATTATCGCCCATGACCCGGCCGGACAGGACGGCTACCGTCTGTTCTACAACGTCAACTTCCCGCCGGTCCCCGGCGCCGCCGTCAAGGGCACCCGCATCACGCCGCAGGGCATCCGGCAGGGCACGCGCTTTTCCGTCGAGCCGCACAATTCGCCGTCCGGCCGTCGGTTCCTGTGGATCAAGGGCGGCGACCAGCGCGCGCCCACCGAAGCCGGCAGCGACGCGGCCGAGAACCTCGCGGGCTATATCAGCGTGACGCCGATGCGCGCGGACCTGACGGCCTCGGACCAGATCGATGCGATGCGGGACGCCTTTCGCTGATGGAAGACGCGGAACTCAAGATGCAGTTCCTCTATGCCCTGCGCTCACGGGGCGTGACCAATTCGGCCGTGCTGACGGCGATGGAACAGGTCGACCGAGCGCCGTTCATCAAGGGATATTTCGCCGAGCGGGCCTATGAGGACATGCCCCTGCCGATTGCCTGCGGCCAGACGATCAGCCAGCCTTCGGTGGTCGGCCTGATGACACAGGCGCTCGAGATCAGCCCGCGCGACACGGTGCTCGAGGTCGGCACGGGCTCGGGCTACCAGGCAGCCATTCTCAGCCAGCTTGCGCGCCGGGTCTACACCGTGGACCGGCATCAGCGTCTCGTGCGCGAGGCGCGCGAGGTGTTCGACCAGCTGGGTCTGACCAATGTCACCGCCTTCACCGCCGATGGCAGCTTTGGCCTGCCGGACCAGGCGCCGTTCGACCGCATCCTTGTCACGGCGGCGGCCGAAGACCCTCCCGGGCCGCTTCTGGCGCAGCTCAAGGTCGGTGGAGTCATGGTGTTGCCGGTGGGCCAGTCGGACGCGGTACAGCATCTCATCCGGGTGCGTCGAACGGCAAACGGGCTGGAATATGACGAATTGCGGCCTGTGCGCTTCGTGCCGCTTGTCGAAGGGGTGGCCCGCGACGGGTAAAACGGGCATAGTGCGTGATGTGACGACCGGGGAACAACCGGCGCATTTGAGGATATCGACATGGTTGACAGCAGATTTTCGCTTCGTTCCGGTTTTCGATTTGGTGCCGGCCTTTCCCTGCTGGCGCTTCTTGCCGCCTGTTCCGACCCGCTCGACCTGGACATGCGCGGCCTGATGAACGGCGGCTTCAACACCGCCGATGCGGCCCGTGCAACAGCGGCGCCGCGGCCCCAGCCGGACAGTCGCGGGGTGATCTCGTATCCCAATTACCAGGTGGCGGTCGCGCAACGCGGCGACACGCTGGCCGCGCTGGCCGCACGTGTGGGTCTGCCGGCAGACGAACTGGCCCGCTACAACGGTGTCCAGACCGGCGATCCGCTGCGCGCGGGCGAGATCATCGCCCTGCCCCGCCGCGTGGCCGAACCGTCGCCCGCCACCGGTGCGCCGACCACAGGCCCGATCCGCCCGACATCCGAGATCGACATCACGACCCTGGCCAGCGACGCCATCGACCGGTCGCCCGCAACCCCGGCGGCGCAGCGCCCCGCGCCACAGACCGGAACCGAACCGATCCGCCACCAGGTCAAGCGCGGCGAGACCGCGTTCACCATCGCCCGGCTTTACAACGTGTCTGTCCGGTCGCTGGCCGAGTGGAACAGTCTCGACAGCAATTTCACCCTGCGCGAAGGCCAGTTCCTGTTGATTCCCGTGGTCACGCAGGCCCCGCCCGAGCGGCAGCAGGCCACGCCGCCACCTCCGGGCACCGGGTCGCCGACGCCCGAGCCGCCCTCGGCGTCTTTGCCCTTGCCCGAAGAAACCCCCGCTCCGGCAGCCGCCGCGACAGCAGCACCCGCAGCCAACGCCGAACCGGTGGCCAATGTCGGCGCCCAGACTGCGGCCAGCGCGTCTGACGCCGTGATGAGTTTCCCGGTTCAGGGCAGCATCATCCGCGAATACGCCAAGGGTCGCAATGACGGCATCGACATCGGCGCGCCGGTCGGCACCTCGGTCAAGGCCGCAGCCAGCGGTCAGGTTGCGGCGATCACCCGCAACACCGACGGCATCAACATCCTCGTTGTCCGGCACCCGGACAACCTTCTGAGCGTCTATACGCATGTCGACGGCATCTCGGTCGAAAAGGGCGATGCGGTCAGCCGGGGACAGTCGATTGCCAAGGTGGCCGATTTCGACCCCGCGCGCGTGCATTTCGAGGTGCGCAACGGCTTCGACAGCGTCGACCCGATGGATTACCTGCGCTGAGCGGGCGCGCGCCGTCTTGCGGCCGCAAGATTTGTTCCGAACGCGTGTGAGATCATTCCGATGAATGGTCCCGGCCCGGCGCGGTCAGGGCTTTGCCCAGGCGGGGCAGCCGTGCCTTCTTGAGAAGCTGACGCAGGTTCCAGGGGCGGTCCGACAGCCGATTGGCCTCGTCATGGACCAGCGTCACGGCATGGTGCACGGCCTCGGGGGCGCTGGCGGCCAAACCGATCAGGAACGCGTCCGGATCGGAACGCGACAGCCCCTCTTCCGCCAGGATGTTGCGGGGGAAATCCTTGGCGTTTTCGGTCAGGATGAGATCGGCATTGCCGGAAATCGCGGCAGCCAGGACATGCACGTCATTGGCGTCCGGCAGCCAGAGACGATCCTGCAACCCCGCCGGCGGCACCGGCACACGCGCCTTGGGCCATTGCGCGGTGACCATGGCGATCTCGGCATCGGCCTGCACCTGCCCGGCCGGCCCCAGCTTGGCCGCGGCGCGGGACCATTCGTCAAGGATGCGTTGCGACCACAGCGGCGTGAACAGGCCCTGCCTGGCCACCGCCAGAAGAACCTCCCGCATCACCGTCGGGTACATCACGCAGGTGTCGAGCAGAACCTTCACAGCCGGAAGAACAATGCCTTGAGATATCCCGATTCCGCCAGCTGTGGCAGCAACGGATGATCCGGCCCCGCCTGCCCGGTATGGATCAGCTGCGCCCGCCTGCCAGCCCGCCCGATGCCGCGCAGACAGGCCCCGGTGAAGGCCGACAGGTCGACCGCATGCGAACACGAACACAGAACCAGGTAGCCATCTTCGGCCACCAGCGGTGCCGACAGCCGCGCGATCCTCTCATAGGCGCGCAGGCCGGGTTCGCGGGCCTTGCTCGAAGGGGCAAAGGCCGGCGGGTCGCAGACCACGAGCTCGTATTGCGCCTGTTCCTCGCCAAGCGTGGTCAGCGCGTCGAAGGCGTCTGCCTTCGTCGTGCTCAGCTTGTCCGCGGCACCCATCCGCGCCGCACCTTCGGTTGCCAGGGCAAGCGCGGCCTCGGACCCGTCGACGCAATGCGCCTGCACCGCGCCATTCGCCAGCGCGGCAAGACCGAAGCCGCCGACATGCGAAAACACGTCGAGCACACGCGCACCTCCGGCAAGGCGGGCCGCAAAGGCGTGGTTGGGGCGCTGGTCGAAGAAGAGCCCGGTCTTCTGACCGCCCACGAGGTCGGCCATGTAGGTGGCGCCGTTCATCTCGACCGGGATCGGCGCAGTCGGCGCATCGCCCAGCAGCACGGCATCGACATCGTCGAGCCCTTCGAGCGACCGCCCCCGGCCCCCCGCGTTCTTGAGGATCGTCGTCACACCCGTGACCTCGGCCAGCGCCGCCGCAAGCTCGGGCAGCAGGACATCCGCCCAGGCCGCGTTGGGCTGCACCACCGCGATATCGCCGAAGCGGTCGATGATGACCCCGGGCAACCCGTCAGCCTCGGCATGGATAAGCCGGTAGAAGGGCGTCGTGAACAGCCGCTCGCGCAGCGTCAACGCCTTGCGCAACCGGGCGGCGAACCAAGCCTGATCCGGATGCGCCGCCTCGGGCGTGTCGAGCACGCGGCCGATGATCTTGGAATTCGGGTTGACCCCCACCAATGCCAGCGGGCTGCGCTCGGCATCCTCGAGCACCGCGATGGTACCCGGCGAAAGCGCGCGGGTGCGCCGGTCTGTGACGACCTCGTTGGCATAAACCCAAGGATAGCCGCGCCTGATCGCTTGCGGCTTGGTTTTGGGAAGAAGGCGGATTACGGGCAAAGGGGACGGTGTCATACCGCCCCCTTTACGCCCCTCGCTCCCAAGGGGAAAGCCCGTCCGTGATATCAGAGGTCGTTGATTTTCTGAAGCAGGCCAAGATTCGCGTTCACATGGCCGCCGGGCAGCGTCAGTTCATCGGCGAACACGCGGGACAGATGCGCGATGATCCGCGCCTTCTGGGTCTGGCCCCGCGCCTCGGCCGAGATGGCCGTCTGACCGGACAGACCGTTCAGATCGGCGCTGACATCTTTTGTCGGGCCGATCTGCTGCCCCGTCTGCATATCGATCAGGCGGTACTTGAAGTCGATGTCATGCACGCCGCCCACCGAATATCGCGCCTTTTCCGACAGGGCGTGGAACCGGGTGACCTGGACATCCATCCGGACGGGGCGATTCCCGTCGATCCGCGGCGCTGCCGATCGCAGCCCGGTTTCGAAGATGGCCCTCACCTGTTCATGGCGGTCCCCGATCGGCTCACCGCGCCAGACGATATCGCCTTTCGGGTAATAGAGATTGCGCTCGTTGACCTCGAGCGAGCGGGGCACCGAAACCGTGAAGCTGTCGATCCGGACGTCGGGCGGCGCCTCGGCCAGCATCGTGTCGTCGGGCATCGCCGAACGGCTCACCGGGTTGGGTGCGGCACAGGCGCCCAGCGTGATGGTCAGCATCAATCCGGCCAGGATCTTGAAAAGATATGTCACGTATAGCCTCCTTCGCGGGGCGATTGCTCTTTTTTCTCCAGATCAGATTGACCACCGAAAGGGACGGTATCTTGGCCAAATCGGTACATTTTCCGGCAAATGGACACAGTCGGCGGCGGCCTTCTCGCCCGGTCATGGCTGGGCAAGGGTCTTGCAGGCCTTTACTGTTAGCGCTAACTTGACTACATCCCTGAAAAGACAACCTGCATATTTGCGCGGAGGCATCATGGCACACTCGCTGAACGACACGATCAAACGGGTGACCGAACGTGTTCAGGAGCGCTCTGAAAGCGGCCGTGGCCGGTACCTGGAACGGATGCGCGCGGCGGCCTCCGATGGCCCGCGTCGCGCCCATCTGAGCTGCGGCAACCAGGCCCACGCCTATGCCGCGATGGGGCCGGACCAAGACACGCTCGCCACCGAACGGGTGCCGAATATCGGCATCGTCACCGCCTATAATGACATGCTGTCGGCGCACCAGCCGTTCGAAAGATATCCCGACATCATCCGCAACGCCGCCCGCGCCGCCGGCGGCACGGCACAGGTCGCAGGCGGGGTTCCGGCGATGTGCGACGGCGTCACGCAAGGCCAGGTCGGCATGGAGCTGTCGCTGTTCTCGCGCGACGTGATCGCGCTGGCCGCCGGTGTGGCGCTCAGCCACAACACCTTCGATTCCGCGCTTTACCTCGGGGTCTGCGACAAGATCGTGCCCGGCCTCGTGATCGCGGCGGGCACGTTCGGCTATCTGCCGGGCCTCTTCATTCCGGCCGGTCCGATGCCCTCGGGTCTTCCGAACGACGAAAAGTCGAAGGTGCGGCAGAAATTCGCCTCGGGCGAAGTCGGGCGCGACGAGCTGATGAAGGCCGAGATGGCATCGTATCACAGCCCGGGGACCTGCACCTTCTACGGCACCGCCAATTCCAACCAGATGCTGATGGAATTCATGGGCCTGCACCTGCCCGGCGCGTCGTTCGTCAATCCCGGCACGCCGCTGCGCGAGGCGCTGACCGTTGCGGGCACCGAACGGGCGCTCGAGATCACCCAGCTTGGCAACGATTACCGCCCGGTCTGCGACATCCTGGACGAAAAGGCGTTTGTGAACGGCATCGTCGGG
>Ga0102938_10003019_pt1 | contig 12600 bp, 8 predicted proteins | sample SalPonR2_B_D2_MG_FD_84516 | JGI IMG/M metagenome (GOLD analysis project Ga0102938, IMG submission 84516) | Salt pond soil microbial communities from South San Francisco under conditions of wetland restoration - Salt Pond MetaG R2_B_D2_MG | ecosystem: Environmental > Aquatic > Marine > Intertidal... | reverse complement strand
GGGCACCCGTAGGGTCTTTTCAAGCTTGCCACTTTTAAGGTCCCAGAGCCGTAAAGTCTTGTCCACGGAGCAGGTCAAAAGGGTCCCGCCCTGCCGATCTGTATCGATTCTGTTAATCTTAGCGGTATGCATCCCTGTCTCAATACGCAGGATGGGTTCCTCAGGCGGACCTGCGGCCCAGATTGCTGCAAATGGATTCTCCACATCCGGCACAACCCCAGCCAGTAATAAAATTAGGACCAACAAGGCCACAACAAGTAGATTTGACACTCCTGAGATACTCTTGGCCGAATATGACATCTTTTCCTCCTGTATTATTTTCACCTCGCATCTCGTTACATAGGCTGTTAAACCTTTGCTGTCTTCCGGTTCAGCTTAGGGCTCTGCTCCCTGCATACCGGCCGGACCATAAAGCCTTACAGCAAAATTTTGATCATAAATAAAAATATCTTCCTGATTTTTTTGGATTTGAAAACCTGCTTGATAAAATTAAGTTAATCAACATTACCTCTTTCCTGTTAGCCAATAATTAACCCTCTTGGAATGATTTTTTACATAATCAATGGCAGCCTGTTGATAACTGCTTTCCTTAGCTTCAAGCATTACTTCTTCTAGTTCATGAATAGGTATATGCATCCTCTTGAAGAAATTATATAGCTCAACAGGATAAATATCTTTAAAGTCTTTTCTAGCTACAGCATGGATACTTTCAATTCCACCCAACATATGCTTTGGATCATCAAGAATTCTTAAATTCCACTTGGCAAACTTCCAATGCGGTCTCCAGCCAGTGACCACAATCCACTCGTTGTTTCTGATTGCTCTGGACAAGGCAGCGGTCATGCCTGCACCGCTGGAGCTCAACAACCTATAGCCGGTTTCATCTAGACCATATTCGCTTATGGCATTTTCCGATGCTTGCATCAGGCCAGCACCAGGGTCTATACCTTGTATATGATCGATTCGTCTTCTGACCTCAGATTTATTCAGATCATCTATCGAGCTAACCAATGATTCGGGAACATAATCTGGAACAACCCAACCAAGGCAAGCATTAGTATATATAATACCTACATCGTCTACTCTATTAGAATATTTCTTCCAGTAATTTTTATGTGTTTTCGGTAACCAGGCCATAAGCATAATATCAATATTTTTTTTCGCTATTGCTTGATATTGGATTCCAATATCAGACATAACTAATTGTACATTACATCCTATTTCCTCCAATATATATTTTGTCATTTTAGTAAGCACTTCAGCATCACTCCACGCAGTCCAGCCTATCCTGATATCTTGTGTAACTTCATCTGCCCAGACCTCGACTGATCTGCTGCTTTCTGTATGCTCCAGATCCACATACACATCCAGATCCTCCCCCGCTCTGAGTCGCTCGACCCTATCAACTTCTTCATAACCTTGCTTATCCACCCGGATCTTATATTTTCCAGGCTCAAGCTCGATTCCCTCATGATAATTGAGCCCTATATTCATAATTTTTACACGGGCATCCTCTGGCGTGGGGTGCACATACAACCGCCCCATTTTCTGCATTTCCTCCAGATACAGCCTAACAGTAGCCGTGCGTCCGGCCCTGACCCTGACCCGCTTTTTTTGGGACTCATACCCCTCCTTTTCCGCCCGGACCCTATAACTTCCAGGATTCATCCCTGATAGACTGACCGGAGCAGGACCCCGAGATATATTGTTTATAGTAATCACTGCTCCCTTGGGCTCGGTCCCGACCTTGAGAGTTCCAGTACTTGGTTGCTTGCCCTGGTCCTGCTCCTGCCTCTCCTTTGGCTCATCTATCACCGCACTGCCTCCGGCCAGATAATATTTTTTCACCGGGGTTGAAGAGGTCCAGGGCACCTGCTTTCGACTTGTTTCCTGCATGACCTTCAGCCCGGTCTGCATAAAGACATCCTGAACCGATAAATCTGTTTTTTTTAGATTTTGCAGCAGATGTTTGGTATAAACACCGTTTCGGCCGCTTCCGTCTGCAGCCACCTCACCTGGAGAAGTGGCATAGGCGATAATGGACCCAATGGGTGCGTCCATCTGGGCCAGGCCCTGTTTTTTGGTCCTGAAACTGCGTTCAAAGGGGTTGTTCCGGCAGGCATCCAGAATAACAATATTAAGTTTATTCTCGGCCTCTTCCATCTTGCCCAGGATACGTCCGGCATGCATTGCTTCAAACTCCACATCAGATTCAGATTCCACATTGGCCTGAACAGGGATGAGGAAGTTCCTGCCGTCAATCTGCATCCCGTGCCCGGCAAAAAAGAAGACCCCCACCTCGCTTTTGTGCAGCTTGCGACCGAACTTGTTTACAGCCTTAACCATGCTTCTTTTGTCTGCATTAGTCTTTTCAATGACGTCAAATTCCAGATTCCGCAAGAGAACCGCCATATCCCGGGCATCATTGACCGGGTTTTTTAAAGGTGCGGACTTATAATCAGCATTGCCGATGACCAAGGCGGTTTTGCTGCCTTTGTCATCAATGGTTATGGCCCGGTTTGCCTCTCCCAGATCCGGACAGGCCAGTAAGACAACCAGGCAGATGAAAAGCATGAGGTAACAATTTGCTTGATTCATTCACTCTCTCCAAGCATTATAAATAATCCCGACCTTGATATCTAGTTCTTAATTATACAATCTACTCCAAACCAAACCCCAATTCCTTAAGCCTCTTTTTGCTCTTATCATACTCCTGTTGACTTGAGTGCATCAGAACCACCTCAAAGCGACCCAGGCCGATCCGGAACCAATCCAGTCGCACTGAAGGGGCCTTTTTCTGCAGATAGTCATAAAACCCCTGGGCCCGGTAGGGCTGATTAAAGACAATCACCCTGGTCTTTTTCTCCTGTTCATAAGGTACAAGCTCTTCAATCGGCTCACCACTGTCCGCAGCACCTTTTAGCACATATTGCAGGTGGTGATGAATATATCCGCTGTACCAGGCTGCGCCTTTGGGAATCCTTGCCGGATTAGCCTCGCTTTTTATCCGTCCCGGTCCATAGTTGTAGGCAGCCAGGGCCAGATGAACATTACCGTCATAGCGGTCAATAAGCTCCCGTAGATATTTGGCTCCAGCCATAATGCTGACACAGGGCTGAAATAATTTTGACTTCTTTTCAATGCCCAAATGCCTGGCTGTAATCGGCCAGCGAATCTGCATAATCCCATAGCAATCCTTGTCTGAGGCTGCTTTTGGATTAAAATCCGACTCCCCCCTGGCGACAGCCAAAAGCAGTGAATAGGGCAGATTGTATTTATCTGCTGTCTTTTGAAAACATTTTTTATAAGGGAACTTGCGGGCAGGCTTAAGGTTGGTTTGTTCTTGGACATACTTGCTCCAGAGCTGATTCAACTCTGAACTGTCCGGGATCTTGGCCGGCAACTCCTGTGGGGTAAACGCCAAATAAAACAAAATTAAGGTAAGTAAGGTATAAAATAACTTCAGTCTCCAACTTATCTTTATCATTTTTCAGCCCCTAAGCTTAAATCCATGCCTGTTTCTCTTTCAATAATCTGCACCTTTTGTCTTTTGTCCTGTTCATCCTTATAGGGAAAAGCCACCTGATAGCCATTGGAAACCTGCTTTCTGACCTGAATATCTATTGCGGTCATGGAGCTTAGCTTGTCGGCAAAGCCCTGGGCAGAGCTTCTTAACTGAAAAGGCTTCCAAAAGACTTGCCAGGAAGACAATCCTTTTTCAAAAGAAGCATTGCTATTATTTCTGCTTCCAGTCTCAATCTGACTTAAACCAGCCATAGATTCAGTCTGATTAGCAGCCAACCCTTGGGTCGTACCTTCAGCATCAGCCCCTTGAGCAGTCTTATTACTTAAGGTTGTATTGGCCTTAGGCCTTATAATTGTTGCATTGGTTTGATTGCCTGCTTGTTCCGAAGCATTGGAGCTGAAAGCATGTTCTTGCCTGGTTTTGTTTCCCTGTTTTGCTTTCTGGCCGAAAATTTTTATGGAAGCATTCTTTGACCTGGAAGTCAAAGAAGAAGCTGTCTCCTCAACCTTTGCCTCTTGTTCTGAAGTACCTTCCCTTTGACTAGCATTATCTTTTTTAAGCTCTCTCTGTTGTCTACCAGATTTATTTTCCTTTTCTTGTTTAAGCCCCAAGGCAGCCTGAGTAACTTGTGCCCACCCTTTCAGATTAGAGGGCAGGGGGCCTTCACTCTGCAGGGCAAAAAGAAAGACCCAGGCAACCATTCCAACCAGCAAAACCCCCAAAACCATGCCCAGCAATCTACTTAGCATGTCTATTCTCCTTATCACCTATCTTATTTGCGTGTATTCGCGGGCAAAATCAAATTACCTAACCAGCTCCACCCCGCCATCACCTTGAATAACCAAACTTCCCCCTGAATCAGAGGATAAATACTCCTTAATTTCGGCAACACTCCTAGAAGTCAGAGTAACTCCCCAGGTAATCTTCTCCCGGTCAAAGACAGCCACCTTTCTTTTCAGGGCCTGCTTATATTCTTTAGGCACTGTAAAATCAGTCATCTCATAAATCTTTTGCGGTGGGCTAGCTGCTTTATAAGCAACCTGTCCATCTTTAACAGACAGATTCCAGGCCTGAGAAGCATGGATAGCAAAAAATCCGACTTTCCCCTGCCTGATCAGATTCTGCAGGACTTTTTCAGAGGCAAACCTAAGGCTAAAGCCCTTTTTGGGCTCAGGCTTTTGAGCTTGGGTTGCAGTCTCTTTTTTTTGTTCAGTTTTGCTTGGATCTTTTTGTTTTTGAGCAGTCTGTTTTGGTTTGGACTGTTTGTTCGCCTTTAGTGACTGCTTTTCTTTCTCAGCCAAATCTTTTCTAAATCTTTCCAACTCCAGCTCAGTTTTTTGGACTTGGACTTTCTTTTTTTGCAATTTGCTTTTAATCGAAGATAATCTCTGTTTCTTTTTATCCAGGTCAGTCGAAATCCTGGACAGCACCTTTCCCTGTTCTCTGACTTCAGCTTTAATACTGCCCAGCTTTTGCCTTGCAGTCAAAGCCTCCTGCTCCATAATCTTCCGACGCTCTATTAGACTGGTCAGCCTTTTTTCCTCACTTGCCGCAATCAGCTGCAGGTTACGAACTCTGCTTTGCAGTAAATTTACCTGCTGGATGAGCATTTGTTTGCTGTGGATCTCCGGACGATCATCCTTTGGCTTTTGAGGCAGGCTCTGGACCAGGGCAAAGACCACCATCAGGCAAAAGCCCAAAATGGCCACAAAGCGCATCACATCCGTCTGCAAGGCCTCTATCTCATCCGGATTGCTCTGTTTGGACCGATAGGCCTGGCCTGAATAAACATAAAACGGATTCATGTTTTTTGCCCCTTGCTACTTTCCAGACCAGTATCTATTTCCGCCCCAACGGGATTATCCTGACCCCTTTGGGCCAGACTGGCCAGATAATTTTCAATCCTTTCCAGTCTTCCGGCCACTTCTTCCCTTTCTTGGGCCGCCAGGCTGGCGTAGTAGCCCTGAAGCTTTGACCCTACGCTCAAGGCCTTGAGTAAACGCAGAACATATCCGCCAACAGCACCAAATATAGTTGTGGAAAGGGCCAGGACAATCCCTCCGTCCACCAGGCGTTGCAAAATGGTAAAAGCCCCCATCTCAGCTGCAGAAGAAGCAGTCAGTCCTTCCAGGGCCTGTAGTAATGCACTGCGCATTCCAATGGCGGTCCAGATAATCCCAATCCCGAAAAACAGGGTAATCAAAATATCCAGAATATGTTCGGCCTGGGCAATACGGTCCGGAGAAACTTCTTCTTTGCTCTCCAACAAAGACTTCAATTTCTTCAGCGCTCGAAAGTAAAAGATTAGAGTCAGACTAAAAGGTATAACTGAAAGTCTTAGATTATCATAAGCCCAGTACAGGGCCAGCTGAATATCTGGAACCTCTACCACGGAAATGGAAATCAGGTCCGTCATATTCAGGATGTAGGCCAAAAACAGGACCACCAGCACAGCGCAGGCTATGCCAGTGGCCAATCCGCGAACAAAACCCTGAATTATTCCTTGTTTAGACATGCTCTTAGTCTCCGAATGAAACCTGGATTCTTATCCTAGAAGCGATTTCCAGAAGCCTTATCTCTAAAATCCAAAAAGGCAATCCTGCTTTTATCTGGCCTCACAAGCAGTGCAGGTAGCCTCCAGAACCAAAAGTACTGAATCAAAATCATTATTGGCCTGATAATAACGCTTCTTGTCCCCGCAGACCCGTAGCAAGCCCTTTTCCTTCATCCGGAGTTCCTTTTCCATGGATCTGACTATTTCAGCCTGTTTGGCACAATTGGAGCAGACATTGTAATCATCAGGCAAGGCTACAAAAGTAGTGTTAAAATAGCGGTTAAAATACTCTTTGGCCTGAACCCGGTTCAAGATACCCTGCTCATTAGCCCAGACCAGAAAATTGCTGAATTTCTTTCTATTCTCAGCCTTTGGATCACCGGTCCCAATCTCCAAAAGGGCTTGAAAGTATTCATCAAAGCGGTACTGACACTTTTGATGAGTCAAATTGGAACGAGCTTCTGCCATGGCCTGATCCAGATTAACCCCTGTAGGCAGCTGACATTGAAATGGTTTGGGCTTTGGCTCTGGCTTGGAAGCGCAACCGATCATAGGGCCTAGAGAAAAGACCAGAAAAAATATGGCCATTATCCAAATAACCGGTCTAATCCCGAAGCTATATCTCTGTTGCATTCCTTTGCTTGAATTCATATTATTATTTTTGAACATAATTATATCTCCTTGCTTTTCTTATACCTTATATCGAATGTTCTGAACTTTCCTACATCTCCAAGGGACTTTGATATTCTTCATCCTTGCTGCCAGGCGGCGGCCCTGGTACACCAGGACCACCTTTCGCCTCTCCAAAAAGCACTCCCTTAACACTGGAAACAACCTGTTCCATTTCAGGGGTAACCTTGCCCAGGGACCTATTGATCTGACTATAGATTTTAGCCCGTTGAATCTCATCAGAGGTCATGGCAATGAGCTGCTCCACTTCCTTGGTATCCAAATAGGTATTGGCCGCAACCACAGCCAGGGAACTGGAGCCGGCCTTGCCTCCATGCATCTTGACCAGATTATAATACTTGCGAAACCTCTGACTTAGACTGCGGTCCCTTCTTCTATAACGACTCTGTTTTGCCTCTGATCTTTTGCCTGAAAGCATTTTCTGCAGTTCCCTTGGAGTCATTTTCTTGCCCAGCTCATTGCGCAGTCTGGTTTCCAGGCTTGATTTGGTGGACTTGATGCTGCGTTCCATCTTGGGCAGCTGTTCTTCCATCTTGCGCAACATCTCCAGATACTTATCATTGATCTTGTTAATCATCTTTTGACAGCCTTCATCCCCGCTTGATCCTTCGCATTTGGCACTCTTATAGAGTTGCATCTGCTTTTCCAAATCAGAAATAATCCCGTGCAGACTTTCCTCCATATCCTGAGCAGTCTGTCCGGTCTGCTTGATATTTTCCACTACTGTTGTTGGAAAGAGCCTGATTGTTGGCTGTTCCTGGGCTGCCTGTAGCTGCCCTGGAGCAAATCCAAAAAGTAGTCCTAACATTATAACAGCTAAAAATACCTTGAAGTACAATCGGCTGGAATACATGCAAGCCAAACAATTTCCACTGACCTGCCTGGTAAAATTTATTTCCTTTTGCATACCCTTGTCTCCTTAAAGGTTCTCTTTTCTTTTCTTCGTTCCTAGGCTTTTACCCCATGAAACATTTATCCCGTGAAATTCTGAAAGACAGCGTAGTTTACTCGGTTAAATTTCTGTCCATTTAACTGGGCGTATTTCACTGGGATGCCGGAGGTTTACCCGGTTTAACCTTCCTCTTCGTTCCTAGGCTCCAGCCTTGGAACGTCCCTTCTTGTGGCTCCAGCCACCTCTTCTTCTTCTCTCTTCTTCTTCGTTCCTCTTTTCTCTTATCTCTCCCATACTACCCTAACGGGAAATCCGAAAGCGATAAACCGCATAAGGCGGCTGTTCCGGCTTAACCAAGCTTAAACCCTTAGTTGCCAAATCACCGACCTTTGTTGGCAAATCTTTACTTTTCATCCCCTCTGAATCGCTAAACATGGCCACCAGGGCATGTTTTCCAAAGGGCGGCTCGGCCCTGGCCCGGACATAATTGACCTTGTCTTTGTCCACCTCTTTTTTGCTCAAGAGATTCTTCTGTCCATCCGGCTCAACATAATAGAGATAGACCCATCCGGACTCACTGGCCCCATAGGCGATTCGAACCAGGTCTCCGGAATGATAGGCCTCTTGATCGCAGGAGATAAAGACCATGGCAGAATCTTCATCCCTGCTTTGTTCGGTCTGACCTACAAATTCCGCCTCAGGCCCAGGCTGAATCCGCAGATTGATTACCTGAACCACTTTTTCAGTCTTGTCTTCAGCTGTCCTCACCCTTAAGGTCTTGAGTTGGGTCTCAGCCTGTTTTTGACTCATCTGCCTGAATGGACCGGCCTTGGTATACCTTTCCTTGTCCAGATCCAGATACTTTGTGCTGGCCACCATGATCACCTTTTCCAAGCCAGGCTGATCTGAGTAGAACTCCAGATTCTTGTTCGGCACAATATAAGTTTTCTTACCCTGATACTTATTCCCGTGTCTGTCATTAGGGATGAGCAGAGCAGCTCGATTCTTTTCCTTATTGATACTGAACAAATAGAGATAAAAGGTTTGATTGCCCTTGATCCGAAAACGAACAGATTCATCCACCTGAAAGCTCTGCTTTACCGGCTCAAAACTCACTTTTAACCCGGAATCCGACCGACGTACCCCCAATCCTTTCTCAGAAGAGGACTGAGCCAAGGCCTGGCTTCCAATCAAAAGCAAACAACCTATCAGACAAGTCAAAGTTGCTAATCTCTTAAAGACATTGAACATGTTTTGATTCAAAATCGTTTTCCTTAGCATTTTTCTTCCTCCTTTTGATGCTCAGATATTTAATCTAAATCTTCATTATTCACTTAAAAATATTTGACGGACAGCAGATAAAAAGCGTACCTGATTTTTTATTTTTTTTTCCTTGTTCCAAGGCTCTGCCTTGGAACATCTTTTCTTGCGGCTCCAGCCGCCTCTTATTCCTTTCTTCCCTCTTTCTTCTTTCTTCTTTGTTTACTTCATTGTTAGCCTCAGGAAATACTAGTATCCTATACTCCATTCTGGACTTCAGTCAGTAATTTAAAGAGTGCGGCTGGAGCCGCAAGAGTTTACGTTACAAGGCTAGAGCCTCGTAACGAAGAAGAAACCCCGATCTCACCTCTTCTAACTATTGTGCACCCTCAACTCACCTCCAACCTCTCCAACAGCCCTTATCTTTGGCCTGTACATGGATTCGGCCAGGGGCGGAGGAAGAATAAACCGACCAGGGGTAACCGCCCGGACCAGATAAAAGATAGAGTACTCCTGTTCAGGCCGCATATTCAGGGCACATACATAGCGGTCATCTCTAAACTCCTGGTGCTCAATGGGCACCTGCTGCATAAATTTCCAGACCGGGGTTCCCCCAATCTGAAGCTCAGTCACCTGCAGACTGTGTCTTAAGTTCTGATTCTCTAATTCCAGCCCTGCCGGAAGCAAGTCCACAGCAAGTGCGTCCGGTATCCTTTCTTCAGCCCTAAGATCCAGTCTGACCAGGATCATCTCCCCAATATGAAACTCCCTCTTGTCCAGGACCTGACCTTCTAAGTCATAGAAAGTCCGCTCAATCCTCATTCCGGATTCCTCTTTTTCCGGCGCTGTCTTGGTATAACCGCTCACCAGGGCATTTGCAAAAAGGGTCCCGTTACCAAGCGGACTTATCTCTATGCCTTTTTGAATCTTTTTTAGATCCGGCTCAAATATAATTGCCCCTTTATGGGTAATCCTTTTTTCTTCCGACCCAATCCTTACTTTAGCCGTCCACTTTTTGTCCTTCTTCTTTTTCAGCATTATTCCGACCTTAAACAGGGCAAACTTCTCCTGGGTGCTCAAGTATTCTCTTTTGCGCAGTTGATCCTGCAGATGATACATCAGTTCATATATCCGATTATCCTCTATCCCGTGCTCCAGAAGCAGGGCCAGGCCAAGGGCAGTGTCCCGAAGTTGACTGCCGTAAATAGACCAGCTTGCCTGCTTGTCAGGTTGCATATTCAGGGCCGCTGTCAGGGCCTCATTACCCAGCTTAGAATCCCCCATCCTGTTAAGGGCAATCCCAAGCTGAATCAAAGGCAATCTGGTTAAGCAGTCCTGCTTATGATTGTCGAAAATAGTCCTCAAAGTCCCGAGCGAGGCCCGGTTCAACCTGGAGAGGACATAGCCGGCGTAGCTTCGAACCGCAAAATCATAATTTTGCCCATCCCTTAAGTTGTTATCTATAGGCGGGCCTTGTAAAAAATACTCTTCCACCCTTTTTAAGGCCTTTTCCAGTCTGTCCTGGGACACCTCCAGCCCCTCAGCCCTGGCATATAGTAAAAAATCGGCTGCGTAGACCGTAAGCCAGGGGGCTTCCCTGGAATCCTTGCTCCATTGCCCAAACCCGCCGGTTGGCTTTTGCATGGAGCTTATACGTTCAATTCCCTTTCTGAGCAGGTCCACTCTCTTATCAGGGCCAAGCCCGGGCAGATTTAATTCCTTAAGGGTTTGGCTGCGGGCATAGATAAGGGGAAATGCCCTGCTGGTAACCTGCTCCAGACAGCCGTAAGGGTATTTGATAAGACCCTGCAGGGCGTTTTTAAGATTAATGGCCGGGACCGGAGCGAGCTTCAGGTCTGCCTCCAGGGTGCTGGGCATGATATCCTCAGTCAGGTTGCCCTCAATCCGCAGACTCTCTTTAGCCTGCCCCCCTTTAATCCTGCTCAGCAGCACTGCCTTCTTCCTGGTTACCCCAGGATACCCAGGACGCACCCCCAGAGTCCAGTCCCGGGTCAAGCGAAAATCCTTACTTTTTAAAACAAGCTTGATCCTGGAGCTGCCAAAGGCCTTCTCGGCCTGGACCGGAAAACTGAGCACTGTTTTTTCCTGCTCCTTTAAAACAAAATTTTGCTGGCCCTTACTCAGGCTAAGGGGCGATTCTGCCTTTAATTCCAGCTGAATATCCCGCTTTTCGCCCGAGAGATTGTGCACGTCCAGACTAAATTCGGCTCTATCCCCTGGGGCCAGAAAACGCGGGGTAGAGAGCTGAGTCACAATGGGCGCAGCCACCTGGACCTCTTTTTCAGCCGAGCCAAAATCATCCTTGGTAAAGGCCACAGCCATGAGGCGCAGCCTGCCGTTAAAGTTGGGCAGATCAAGACCAATACTTGCCTCACCTTTGGAATCAAAGCCTACCGGTCCCTGAAACAGGGAGATGATCTCCACCTTGGTCTCCGGCCTCTTTCCCCCCGGCCTTACATCCGCATCTCCGCCAAACCTTATCTTGGCTTGTTTGCCGTGTACGGTCTCGATGATCTTGTTGTAGATATCATAGCTAAGCACATTGTAGCCTCTCTTGGCAAAAAACCACTCAAAGGGCCTGGGGCTCTTCATCCCGGTTATGTTCAGCACCCCGACATCCACTGCGGCCAGAGTGACATAGGCCTTTTTCCTTTTTTGCTTTAGTTTTAGCTTGACCTGTAGCTTATCCTGGGGGGAGACCTCTTTTGGGGCCTCAAGGCTTAAGTCCAGCTCCCGTTTCTCCCTGTTAAGGGGTAGATGAATCACCCCCACTGCCCTTTTAGGGGTAATCAGCTCTTCAGACTCGGCCGGCCTGAAGCACAGGGCGCTGATATAGATATCCTCCCGGTCCCAGGCTGCAGAAACAGGTATGCGCACCACTGTTCCATTGGCCGAGACATTGGTTCGCTTGGACCAAAGGGGCTGGTCCCCTTCTACCAGGATAAGGGCCTGACCTGAATGCGGTGGAGTAACAGTCAGCTCGATCTCGTCGCCCGGCAGATAGGACCTCTGATCCAGTTTCAGCAACACCTTTTTCGGATGCCCCCCCTTATCTCCGCCTGCATCTCCCCACCAATAACCGACCCTGAATCTTAAGCTGGTCATTTGACCGCTGTTTGGGTTTTTCACCTTTAGGACATACCTGCCCCGGCCCAGGTCAGCAGTGTACTTATAAGGCTGGCTGGCATTAAAGCTGAAGCTCTCAGTTAGATAGGTATAGTTCCTCTCTGTATATTCCCGGCTCCAGCCCCTGGAATCAGAGTATTCCCAAAAATAATCCCTGTCCTGTTTGATTATTTTCAAAATCAGGTTTTCCGCCTTTTTTAACTGACCTTGCCTGTCAACATTTATGATCTCAAAGCCCAGCCTGCCCTGGTCCACCTTATCCTGGTCAAAGAGCTTGCGCACACCAACCAGTTCCCTGGCCGGGAAAAATATCCTCTTGATCGTCCTTTTGACCGGACGGCCCCCGCTTTCAAACAGGCTGATAGTGGTCTGCACGGCCATAGGGCTTTTAAGCCCTGCCCAGTGGTTCTTTATCTCAAGATTAGCCTGACCTTGCCCATCTAGACGTGTCTTATCCATTTTCCAATAATCAGTGTATTTTCTTTCCTGCTCCAGACCGAACTCAAAATCCTTGAAATCTGAAAACATTTG
>Ga0102938_10003017_pt1 | contig 12603 bp, 8 predicted proteins | sample SalPonR2_B_D2_MG_FD_84516 | JGI IMG/M metagenome (GOLD analysis project Ga0102938, IMG submission 84516) | Salt pond soil microbial communities from South San Francisco under conditions of wetland restoration - Salt Pond MetaG R2_B_D2_MG | ecosystem: Environmental > Aquatic > Marine > Intertidal... | reverse complement strand
GACGATCGGGTCCCGCAGCGCGCCGTTCAGGCGGTCAGCACCCGCAACGCCGATCTCGCGGCGTGGTAGCCGGCCATCCCGTGCACCCCACCGCCCGGCGGCGTCGAGGACGAGCACAGGTACACCCCCGGCACCCCCGTGTGGTACGGATCGGTCGACAGCCGCGGACGCGCCAGCAGCTGGCTCGGCAGGTTCGCGCCGCCGCCGATGTCGCCGCCGTGCAGGTTGGGGTTCCCCGCTTCGAAGTCCGCCGGGGTCGTGACGTGCCGCGCCAGGATCGCAGCACCGAAGCCGGGAGCGAAGCGCTCGATCTGCGCCTCGATCAGGGGTGCGACCTCCTCGTCCGTTCCGTGCGGAACGTGGGCGTACGCCCACAGCGGCGTCACGCCGTCCACCTCGCGGGAAGGGTCGGCGACGTGGGGTTGGGCCACCAGCGTGAACGGGCGCTCGGGAAGGCCCCCGGCGACCACCGCCGCTTCCGTGGCGACCAGTTCATCGAAGCTGCCGCCGAGGTGGAGGGTGCCCGCGCGGCGCGCGTTCGGGGCGGTCCAGGGCACCGCGCCGCGGACGGCGAAGTCGACCTTGTAGGCAGCCGGGCCGTACCGCCACCGCTCGGCGCGACGTCGGCCGCGGACCGGCAGGTGGTCCCCCAGGATGTGGGCGAGACCCGTCGGCGTGGTGTCGAACAGCGCCACGCGGGCGCGGGGGAGCTCTCGGAACGCACGCACGTGGTGTCCCGTCACCACCTCGCCGCCGAGGTCCTCCAGCAGCGCGACCATCGCCCGCCACACTGCCTCGGCTCCGCCCTGGGCGACCGGCCAGCCGTGACGGTGCCCGGCGGCGCCCAGCAGGACCCCGACCGCCCCGGTGATCGGCAGGTCGAGGCGGTTGATGGCGTGGGCGGCCATGCCGCCGAACAGGGCGGCGCCGCGCTCGGTCGGGAACCGAGCCGCGGTGGCGGTCGCTGGCAGCAGAGCCGGCAGTCCCGCTCGAGCGGTCGCGAAGGGGTGGCGGGGGATGCGTACGATCGGGCCCAGCACGTCGTCGGCCAGCGCCTCGAAGCGCCGGGCCGCCGCCCCGATCAGGCGGTCCCACACCGGCCCGTCGGCCCCGAGTTCGGCCACCGTGCGGGCGAGATCGCGGTAGGCCACGACGGCGGTGCCGTCATCCAGTGGGTGCGCGCAGTCGACCTCCGGATGACACCACGTGAGCCCGTACTCGGTCAGGGGGAGCGTGCGGAGGAACGGCGAGGCCGCCGCGAAGGGCAGGACCGCGGCACAGTGGTCGTGGCGCAGACCCGCGATCTGTGGGTCGTCGTAGGTGCGCAGCCCGCCGCCGGGCTCATCAGCTGCCTCGATGACGACGACCTTGAAGCCCTCACGCGCAAGGGCGATCGCTGCCGCGAGTCCGTTCGGACCGGATCCGACGATCACGGCGTCGGGTTCGCTCAAACGGGTGCGGACCACGTAGCGCTCCTCACGGCTGCTCCGCCCCGACGGTACCGCCGGTCCACGGGGTGACCGGACCGGACGCGGCAGCATCGGATGGGGCCGGATCCGCGAGGCGGAGCCGGACGAACGCCCACGGTCCGATCCCACCCACCCAGGCGCCGATCAACCCGTAGCGCACGGCCCGCAGGGTCAACTCGACGGGGCCCTCACCGCTGGGGAACACCGCGGACAGACCGAGGTAGAGGACCGCGACGCCCACCAGGCCGACCAGCACCCGCACGAGACGCCGGCCTGGTGCTCCGCGGTGATCGAAGCCACCGTGCGCCTGCAACCAGGCGAGCCCGATCCCGAAGCCCGACAGCGTTGCGGCCGGGGTGACCACGCTGCTCGCGCCGGTCATCTCCGAGAGGTCCTCGACGCCGGGCCAGGGGAACTCGACACCGATCAGCCGTCCTGCGAGCAACACCGCCGGAGCCACCCACACCAGGCCGGTCACCAGCGAGGCGAGCATCCGCTCCACGGTGCCGACGCGCTGCCACCAGCGCACGACCCGCGGCTCGAGCAGCAGGAACGCCCCCACCAGCGCCGCCCCGACGAGCGCGCCGACGACCACGTCCTCGAGGAAGTGGACGCCGAGGTGGATGCGCGACCAGGCGATGGCGGCGATCAGCGCGAGGAGGAGGAGCCGCACCAGCCAGCCGCGCACGTGCGCGGCGAGCAACCCCCAGAAGGCCGTCGCGTTCTGCGCGTGCCCGGAGGGCAGGCCGAAGCTTGTCTCGCTCACGGCCCCGACCTCGGGCCGCAGGAACAAGGGCCGGGGGGTGGTGAAGGCGAGCTTGAGCACTCCGTTGAGACTGGCGCTGAGCAGCAGGATCACCCCCAGCCGGACGCCGACGTGCCGGCTGATCGCCCAGTAGGTCACCGGCAGGAGCAGGAGGTAGAACTCCTCGTCACCGAGGAAGGAGAACGCGGCGAACACCGGCGTCAGCCAGCCGGCGCGCTCCTGGAGCTGCTCCGCGCGTTCCAGCTGGGGTTCGTAGCGCCCCCGGTCCGGGCCCCGCACGACGCCGTCACGCTCGGCGGCGCGTGCTGCGACGACCTCCACGGCCCGGTCCGGGAAGTCGGTCAGCAGCGCGTGGGCACCGGCATCCAGGAGACGGTGCATCTGGTCGGGCTCGTTGACCGTCCAGACCTGGACGTCGATGCCCAGGCGCTCGGCTGCCCGTGTGAAACGCGGGGTCACGACCAGGCGGCCGTCGAAGCGCTCCGGCACCTGGAACACCTCGCCGGGCGGCTCCCACCACGGATGTAGGCCGACGAGCTGCCGGACGTAGAAGCCGTAGGTCTCCGACTCCGGCATGTTGGTCGGCACCAGCGGCGCCTGCGCGCGGACCGGCGCGAGGTAGTCCTCGCTGAAGGAGGCCACCACGACGCTGCCGTCGTCCCTGTCGTACGCCGTCAGCAGGTCGAGCACCGGCTGGATGATGGCCGCGCCGGCGTCCGTCTTCAGCTCGACCACCAGCGGCGTCTCGGGGAAGCGCTCGAGCACCTCACGCAGCGATGCGTGCCGGATCCCACGGCCGGCGAACCGGGTGCCACCATCCTCGTCCTGCCAGCTCGCACCGGCATCGAGCGCCTGCAGGTCGGCCAGGGTCAGCTCCCGCACCGGGCCCGCCCCGTCGGTGGTCCGATCCACCGTGGCATCGTGGATCGTCGCCACCTCGCCGTCGGCGGTCAGCTGCAGGTCCATCTCGAGGGTGTCGGCACCGAGCTCGAGCGCCGTGTCGAACGCGGCCATGGTGTTGGCGGGAGCGTGGCCCTGAGCGCCGCCGTGGGCGATGATCGACACCTCACGATCGGCGATCGCCGGGAGCCCCTCGATCGGGTCCTGCTGTGACCAGCCGGCGGCCACGAGCATCAACAGCAGTGCGCACACGGCGATGAGGCGGCGACGGCTGCGGCGGGTCCCGGACCTCCTGGCGGGCCTGCCCGTGCCATCGGCCACCTGATGTCCTCCCGCCGCCGGTGACGCTTGAACGTAGCCGCACCCGACCGTGCCGGCCGGCTCACCGGGCCGGCACACAGTGAGGTGCAGCTCGCAGCGCAGCAACGTGCCACACTGGGGCATCGGACGCCGACAGGCGACGAACACGACCCAGGAGGCAACGCCGTGAGGGCGAACACGATGCACCCCGTCCGCTCGCTGGCTGCGCTCGGCGCCGGTGCACTGCTACTGGCTGGCTGCTCCAGCGAGAGTGTGGTGGAGCGTGGCCTGTCGCAGGTCGAGGGGATCGAGGACGTCGAGATCGACAGCGACGACGGTTCCGTGACGATCGAGGGCCAGGACGGCGAGTCCTTCGACCTCGACATCGACGAGGACGAGGGCACCGGCACGATCACCACCGACGAGGGCACCATCACCACCGGGGAGAGCAGCGAGGTCCCGGAGGAGATCGCCGCGGTGTTCACACCCCCTGCCGGCTTCCAGCCGCAAGCGGCCAGTGAGGTGACCGAGGCCGACAGCCGAGCGTTCACGGTGCAGGGGGCCATCAGCGGTGACTGGGGGGAGCTGATGGACGAGATCGAGGCGTCGGTCGCCGACGGCCCCTGGGACGAGGTGCAGCGCCAGGACATGGCCGAGGGCGTGATGGGTGGTGTGACCGGGATCCAGGAGGGTGATCCGGGCTCCACGCTGACCATCAGCCTCCTCATGGACGAGAGCAGCCCGGAGGGCGTGCTCACGATCGCGCTCATGCTCCCCGCCGAGTGAGCGGGCCCGTCGAGTCGCGGGTCACGCCCGCTGTGTCACAGCCGGCTGGACAGGGCTGAGTGCGGCCCGCACCGGGCGCACGGCAGCGACCATCCGCTGCTCCCTGCCATCCGCTTGTGCGGGAGCCCGGGCCACGACCGCCCACGGGACGGTGTGGCCGGCCCGTGGGCGGGGTGAGACACCTGGGGATCAGGCGGGCGCGGCGTGAGCGGCCGCTACCTCGGCCTCGGCCTCGGCCTCGGCGACCGTCTCGAAGCGGAAGGCGCCGTCATCGGCCACGTCGACGCGCACCGTGCGGCCCGGTGCCACCTCGCCGGCCAGGAGCGCCCGGGCGAGCTGGTCCTCCAGGGAAGCGCGGATCACCCGTTTGAGCGGACGGGCGCCGTACAGCGGGTCGAAGCCGAGCTCGGCCAACCGATCGAGCGTCGCATCCGTCACCTCGAGGTGGACGTCCTGGGTGTCGAGTCGCGCCCGGAGCCGCGCCAGCTGGATGTCGACGATCTCGCGCAGCTGCTCCTTCGCCAGCCGGTCGAAGATCACCACCTCGTCGATGCGGTTGAGGAACTCCGGCCGGAAGTGGGCGCGGACGTCGGTCATCACCCGATCTCGTAGCTCCTCCGACGACAGGCCGGCATCGAGGATGTGGGTGGACCCGAGGTTGGAGGTCATGATGATCACGGTGTTGCGCAGATCGACGGTGCGGCCGTGGCCGTCGGTCAGCCGGCCGTCGTCGAGCACCTGCAACAGCACGTTGAACACGTCCGGGTGGGCCTTCTCCACCTCGTCCAGCAGGAGCACCTGGTAGGGGCGACGACGGACCGCTTCGGTGAGCTGGCCGCCCTCGTCGTAGCCGACGTAGCCGGGAGGGGCACCGATCAGGCGGGCGACGGTGTGCTTCTCCTGGTACTCGCCCATGTCGATGCGCAGCATGGCCCGCTCGTCATCGAACAGGAACTCGGCGAGCGCGCGGGCCAGTTCGGTCTTGCCGACCCCAGTGGGGCCCAGGAACAGGAAGGAGCCCATCGGCCGGTCCGGGTCCGCGATCCCGGAGCGGGACCGACGCACCGCGTTGGCGACGGCGTCCACGGCCTGGTCCTGGCCGACCACGCGGGCGTGGAGCTGCTCCTCGAGGTGGAGCAGCTTGGCCGTCTCCGACTCGATCAGCTTGGTGACCGGGATGCCGGTCCAGCGCGCGATCACCTCGGCGATCTCGATCTCGGTGACCTTCTCGTCCAGCAGGCTCTGGCCGTCGGCACGGAAGGCCTCGATGCGCTCCTGGGCACCGGCGACCAGCCGCTCGAGCTCAGGCATCCGTCCGTAGCGCAGCTGCGAGGCACGTTCGTAGTCGCCGTCGCGTTCGGCTACGGCCGCCTGCTCCCGGACCCGCTCCAGCTCCTCCTTCGCCGAGGTGAGCTCACCGATGGCGCCCTTCTCGGCCTGCCAGCGCTGGTCCATCTCCGCCTCTCGCTCGCGAAGTTCGGCCAGTTCCGCATCCAGGTCGGTGAGACGTTCCACGGAGGCCGGCGAGTCGGCCTTGGCCAGCGACACACGTTCGATCTCGAGCTGCTGGATCCGGCGGGTCACCTCGTCGATCTCCGGCGGCATCGACTCGTTGGCGATGCGGATCCGGGCCATCGACTCGTCGAGGAGATCGATGGCCTTGTCGGGCAGGAACCGGTCGGTCAGGTAGCGGTCCGACAGGCTCGCGGCGGCCACCAACGCGTCGTCGGTGATCTCGACGCCGTGGTGGACCTCGTAGCGCTCCCGCAGGCCACGCAGGATGCCGACGGTGTCGCCGACGCTCGGCTCGGCGACGTGCACCGGCTGGAAACGACGCTCAAGCGCAGCGTCCTTCTCGATGTTGCGGTACTCGGCCAGGGTGGTGGCGCCGATCATGCGCAGTTGCCCCCGCGCGAGCATGGGCTTGAGCATGTTCGCGGCGTCCATGGCCCCCTCGGCCCCGCCGGCACCGACGACGGTGTGGAGTTCGTCGATGAAGGTGATGATCTGACCCTCCGAGGCCTCGATCTCCTTCAACACGGCCTTGAGACGTTCCTCGAACTCGCCCCGGTACTTCGCCCCGGCCACCATGGCCGACAGGTCCAGCTCGACCAGCTTCTTGTCCTCGAGGAGCGTCGGGACATCCCCCTCGACGATGCGGCGCGCCAGACCTTCGACGATGGCCGTCTTGCCGACCCCTGGCTCCCCGATCAGGACCGGGTTGTTCTTGGTCCGCCGGACCAGGACCTGGATCACCCGGCGGATCTCCTCGTCCCGGCCGATGACGGGGTCGAGCTTGCCGTCCTCGGCGAGGGCGGTGAGATCCCGGGCGTACTTCTCGAGCGCCTCGTAGGTCGACTCCGGGTCCTGGGAGGTGACGCGCTGGGACCCGCGGACCTGCTGCAAGGCCCCCAGGATCGCATCCCGGTCGATGCCCAGCTCGACCAGGATCGCGGCGGTGCGGTCGCTGTTGCCGGCCAGGGCGAGCAGGAGGTGCTCGGTCGAGACGTAGTCGTCACCGAGCTGGGAAGCCTCCTCGACCGAGGCCTCCAACGCGCGCGACAGCGGTCGACCGATCGACGGCTGGCCGGTCGCGCCGTAGGCCGCCGCGGTGGCATCGAGCAGTTCGGTCGTGCGGTTGCGCAGGGTGGTGGGGGTCACCTCGAGCCTGGACAGCAACGGCAGCACCACTCCGTCGGTCTGCTCGAGCAGCGCGGCGAGCAGGTGGGCGGTGCCGACCTCGGTGTGCTTGCGCTCGGTGGCGATCGCCACGGCACGGCGCAGGGCCTCCTGCGACTTGTGCGTGAGCTGGTCCATCTCCACGGTGTTCCTCCTCGGATCCTCGCCTCCCGGCCGGACGCTGGCCGAAGTGATGCCCGGCGGTCCGATGGGTACGTGGCACCACCATCGGGATGGCGTCACGGTGAACGACGGGCGTTCGGGGTGTGATCGGCGGTGTCACCGGGCGCTTCAGCGAACAGCCACTGGCCGGGTGCCGCTGCTTGCGACGGTACGGAGGTGCGATAGCAGTGTCATGGCGCAGATGATGTGTCGGCGCAGGATCCTTCAGTCGCTACGACTCAAGGATCACGGCCGACGTCACCGCAGCAGCCAGGTCAGGGACGGGATACGGGGCAGCGAACCGGCCACCCGCGGCCGGCCGACGTCACCGCAGCAGCCACGTAGGCCGAATGGGGCAGCGAACCGGCCAAGCTCGGCCGGACCGTGCCACCACAGCAGCCGTCGGATCAGGCGTCCGCGGTGCGCATCTCCGGTGGGGGGACCGGGCGTGCACGCTGGATCGTGCTGTTGCCCCGTTGTCCCGTCCTGCGGCCTCGCGGGTGGAGTTCGACGTTCGTCGTGGGTGCCTTGACGATCTCGAACCGATCCTCGCGGGGGCGCTCCTCGATCCGCTCCGCCAGTACCCGGACCATCTCCTCCAACTCGCCGATCCGCTGCCGGGCGCCCTCGAGCTTCTCACCGAGGTCGAGCACGACCCGGACACCGGCGAGGTTGAGTCCCTCGTCCTGGGTGAGCGTGCGGATGAACCGCAGCCGCTCCACGTCCCGTCGGGAGTACCGACGGGTCCCGCCTTCCGTACGGGCCGGGGTGAGCAGCCCCTCTCGCTCGTAAGCGCGCAGGGTCTGGGGGTGCAGGCCAGCCAGTTCGGCAGCGACCGAGATGACGTAGACCGGCGTCTCGCCGTCCTCCGGCACCTCGTAGGGTTGCAGATCGGGGCCTTCGTCCCGGCGGGCACCGGCGCGCGACGACCACGACCAGCCGTGCTGCCCGCTGTGGGGCTCGAGATAGTGCTGCTCGCTCGTCACCGGTGCCTCCTTCCTCTGGGGCTCGCGGCCAGCCGCTGTCGAACGCGGTCCTCCGCGATCTCGGTCCTCGGCAGGGCCTGTGCGTGGGCGCGTCAACCGGCGGCCTGACCGAACAGCGTGGCCTCCCGCTCGCTCACGTCCTCGATCTCGGCGAGCTGCTCGAAGAGCCGGCGCTCCTCACGGCTGAGCTTGCTCGGGACCTGCAACCTCGTGCTGACCAGCAGGTCGCCGTTCCCGCCCCGCGTCTTGGGTGCGCCCTCCCCCCGGATACGGAAGGTGCGACCGTGGCCGGTGCCCGCAGGGATCCGGATGGTGCGCGTGCTGTCGTGCGGCGTGGGCACGGTGACCTTGGTCCCCAGCGCGGCCTCGCTCAGGGTGATCGGCACCTCGAGGGTCACGTCGTCGCCCTTGCGTCCGAACAGCGGGTGAGGTTCGACGTGGACCGTGACCAGGACGTCACCGGCGGGACCGCCCGCGGTACCCGGCCCACCACGGCCGCTGGCACGGATCACCGCACCATCGCGCACGCCGGCGGGGATCTTGACGGTCAGCTGCCGGGGCTTGACGACGCGCCCCTCGCCCGAGCAGGTCGGGCACGGATCGTCGATCAGCTGACCGCGACCGCCACAACGAGCACAGGGCTGCGCGAACGAGAAGGGGCCCTGGTCGACCGTCACCTGCCCACGTCCGCCGCAGACATCACAGCGGCGTGGCGAGGTCCCGGGCGCAGCGCCCGAGCCGCCACACGTGTCGCACGGTCCGTCACCGGTGATCCGCAGGGTGGTCCGCACGCCGGCCAAGGCATCCTCGAAGGTGAGGTGCACGTCCGCGTGCAGGTCGGGACCCCGGGTCGGGCGCCGCGCACGGCTGCCGGCCATGGGACCGAAGCCGCCGCCATCACCACCGGTGCTCGTGAACAGGTGGCCGAGGAGATCGCCGAGGTCCGCCTCGCTGGCACCGGTGAAGCCGCCGGGGAAACCGCCCGCTCCGCGTGCGCCACCACCGCCACCGCCACCGCCACCGAAGCCGGCGGCACCGAGCCGACGGATCTCGTCGTACTCCCGACGCTTCTGCTCGTCACTGAGGACGCTGTGCGCCTCACCGATGTCCTTGAAGCGTTGTTCAGCTTCCGGGTCATCGGGGTTCGCATCGGGGTGGTTGACCCGTGCCAGCTTGCGGTAGGCACGCTTGACCTCGTCCTGGGTCGCGTCCTTGCTCAGCCCCAGGACCTTGTAGTAGTCCTTCTCCAACCATTCACGCTGTGGCGCCATCGGCGGTCACCTCCCCTCTGCGTCTGCCGTCGTCTCCTCGGTCTAGCCCTCGACCGCGACCATCGCGGCCCGCAGGACACGGTCGTCCAGCCGGTAGCCGGGCCGCAGCACGTTCACCACGCGGGGTTCGCCGTCGATGCCGTCTCCAGGTTGCTGCTGTACGGCTTCGTGCACCTCGGGATCGAAGGACACGTCGACCTCGTCGATCCGTTGGAGGCCGAGGTGGCGCAGCGCGTCCACGAGCTTGGACGCCACCAGTCGCACCCCGGTGTGCAGGTCCTGGTCCGGGGAGCGCTCCGCAGCAGCCAGGGTCCGATCCAGGTCGTCCAGGACCTCCAGCAGCGCACCGGCAACCTCGGCCTTGCCCGCTGCGCGTTGGACGGCACCGTCGCGCATCACACGGCGCCGATAGTTCTCGAACTCGGCATGGCTGCGTCGCAGGTCATCGAGGTACTCGTCGCGTTTGGCCTCGGCTTCCAGCAGTTCCACGAGGAGCTCGGCCTTGGACCGCGGATCGCTGGCCGCCAGCGCTTCGATGTCCATCGCGCCAGCGTCGGGTGCCCTCCCACCGGCGGCGTCGCCCGTGTCGGCGAGCTCGCGCGGCACGTCGCCCGCAGGTAGGTCGTGGTCCGTGCCGGCGGCGTGATCGGCCATCGGGGCACGGGCCTGCTCGCCGTCGGCGGGGACCGGACCGTCAGCGGACCCGGACGGAACCGTGACCTCGTCGTCGTGACGGTCGAGTGGGTCGCGGGAGGAGTCGTTCACGGAGTGTCCCTCGTCGATGATCGCGTCGATGATGGCGTCGATGCTGGTGTGCAGGTGCGCGTGGGGTGCGGGAGACGGGAGGGGATACGGGAGCGGGACGGCCACGGGGCCGTCCCGCATCCGCGGTGCGGGGTGTCGCTCAGCCGGCCGTGATCTGGATCCGGCGCGGCTTGGCTTCCTCGGCCTTCGGGACGGTGACCGTCAGCAGTCCGTCGCGGTACGCGGCGGAGACGCGGTCGGGGTCGACCCGGTCGGGCAGACGTACCGCGCGGTGGAACCGACCGAAGTGACGTTCGATCCGACGGAAGCCCTCCGCGTCACGCTCGTCGTAGAACCCGCGCTCGCCGGCGATGGTGAGCACGTTCTCCTCGAGCGAGACGTCGACGTCCTCTGCGTCGACGCCGGGCAGCTCCACGTGCAGGGTGAAGCTGTCCTCGGTCTCCTCGACATCGAGGGCTGGGCTGAACGCTCCTGCCGGGCTCGCCGCGGTCCGCTCACCGAACGCCTGGCGGAACGCACGTTCCACCTCGTCCTGGAGCGACGAGACGTCGCGGAAGGGGTGGTAGCCGGTGATCTGTGTCATCGTGATCCTCCTCTCGGATGATGGGTAGTGGGTGCTAGGTGGTGGGTGCTAGGACGGGTGCAGCGGGGTCGTGGTCGAGCGTGGTGCGTCAGCCGGCCTGCTGTTCCTCGTCGCCCTCGTCGACGATCTCAGCGTCGACCACCTCCTCCTCGCTGCCGGTGACGTCCTCTGCCGTGCCGGCGGCGGTCTCGCCCTCAGCGGTCTGAGAGGCGGCGTAGATCGCCTGGGCGAGCTCCTGGCTCTTCGCACCGACCGCTTCCATCTTGGCCTTGATCGCGTCGGCGTCGTCACCTTCGAGCGCCTGCTTCAGCTCGGTGACGGCCTCTTCGATCTGGGCCCGGGTGGCCTCGTCGACCTTCTCGCCGTGCTCCTTCAGGGTCTTGTCGGTGGTGTAGACCAGCGTGTCGGCCTGGTTGCGCAGCTCGATCTGCTCGCGACGCTTGCGGTCCTCCTCGGCGTGCGCCTCGGCGTCGGAGATCATCTGCTCGATGTCGTCCTTGGGTAGCGCCGAGCCACCGGTGATCGTCATCGACTGCTCCTTGCCGGTGCCCAGATCCTTGGCGGACACGTGCACGATGCCGTTGGCGTCGATGTCGAAGGTGACCTCGATCTGCGGCATGCCACGCGGCGCCGGGGGGATGTCGGTCAGCATGAACTTGCCGAGCGTCTTGTTGTCGCTGACGAGTTCGCGCTCCCCCTGCAGGACGTGGATCTCCACCGACGGCTGGTTGTCGTCAGCCGTGGTGAACACCTCGGAACGCTTGGTCGGGATCGTGGTGTTGCGCTCGATCAGTTTGTGGGTGATCCCGCCCTTGGTCTCGATGCCCAGCGACAGCGGGGTCACGTCGAGCAGCAGCACGTCCTTCACGTCGCCCTTGAGCACGCCGGCCTGCAGGGCCGCGCCGATCGCGACGACCTCGTCCGGGTTGACGCCCTTGTGCGGCTCCTTGCCTCCGGTGAGCTCCTTGACGAGCTCCTGGACGGCCGGGATGCGGGTGGAGCCACCGACCAGGATCACGTGATCGATGTCGCTGGCGGACGGCGTGCCGGCATCCTTGAGCGCACGCTGGAACGGGCCCTTGAGCTTGTTCAGCAGGTCGCTGGTCAACTCGTTGAACTTCGAGCGGGACAGGGTCTGTTCGAAGTGCAGCGGGCCCGCATCGGTGGCGGTCAGGAAGGGCAGGTTGATCGAGGTCTCCTGGGAGGAGGACAGTTCGATCTTGGCCTTCTCCGCGGCCTCCTTGAGGCGCTGGATCGCCATCTTGTCCTTCGACAGGTCCACGCCCTGCTCGTTCTTGAACGTGGTCAGCATCCAGTCGATCAGGACCTGGTCCCAGTCGTCACCCCCGAGCCGGGAGTCGCCGGCGGTCGACTTGACATCGAAGACACCCTCGGCGATCTCGAGCACCGACACGTCGAAGGTGCCGCCACCGAGGTCGAAGACGAGGACCGTCTGCTCGGCTTCCTTCTCCAGCCCGTACGCCAGCGCGGCGGCGGTCGGCTCGGCGACCAGGCGCAGCACTTCGAGACCTGCGATCTCGCCCGCCTCCTTGGTGGCCTGCCGCTGGGCGTCGTCGAAGTAGGCGGGCACGGTGATGACCGCCTGGGTCACCTCGTCGCCGAGGTAGGCCTCGGCGTCACGCTTCAGCTTCATGAGGATGCGGGCCGAGATCTCCTGTGGCGTGAAGGCCCGGCCGCCGATCTCCTGCTTCCAGTCGGTTCCCATGTGCCGCTTGACCGAGCGCACGGTCCGGTCGGCGTTGGTCACGGCCTGCCGCTTGGCGACCTCACCGACCAGCACCTCGTCGGACTTGGACCACGCGACGACGGATGGGGTGGTGCGTGCACCCTCCGCGTTGGCGATGACGGTGGGCTCGCCACCCTCCATGACGGACACGACGGAGTTGGTCGTTCCGAGGTCGATGCCGACGGCCTT
>Ga0102938_10003013_pt1 | contig 12614 bp, 9 predicted proteins | sample SalPonR2_B_D2_MG_FD_84516 | JGI IMG/M metagenome (GOLD analysis project Ga0102938, IMG submission 84516) | Salt pond soil microbial communities from South San Francisco under conditions of wetland restoration - Salt Pond MetaG R2_B_D2_MG | ecosystem: Environmental > Aquatic > Marine > Intertidal... | reverse complement strand
CAAAGAACTAACAGAGGTGGATATTCAATTGGAGTATTTCAATACCAGTTCTTCTAAGTGCATTCTCGATGTATTCAAAAAGCTTGAAGCCATTTACAAAGGTGGAAATGAAGTAGTCATTAACTGGCACTACGAAGAAGATGATGAAGATATGCTTGAAGCTGGCGAAGATTACCAATCTATTATAAAAATTCCATTTAAAATGATGGAAATCGAAGAGTAACTTATATAAGTAAAAAAATAATGCCTCTGAAATTCGCTTTCAGAGGCAACTTTTATTTTCAGGATTTCACCCGCTCTACTACCTTTTCGATCCAGGCAAACAATTTAACCAACCACCTTTTATAAAGAATTATAAAAGATAATATATTCATTAGCCACAGCACAATGAAATTCACCCAATAAGTCGGGAAGAAACTACCAAGGAATTTCTTGTATGGCGAATAAAAATGCGCGCGGATAAACCCAGGTTCCGGATCTTTATATATTGGATCCATCTTTTGATATAAGCGCCCGTTATACTCTATAATACGATCAAAAGAATTGCTGTTACGAACAAACTCGCTAAGTTGATCATTGGCATGATTCATTTTAAGCCTTATAAATGATTCATTGTCCATAAGTTTTGCTCGTTTTTCCTCCAGAAGTTCATCTTTCTGACGAGATGCACTATTATAAAGGTTGATATAATATTTACGCATATCTTCTAACAATCGACGCACATTCTGAATAACTTGTTGATTTATACCATCAGGCGTAATTTGGTCGGTTTGAGCGAAACTAAACAGCTCATTCTCCTGTATTTGCTTTTTCAACTCTTCTCTGACAAGCCGCAAGTTGTAGGCAAACTTCTCTGAATTTGTCTCATCATTACCTAACTGCCGGTCAATGGTATTGAGTTTATTTTCAATCTCTTTCAACCAATAATCCTTATGGTAAACAGCCTCACTCATGACCTTGTTGTATGGATAAAAATCCTTTTCAAAAGCATTATTCTTATACTGATGAACTGCCAACCCTTCATAGGCCCAGCGGGCCGCAATAATCTCCCCGTACCATGGTATTGAGGTTGGTGAAGATACACTGGGATTGAGTTGATCATACCTTACAATAATACCACTCAGGATAAGTTGTGGAATAACCAAGAATGGAATAAGTATGTAAATGGTGACTACCGTTTTAAATAAGTCAGAAATAATAAGCCCCATCATATTGGCTACACTCCATGCAGAAAATAGCATAAGCCAATAGTGAAAATTCATTCCGGGTATTTCCATCACAGAATTCCCGACAAGCACAAAAAGCAAAGCCTGCAAGGCACTTATAAATAGCAAAATTGCAACCTTGGAGGTTAAATAACTGAACCAACTTAAATTTAGAAAACGCTCTCTGCGCAATATTTTCCGGTCTTTAATTATTTCCTCGGCACTAACTGTTAGGCCAATAAATATGGCTACAATTACAGACATGAAAATATAGACCGGCAGGTTATTATTTTCGAAAAGTGTATACCCAAGTTTATTTGTGGCATCAACATTATAAAACTTTACAATAAAGGAGAGAATGAATGCCAGCAAGGGCGCTTCGAGCATATTAATTAACATGTATTGTCTATTAGAAAACTTCGACAATACATCGCGCATTACAAATACTCTGAACTGTTTTAGCAAACCCGGTGCCTTAAAGTCAATTTTAGGCAGGCTCCGTTTTTCTTTTTCCTGGAAGAGGTATGGATTTTTGTCGGAGCGCAGAAACTTTCTGGACCATTCTGATGGGCCTATTTTACGTGTTTTAGTTAGATTTCCATATTCATCAAGCACATTTGCTTCGACAATATTGAAAATTTGTTCGCTATTAACGTTACCACAACAATGGCACTCACTTTCGTTCCAGTCAGCCTGGTGAATGCGGGATTTGAAGTACATAATAGAATCAACCGGGTTCCCATAATAAATCATGAAGCCGCCATAATCAAGCAACAACAATTTATCGAACATTTTAAATATGTCGGAGCTTGGTTGATGAATCACAACAAAAATGAGTTTACCCTTGAGCGTTAATTCTTTTAGCAGGTCCATAATATTCTCTGAATCCCGCGAAGAGAGGCCGCTGGTGGGTTCATCAAGAAAAAGCACAGATGGTTCCCTGATTAATTCCAGTGCAATATTGAGTCTTTTCCGTTGTCCGCCACTGATTTTTTTATTAAGCGGACTACCCACGGTCATATCTTTTATCTCATACAAACCCAGATTTTGTAATACCGTGACAACCTTTTTTAAAATGATAGGTTTCGATAGGTTTCCAAAGCAGAGGAGTGCATTATAATACAGATTCTGAAAAACCGTCAGCTCTTCAATTAACAGATCATCTTGTGATACATACCCGATAAGGCCCTGTATTTTATCTTCCTCCTCATGAATGTTGTACCCATTAATAAGCACCTCTCCCTCACTGGGTTTATATATTCCATTCAATACATTTAAAAGTGTGCTTTTACCAGCACCTGAGGCCCCCATAATACCAATAAGGTTTCCGGACTCTTCAGTGAATGAAATTTCATGTAATCCGGTATTACCGTTTTGAAATTGGTAGGATACCTTTTTCACATCATACTTTATAAGTTCGTCGCGTGTAAGGTCACTGAAAGCACTAATAATATCGCTGTAGTATATGGGCTTTATGCGGGAATTGCGCATTGATGAACCAAAAGTCAACACATAAACTTTATCTTGCTGCACAAGTTGGCCATTAAGATAGAGCTCATCATCACCAATATAGCGCATCACATACATATTGGCCTCTACAATAGAGAAAACCCTCACCTGCCCTCTCATACCGGGAGTCTGGATGTGATTAACCAGCATATCCGGATCATCTTTTTGGTTATCAATCACCAGTAATTGCGAACTATTAGGCAGGCGATCAAAATCGTAGAGTACAAAAGCCTTTATTTTAATAAACTCTTTATCGGGTATATAAAATGTAGATGCTACGGTCTCAACAAATTCCAACTCCTGATCTGATATTTCATTATCGGTTTTAATAAACTCCAGCAAACGAAAAAGTACAACGCGTTTTTGTTGGTGTGTGAGTTCATTATTAATTTCAGTACATATCTTAAGTACTTTAACAGAGCTTAAGGCAATGCTTTTTTTGCGCTTATGTTTAACGCTTAATTTTTTCTGATAAATGGAGTAATAGTAATCGTAAACCTGCAAATACTCATTGGCCAGTTCCTGGTTAAGCATTTGATTGAGAAAAGAATTCACAACAAGTCTTCTGTCGCTACCATCTGCCAATGGCTTGGCAATAATGGCAAATAGCTGCATTAAAGCTTTAAGAATCCTTTCGCTCATTTATGGAATAATTAATGCTCAAACCCAATCAAAAGATAAACAATTCCAGAACTTTGGATATTTGTATCGAGTCTGGCTTCGATAATACAATCGGTTGTTGATGAAAAATATAAGTCCCAATAGGGAGTATTGTCATAGTCTTTGTTGGAAAAAAGCAAGTTACGTTCTTTATCGTAAACATTAAAAACAATAGTCTGATTGTCTCTGGCACCACATGCTACCAACCTATATCTGTTATCTTCATAAAAAGTAGCGTGAAACTCTGCAACCTCCTCACCTGCCAGCAATGCACGGTACTGCTGACCATCAGAAATATATTTATCTTTAAAATAATTCTGGCATGTTTCCATAATTCCTGCAGGCTGGGCAGAACTTAAAGTTACAATGAAAAATAGTGGTATTATCAATAAATATTTCATTCTCCAGTGCTTTTTATAGTTTTTAAACTGCTTAGCCTTTTACAATGAAGGCACGAATCTCACCAATTTTTTCCTTTATTTCATTGAGTGTTGCTCTATCCATGGTAACATTTGTCCTGGTTTGAACTTTAGTTAATTTATTATCAGGATCGGTTTCAGATTTTATATAAGCATAATCAATACTAACCCTTTCATAAATATTAGCCAGGTTCAGGAGTTTGCCTACCAGTTTTTCGTAATCCTGATCACGGTTACTATATGGTGCTAACAGTTCAAGTAAGTTGTCAAGTGGTATTTTGTTTTCTCCAACACGTTGTATTAAAGCATCATTGACCTTTTCACCTAAATGTGTCATCAAGTACATACTCTCAATCCAACCGCCTGAGATAACCACACACGCCAGGTGCTCCTGATCATTATCTTTAAAATAGCCATCGGCACTGCGATATGTATTTCCCAGTATTTGCAATATAGAGTCCTGATTGCCGATATTATTTTCGATACGTTCGATTGTACTTTTATTAAATGCTCCCATCAACTGGAGTTTCTCGGCCAGGCCCTTAATTACACTGAAATAATTCATGGCATCAGGAGATTGCTCATAAAGTGTTATGTATGCCATATCGGCTCCATAAACTCCCAGATTAGCAGACCGGAAGAAAGTAGAATTATAATGTGATGTTTGAAGATCGTTTAAAACTTCACTATTGTATGGCAGCTCCTGTTCGTTGATAAAAATTGCTGCCTGGTATGGGGATGGCACACTAAAAAGTTTATTATTAAGCTTTACAATGCGGGATTGCGATGAATCCGATGACTGTGTTATAACTTTTTGTTTTATTGCATCGTCCTTGGTTTTCTGACCGTTCTTACATGAAGAAAAAAATAGAATAAATGGTAATACCATTAATAAAACAATGAAACACCGCTTTATGTAAACCATAATTATAATTTTACACGTGTATTTAGTGCAATTAAGCAAAAAAAAAGTAATTCTACAAGGTAAATTCCCCTGATATGAGCACATAAACATATTTTTAACACGAAAATGTTATTTTTACAAAAAATAACAAACTAATGGTACGAATATTAACAGTATTACTTATGCTTTTCTCAAACAACATATTGAGTTAGAGAAAACCAGACCAAAAGCAGAATGAAGCGAACTGTTTATTTTCGCAATAATTAAAACATAATCATATGAAGAATCTAGTATTAATACTTACTGTTTTTGTTGTAGCAATTGCAAACCCATCCTGGGCACAGGATGATAAATTTACGATGGAAGATGCTGTAATTGGCCAATGGAGAGGACTTTACCCCAGCTCGATTTATGGATACTGGCAACCTCAAACCCAACATTTAACTTATTCGCAAGAGAACAAAATCATAAGATTTGATGCAGACACAAAACAAAAAGACACACTGCTAACTCTTAAAAGCCTAAATGCCGCTTTAAATGCAATAAAAGCTGATTCATTAAAACGATTATCCAGCCCAGACTGGATCGATAATGAGCGTTTACTTTTTAGAAATAAGAATAAATTCTATGTTTATAGCACTGTCGATAATAGCATAAAAAATACATTTACATTTCAACCAACAGATAACAACTTTGATTATCCTGATGAATTATCAAAAGATATGGTTGCTGTTACAAATGGGAATAGCTTATTTATTATCAAACCAAACGCAAGAATAACTGTAGCACAGTCGAGAGATAAAGACATTGTTTATGGTCAATCTGCTAGTCGCAGAGAATTTGGGATATCGAAAGGTACATTTTGGTCGCCTAAAGCGAATTACCTGGCCTATTATATTAAAGATAATTCAGATGTTACGGATTATCCACTTGTAGACATTACAAGCAGAACAGCAGAAGCTGAGATGACGCCTTATCCCATGGCCGGCACACCAAGTGAGCATGTTAGTCTTGGTATTTATAATGTTGATAAAAATCAAACCATCTACATAGAAGATGAAAATGCAGAATCAGAACAATACCTGACAAATATTTCCTGGGGTCCAAATGAAGAATATATATACATACAGGTACTTAACCGCGAGCAAAACCATATGAAATTTAACAAGTACGATGTAAAAACCGGCGCACTTGTTAACACGCTTTTTGAGGAAAAACATGAAAAATATGTTGAACCCTATCACAAAATTCATTTTATACCTGGGGATGATGACAAATTTGTTTATCAAACCAGGAGAGATGGCTATAATCATTTGTACCTGTATACAACGAAAGGCAAAAGAAAAGGCCAGATTACCAGCGGGAACTGGGAAGTAACCCAGTTTTTAGGCTTTGGCCCCAAAGGCAGATATGCCTACTACGTATCAACCGAAGAAAGCCCTTTAGAACGTCATGCTTATAAAATAAATATAAAGAATTCGCAAAAAAAGACAAAGATCACGCAAAGCCCTGGATACCACCGGGTCGAGTTATCCACCGACGCCAATTATCTGTCTGACCGGTATTCATCAACAGAGGTGCCGGGCATATCACAAGTGATAAATACCAACACCCTTGAAAAACACACATTAAAAAAAGCGAAAAATCCATTAAAACCGTATGCTCTCGGAGAGATGGAAATAGGCACCATTAAAGCCGGCGATGAAAAAACTGATTTATATTACCGCTTAATAAAGCCAACAGAATTCGACTCAACAAAAACTTATCCAGCCATAGTTTACGTGTATGGAGGTCCCCATGCACAGTTAATTAGCAATAGATGGATGGGCGGTGCGAGAATGTGGCAGCAATATATGGCGCAAAACGGGTATGTAATGTTGACTATTGATAATCGTGGATCGGCAAACCGGGGACTGGCTTTTGAAAATGCCACACACAGACAATTGGGAAAACTCGAAATGGAAGACCAATTAAGAGGTATAAAGTTTCTGAAAAAACTGGGCTATGTAGATACTACCAAAATAGGTGTTCATGGATGGAGTTACGGAGGATTCATGACCACATCTCTGATGACACACCACCCGGAGGTTTTCCAGGTTGGCGTTGCAGGTGGCCCGGTTATTGACTGGAAGTATTATGAAATTATGTATGGCGAACGCTACATGGACACACCCGAAGAAAACCCGGAAGGATATAAATCAACCAGCCTGATTGATATGGCTCCCGAATTAAAAGGAAAATTGCTTATTATACATGGGGGCATGGACCCAACGGTAGTTCAACAACACAGCCTTGCTTTTTTAAGAGCCTGCATTAAAAACAACATTCCGGTGGATTACTTTGTGTATCCCCAAGCAGAACATAATGTCAGGGGTAAAGACCGAATTCATCTTATGCAAAAAGTAACAGATTACTTCAATGATTTTTTGAAGTAAAAAAAAAGCTGCTCCTTTTAGGGGGCAGCTTTTTTAACGTTTTTCAGCTCAACAATTTCCTAATTTTCTTCTCATATTCGACCTTTATATTTTGAAGCAGCTCTTTGCCGATCTTTTCGGTATAAATTCTGATCATATCATGCACTTTATAGTCTTCAAAATAGGAGGCCAAAGCAGCATCGTAATCAATAATGTCCAGGTTATAGTCGACCTGCCTGGCTATTTCAAGAAAATCATTCATCTCAAGATGCTGATCAATCTTGATATAACCATGGTCATGCTCTACAAGGTCGAAGAAGAGACCAGGCTCTATTTCTTCCAATTGGAAAAATTTCTTAATTCGTATAAATGCATCTTCAATGTATTTGTACTTCCTGGACTTCTTATGAAAATGGATTCCGTGCTCAACTAATAATTGTTGTAACTTACGCAATTTAGAATAATCTTCTACATGCCTGACTCTTATCGCGTTGAAGGTTTCGTCAAAAAACTCAAGCGCACAAATGGTAGCATGAAAGTCAAAATCCACTACCTTTTTAATATCTTCTTTAATCAGTAACAAATCTTCCAAATGCAGATACCCATCCAAAATAAAATAAACATATAGTGGAATTTCTTCTGTTGGCTTTGAACCGTAATAACCAGGAAAAGGGGAAGGGCATTCAAACGCAAGTGTATTTGGCAACACAGCGTCGTCGGTGATAGATTTCAATGGTTCTATCTTTTTAAGGCTACCATACCTTTCGATAAATTTTTTCTCCATATGCAGCAGTAATTTAGAGGTTGTACAAAACGCCTATTTAGAAACGATCCTGTCATATTCATATGGTTCCAGATCGTCCATATAAAAATATAACGGATTTTGGGTTTGATTGTTTTTTCTAATTTCATAGTGAAGGTGTGGCCCGGTTGAGCTACCGGTGTTCCCCACATAACCAACTAACTGCCCTCTGCCTATGGTATCACCTTTCTTAACAATATATTTATTAAGGTGAGCATAAATTGAAAGATAACCAAACCCATGGTCCACTTTGACTACCTTGCCGTAGCCTGAGGCATAATAAGCTGCTTTAACGATGCCTTTACCTGTGGAGTAAACGGGACTACCGATTTGCGCCGCATAATCGATTCCATGGTGCATTTTCCATCGTTTATAAATTGGATGCAGTCTTCTGCCATAGTATGAAGAAATATAAATCTCGTCTTTTTGTGATATTGGTCTTATTGCGGGTTTTGCTGCATAAAACTCATCAATATATTGCACCAAACTTTCAACCTCATTGAATGATTTTTTTTGTATTTCTATTTGCTTTTTAAGCTTATCAAACTCCCGGAACACTGAACTTAAATCGTCGGCATACTCCATTCCTGCAAATTCACGGTAGCGATCAACACCACCAAAACCTGCCTCCCTTATATCTTTGGGAATAGGCTTTATTTCGGCAAATGGGCGGTAAATTATATCATCATTCTCTTCTATATCTACCAAGGTATCGCGCAAAGCGAAAATAGCATCTTTCTTTTCAATAATTTCTTCGGCTAATCTTTCATTTTGCTTGGAAAGTATCCATTCATGGGGAGTTAAGCGATAGCTATTTAAAAATATAAATGCGCTTATGGATAAGACAAAAATTATAGAAGATACCCAGAGGGTTGTTCTATAAAAAAGTTTCCTGTTTTTCTTTACAGGTTTATAGGTTAATGTATGTGGATCAAGATAGTATCTTGTATTTGAACTCATAAGTAAATCTTAAACTATTGAATATCAACCCCCTACAATCATTAACAGATTATTGACACTCTAAGTTTGCATCTGTTTCGTACAAATTTACAAACAAATTATTAAGAAAAAAATTATTTGCCCTGCATTTGACTACCCTACAGTCTTTTTCGATTAATTAACAAATAATTCCGATAAACACACCTTTAGTTTTCCCTAACTGTGCAATTTTAGTTCTACTTACAAATGCATCATAATGAAAAAGGGGCTGTCGTTTAAACAGACCCCTTTGCAATTTGTTTACAGTCTTTTAAAATTAGCACATTAAAAATTAATGCACTAGCTGGTTGGTTTTATTGAACTGGTTATATAAACTTATTATTTATACTCTTTTATTTCAATTTCGTTTGTTAGTGCGTATAAAGCATTTGTTGCCAGCGCCTTCATTTCATCTTCTCCGGCATAAACTACAATCGGGGCAACAAATCCCACCATTTCGCGCACATAATCAACTAAATATTTGTTATGTGCAATTCCTCCGGTCAGTAATATGGCGTCGACTTCTCCTTTTAGTACAGCCGACATCTCTCCTATTGCTTTGCCTACCTGATAGCACATTGCATCCTGAACAATTTTCGCTTTTTCATCACCACTGCCAGCTGCTTTCTCTACGCTATAGGCATCATTTGTATCCATATAGGCTACTAATCCGCCTTTCCCTTTAATCATTTTTTTCACATCTTCAAGGGTAAATTCGCCGCTAAAGCAGAGTTTGGCCAAATCACCAGCAGGTAGTGTTCCGGTACGTTCGGGTGAAAAAGGACCTTCTCCGTCAAGGGCGTTATTCACATCTATTACTTTACCCTTACGATGTGCACCAACTGAAATACCGCCACCCATATGCGCAACGATAAAATTCAAATCGTGATATTTTTTGTGCATTGAACGGGCATGAATTCTTCCGATTGCTTTCTGGTTGAGTGCATGGAAAATAGATTTCCGTTCAAACTTTGGGTGACCAGCAAAACGTGCCACATCCTGTAATTCATCAACAACCACAGGATCGGCAATAAATGCCTGTGCATCTTTCACTTCCCGGGCAATGTTGTGTGCAATCAATGCACCCAGGTTTGAGGCGTGTTCACCGCGCTCAGCCTTTTTTAAATCTTCTATCATCCTATCATTCACAACATAACAACCACCTTCAACAGGCTTTATTAGTCCGCCTCGTCCGACGATAGCACTTAATGATTCTATTTCTATTTCGGCATTAGCAAGTTCTTGCAGAATGATATCTTTTCTGAACTGAAATTCATCAGCAACTTTCTCAAATTTTTCGAGTTCGTCGCAATTATGCCTTAGGGTTTTGAGGAATAACGATTTGTCGTTTTCATAAACGGCTATCTTTGTGGATGTTGATCCGGGATTGATAGCCAGAATTCTGTAACAGCAATCCATATCTATTTGGTTTTTTACTAATTATTTTCGCTCATTAAACATGAAAGGGCCACACAATAAAACTTTGATTTCGCACTTTCACTTCTCGACATTACAACAACGGGTTTTTCTGTGCCCTGGATTAGTCCGGCCAGTTCACCACCGCCAAACAACATTAAACCTTTATAAAAACTATTGCATGCCTCCAGTGTTGGGAATAAAAGCACATCAGCATCACCTCCTACGGGCGTGTTTACTCCTTTTATTTTTACACTTTCGGGGTCGCATGCCAAAAACACATCCAGCGGGCCATCGGCAATGCATGGTTTGGTTTGCCCACGCTCAGCCATTTTGCTAATCATAGCATAATCGATACTATTGGGAAACCCTTCGCTAACTTTTTCAGATGCTCCAATAAGGGCTACCTTGGGCTTTTCAACACCAAACTTATTGGCCATTTGGACGCTATAATTAAGCATGGCCACCTTCTGTTTCAAATCGGGAAAGGGTAATACTGCAGTATCTGTAACAAACAAAAGTTTGTGATATTTAGGCAATTCAATTGCACACACATAACTCATCACAGCTTTTGGTGGCAACAGCCCGTCTTTTTTATCAAGAACTGCCTTTAAAAACTTATCTGTCCCTACGAGCCCTTTCATTAATACATCTGCCTCGTCATTTTTAACAAGTTTTCTTGCATGAAATGTGGCCTCAGTTTCATCTTTAATATCAATGATTTGAAAAATACCGGGATCAATATTTTGTTGCCTTGCTGCGCTTTCAATTTCGCTTTTAGGGCCAACCATTAATGCTTCTGCAAAACCGTTTTTCACAGCCTCTGCTAAAGCTCCAATGGTATTTGTATCCTGTGCATTGGCCACAGCTATGCGTTTTTTTTCTCCTTTGCTTTTTAAATACTCAACCATTTGGTCGAGTTTTCGGATTGGTTTCATAAGCTGCACTTTTAAAAGCAAACAGGGAATTCCGAAGAAGTCCCTGTTTACAATTTTATTATTTTGACATCAAGGCTGCCAGGGCAATAGAGTACAATTTGGTCTGCGTACTGTCACCCCTCGATGACAATACAGCCGGCACCTTTGCTCCTGCCACTACTGCACCCAGTTCTGTGTCAGATAATTTCGTACTTGTTTTGTAAAAAACATTTCCTGATTCAATATTCGGAAAAAGCAGGCAGTCCGCATCGCCGGCCACTTCGCTATCGATTTTTTTGACTTGAGCTGATGCTTTATCAACAGCAAGATCGAGTGCTAATGGGCCCTCGACAATACCCCCCTTAATTTGGCCACGTTCCGACATTTTTGCCAGAATAGTAGCTTCAGATGAGGACGGCAAATCAGCAATAACCTGCTCCGAAGCAGATATAGCTGCAACTTTTGGTTTTTCTACACCTAATGATTTGGCTGCGTGAATCAGGTAGTTGGTTATGGCAATCTTTTGTTTTAAGTCTGGCTGCGGAATAACAGCAACATCCCCCACAATCAGAAGTTTATGGTATTTTGGATTCTGGATAACGGTAACGTGGCTCAGAATACCTTTCGGAGGGAGTAAACCATATTCTTTATTCAGAATACCCCGCATATATTTATCAGTACTCAGAAGGCCTTTCATAAGTACATCGCCATCTCCATTGGCCACCATTTCTACTGATTTATTGGCAGCTTCAACGTCAGTATCGACGTGCACAATAGTGAATTTACTGATGTCAATTCCTTCGCTTTCACATGTTTGTTTAATAACTTGTTGATCGCCTACCAATATGCCATCGACTATACCTTTGTCAATAGCTTCGCTTACAGCACCGATTGTATGTGCATCGTTGGCCCAGGCAGCAACTAGTTTTTTCCTGTCCTGATTTTTCAGGGCATCAAACATTTGATCGAGCTTCTTAATCATTTTATATTGAGTTTTACGTTATTTATTTTCCACAATATTTACTGTATCCTTGGCAATTACCAACTCTTCGTTTGTTGGCATAACAACAACTTTTACCCTGGAGTCATCGGTACTGATTACTGTTGGCTTACCGCGCAAACCGTCGTTTTTCTCAGGATCGATTTTTATTCCAAGGTACTCTAAATCACTGGCAACACCACGGCGTGTTGTGTCGGCGTTTTCGCCTATTCCACCTGTAAAAATGAGTACATCAAGCCCGTTCATAGCTGCTGTGTATGACCCTATATATTTTTTGATGCGATAATCGTAGGCTTTTAAAGCATTAGCACACCGTTCATCTCCGTTTTCGGCAGCTTCTTCGATAGTTCGCATATCTGAACTAACTCCAGTTAAACCAACCATACCACT
>Ga0102938_10003012_pt1 | contig 12615 bp, 8 predicted proteins | sample SalPonR2_B_D2_MG_FD_84516 | JGI IMG/M metagenome (GOLD analysis project Ga0102938, IMG submission 84516) | Salt pond soil microbial communities from South San Francisco under conditions of wetland restoration - Salt Pond MetaG R2_B_D2_MG | ecosystem: Environmental > Aquatic > Marine > Intertidal... | reverse complement strand
TCGTTCGAGTTCGGCCATGCGACGGAACTGCTCGACCACGTCGGGTGTGACATGGTCGGGATCGAGTGTGCGATACACCGTTCCACGTTCACTGCGATACGACCGAATTCGCCCCATTCGCCGAACCGCTCGTCGAGACCGAGTTCGCGGCCGATGTCGCGGGCGGCGTCGAACGCGTCCATTCCCGAGGTGTGGCGCGCCGTGGCTTCCTCGTCGACGAACGACAGGTAGTCGCGAACGGCGACGATCCCGGCCGTGTCGGTGAGCGGGCCGTGACCGGGGATCACGGTCTGTGGGTCGAGGCCCAGCATCAGGTCGCAGGCAGCAACCCAGTTCGACAGGGGGCCGGCCCACACGATCGGTGTGCCCCCGATGAACAAGATGTCGCCGGTGTACACCGTTCGCGCATCCGGCACGTACACGATCGTGTCGCCGGCGGTGTGGGCCGGTCCGACCTCGTACAGCTCCACGCGGCGGCCGCCCACGTCGATGTCGAGTCGACCGTCGAAGGTCCGAGTGGGGGCGACGAGTTCGATACCGTCGAACTGGAACTCGCCGAAGAACGAGCGGAAGAGTTCGCCGACCTCGCCGGGCGCCTGGTTCAACGCTGCGAGCATCGACGGCGGCACCTCCCCCATCTCGTGGGCGGTGGCAGCCGATGCGACGATGTCGACGTCGGGCATTCGGCGGGTGACCTCGGCGTTGCCGTAGCAGTGGTCGCCGTTGGCGTGGGTGTTGACGACGGTGTCGACCGGCGCGGTGGCGGTGGCCGCTCCCATCGAGTCGAGCATCGCGGCGGTGAGTTCGAGGTCGAAGAGCGTGTCGACCAGGAGCGACTGGCCGTCGCCGACGATCAGCCCGGCGTTGCTCCATCCCCAGCCACCGTCGGGCTGCAGGTACGCGAAGCACCCGTCGTCGAGCTCGTGCAGTCCGTGCGTGTAACCAGCTGTGGTCGACATGGGCTCATCTTGACACGGCTCCCGATCCGACACCACGGCGCCAGCGAGCACTGAGCCGTTCGGCCAGCATCGTGGTCGGCAGATGGGTGTTCACGTCGGGGATCGACGGGAACACCGAGGCGTCGCACACGTGGACCCCGTCGTAGCCGAACAACCGCCCGTCGTCATCGACGACCGTGCCCATCGCACAGCTGCTCGACGCGTGCACGTAGTCCCCCACCGAGCGACGCAACCATCGTGCGATCGCGTCGCGGTCGCGCAGTGCATCGCCGGTGGTGCCATGGGCGTCCACGAACACGTTCTCGACGATCTCGCGGAACGACGGCGCGGCGAGCAGGTCGAGCGCCGTCTCCACGCCCGACGCCAGCTCGGCCAGGTCGTGTGGGTGATCGAGCAACGCGAAGTCGACGAGCGGGTCCACGTGCGGATCATCGGACGACAACCGCACCGTCCCACCCTTCCCCCGCGGCCGCATGAGGGCCGTCATCAGCAACCCGAAGCCCGGCGCCGACGAACCGAGGTGGTTCATCGGGAGGAACTGCAGCGGATCGCGTCGAAGCATTGCGCCGACGACGAGATCGCCGGGCGATGCCGTGCGTCCGTCACGCAGCTGCAGGGTCAGCGGCGCCGATGGATGATCCTGCAGTCCGACACCCACGCCGGGAGTGTCGACGCCCGAGCGCAACAGGATCGCCGGAGAGTGGATCGCTCCGGCAGCGAGTACGACACGGTCGGCGGGTACCTCCTCGCCGTCCGCCAGTCGGACCCCGACCGCGCGACGGCCGTCGAAGACCACCCGATCGACGAGCGAATCGCTCCTCACCACCAGATTGGGTCGTTCGAGGGCCGGCCACAGCGACGCCTCGGCCGCCGTGACCCGACGTCCGGCGCGGCGGGCGAGGATCGCCCGCTCCGTATCGGGTGCCGCATCGAGCAACGCGCGGTCGACCGGACCCAGTTCGTCGGCGGCGACCTCTTCCTCGGGGACCGCCACGTGGTCCCACGCCGCGTCGGCGTCGTGCCAACCCCACGACCGGTACAGCTCGGGATCTCCGCGCAACGAGACCATTGCATTGACGGCGGAGGATCCACCGAGCCCTCGACCCCGCCGATACGGACTCGACGCCCCACCGGTCACCCGGGTGGCCACGAGTGCCCGATGAACGCGCCCTGGCACGTCGAGCGCCGCGAGGAAGTCGGCACCGCCGAGCGGGCCGTCGAGGTCGGCGGCAGTGAGGTCGGGACCGGCTTCCAGCAGGGTCACCGTGGAGTCCGGGTCCTCCGACAGCCGGCCGGCGAGCACACAGCCCGCGGAGCCGGCGCCCACCACCACCCAGGCGAGGGGTTCGGTCCGATCGGAGTTCACCACCGTCGGATCGTAGAACGGATCGTTCAAGGATGTGTCTGCGACGCCGATACCTCTTCGGGATGGATGACACCACCGACACGCTGACGAGGCCCACCAATGGCTTCCCACCGCCACCGCCCGGCGCGTCCGCGCCCGCTGCCGCGTGGCCGGGACAGATCAGCCAGGCCGGTCCGACACTGCCGAGCGTCGTGGCCAGGACGCCCCGACCGGCCTCGGCCGAGTCGGGCGCCTACACCGAACTGCCGTTCGCTGTGGACGCAGGCCAGCCGAAGAAGCCGACCCGCAAGGGCGGGCTTCGACGGGCGACGAGCTGGTTGTTCGTGCTCGCCGTGCTCGGCGGCCTCGGTGCCGCAGGAGTGACGTACGGCCCGGATCTCGTCGATCGCGTGGCGAACTCCGGCGAGGACAACGGCCCCGTGGCGCCCCTGGTGTACCCGATGACGACCGCGGCACCGGCGCCGATCCGCACCGCCTCGTTCACCGTCAGCGAGCCGGACCGCTTCGGGGGAACCCAGAACTACGAGGTGACCGCCGATTTCGAGTCGGGCGTGGCCCAAGTGGTGATCCCGCGCGTCGACACGCCCGACCTCGAGATCCTCACCCTGTGGGACCAGGCGTTCATCCGGCGGATCGACGAGCCGACCTGGTACACCCTGCCCCGCGGTGACTTCCCGATCGATTTCTCGATGGGACGCGCCCGCTGGATCCGCACCCTCGACGAACTCGTACCGCCGGCGATCCGCCAGTTCACGACCATCGCCGAAGCCACCGAGTCGGCGGTCGGCACCGAGCCCGCCCGCCGCCTCGTGGTGTCGGCCGACCCCGTGCGCCTTCTCCAGGCACAGACCGCAGCAACCACGCCGACGGCCGACGGTACCCCACCCCCTGCGGCTCCCCTGCCGCCGGGCATCGTGGTGCAGCCCGGCCTCGACGGTGCAGAGGAACTGTCGATGGAGATCTGGGTCGATGCGAACGGCACCGTCCGCAAGTCGATCATGCCCCCACGACTGGGCGGCGAGACGATCACCGTCACCTCAGTGACGCCCGATGCCTGGGAGCCGATCTTCCCGACCGCCGACATGGTCGAGCCGCTCACGGCGCAGGTGCTGTTCCGCCTGGGCATCTGATCGAGAGACATTTTGTACAATCCGCCGAGCCGGGTCACGCGCGATCCGTAGGGTCAGCGCAGTGGCCGACCGGCATCGACTGACCATCCGTTCCATCGATCCGGACCCTCGCGGGGCCGCGATCGCGCTGGCGGCCTCGCACCTCGGCATCGAGCTCGCCGGCCCGGTCCACGTCGCCGACGTGATCCATGTCATCGGGGCTCTCGACGACGACCAGCGAGCCCAGCTGGCCGCGACCTTCGCCGATCCGCTGCTGCAACGTGCCACCTGGGACGCGCCCACTGTGGACGGCGTCGAGGTCACCCTGCTGCCGGGTGTGACCGACACGACGGCCGACGCCGTGCTCCACGCCGCCCAGCAGCTGCACATCGAGCTCGACGCAGCCGCCAGCGCCCGACGCATCGAGTTCGGCCCCGACGTGGAAACCGACGTCGCCGACGACGTGGTCCGTCGTGTGGTCGCCAACTCCGTGATCGAGCGGTGGGGCCACGGCCTCGTCGACCCGCCCACGCTCGACGACGCCCCCGGACATGCCGATGCCGAGCTGATCACGATCAGGGGACTCGACGACGACGGCCTGCTGGCGTTGAACGTCGGGCGGTCGCTCTACCTCGACCTCGAAGAGCTCCGTGCGATCCGCGACGAGCACGAGCGGCTGGGACGCGACATCACCGACGTGGAGATCGAGACGCTCGCGCAGACCTGGAGCGAGCACTGCGCCCACAAGACGTTCCGCGCCGTCATCGACGCCACCGGCGGCCCCGACGGGCCGGCGGAGATCACCCCGCTGATGTCACAGCTGCGGGCGTGCACCGAATCGATCGATGCGCCGTTCGTGCGTTCCGCATTCGTCGGCAACGCCGGCGTGATCGAGTTCACCGAGGGCACCACGATCGCTCTGAAGGCCGAGACCCACAACCATCCGTCGGCGGTCGAGCCGTTCGGTGGCGCGAACACCGGCGTCGGCGGCGTGATCCGTGACGTGCTCGGCATCGCCCACCGCCCGATCGCCGTCACCGACATCTTGTGCTTCGGTCCGGCCGACCTGCCCCTCACCGCCCTTCCCGACGGTGCGCTGCATCCGCGCCGGATCCGCGACGGCGTGATCGACGGCGTCGCCGACTACGGCAACAAGATCGGGCTGCCCACGGTGGCCGGCGCGGTCCTCTACGACCCCGCCTACACGACCAACCCGCTGGTGTTCGCCGGCTGCATCGGGACGGCACCGAGCCGGCCGCTGCACGACGGCCCGTTCCCCGGAGACCGTGTCGTCGTGTTGGGTGGGGCGACCGGACGCGACGGGATCCGAGGTGCGACGTTCTCGTCGGCGACGATGGACGCCACCACGGGCGAGGTGGCCGGTGCCAGCGTGCAGATCGGCGACCCGATCGTCGAGAAGCTGCTGATCGACGCACTGATCGGCGCTGAAGACCTCTACTCCGCGATCACCGACTGTGGTGCCGGCGGCCTGTCGTCGGCGATCGGCGAGATGGCCGAGGGCGTCGGCGCCGACGTCGACCTCGACCAGGTGCCGCGCAAGTATCCCGGCCTCGACCCGTGGGAGGTCTGGCTGTCCGAAGCGCAGGAGCGCATGGTGATCGCCGTCCCGCCCGAGCACCTCGCCGCCGTGCAGGCGCGCTGCGATCGCGTCGGCGTGGAGCTCGCCGACGTCGGCGCGTTCACCGGCGACGGACGTCTCCTCGTGCGCCATCAGGGACACGTGGTCGTCGACATCGACACGGCGTTCCTCCACGACGGGCGGCCACAGCGTCGCATGCCGGCCGAGCTCCCCGAGCCGAACCGCCACGACGCCGCCGGGCGCAACGTGTCCGACCCGGTCGCCACGCTGCTGGCACTCCTCGCGCATCCGAACATCGCATCCAAGGCCGACACCATCCACCGGTACGACCACGAGATCCTCGGCGCAACGGTGGTCCGGCCGCTCGTCGGGGCTGCAGCAGACGGCCCCGCCGACGGGGTCGTACTCGCCGACCCGGGATCCACCGAGGGCATCGCGATCGGTATCGGCGTGAACCCGTGGTACGGGCTCCACGATCCCGAGGCGATGGCGTTCGCGGTGATCGACGAGGCGATCCGCAACGTCGTGGCCGTCGGCGCCGACCCCGATCGGGTGGCACTGCTCGACAACTTCTCGTGGGGAGATCCGCGACGCCCTTCGACGCTCGGGGAACTGGTCGCTGCGGTCGACGGCTGCTGCGCTGCTGCGCGCATGTACGACGCCCCGTTCGTGTCCGGCAAGGACTCGCTCAACAACGAGTACGTCGGCGCCGACGGCGAGCGCCACGCCGTTCCACCCACCCTGGTGATCACCGCCGTCGCCCACGTGCCCGACGCCGACCTCTGCGTCACCCCCGACCTTGCCGAACCCGGCAACACGCTGATCCTGATCGGGCAGACCGAAGTCGAGTTCGCCGGCTCGCACCTCGACCTGGTCCACGGTGCGCCCCGCAACGCCGGAGTCGCCCCGGCGCCCGTACCAGATGCACCGGACACCTATCGGCAATTGCATGCTGCGATGCGGGCGGGGCTGGTGGTCGCGTGCCACGACCTCAGCGAGGGTGGCCTGGCGACGGCCGTGGCCGAGATGTGCATCGCCGGACGTCTCGGCGCGCGGGTCGACGTACTGCCCCACGACGATCTCGCCACCGCGCTCTTCAGCGAGTCGTCGGGTCGACTGGTCGTGGAGGTCCGCCCCCGCAGCGTTGCTGCCTTCATGAAGATCATGGGCCGCACCGCCAACCACCTCGGCGTGGTCACCGACGACTCACTGCTGACGATCCCCGGCCTCGAGCCGATCCCGGTCGGCCGGCTCGCCGATGCGTTCAACGGCGGAGGTGCGCGATGAGCCGGGTCAGTGCCATCGTGATCTCCGGGCCGGGGACGAACCGCGACCACGACGTCCGGCACGCGCTCGAGCTCGCCGGCGCCGAGGCCCGGATCGTCCTCGCCTCCGAGCTGATCGAACGGCCGAGCCTGCTCGCCGACGCCGGTCTCGCCGTGGTGGCCGGAGGGTTCAGCTACGCCGATGCGCTCGGCGCCGGCCGGATGCTCGCCCTCGATCTCGCGCTCGGCGTCGGCGACGCACTCCGCGACTTCGTGGCCGACGGACGCCCGCTGATCGGCATCTGCAACGGCTTCCAGGTCCTCACCGCCACCGGCCTGCTCCCGGGTGCGCTCGGCCACAACGCCCAGGGACGGTTCGACTGCCGGTGGGTCGTGCTCGACCCGGCGCCGAACAGCGTGTCGATCTGGACCGAGGGCATCAGCGACCCCATCCACTGCCCGATCGCCCACGGTGAAGGTCGCTACGTGCACCCGAACCCCGATGCGCTGGCCGCAGCCGGTCAGGTCGCGCTGCGGTACCGGAGCACCAACCCGAACGGCTCGGTCGCCGACATCGCCGGGGTGTGCGACGCGTCGGGGGTCGTACTCGGCCTGATGCCACATCCCGAGAACCACATCGTGCGCCGCCAGCATCCGCGCCACTCGCGTGGCGGGGGCGGCGACGCCCACCTCGGGCTGCGGCTCTTCGAGAACGGCGTGCAGTACGCCAGGGGACACTGAGCGCAGATGCCCACCGCAACGCCCGTCTCGCTGCCCGAACCGCTGCCGGAGCCGCTGCTCGACATCGAACTGCCGCTCGACGACCGTCGCAACGGCAAGGTGCGGGTGTCGTATGCGCTGCCCGGCGATCGGCGACTGTTCGTGACCACCGACCGGCTGTCGGCCTTCGATCGGGTCATCGCCGGCGTGCCGTACAAGGGCCAGGTGCTCAACCAGCTGTCGTGGTGGTGGTTCGAGCACACCCGCGACATCGTCGCCAACCACGCGCTGTCGACGCCCGATCCGAACGTGCTGATCGCCAGGGCGGCGACCCCGCTGACGGTCGAGGTGATCGTGCGCGGCTACATCACCGGGGTCACCGACACCGCGCTGTGGACACGATACGCCGCGGGCGAGCGCACGATCTACGGCCACCGTTTCGCCGACGGGCTGCGCAAGAACACGCCGCTCGCCGAGCCGATCGTGACCCCCACCACCAAGGGCACCGGCGGCGCACACGACGAACCGCTGTCGCCGGTCGACGTGGTCGCTCGCGGCCACGTCCCGGCCGAATTGTGGGCTTGGGTCGAAACAGCGGCGCTCGCGCTCTTCCGGCGCGGGTCGGAGCGGGGCCTGCACGCAGGGCTGATCCTCGCCGACACCAAGTTCGAGTTCGGCGTCGACGGCAACGGCGAGCTGCTCCTGATCGACGAGGCACTCACCCCTGACTCGTCGCGGTGGTGGGTCGAGGCCACGTACGACGAACGAGTCGCCGCACACGACGAGCCCGAGAGCCTCGACAAAGAGGTCGTCCGCCGAGCGTTGGCCGATGCCGGCTACACCGGCGATGGTCCGATCCCGGACCTGTCGACCGATGTCTGGGCTGCAACGGCCCGGCGATATGTCGACGCCTTCGAACGCCTCACCGGCGTGGCATTCATCCCAGGCGTCTACCCTGCAGGACCACGGATCAACGCCGCCTCGGCGGGACTGGACATCGACTGACATGGGCACGCCGATCGTTTGCACACCCCTCCCCGACCCCGGCCGGCCTCGTGCCGGCACGGCGTTCGGCGACGACGCCCCGAAAGACGAGTGCGGCGTGCTCGCACTGTCGACCCCGCACGGCGAGGGTGTGGCGCAGCTGTCGTTCTTCGGGCTGTTCGCGCTGCAGCACCGGGGCCAGGAGGCCGCCGGCATCGCCGTCAGCGACGGCAAGCGGGCCCGGGTCCACAAGGAGGCCGGCCTGGTCGCCAACGTGTTCACGCCCGAGGCGCTCGCACCGCTGACCGGCTATCACGCCATCGGCCACACCCGGTACTCGACCACCGGTTCGAACGCCGAGCGGAACATCCAGCCGTTCCTGGTCGAGACGATGCACGGCCCACTGGCCCTGGCCCACAACGGCAACCTGGTGAACGCGCCGGCGCTCCGCGACGAGTTGCTGAACCGCGGGTTCGGGCTCACCGCCACCAGCGACTCCGAGGTGATGACCCTCATGCTCGCTGCCGCCGGCGGCCAGACCTGGGAGGAGCGGATCGAACGCACCCTGCCGGCGTGGAAGGGGGCGTTCTCGCTGGTTCTACTGGCCGCGGATCATGTGATCGCCGTCCGCGATCCGTGGGGATTCCGACCGCTCTCGGTCGGGCGCCTGCCGCACGGCGGCCATGCTGTCGCATCCGAGACATGCGCGCTCTCGACACTCGGCTGCGTCGACATCGACGAGGTGAAGCCGGGCGAGATGGTCACGCTGCGCGGCGCCGAACTGCACCGCTCACAGGTGCTGGCTCCGCAGCCGCGCAGTGCACGCTGTACGTTCGAGTTCGTCTACTTCTCACGCCCCGACTCCGTGTGGGACGGCCACAACGTGCACCACGTCCGCCAGCGGCTGGGGCTGCAACTCGCGCTGGAGTCGCCCGCTGAGGCCGACGTGGTGATCCCGGTCCCGGACTCGTCGATTCCCGCTGCGATCGGGTACTCGAACGAGAGCGGCATCCCGTTCAACGACGGGCTGATCAAGAACCGCTACATCGGCCGCACGTTCATCGAGCCGACGCAGGACATCCGCGAGCGCGGGGTCGCGCTGAAGTTCAACGCGTTGCGGGAGAACCTCGAAGGCAAACGAGTGGTGATGATCGACGACTCGCTGGTGCGTGGCACCACGGCCGGACCGCTGGTGAAGTTGGTCCGCGACGCCGGTGCCACCGAGGTGCACGTACGTATCACCTGCCCACCGATCACCCACGCCTGCCACTTCGGTGTCGACATGGGCCACGACGGCGACCTGATCGCCGGGCGGATGACGATCGACGAGATGCGCGAACACATCGGCGCCGACAGCCTGGCGTTCTTGTCGCTCGACGGGATGATGCTCGCCGTTGCCGAGCGCGAGAGCGGCGACGACGACGGCTACTGCAACGGCTGCTTCACGGGCAAGTACCCGATCCACGTCGGTGACGCCCAGGCCAAGCTCTCGTTCGAGGGCGTGCTCGCGTAATGCGGGTGCTGGTCATCGGCGGAGGCGGGCGCGAGCAGGCGATTGCATGGGCATGCCGCCACCACGGCCACGACGTCCGGATTGCCACGGAACTCGGCCACGCGTCCGGGGACGACACCGACCTCGTGATCCCCGGTCCCGAAGCCGCCCTGGTCGCCGGTGTGGCCGACGAATGTGCCCGCCGCAACATCGCCTGCTTCGGACCGACCGCCGAACTCGCGCAGCTCGAGTCGTCGAAGACGTACGCTCGGGAACTGGCGACGGCGCTCGGGATCCCCGGGCCACGATTCGCTTCGTTCGACGATGCGGGCGCAGCGATTGCCTGGTGGCGCGAACTCGACCGCCCGGTGGTCGTCAAGCTCGACGGCCTCGCCGCCGGCAAGGGCGTCACCGTCCCCGAGGGTGAGGCTGCCACGATCGAGGCGATCCGCTCGGTGAGCGGCCCCTTCCTCCTCGAGGAGCGCCTGCGCGGACCCGAGTGCTCACTGCTCGCACTCTGCGACGGCGTGCGAGCGGTCGCACTCCCGCTGGCACAGGACCACAAGCGGCTCGGCGAGGGCGACACCGGCCCGAACACCGGAGGCATGGGCGCCTACGCGCCGGCACCCGTCCCCTACGACGCCGGCAACCTGGTGGCCGAGTTCGTCCAGCCGGTGCTCGATCACTTCGCCGCGGCGGGCACCCCGTACGTCGGCGTGATCTTCGCCGGGCTGATGCTCACGTCCGACGGCCCCCGCCTGATCGAGTACAACGTACGGCTCGGCGATCCCGAAGCGCAGGCGGTCCTCCCCCTGGTCGAGACCGACGTCGCCGAACTGGCCGTGTTGGCCACCCGGGGCAAGCTCGACGAGTTGCCGGTCGTCGTGCGCTCCCAAGCTGCCCTCACGGTCGTGGCTGCTGCGGCCGGCTACCCAGGCGCTCCGGTGGCGGGCGCGGCCATCAGCGACGACGTGGTCAGCGGCGCGATCGGGCCCGACGGCACCAGCACCTTGCGCTTCGATGCCGGGGTCGACGCCGACGGCTGCGTCGCGGGTGGACGTGTCCTCGCGGTCACCGGGGTCGGCTTCGACCTCGCCGAGGCTCGGGCGGCGGCGTACGACCACATCGACCGAATCCACTTCGACGGGATGCAGGTGCGTCGCGACATCGGGTGGCGGGCGCTCGGCGCCGAGCTGACCTCGTACGCCGCTGCGGGTGTCGACATCGACGAGGGCACACGCGCCGTCGACGAGATGAAGGCGGCGGTCGAAGCCACTCACGACAACGGCGTGCTCAAGGGCGTCGGGTCGTTCGGAGGCGTGTTCTCCGCCAAGGCGATCACCGATCTCGACGACCCCGTCCTCGTTGCATCGACCGATGGCGTCGGCACGAAGGTCGAACTCGCAGCGCGCCTCGGCATGGTCCGTGGCGTGGGCACGGACATCGTCAACCACTGCATCGACGACGTGCTGGTGCAGTCGGCGCGGCCGCTCTTCTTCCTCGACTACATCGCTGCGTCGGTGCTCGACGCCGACATGGTCGCCGAAGTGGTGCGCGGGATGGCCGATGCCTGCAAGGCGGCGAACTGTGCGCTCCTCGGAGGCGAGACCGCCGAGATGCCGGGCGTCTACCAGCCCGGCGCGTTCGACATCGCCGGCACGCTGGTCGGGGTCGCCGAACGGTCCGAGCTGCTCCCCCGGCCGGACGTCACGGCCGGCGACGTGTTGATCGGTGTGGGCTCCAGCGGGCCGCACACCAACGGGTACTCGCTGCTGCGCAAGGTCTTCGACTGGATCCCGATGGACGTGATCCCCGACGGCTTCGACCGTCCGCTCGGCGAGACGCTGCTCGAGCCGCACCGCTCGTACCTCGACGTGCTGCGCGCTGCGCTCGATTCGGGCTCGGTGAAGGCGCTCGCCCACATCACGGGTGGTGGCCTGCCCGAGAACCTCCCACGAGTGCTGCCCGCCGACGTCGATGCTCGCATCACGCTGGGCTCGTGGCCGGTGGCGCCGCTGTTCGCGCTGACCCGCGAACTCACGCCCCGGATGTCGACCGACGAGCTGTACCGCACGCTCAACATGGGGATCGGGATGGTCATCGTGTGCGCGCCCGACGCCGCCGACACGGTGCAGGCCACGATCGACGAACCCACCTGGATCATCGGCGAGCTGGTCCCGGGTGCCGGCCAGGTGCACCTCAACGAGAACTGACCGGCCACCCCACCCCAGCACCCCCCCGAACCACGAAAAATCACGCTGTCGTTGCGCTGAGCGCAACACGAGCGCGCCATTTCGGGTTTGCGATGGATTTTTCGTTCATCGGGCCTGACCCCGGACCAGCGGCTGGATAGGTTCGACGCATGGGAAGCACCCCCGCCCGCCCGAAGCGACTGGTGGTGCTGGTGTCCGGTTCCGGGTCGAACCTGCAGGCGATCATCGACGCCTGCACCAGCAAACGGCTGCGCGCCGACGTCGTCGCCGTCGTCTCGAACAAGTCCGACGTGTTCGCGCTCCAACGCGCCGACACTGCCGGCGTACCGGCCGTCCACGTGGGGGTCCACCCCGGCGAGGAACGCGCCGACTACGACGCCCGCCTGGCCGACGTGGTGGCCGGATTCGACCCCGACCTGGTGGTGCTCGCCGGGTGGATGCGCATCCTCACGATGAGTTTTCTCGGCTGGTTCCCCCAGCGTGTGGTCAACCTGCACCCGGCGCTGCCCGGCGAACTCCCGGGCACCGGCGCGATCGAACGCTCGTGGGCCGAGGCAGTCGACGGCACCCGCACCCACACCGGCGTGATGGTCCACCTGGTGCCCGACGAGGGTGTCGACGACGGGCCCGTGCTGGGAACCGCGATCGTGCCCATCGACGTCGGGGCTGGATTCGACGCCTTTGCCAGCCTCGTCCACGCCACCGAGCACCGCTTGCTCGTCGACACACTCCGCGAACTCTGTTCCATCACCGCCCATCCCACGGAGGTCTCCGCATGACCCGCACGAATCCCAACGACGACTTCTTCGACCGCTTCGAGGCGCTCACGTTCGACGACGTGGTCGTGGTGCCCGGCTACTCCGAGACGTTGCCCGACTCCGTCGACACGAGCGCCACCTTCGCCCGC
>Ga0102938_10003011_pt1 | contig 12622 bp, 6 predicted proteins | sample SalPonR2_B_D2_MG_FD_84516 | JGI IMG/M metagenome (GOLD analysis project Ga0102938, IMG submission 84516) | Salt pond soil microbial communities from South San Francisco under conditions of wetland restoration - Salt Pond MetaG R2_B_D2_MG | ecosystem: Environmental > Aquatic > Marine > Intertidal... | reverse complement strand
CTAGTTTCATTATTATTATAGCCTTAGCAGTTTTTATTTCACCCCAAAAATAGGAAATATTTTCTCAATAATTAATCTAGCCTGATTGATTGAGCAGATATTTGTAGTCGAGGTAGTAAGATATTTTTATAGAGAAACTGTTTTCTACCTCGTCAGAGTTGATAGTATTTTTAAGATTATTGAAGAAATCATAGAAATTATCGTTTGTTATTGATTCCTGTTCATAAATATTGTTTTTATATACAACAGTAAGGAAGCTTCCCGGGGCAAAATTCCAGGAATAAGTAAGGTCAATATTAAAAGTGTTAAAATTAATATCTTCATTCTCATTATACCCGGGATAATCTGCCAGGGTTCCTTTCTCTCTTAGTGTGTAGAATTTGTTATAATCCACCTGTGCCCAATAATGCCTTATGTTTAGAGTTAACCATGACTTGTTGTTAAAAACATAGGATCCGCCCAAAGTATTGGTATAAGTAATTTTATTTCTTTTTCCAAAAATAATCGTGTCATTTTCAGGGTAATAATTGGTTACATAGCCTTTTTCGTTTATATCATTTCTGTATTCGAATTTGTATTGAAACTGGAGCTTATTGTTTACGCGAAATCTTGGTCCAATTTCAAAAAAGTAGCCAGAGCCGTTTCCTTCAAAGCCACCAAGTTTGCCGTCGAGGGCAATGGGCTTTCTATAGTCAGTAGAAAACCAAAAATTTGTATAAAACATCCTGGGTCTTTTAAAAACTCGGCCTTCTACTCTTGGTTCGAAATAATCGTCCATTTTAACAGGTCTGAATTTAGACCATGACCCAACAGATAAGTAGTTTTTTAAGGTTGCGTGTGCACTCAGCACAATATCAAAATCAGTAAATTTATCAGGATTATAAAGCTTATTATAGTTTAAACTTGTTCTAACCCGCCAGTTCTGAAAATATTTTGATGGCTCATACTCTCCGTACTTAAAAGTCAGGCGGTGTTTTAATTCATTATTTCTTCTCAGATAACCCATGGCATTGTGCGTATACTTATCAGTGAGCATTCTGAACCGGTAATTAAACTGGAAATCTCCGCTTACCTTTCCAATCCGGGCATCTATCTTCTGGCCCGTTGTAAAAGATCCGTTTGCAGAATCTCTCTGCATACTGTAAGCAGCGCTACCCCATATAGCTGCAATGTTTCGTGGATCAGAAAATTTAAAAGCAGAACCAATTACATCTTCTGTCTTTTTTGTATTAGGCTGGTAATAATTGGTATTAATAATATTCAGATATGAGTTTTGTCCGAAAGTTTTATCCGCCACCAACATATTGTAGTTTGTAAAAGGTTCGGTAAGGTATTTGTCTTTTTCGCCTGATTCTCTTTCTATTGTAGCATATGTTTTTCCTGTGATCGCATTAAATATTCCCAGCCCCAGTCCGTTTGGATTTCTTCCGGAAATCTTAGTAGCATTGATTAGATTTGCCTCTTTTGGGTTTTCAACGATTTCATCATTATCATTCAATTGATCATAAATATCATAATATCCTGATGGTTCCCCTCCGACTCTTCGTGAATAAAACAATCCTGCTTTATTGAATAATTCTGTGCCTTCTGTGAAAAATGGCCGTTTTTCACTGTATTTTACTTCATAAGGTGATAGGTTCAGCACTGTATTATCGGATTTTTTCTGACCGAAATCAGGGATCAAGATCATATCAAGTGTGTAGCTTTCATTAATTCCGTATTTCAAATCCATACCGGCAGAATAAGAATAATCTGTTCCACTTTTATCCGGAAAAACATAGCCTGAAACATAAGGGAACAAGGAAAGCCTGAAAGGAGGTTCTATATTTCTTATGTTTGTTAATTCTCCATACTGGCTTCCATGGTTATCTTTTGTCCGGTCCACAAAATTCCATGCTGATATTTCTCTCTTTCTTCTTACCGATCTCCAGAAATTAATGCCCCATGTTTGCTCATTGCTTTTTGGGAATCGAATGGCATCGTATGGAATTTTAATTTCGACAATCCAGGCTGAGTCGGTTATTGATACAGCACTCTTCCATACTGCATCCCAGCTTCGGTCGTGGTTTCTGGGAGAAATTTTTATATCATTCTGAACATTGGCTGCTGTTACTTCAAATTTAAAAATATTATTCCCATCGTTGTATGGATTTAATGTGATCCAGAATTTGTCGGCGTTTACATTATGGTCATCTCTTTTGCTGAGCCCAGTAAGGATGCTGTCGCGATCGTCGCACATAACAGCAGCAAAATAAATCGCATCATCTGAGTAGAGCGTCCTTACACGAGTTGTGTATTTTGTTGAATCTCCTATTGAGGGGCTGTAGGTTTTAAAATCAGTCGCCACCGGGGCTTTTTCCCAGTGAATTTCTTTTAATTTCCCGTCAATCTTTAGTTTTTCGCTAATTTTAAGTGCTTTTAATTCCTTTTTCTCTTTTGTTGTATCTGAAAGAAACCATTTTTTTATGCTTTCATCGCCCAGGGCTTGATATGGGACAGTAAACAACAAAAAAAGAACACCAACTAATATTTTATTTTTCATCAGATCATATAGTTTTTTAAACCGTTATTTCATCTATTACGGTGTTTGAAGAATCCATATTAAGATACACTTATTAATTTCTGCCGTAGAATTAATTTCAATAATTCTCAGCTTCTTCAATTATGAGGGGAGTAACAAATTTCTGATAAGGACAATATGATTTATGTTATTATTCTTGATTACTGTCTAAACAACATTTATCAAACTCACTAAAAACCAGATAAAGTTATCAAACCTTTTATCCTGTAACTTTTCCCCTTAATAAACCCATAGATGAAAGAACGAGCAACTATATGACGATAAATTATTGTCCGAGTTTAATCCCTTATTTAGTTTATCTTTTTTTTTATATGAAAGGTTGAAAAAAAACCAGAATTCATATCTTTGGCATTTAAAAAAGGCAAATGAGTGTTTTAGAGATAAGATTTTGCCTGTCAGCAAAACAAAAATAGCCCCATGGAAATATTAGTCAACAGTCTTATTATTGCTGCCTGTGTTTTTGCCCTGGCTAAGGGTTCTTCAATCTTTGTAGATTCTGCTGTAAAAATTGCACAATGGCTTAATGTACCAAATTTAGTTATTGGGTTAACTATTGTAGCGTTTGGCACTTCAGCGCCTGAATTCAGTGTAACCCTTCAGGCTGCTGCGAATGAGATGAGTAACATTTCTGTGGCTAATATTGTTGGTTCTAATATTTTTAATCTTGGTTTTATTTTAGGGGGTACCGCTTTAATAAGAACATTATATTCTGATCGGAAATCAGTATACAGAGATGGAGCATTTTTGCTTGGTGGAACAGTCATTTTAACACTGTTGATCTGGGATCTTTCCATCTCAAGAGCAGGAGGTATTATTCTTTTTGGTTTATTAATTGTGTATATTGTTTATTTATTTTTGCGAAAATACGATAAACCTGTTGATGCCCTGGATAAAGATACCAGTACAATACGTTGGTATGATTTTTTACTTTTTCTTTTAGGTTTGGCAATGATAATTGGAGGAGGACATTTCCTGGTCGAATCTTCTGTTAAAATTGCGAGAATAATTGGTTTATCGGAATGGGTAATTGGTGTGACTATCGTTGCATTTGGCACCTCAGCCCCTGAGCTCGCTACTTCTATCACCGCAGCGTTAAAGGGGCATCATGGAATTTCAGTAGGAAATCTTATTGGCAGCGATATTTTTAATGTTTTTGGAGTACTTGGATTAACTGCAATATTAAACAATCTTGAGGTTGAAATCGGAGCCAGATCAAATTTGATTGTGTTAATTGGTATGGTACTTTTGGTTATAATTTTTATGCGTACCAGGTGGAAAATATCTCGCTGGGAAGGGGCAGTTCTTATTGTTATTGGATTGCTGCGATGGTTCTATAGTTTTTATTTCGGTACCTGAAAATTACTCATCTTCACCCAGCCCATAAGGATCATTTATAGAAGAAGAATTATTTTTTTTATTGCCGGAATCAGTCTTTGAATTTTCATCACTTTTCTGGTCTTTATTCCTGCTCTCTTTTATATTTCTTTTGTCCTTTTTTTGTTCTTCTTCTGTATCTTCTGGCTCAATGTCCTCGTCACCCTCGTTATCCTTTTCATCTTTTTCATCCAGTTCTTCAAAGTCAGTATATTCCTTCACATTCTTTTTAAGGTCATTCATTTCATTTTTTATATCGCTTGAGTGTTGCTCAAATTCACTACGTATATCGTTGGTTGCTTTTTTAAACTCCTGGTAGCCTTTTCCTAACCCACGGAGAATTTCAGGAATTTTATTGGCTCCGAATAATAACAAGACAGCCAAAATAATGATAAAAATCTCCGAACCGCTTATAAATAGTAACATATTAGTAATTGTTTAAACTTTTACAAAGATAAACAACTTTATGGAAAAAAAAGCCCCGAGATTTTTCTCAGGGCTTTTAGATTTTACTGAAGTTTATTTCTTTTTCTTCTTTTTTGGAGCTTGCTTTCCTTTTTTCGGAGTTTTTACCTTTTTGTGCACTGTGTCAAAAACAACAGGTGATGCAATAAACAAAGATGAGTATGTACCTACGATAACACCTATAAGCAATGCAAAAACAAAACCTCTGATTACTTCACCTCCGAAAATGAAAATTGTAAGCAACACTACAAATGTACTGAGAGATGTACTGAAAGTACGGCTCAAAGTACTGTTTAATGCTGTATTCATGATCTGGAATCTTTCCCGTTTCGGGTATAATTTAATATACTCTCTCACGCGGTCGTACACAACTACCGTATCGTTAATTGAGTAACCCACAACCGTCAGAATCGCAGCGATAAATGCCTGGTCGATCTCCATTGAGAATGGAGTAATGTTGTAGAATATTGAGAAGATTCCAAGAATAATCACCACATCGTGAACAAGGGCAGCTAACGCACCCAGTCCGTATTGCCAGTTTCTGAACCTGGCAAAGATGTAGAGGAATATAATTACGAGAGCAAAAAGCACAGCCCAAACTGCCTGACGTTTTATATCATCAGCAATGGTTGGTCCGACTTTTAAGCTACTCTTTATATTTTCAGTTGTAAATTCCTGTAGGTCTGTTCCCTCTTGAAGGAAAGGCTGCAATCCTTCGTATAATTTTTGTACTACCTGTTCATCAGCTTCTTTACCTTCTTGTTCAATCAAGTATTTGGTAGTTATTTTTACCTGGTTGTCTTCACCAAAAATCTTTACTTTGGGTTCATGTCCAAAAGCCTCGCCCAGTTTTGTTTTAACATTGGTCGAGTTAACATCCTCCTGGAATCGTACAATATAACTTCTACCTCCTGTGAAATCAACGCCTTCATTCAGTCCTCTGGTGAAAAGAGAGAATATACTAACCAAAATAAGAATGGATGAAATCACATAGAATATTTTTCTTTTCTTAAGAAACGGAACATTTGCATTTTGGAAAGCATTTTTAGTCAGTTTGGTATCATAGGTAATTTTTCTGTTTTTCTTCAGATAGCTTTCAAAAATCAGCCTTGTTATGAAGATTGCAGTAAACAGAGATGTTAAAATACCAATAAGCAAGGTTGTAGCAAAACCTTTAATAGGTCCTGTACCAAAGAGGAATAATATTAAAGCAGTTAAGAAAGTAGTAATATTCGCATCGAAAATAGCTGAATATGCATTTTTGTAGCCATCTTTTACAGCAAGTTTAATTCCTTTTCCTCCTGCTAATTCTTCACGGATTCGGTCGTAAATCAGTACGTTTGCATCTACCGACATACCGATTGTAAGAATTATACCTGCGATACCCGGTAGTGTCAGTACAGCTCCTAATGAAGCCAGCACTCCGAAAATGAAGAACATATTCAGCAGCAGTGCAATGTCTGCTACCAATCCTGCACGCCGACTGTAATAGAATATCATATACAGCATAATCACGATAAATGCTATGAAGAATGAACTCATTCCATCCTGGATTGATTCCTGTCCAAGTGATGGTCCAATAGTCTGGCTCTGAATAATATGAGCAGGAGCAGGTAATTTCCCGGATTTTAACACGTTGGCAAGGTCTTTCGCCTCTTGCACTGTGAAATCACCGGAGATTGACGACTGGCCACCTGTAATTTCCTGGTTTACCCTTGGAGCAGAATATACGTAATTATCCAATACTATAGCAATAAATTCATTAATATTGCTTTTAGTAAGTCTGGCCCATATTTTAGCTCCCTCTCCGTTCATAGACATGGAAACCTCAGCAGTTGCCTGATTTTGTCCAAATTGTGCAGTAGCATCAGTGACAACATCTCCGGTAAGTGGAGCCTGCTGATTGGTTCCTGTTTTCTTTATAGCATATAATGGGTAGAATTCATCATTATCGTCGTATGGTTTTACACCCCAATGAAATTCAAGATTACGAGGGAATATAGATCTGATTTTTTTCATGTGGAGGTATTCGTTTACCTCTGATGTATCATTAAAGTGAGCTACACCTACCACAGGAGAGTTAATCAGTTGGTTGTTCCTGTTAACCATTGGTTTTAAAATACTGAACAGAGGGTATTCTTTAGCCATTTGCTGAGCTCTCAGGGAGGTATCCTGAAGAGATGTATCCTGTTCAATTTGATCTATTAAGGATTCTTCAGTTGTATCTGCCTGAACTTCTTCTTCCTTTTCATCCTCCAGCAATTTTGGTTCTTCTGTTTCTTTCTTTTGTTGTGGGGTATCTTTATCGATTTTTTCTTTAGCCTCTTTAATTTCTTTTATTTTCTTGTTGGCTTCTTCAAGATAAGGATAAACTTCCGGATTTTCATAAGTTTCCCAAAATTCCAGGCTTGCTGTTGCCTGCAGGAGATCTTTAACCCTTTCCTGGTCTTTAACCCCGGGCAATTCAACCAAAATCCTTCCTGTATTTTCCAGTCTTTGAATGTTTGGAGAAACCACACCAAAGCGGTCAATCCTGGTTCTCAGTACATTGAAAGAGTTGGCTATGGCTGCATTGGCTTCTTCTCTAAGCACTTTAAGTACTTCCTGGTTAGTTGACTCAAAGTTTATCTTATCTTTCAGCTCAATAGTGTTAAAAATGGCAGATAATCGGGCATTGGGGTCAATATCGTTAAAAGCCCTTCCGAAAAGTGTAATAAAATCTTCCGTGCTTTGCTGTTGCATTTGTTTTGCACGACTAAGGGCTGCCCTGAAAGTAGAATCCTGGCTATTGTTAGCGAGTGATACTATAATGTCTTCTACTGATATCTCGAGAATAACATTCATTCCTCCTTTCAGATCGAGTCCTAAATTGATTTCTCGTTCCTGACATTCACGGAAAGTATATTCCTGAATTCCGATATCGTAAACAACCTCTCCAGCAATAGAGTCAAGATATTCTTGTTGTTTATTTAAATTTCCTTCAGCATATTCTTCCGCTTCATTTTTTACTTTTGAGGTTACTATTGAGAATGATAAATAGTAAGCGCAAATAATCGCAAGTAAAACAGCTACTAATCTTATGGCTCCTTTAATCTGCATTTTTCATATTATTTTATTAATTCAACTTTTTTTTGCTATCGTGCAAAGATATATTTTTTTTTTAGAATCAAGCCTTTTTAAACTAGAAGGATATAAATCATTTCTCTTTACTGTTATTGACTTCAATAAATTACCTTTATAAAGATCCTTAAAATAATAATAAGTCAGTGAAAATTGAAAAGCAATATCATGATATCTGCAATTTGTATATCTTTCAGGGCTATTGGGTATCTTGAATGATCTATGCCTTATTTTTAATACTATATGGCTTATTCAATCATATTATCAAATTGAGTTTTTATTGGTTTTTGATTAAAGAAGTCATAAAGGGTAATTTTTCTGATTTCAAAATAGTTAATCCAGTAACTTCTCAGCGATGAAATGTAATTTCGTTTTTCAATATCTTTTTCCTGTGAAGCATCATTCAAATCGAGTACATCGAGCTTCCCCACCATAAATCGTTTTTTACTTATGTGAAATCTTCTCTGTGCTGTTTTGCTGGCTTGTTTTTTTATTTCAACCTGGTCATCCTGAAGATTGAATTTCATAATTTTAAGAGCTACATTCTGCATGAATTCAATTTCAGAACGTTTTATGTCGGTTTTAATTAATTCGCGGTTTGATTTGGCCATTTTGTATCTTCCTTTGCCCAGCCCCCAGTCTACAAGAGGTATTTCAAGTCCTATGTTTAAGCTCTCCTGGTTTTGTGGATTTTCATATACATGTTGAAACTCATCTGATTTCTGGGTGAGTCCGAAACTTGCAAACAAGCTAGCATTCAGGCCTTTTTCTGATTTTGCTTTGGCTACTTGTCTTTCAGCTTCCAACAATTGTTGTTCATAATTGATAAGTTCCGGGTTGTTTTTTCTTACAAATTTGAGTGCTTTATCAACGTCAATGGTCACTGTGGAAACACTATCCGGAGAGATCAATTCAATATCTACATTTTCGTTAAAACCTAGAAATGAGCGCAGGCGGATTTTGGCAGCTCTAAGATCTATTTTTGTTTCGTTCAGGTCTGCCCCGGCATTCAGATAACTCAATTTCATCTGCATGAGTTCGTTTTCTGCAATAGTTCCTATCTTGTAACGCTGTCTGGATATTTTATAAAGAGTGTCTGCGTTGGCATAGTTCGATTTGGCAATTTGCAGATTTTTCTGGGCGAGCAGCAAATCAAAGAAATAGTTTATACCATTAATCGTGGCAGATTCCAGGTTTGAAAGGTATGTTTTTTTGGCTTCCTTATACTTTAGGGGTTCAATTTGTTTTTCCCACTTATATTCATTGTAAAGGAGTACTGGTTGTCTGTATCCAATACTGATGGGAGAGGACATGTAAGAATAAACATGGTCACTTCCGAATTCATCAATTCTTTGCAGATCGGAGTTTACAAAAATTTGCCCTCCTGTAAGTCCTATGTTCTGAGACATATTTAGATTTACTGAGGTTGTATTGTAATTATCTTCGATGTATGAATAAGAACCATCCGGGTTTTGATATTTCTTTATGGAGCGGTTAAATTGAGGGAATTGAGTATTCAATGTAAATTTGGGTAAATACTTTGCTTTATAGGATCTGAACTCCCAGTAATCTGCACGGAAGCGTTGTTTGGCAACAATTGCATCAAGCGATTGTTCTTTTGAGAGTTGAATTACCTGTTCCAGGGTTAATAATTTTTTCTGTTGTTGTGTAAATCCCGTTGCATTAAGTAATAAAGAAAACAAGATTATCAATATACTAGTTCTCATATTGTTTGGTTTGTATTTTATGTTTCTCAAAATTAAGGTATATTTTTTGGTTTCTGTATGTGTTTTTTCAGACTTTTTAGAAAAAAGGCAGGCAGAAATATCAACAAACCTATTACAGAAAAGATCAATCCACCGATAGAGCCTGCTGCGAAAGCAAACCAGAAAGCCTGATTTTGTCCGCCGATGAGAAAAGGCATTAGTCCAAGAATCGTAGAGGTGATGGTAAGGAAAATTGGAATAATTTTATGATTATAGGCTTTTAAATAGGCCTTTATTCCCTTTCTGTTGTTTTTCAGGTTGTTGTATTCGTTAATAATATACAAAGCAGCATTCACGGTAATGCCGGCAAGTAGTATGAAAGAGGCATATCCTCCCTGGTCGAAATTAATATCAAACAGGTAAAATGTGAGAAAAACGCCAATGAAAGATATGGGAATGATTGATAAAATAACGAAAGGTTGTTTTAATGATTCGAAGAGAATAGAACAAATAAAGAAAATGATTAAAATAACCAACGATAAGAGCCAGACTTTGTTGGCTTGCTCTTTTTTCCAGTAGAGCCATTGAGGTCCCTGGGCTCTGTAGCCCATTGGCAGCAATGAGTTGGTTTCATTTATGTGCTTATCTATTACTTTATTCTTAAGGGGGGCAGGGCCAGCAAAGTTGAACTCAACAGCAAGCTGGTATTCCTGATTTTTCTTATGTATATCATTCCCGGTTTTCTTTTTGGTGATTTCTCCGGCAGCTTTCATTTTAATCATTTTGTCCTGACTGATGAGGGGGGTGTTTCGCAAGTCCCATAAATCAAAATGATTATTGGAGGATTGAAGGTTTATTCTTTCAAGTTGATTACCTATGAAGAATCTGCCTATTGAGCTCGATTGTAAAGTATTTCTTTTTAAGGTGGAGTATAAACCTGCAGGTTTATGCCCCAACTGGTTCATATATTCTTCCGACAGGTCAACCACAAGTTTGTGTCTAAGTGGAGCAGAGAACCAGTTGCTTTCACCTCGAATACCGATATCTTTCACACGGCGGTTTTCTGTAAGCCGTTCTTTCAGGTCTTCGGCATAACCGTACAGGTCTTCATAATTGTAGCCATATACATAAATGCGGGAATCTTTGTAGTCAAAATGAACAGCATTGCTGAATCCTTTGCCTACTCCATATATTGACCAGTCCATGCCTCCAAGACTGTTTGCTTTGGCTATCAGTAGACCTTTTAGTTTAAACGGGAAATAGCCCGATTCAAACTTTTGTTTAAAAAAGATGGTAATGCGTGCATTTCTGTAGCTCCTTATTTCAGTTTGATAAAGTTCTATTTCATTATACTTATTCAGATAATTTTCCATCTTCTTTATAGCCCGGTTAATTTGTTGAATAGTTGCTCCTTCCGGCATTTTCCCCTGAACATAGAGCTTTGTGCGGCCCGGTTCGTTGTAAAAGGAAGACTCGTAAACATGTTCTGTAAATAACCGTAAGGTTCCTCCAAGGTACTTATCTGTCAATTCTTTTATGTTGTTCTGATACCAATCACTACCCAAAGTATTGTTGTATATTTCAGCTATTTTATTATCTTTTTCTATTTTATCCGGCAGCTTGTATATTGGTATCCCAAATCCAAGAATGAGGATCATGACAAATATCCATTTGTGTTTTATCTGCCAGTTAATCAATTTTTGGTAATACCCTGAGAAACGAACAATTCTTCTTTTTCTTCTAAAAAATCTTTTGGTCCGGATGGGTTCAAGGTTGATTTTTTGTAGAAGTGAAGGAATAAAAAACAGGGCCACAAAAAGAGAAACCATAAGGTTAATTATGATTATCAGGCTGAAATCGATGAGGTTTAATTGCTGCCTTTGGTTAAGGAAGAAGACCAGGCTAAGCGCTCCAATGGTTGTAAGGGTTGCAGCAAGTATTGAGAGAAATGCTTTTTTATTGTGTTGGTGCCGGATGTGATCAGCCATTATGATGCAATTGTCAATAATAATTCCCAGGGAAATTGTCATTCCTGCCAGTGAGTATATGTGAATTTCCAGGTCGGTTATGTAATAGAGAATAACAGCGATAGCAAGATTAACAATTAGGCTGATGGTTATTAAAAAGAGGTATTTGAGCCGGCGACTGATCAGTAAAACAAAGGTAAGCAACACAACAACTGCTATAATGGTGCGAACTCCAACCTTACGTAATTCATTATTAATAAATTCAGTAGCATCGTACATTTTACGGATGGAATAACCCGGGGGAAGCAAAGTTTGTTTTTGGCGGATCTGTTCTTTAATTTTTTTGGCAAGCTTAAGTGAATTGACTTGTTTTTCAGGATATATAACAAAATTGATGGTGTTCAGCCCGTTGATTCGGTAATAATAGTTGGGTTTTTTCTCTTTATACTGAACATCGGCGATGTCTGTCAGGTAGATTATTCTGTTACCACTTTTTGTTATGGGAATATTGCTCCACTCTATGTTTGATTTTTCAGCAGTTTTTAAACGCAGGTTGATGTTTTCTTTTTCACCGTTTCTGTTTATTTCAGCGTAACCCAGATTTTGCGTTTGAAAATAATTATGTATGGCATTTCGGATATTGTATGTGCTTATCTGAAAGACACGAAGTTTGTCAGGGTTGTAAGAAATAAACCATTCAAAGGAATTGGCTCCGTAAACTCTTACTTTGTTGACACCTTTTATGTTGCTGATGTCCGGTTTGATATTGTTCTCGGCATATTTCTGGATGTAGAAGGCGGAGGCCGGACCGTACAATGAATATGACAGGAGCGATTGTCGTTCTTCGTTGGGTGTGTTAACCGTGATTTTGGGATAAGTTACCTCCCCGGGAAATTTTGCATAGGCTTGCCGGATATAGGATGAAACCTGGAAACGTGCAGCATCCATGTCAATGTCTTCGTCGAATGCAACGGTTATGTTGCCGCCGGATTTGGTAGTTTTTGATTTAATTTCCTGTACGCCTTTTATTGAACTGAAAAGGTTTTCCAGTTTGGAGGTGACCTGGTTTTCAATGATTCTTGCTGATGCATTATACCAGTTGTAGGAAACATTTATAGAGGGCAGATTACGGGAAGGGACGAGGCTTACGTGCAGACGGGGGATTAATCCTATTCCGATAATGGATAGGAGAATGAATATTATGATGATTGAGAAAGGGGAGAGGGTGGTATTTTTTATTTTGGTGTTCATAAAAATATTGACAGCATTTATGTTAGATAATTTTTGTTTCGCTCCTCCGGAGCTCTGTTTTTATTTTTTGTGTTTTCTATAAACATATCGTCCCTCCGGGACTTTCCCCCGGGTTCGCTCAGTAATATATCTGATTTCAAAAGACTTTGTTTTTTTAT
>Ga0102938_10003008_pt1 | contig 12629 bp, 10 predicted proteins | sample SalPonR2_B_D2_MG_FD_84516 | JGI IMG/M metagenome (GOLD analysis project Ga0102938, IMG submission 84516) | Salt pond soil microbial communities from South San Francisco under conditions of wetland restoration - Salt Pond MetaG R2_B_D2_MG | ecosystem: Environmental > Aquatic > Marine >... | reverse complement strand
GGGACCATGCACGGTGAAGTTGTAATAAGTGCCATGCAAGTCGCCCGCTTCGGTCGCTTCCCAGACGCGGTCGGAATCGCATGTCATCTCGACCACGCGCGTCGGTTTCGTCACCGGCGAGTCGGCCGCATCGTACAGGTACAACCGCACCGCATCGGCGCGCGGGGCGAACAGCCGAAAAGTGGTCACGCCCGTAACCGCGTCGACTTCGGCCCCCAACGTCTTTCGCGAATAGAGCGTGCGAAACCAACCGTCATAGCGGCACAGCGTCTGCAGTCGCTGGGCTTCGATGCGTACGTAATACACACGATGCGGATCGATCGGCGTTTCGGGGATCAGCAACATTTCGCTGGCGGTGTTGGGTAGCACCGCGTGGACCGCCGTCGGTTGGCCTTGGCTGTTCAGCAACACATAATCGTCCGGGTCGAGCGACCGCTGGGCCCCTTCGCCGGTCAGTGATACCCAGACCGATGTCGCGCTGCGAATTTCGGCGTGGAACCGAACCGGAGCGACGTCGGGCAGGAAGACTAGGTTTCCGAAACGAAGGTTGTTGGCCGCCGCGGGCGGTTCGACCCAGGCACCTTCGTTGATCCGAAATTTGAACGGGCTGGACGGAGGAATCGTTTCATAACCCGAGTTACTCAGTCGCAGCATCCAGACTCCCGGCAACTCGGTTTCCTTCAGTTCCCAGGCCGCGTCCTCCATCGTCTGTTCCCAGTTACGGAATTCGCCCGTCACCGAGACCCGCTCGACATGCTTTAGTCCATACACGCTTTCATCGAAAATGAAAAACGTCTCTTCAATCGTTTGGCGGTATCCCCGCAGTCGCTCCTCGTCGGTAAAGGTCGCCGGATTCGCTAACTTGGGATCAATCGGAAGCAGCATGAACAAGCTCACGCAAAGAGGTGACGGGAAGGAGGGATTACTCTAAGAAGTTGTCGATCACTTCAAATCCGTTGCGTGTCGACAACTGGATGTAAACGCCGTAATCGGTACTGTAGGGCAAGAAGCGGACGCTGCCATCGACCAGCGTGACATGGGCGCCGCCGGGATGCCAGCTCCAGTAATGCTGCGCATGCAAGAAGTACTCCGCCCGCACATGATTGCCTTGCATCAATCCGAGGGTCGAGGTGACGTAGTGCTCGCACTCGTGACCGCCACAGATCGGCCAGCCCCAACCGAGGTCCTCCGGAATGCCTCGTTCGCCGATCAGCAGTGTCTGGCTGGTGCCGTCCAAGCAATCTCGAAACGCCGTGCGACTGAGGCTGAAGAACATGCCGTCGCCGTCCAGTACGCCGCCGCAACCGTTGAACGATGCCGAGATATTGTCGTCGATGCTACCTGCCATCCCGAGGTAACTGGTCGGATACAGTACGCCGCAATCGCCAGAGAACGGCAGCGGCCCGGTTGGACCGCTTAGCAGCGAGCGGTCGCTGCGGATGTCGCTGGGGCACTGCAACGTCGCGATGCGGTGCGAAGTCGGATCGGGTTGGTCGTTTCGCTGCAAGTCTCGGATGAAATCACCGCAATGCACCTGAGCGAAATCGATGGTTTCAAATTGCGAGTTGGCTTCGATGTACGGCAGCAGATGCGCGATCATGCCCCACGAAAAACTGTTCGGCCGCGGGTGAAAGCTGCCCGGTGGAAAGCGATTGAAGCTGCCGTGGTAGTTGTGCAGTGCGAGCGAAATTTGCTTCAAGTGGTTCGAACACTGTGATCGCCGCGAAGCCTCGCGCGCCGCTTGGACGGCCGGCAGCAGCAATCCCGCCAAGACACCGATGATCGCGATCACGACCAGCAACTCAATCAGCGTAAAGCCGTTCGGGCCTCGTGACGCCTGCTGGAAAACCGGCAGACGCGAACGTCGCACATCAAGCCGCCACGCGTTTGCTGCGTCCATCGCATCACGTTTCATGGGACAACCTCTTCGGCGATCGAAAAGCGAAAGTGGTGGGTGGCATCTCCCGAATCGGGCACGACCCATTCGGTCGACCATTGGACTTGCGATGAGCCTCCGGTTAAATCCTTCGCGGCAACACGGCCCTCCTTCATGGCGGGCCCCTGTTTGCCTTGGCCGACAGTCGGTTCTGCCGAAGGCTCGGCCAGATTGGCTTGACCGGAGTCTGCCAACAGCGGTTCGTTCAACGTCAAAACGACGCGGTGTGCCCCGCTGAGCGGACCGGTTTCGGTCGTGAAGACGTAGCTCCCATTCTGAACGATGGTGGTTGCCGCAGGTCCAGCCGTGCCGGGCAACGGGAAAACCGCCAGTGTGCCGCTGGCCACCGCGACGTCGTCGATGGTGACTTCACCTTGCAGGGGCCGACGAGCCAACGATTCGCCGCCACATCCCAGCACCGTGATCAGGCTGGCCCACAGCAGCCCGTGTCGCCATCCACCCTCACGTTGTGGACCGCCAACGGAATCGTCGCGGCGTGGGAAAAGTCGTTGGGCGTGCGGGGTCTGCAGGGCAAAAGCGTGCGACATTGGAGGATGGGCCTGAAGGGGAACAAGGAGAGTGGATACAATAACCGGCACCGCTACGCCGTTCCAGCGGCAGATTCGATTCCCCTTGTCCGGAGTTCCGTTGTGTCTCAAGGCTGTCCCGCCCATTTCCAGGTGAAGCTGCTTGCTAAACCGCTCGTCTCCGCAACGCTCTTATGGCTGGCGTTTGGCAGCTTGGATCCGACACTTGGTCAAGCGGCCGACAAACCGGACGCTCCCCGCAACATCGTGCTGATCTACACCGACGATTTGGGATACGGCGACGTGTCTTGCAACGGTGCTCAGCATATTCAGACGCCGAATATCGACCGGATTGCCAACAGTGGTTTGCGGTTCACCGACGCCCATTGCTCGGCGGCGACTTGCACGCCGTCGCGGTTTGCCCTGTTGACCGGCCAGTACGCGTTTCGTCAACAAGGAACCGGCATTCTGCGAGGGAATGCGAACATGATCATCCAACCCGGTTCGGTGACGTTGCCATCGCTGTTGAAGACGGCCGGTTACACGACCGGTGTGGTCGGCAAATGGCATTTGGGATTGGGAGACGGCGAAGTCGATTGGAATCAAGAGGTCCAGCCGGGGCCGAACCAAATCGGTTTTGACTACCACTTCCTGATTCCCGCCACCGGCGACCGAGTGCCGTGCGTTTACCTGGAACAAGGCCGCGTGGTTGATCTGGATCCCGCCGATCCGATCCAAGTCAGCTACGGCGAGCGCATTGGCAACGCCCCGTCGGGTGCCGAGCAACGCGAAACGTTGAAGCAGGATTGGTCGCATGGGCACAACCAAACGATCGTCAATGGAATCTCGCGCATCGGCTGGATGACCGGCGGCCAGCGAGCACGCTGGGTCGATGAGGACATGGCCGACGTGATCACGCACAAAGCGAACACGTTTATCAAAGACCATTCAACGAAACCGTTCTTTCTGTTCTTCAGCACCCACGATGTCCATGTCCCTCGTGTCCCGCATTCGCGATTCGTGGGAGCATCCGGCATGGGCCCGCGTGGCGACGCGATCATTCAACTCGATTGGTGCGTTGGACAGATTCTCGATTGCTTGGCGGAACAGAAGTTGACCGCAGAGACGCTGGTGATCTTCAGCAGCGACAACGGCCCGGTATTGGACGATGGCTACGTCGATTTCGCGAATGAGAAACTGGGGCAGCACGATCCCAATGGCGATCTGCGTGCGGGAAAGTATTCGGCGTTTGAAGGGGGCACGCGAGTTCCGTTCTTAGTTCAATGGCCGCAGCGAATCCAAGCCGGCACGGTCTCGGACGCTCTGTTTGGCCAAGTCGACATGGCGGCGACGTTGTCCGCGTTAACGGGAGCCGACGTCCCGGCAGGGGCTTGCGGGGACAGTCGCGATGAGCTCGACACGTTGCTTGGCGAAGACCTTGTCGGACGCCCGCATTTGATTCACGAAGCAAACCAGCTTTCGCTGCGCGTCGGGAAGTGGAAATTCCTGCCGCCACAGCGAACACGCGAGGATCTGGGACCTTGGAAAAATGTACGCATCGCGCCACCGGGAGCCTTGTTCGACACCGCTGCCGACCGTGGCGAGGAACATGACTTGGCTACCGAGCATCCCGAACAGTTGGCCAAGATGGCGGCGTTGCTGAAGCAATTGCGTACGGCGAAAAAGGGTAAATAACAAGCTCACTCGCTTACCAAACGGTCGAACTGATCTTCGTCGATGACCGTGACGCCTAGCTGTTCGGCTTTGGTTTTTTTACTACCTGCCTTGTCACCCGCAATCAGGTAGTCGGTCTTGCTGCTGACGCTACCGGAGGCTCGGCCGCCGAGTTGTTCGATCTTTGCTTCGATCTCTTCTCGCTTGTATCGCTGCAGCGCTCCGGTCACGACAAACGTTTTGCCTGTCAACGGCAAGCTGTCGGTCGCGACCACCTCCTCCGTCAAGTCGACTCCCACCTCGGCCAAGCCTCGCAGCGTTTCGCGGCCGTAGTCGCTATCGAGGTACTCACGAACGCTGCGCGCGATCACCGGTCCGACTTCGTTAATCGACGCGAGATCCTCTTCCGATGCCGCCTGCAGCGCCGGCAGGTTAGGAAAACGTTGCGTGATCAATTGGGCCGCTCTTGGGCCGACGTGCCGAATCGCAATCGCCGTCAGTACACGTGCCAGCCCTCGTGATCGCGACTCCGCAATCGCGTCGACCAACTTGTTCGCTTTTTTGCTCTTCACCAAATCGAGGTGCTTGATGAAGTCCTCCGCCGTTAACCGATACAGATCGTCATAGTTGCGAACGATCTGTTTGTTCACCAATTGGTCGATTAGTTTGTCCCCCAAGCCGTCGATGTCCATCCCCACTCGGCTGGCAAAAAACGCCAGACGCTGCCGCAACTTGGCCGGACAAGTCGGGTTGTTACAGCGAATGTAAACGCCCCCGTCATCGCGTTGCAGCGGAGATTGACACTCGGGGCAACGCGTTGGAAAGACAAACGGCGGCAACTCAGTGGTCCGCAGATGCTTTTCGACACGGACCACCTTCGGAATGATCTTGCCCGCTTTTTCGACCACCACCGTGTCGCCTTCTCGAACATCCAAACGTTCGATTTCGTCGGCGTTGTGCAGCGACGCGCGACTGACCGTGGTGTCGGCAATGTCAACCGGCTGCAGGTAGGCGACCGGCGTGATCGTGCCTGTCTTGCCAACTTGGACATCGATGCGTTGCAGCACCGTGGTCGCTTCATAGCGTTCGCGTTTGTAAGCGATCAACCAACGAGGGCTTTTGGAAGTCGTGCCGAGTAGCTCCCGCTGCGCGAACGCATTCAGCTTGAAGACAATGCCGTCGACTTCGAAATCGAGCGACGGCATTTGCTCTTCCAATTCGCGAGCCGCTTCCATGGCCGCGGCCGTACTGTTCAGCAACCGCACGTTGGGAGTTGGTGGCAAGCCGAACTGACCGACCTGATGCAGGAACTCCATGTGTGTGGTGGCGGTCAAGCCTTCCGCGTAACCGACGCCATGACAAAAGAAACGCAGTCGTCGCTCGGCCGCGATGCGTGAATCGAGTAAGCGAATCGTCCCGGCGGTGACGTTGCGTGTGTTTTTATACGCCGGTTGGCCGGCCGCCGCTTGACGCAAATTTAATTCGACCAAGTCGGCGTTCGTCATGTAGACCTCGCCGCGGACTTCCAAGACGGCGGGCACCGATTCGCCACTCAGTCGCAGCGGCACGCCACCGACGGTGCGGATGTTGTGCGTGATGTCATCCCCCACCCTGCCATTGCCGCGAGTCACCGCGCGGACCAATGTCCCGTGCTCGTACAGAATCGAAGCCGCCACTCCGTCGATCTTGTACTCCATCACCCACTCAGGTGATTTCGGCGATTCCGGATCCGCCGATTCCGCCGTGCCGCTGGGCGATGCGGGTTGCTTGGATAGCTGTTTGGCGGTGCGATCGAAGTAAGCGGCTAACTCACTCAAACTGTACGTGTTGTTGATCGACAACATTGGCACGCGGTGCTCGACCTGCTCCAACTCCCCGACCGGCGCATCGCCCAATCGTTGCGTGGGGCTGTCGGGGTGCGCCAGCTCGGGGTGTTCGGCTTCGAGTTGCTTCAATTCCTCTAGCAGTCGGTCATACTCGAGGTCGGTAATTTCCGGCTGGGCTTCGACGTAATACAAACGGTCGTGCCTACGAATTTCGCGGCTTAATTGGTCGATGCGTTCCGCAGGCGTCAAAGGGGGCATGGCAAACGGCTCCGTAACCACCGTGTCATTAAATCGAGTATCTTGAAGCGTTACACAATGTAGCGGATCGTCTTTGATGGGCGAGCCGTACCGGAGGGTTTCCATGAACCCGAAGCGAATGCGCGGCGACGGATCATGCCGCGAAGATCGTTCCCCTGTCTAGCTGTCGAGTTGGTTTTATGAAGTCTTGGCTTTGCTGTGTTGCGTCCGCGATTTGGCTGCTGGTCGGTTACCACGGCACGGTATGCCGCGCCGCACCGCCGGCGATCAAGAACGTCTTGTTCATCATCTCGGATGATCTCAAAGCCGACGTGCTGGGGTGTTACGGTGATCCGATGTGCGAGACGCCGCACATCGATGCACTGGCACGACAAGGGCTGGTCTTTGACCGCGCCTATTGCCAAGCCACCTGGTGTGCGCCGTCACGGCAATCGTTGATGTTCAGTCGTTACAACGGGCCGCATACGCTGAACCTTGGTCAGTACCTGCGGCAGCACGATTTTTACAGTGCCCGGGTGGGCAAGATTTATCATATGCGCGTGCCGGGTGACATTATTGCGGGGACCGATGGCGCGGACGTCGCGTCGTCGTGGACCGAGCGTTTCAATTCACCCGGTTTGGAGGCACACACGCTCGGCCATTATGCCTGCTTGAATTTGAACATTTTTACGACAGCCTTGGAGAATCGCCAGTCGACTCAGATGCCGCATCGGATGTTTGTGACGGTGCGGTACGAAGGGGACGGGTCGGACCAACCCGATCATAAATCGGCCACCAAGGCGATCGAGTTGCTGCGGCAGCACGGCGACGAACCGTTTTTTCTGGCTGTCGGTTTGGTCCGTCCGCACTACCCGAATGTTGCCCCGCAAGACTACTTTGATCAGTATCCGTGGGAGGCGATTGAACTGCCGGAAGCGCGGCCCGGCGATACCGACGACATTCCCAAGCAAGGGCTCGGCGTGACGCTCTCTTCCAAGAATCCGATCGGCAAGTATCCCGATAATCAGAAGCGGATGTGGAGCGGCTACTATGCCACGGTGTCGTTCATGGACCAACAAGTCGGCCGGATTGTGGCGGAACTGGAGCGGCTCGGACTGCGCGATTCGACGGCCATCGTGTTCACCAGCGACCACGGTTACCTGCTGGGAGAACACGGTTTCTGGCAAAAGTCGAACTTGCACGAAGAGGTGACGCGGGTGCCGTTGATTGTTTCGGCCCACGGCTACGCTCGCGGTCGTACCGATTCGCTGGCGGAACTGGTCGACATCTTTCCCACCACGGTCGACCTGCTGGGGGTGCCGGTGCCGGAGTCAGTCCACGGACGTAGCCTGCTGCCGGTGCTTCGCGATCCCGCAGCCAAGGTGCGCGACTACGCGCTGTCCCAGCGGCAGCGCTCGCACGCCTTGCGCGGACCCGATTGGGCCTACATGCGTTACCGAGATGGAAGCCAAGAACTGTACGACATGCGAGTCGATCCGCAGCAGTTCACGAACTTGGCGAATGATCCGGCGTTTGCCAACCGCGTGCAAGAACTCGATCAAGCTTTACAGAAAAAGTTGCGCGAGATCGATGCCATGCCCGACGGAAGCACTACCGACTGATCGAGCAGAGGCAAATCGACGTGATAAGCAGGTTTGCAGGAATCATTCCGCAGAACCCTGCTCAGCCGTTTGGGCAATAGCCCGGGTTGTATTCAGGAACCTCGGCTATCGCCGAGGCGGCTCATTGACCCGACGACTCCAGCCTGCCTGCTTAGGTTATTCGTTCGCAGTCGACCGTTCGGCATCTTGACGTAAGGCATCGTCAATTTCCGGAGCGTCTTCGTCGGGTTCGTCGTCTTCGTCCGGAAAGCTGTAATCGGGATTGTCACGTTGAAAATCGGCATCGGTCAGCCCTGGATTCAACCGAATGCGAGTGAAGATGTACTCTTCCTGCAACTGCGGTTCGTCGCCCGGTTGATCGCCCCAGGCATACGACGAAAAGTAGACCGGCAACTGAAGTTCGTCATCCAACAGCACCCGGGCGACTTGATAGTCCAGTTCGGGGCGTCGTTCGAGCTGGCGGACTTCGTAGTGTTTGCAGGGACGGCCATTCATTTTCGCAGCACCATGTTCGGTCAAAACGCACTGGGTGTTTCCGAGTTCGTTCTGCATCCGGTGGACGAGTTCTTCCAGCAAGAAGCGAATGCCCGCCTTCGAAATGGGATAACGACTTTCTCGCATCGCCATGCGGCTGGTGGGATTTACCCACCACGTCACGTTGGGAAATCGCGGCCCGCCGTTGCGAGCGAGCATCTTGCCTTGATTCGCGTTCTCGATGAATAAAATCTCGCGGCCTTCGACACTGCGAGGCTTGAGGAACTTCAGATAGACACTTTGCGGTGTCTCCAGTTGGTCCTCTTGGCGACGGGGCTCGCGGACCTTCATCCAGACATACTGATGATTTCCTAGCGTGCCTTGAATGCGTTCCCGTTTGATCATCACGCACGTGTAGCCTTTGATCTCGGTATCGAAGCGTTTCAAAGCCGCTTCGGCAGTGGCCAGAAAGGGAGCGACCTTACGCTGTGTGGTGGTCGCATCGACGGGCTCCGCTGCCGGCTCGGTTTCGCTGGCCGGTTCGGTTTCACTGGAGGTGGCGGGGGAATCGGCCTCGGCGGCTTCGATCGTGGGTGCGGCGACGGTCACCGGTTCGCTGGAACTCGGTTGCTTTCCATTGGACGGCGGCAACAGCTCGATGCCTTCGCTGGCCAGCGATAGGTCGGCAACCGAGGACAGGACAAACAGGGCCAAGGCCAAGGCCAACGTGCTTGTCGGTCCGGTCTCCCCGCCGAGAAATCTGCCGATCGTATGGCTAGTTGCTGACGACATGGATGGTTTCCCCACAGCCCGTATTCCGATGATTCGTTCCAGTGCGTGCCCGTCACCGTGCCGCTTCCGCCGGCTTTGGGTTTGCCCAGTCAATCACAGCCGGGCGAGTAAGCAGAGCAAAGCGGGGGCCGAGCGGCTCGGCCCCCTTTCATGCAACGCTAGCGACGCAGCTTATTCTACGTTCTGCTGCGAAGGAGTACAGAAAAACGTTGCTAATGAAATACGTATGTGGAGGTGCTTTTTCTCCGCGATGTGAAAATTTCCGCCAAGGCAGCGGCGACTTGAGCGTTCGCTGGCAATGTCCTTTTTGAAACCGCGTCGCATTTTTCGATTCGCCGGTTACAGATGTTCCAATTCTCCGCATCGTCGGAGCAGGCATTCCACACAATCGGGGCAGCAAACAATCGGCACAGCACACAATGGGCACCGGGGGTTATTTGCCCCCAAGGGCGGATTCGCCAGTCCGTTCAGGGAGCGTCGCCGTCAAAAAAAATTCTCGCTCGCCGGCGACAGCTGCGGATCGGGCTAACCTAGCTGCTAAAGTACCCGTTCCATGAATCCCTCCAGGTTATTTGCTTGAGCGGATCGCTACCCTCCCTCCTCTTCACGCTGATGTTCTAGGAATCACGATGCAACGACTTTTGCTACTCGCCGCTACCACGCTTATTGGCTTGACCGGCACTGCGATTTCGGAAGCTGCCGACGGGCACCGTTTGGTACTCCACGGAAACGGCAAACTGGTCGTCTTGGCCGCCGACGGTTCGACCGAATGGGAGCGCGAGTGGGGCGGCATTCATGACCTGCACGTCTTGCCCAGCGGAAACTTGATGGTCCAGCAAGGTAGCGCTGCGGTGGCGGAGATCGATCGGGAGAGCAAGGCGGTGGTCTGGAAGTATGACTCCGCCAAGCAGAACGGAAACGAAGGCAAACGGATCGAAGTCCACGCCTTTCAGCCGCTCGAAAACGGCCGCGTGATGATCGCCGAAACCACCGCACAGCGAATCATCGAAGTCGACCGCGAGGGGAACATTCAGCACCAAATTCCGCTTCAGGTCGACCATCCGAATCCGCATACCGATACGCGTTTGGTTCGCAAGTTGGCGACCGGCAACTACTTGGTTTGCCATGAAGGCGACGGCACGATTCGTGAATACGATCCAACAGGCAAGGTCGTCTGGTCCTACGAGGTCCCGATGTTTGGTCGTCAAGCTGCCGGTGGTCACGGGCCCAATGCGTTTGGCAATAAAGTCTTCGCGGCGGTCCGACTGGAAAACGGTAACACGCTGTTGACCACCGGCAACGGCCACAGCGTGCTGGAGGTAAACCGGGCTGGCGAAATCGTTTGGGAAATCCACCAGCGCGATTTACCCAACCTCACACTCGCGTGGGTGACGACGGTGCAGGTGCTGAGCAACGGCAACTACGTGATCGGCAACTGCCACGCCGGGCCGGGGCAACCGCTATTGATCGAAATCGAACCGAAGTCCAAGCAGGTGGTATGGACGCTCGACCGCTTCGAAGACTTTGGCAACAACGTGTCGAACGCGTTGGTGCTGGAAGACGGAACTTAGGATTCCATGCCAGGGCGACGCACAATCGAGTGACGGCGCTAGCTGCCTTTGGGCGGCGAAGCGGCGCTTTGCAAATCGTTCTGCGGATGCGACGTCGGCTCTCGAAGTTGACGATCAAGGGCCTCGGCAAAACGCTGCGGCGAGCCGTCGTCGCAACGGAAAAACAATGACGGTTCGATCAATTCCAGCTCGATGATCGCGGGCTGGCCGTCTGGCAAAGTGACCACATCGACGCGCGCGTACAGCAGTGGCTGCGCGGTCGGTTGCGGTACGACAGCCAGCGCGGCGGATGCAAGCCGTTTCAGATGCGGCTCCACGGTTACGCCCGTCACACAACTGCCGTGCTCTTCTTGAACGCGGTAATCGCCCGCTTTGGGGACCTTCAGTACGGCGTGACTAAACTGGCCACCGAAGTAAATCAGCGACGTCTCGCCGGCGTGAACCACCGAGGGCAGGAACGGCTGGATCATGCAAGGCTTGGACGCAAAGACACGCAGCAGTTCGTCGATCAACGGATCGTCGGACGCATGGCAACGGTGGGCTTCAAAACGATAGGTCTGAAATGCGCCGGCTCCCAGCGTCGGCTTGACGACCAATTCCCCACTGGCAAAGGTTTTGCGGGCCGCATGCAGTTGTGACCGATCAAGCGGATCACACCAAACCGTTGGTACGATCGCGATGCCTTGCCGCTGCAGCGCTTGCAAGTAGCTCTTGCGAATGTTCCAGTGCACGACTTCTAAGCGGTTCAGCAACCGGGTTCCACTGGCGTCGATCTCCGCCAAGACCGTCAAAAATTCTTCGTGATGATGCTGGTAATCCCAGGGCGATCGGATCACCACCGCATCGAAGCGACTCCAATCCGTGTCAGGCGAGCGCCACGGAACATTGGTCACCTCCCAGCCTAAGGCTCGCAACGGACCCAGCGTGTGTTCGTCGTAGCTGACGAAACCGGCCGCGTTGTCCATCGATAAAAAAGCGAGCGGGCGCATGCGTCGTCGAACAATGAGCGTTTTGGTCAACGAGCCTAAGCGGTAGCCGCGCGATCGCCGCAAGGAAACGCAAGCGTCGCAGGAGCGTCGCCCGAGGAGGCGATGTTCCGATCAGGTCGGCATCGCAAAGGCAGCGTGCCGAGCGTCTGCCGAAGTTCGGCAACCTGCTCGGTCGACAATTCGATCCGACTCTGCACAAACCAACCGACCGCATCACTGAACGATTCTTGGCGCATTTCGATCGCCGTGTTGGCATCGCGATTTCGCATCGCAATCACCGTCCGCTGCTGTTCGGACTGGCCGGGTAATACCGACAAAATCGTTTCGGAAACTGCAAGCATGGGGTTGATCCTGAAGCGTATCGGCCGCATTGGCTGCTGAAGAGCTCTAATTATTGCCACTTCCCGCTGAGGAATCAACACGTTAATGAGATCGATTCTCAAAAAAAATAAGCGGCCTGTCGGGCGAGAAATTTGGCCTGGAAAGGGTGTGGACGACCGTTCCATAAGGTTGGCGAGCGTCGCGATCAGTCATCATAAGAGGTCAAACCGGCGTCCCTGCCTGTGTGCGATGGCTTGCGGATGGGCCTGCAGATGGACTTTCATAGTGCTACGCCGCTACCAATAAACCTCCTCTGAAAAACCATCGGAACCAACCCATGGCTGTACCCGGCATTTTTGAAATCCTCATTCTCGCCTTACTGATTGGCGTTCCAGTGCTCGCGATCACCGCGGGCATCGCCATCTTTGTGGTGTATCGGAAAAAGGATTAACCGTGTCTCGATGGCTTTGCAGGACGCTCTCTAAGTGGCCGGTTGTTCCGATTGGCCGGCTGTGAGGAGCACGATTCCAAACCACGGCGTTCCGCCTCGCAGGTGTAAGCAATTTGCCCGCCTCGCAGGCGTAAGCAATTTGCCCGCCTCGCAGGCGTAAGCAATTTGCCCGCCTCGCAGGCGTAAGCTAGGGTTCGCGGGTGTTACCT
>Ga0102938_10003006_pt1 | contig 12631 bp, 13 predicted proteins | sample SalPonR2_B_D2_MG_FD_84516 | JGI IMG/M metagenome (GOLD analysis project Ga0102938, IMG submission 84516) | Salt pond soil microbial communities from South San Francisco under conditions of wetland restoration - Salt Pond MetaG R2_B_D2_MG | ecosystem: Environmental > Aquatic > Marine >... | reverse complement strand
GGTGCCTTCTTCTTCGCAGGCGCCTTCTTCGCTGGTGCCTTCTTCTTCGCAGGCGCCTTCTTGGCCGGTGCCTTCTTCTTCGCGGGTGCCTTCTTCGCTGCCATCAGCTCACCCGTTCAGCGCGGACTTGAGCGTCGAGCTGGGGCTGAACTTCATCGCCGTCGAGGCCTTGATCTGCACCGGGGCGCCGGTCTGCGGGTTGCGACCGGTGCGGGCGCTGCGCTTGGTGGTGCTGAACGAGCCGAAACCGGGCCAAGCGACCTTCTCGCCCTTCTTGGTGGCGGAGACCACGTGATCGAAAAATGCACCGAGCGTGCGCTCGGCGTCGGCCTTCGACACGCCGGCGGCGTCGGCCACTGCGTCGATCAGTTCTGCTTTGGTTGCCATGAAGTCCTCTTTCGGATGGGTGTTGAAGCTGTTCACCCCGGCGTTGTCGCCGAGACCGTTTCCACTACACGTGCGGTGGAACATGACCATGTGACTTACTGCGACCGTCCGTGTTCAAGCACTGTTGTCGTTGCATCTGCAATGACAACGGCGAATGACCCTTGCCGGTATTGGGGATCGGCGGGATCCACCACGACGCGCGACGGCTGGGCTACAAACTGGATCCGTTGGGTATGACACACGATTCGCATCGAATCCACGAGGCATCCGCCGAGGAGTGATGGTGACCGACCTGCTTCCGTCCGCTGACGCAACGACCCCCACGCCCCACGAGGCGTCCGCCGGGTCCGAGTCGACGAGGGAGGTGCAACGGACCCGGCTGGTGGTGGACACGTCGGTGTTGATCGCCGATCCCACGTGTGTGCTCGAGTTCGTCGACGCGGACGTGATCGTCCCTCTCACGGTGGTCGAGGAGCTCGACGGACTCAAGGGCCGACCCGACGATGTCGGGCGTTCGGCGCGCACCGCGTTGCGCACGCTCGAGGAACTGCGGGTCGCCCACGGCGGCTCCCTCGCCGAGCCGGTCCCGACGGGCAACGGCACCAGCACGCTGCAGATCGAGATCAACAACATCCGCAAGCACCTGCTGGTCGAGCACGGACTCGACCCGAGCGTGCCGGACAACCGGATCATCGGTGCCGCGATCGGCCAATCCGACTTCGGACCGACGACCATGATCAGCAACGACGCTGCGCTGCGGATCAAGGCTGCGCACCTCGGTGTGGACGCCGCCGAGCATCGCCTGACACGCTCCGACCGTGCCAGGCCGGCAGCCGGCTGGACGACGCTCGAGGCCCCGTACGAGGCGATCGACTGCCTCTACGCGGCCGGTGCCATCGCCGTCGACGCGGCCGTCACCGATCATGCCGTCGAGTTCAACGAGAACGAATTCGCCGTGCTGCGCTCCGGCTCGCAGTCCGCGCTGGTGCGCGCCGTCGACGACGAGTTCGTGCTGCTCTCCCAGCACACCCCCGAAGCATGGGGGCTGCGTCCACGCAGCAAGGAGCAGCGCTTCGCTCTCGAACTCCTGCTCGACCCGGACATCTCCGTGGTCGCCCTCGACGGACGCGCCGGCACGGGAAAGACCATCCTGGCGATCGCCGCCGGGCTCGAACACGTCGTCGAACGGAACCGCTACGAACGTCTCGCCGTGTACCGGCCGCTGGTGCCGGTCGGACGAGCGGACGTCGGCTTCCTCCCCGGTGGCCTCGACGAGAAGCTCGACCCATGGATGGCTGCGATTCATGACGCGGTGGTGGCGCTGTCCGATCGCGGCAACATCAACGACGCCCGGGCAATGGTCGACGAGCTGACGTCGCGCGGGCAGTTGTCGCTCGAGTCGGTGACGTTCCTGCGCGGCCGCTCGCTGCAGCAGCAGTTCGTGGTGATCGACGAGGCCCAGAACCTCGAACCGACCACGCTGCGCACGATCCTCACCCGCGTCGGCGACGGAACCAAGGTGATCTTCACCGGCGACACCAGCCAGATCGACGCGCCGTACCTCGGCGAGTCGAACAACGCGCTGAGTGTGCTGACCTCGGCGTTCGCCGGGCAGTCGTGTTTCGGACACATCACCCTCACGGCGTGCGAGCGCAGCGACGTGGCAAGCCTCGCCGCCGAACTGCTCTGAACACCGGCGACCCCACCGCCGCGCCACACCTCGATCGCACTGCGCTGCGCGCGATCTCCGATTCGGAAAATCCGGCGGTCGGTCCGGCTACGAACATTTAGTGTTAAATTGAGCGGAGGTGAACATCACCCACGATCCCGCCGCTCACGAGCACGAAGGGAGCACCCCGGTGGCTGTAGCAGAACTCTTCGACTACGACTACGACACCCCCTGGCAGGACTTCGCTGCCTGCAAGGGACGGACCCGATTGTTCTTCGCTCCGAAAGCCGAACGGCCGCAGGCCCGAGCCCGGCGCGAAGCCAAGGCCGACAAGCTCTGCAGCACGTGCCCGGTTCAGGAGCCGTGTCGATCCCATGCTCGGAGCAACCACGAATACGGCTACTGGGGCGGCGAGTCGGAGGAAGACCGCCACCTCGCCGGATTCACCGTGTCCGCTCCGATCGGTGTCCGCGCCCGCCTGGCGCAATCGACCGGCTGAGAGCGCCCACGGCCGCTGCGACACCCCCTGTCTAGGGTGGAGACGTGGCACTCCCCCGCTTCGCCGTCGTCGACCTGGAAACGTCCGGGTTGAACACGAAGCGGCACCGGATCCTGCAACTCGGCATGGTCGTCATCGACGCCGACGGCACCACCGTCGACCAGTGGCAGTCGCTCGTGAAGCTCCGATGGCCACTGCAACGGGTGGGTCCGACGGCGATCCACGGGATCACCCGCACCACGCTGCGAGGTGCGCCCGCGCTCGACGACGCGCTCGACGAACTCGGCCGGCGGATGCACGGCGCGCTGTTCACCGCACACAACGCCGAGTTCGACAGCAGCTTCCTCGCCCGTGCGGCCCGACGACGACCCGCCGACGACCCGGTCCGCCTCGGCCTCGAACCGAGGCTGTGCACGCTGCGCATGTCACGCCGCCTCGACCCCCACCGCGAGCTGTCGCATCGCCTCGGCGACGTGTGCGAACGCTACGGCGTGGCCCTCGAACGCCCGCACGATGCCCTCGGCGATGCCGCCGCCACTGCGGCGATCCTGCCGCACCTGCTGGCGGCGCACCAGATCACCGATCCCGCACAACTCGAGGCGTTCTACGTGCGGTGACACTCAATCGCCGGCCGCCAGGTACCGGTCGAGGATCGCCCGGGCGGCGGCAGGGGCGGGGTTCGCGTCGGCCGGCTCGCTCAGCACGGCCTCGGGGCCCAGTCGGATCAGGAGCTTGGCGAGCCACCGCTCGCTCGACACCGGCAGCCGAGCCTCCACCCACCCGTCGGCCAGCTCGGTGAGTTCGTCGATCGGATACCGATCGAGTACCCAGCGAGCCCCGGGAGCGAGTCGGATCGTTGCTCGGGCGACATCGGCATCGTCGAAGAACCGCTCGGGCGCTGCGACCACCTCGACGTCGACGGTCCGTCCGGTACGCACGGCCGTCTCGATCCGGTCGATGCGGAACGTACGACGCTCCTGCGAACGGTCGTCGTCGGCAAGCACGTACCAGTTGCCGACATCGGCGTACACGTGGCGCGGCACGATCGAACGGCGAGTGACCTCGGCGCGGGCCGGCGAGTAGTACTCGATCTCGACCTCTGCCCCTGACGCGGCAGCCTCGGCGAGTTCGTCGGTGAGCTCCGGTCGGGCGAGATCGACGACCACGCCGGCGGTGTCGTCACCGTGCGATTCCTCACCGGAAACGTCGTCGACGCCGACATCGAGGCCGGCGTCGGCGAGCGCCGCTGCGAGCTTCGCGAGCCCACGACCCAGGGATCCCTCGGGATCGGCACCGGGAAGGTCCATGGCGGTGCGAGCCGACGTGAGCAGCCCGAACGCCTCGGGGGCGGTGAGACGAAGCGGTCGCGTGAACAGCCGCGGGACCCCGACGAACACGATGCCGTCGTCGACGAACACGTCGATCATCTCGTCGACGAACGGAGGCAGACCACACATTGCCACCAACTCGAGATCGGCCTGCACCTGCGCCTCGGTCATGTCGAAGCGACGGGCGACCTCGGCGAGCGGGACCTCGCCCACCTCCATCAGCCACGGCAGCATCACCAGGAGGCGCCGCAGGCGATCCTGGGCGTTGCGGGGGCCGCTCACCGCAACCCCGGCTCGGTTGTCGCAGCGGCGTCGCCGACGAGCGCCGACAGCCAGTCGATCAGGTGCTGTCGGAGATCCGGCGGCGACTCGACCACCGCATGGTCGAGCAGGCCCAGGAGCCACGATCGAAATGCCGGGAGGTTCCCCGCCGGCACCGACACCACGATGCTGCCGTCATCGGCCCGCTCGACCACCCGATCCACCCCGAGTTCTCGTTCGATCGCAACGGCGCGCAGCGCGTCGACACGCACGAGTGCATCGATGCGCTCGTCGGCGCCGGCGCCGATCTGCTTCGGATCCGCGGGGAATGCGGTGCGCGGGTCGAACGAGGCCGGACGTCGGAACGAACCCGTCTCGCCGATGCGCACGCTGGCCTCGCCGGTCGGACGGGCGTCACCGCCCCCACCGCCATCAACGGCGCCGACGGGATCGAACCGGTCGACACGGAACGTACGCCGCTCGTCACGATCGTGGTCGTGGCCGATCACGTACCAGAACCCGCCGCGCAACAGCAGTCCCCAGGGGTCGAGCGTGCGCCGTTCGCCGCGGTAGCCGAACTCGATCGGGGCGCGGGCTGCCACCGCGGTGCGGATCGCCGGGAGTTCCGGGCGATGCGGGATCACCGCCGACACCGCCGACCGTTCGTCGCCGAGCGCACCGCCGAGCTTCCAGATCGCGTCGCGTCCTGATTCGGTGCGCACCGCAGCGACCGCCACCTGGAGCGCACGGACCTCGTCGGGGGTCAGGTCGAGATCCGCGAGCTCGTACGCCCGCCGATCGATGCGGTACGTGGTCTGGCCGGCGAACGGTCCGCCGCCCACGATGTCGGTCTCGATCGGAACCCCGATCTCGCGCAGGGCCGCCTTGTCGCGTTCGAACGAGCCGCGTCTCGCCCGGTCGTTCTCCGGGTACTGGCCGTCGAGCTCGGCGGCGATCTCGACGAGGCTGAGCGGCCGGGTCGTCTCGAGCAGCAGCGCGAGCAGGTTGGTGAGTCGCTCGATCCGGTCGACCATCAGAACTCGACGTTACTCGTGGTGTTCGACACCACGAGCGACGCCGAGCTCCGGGTACTGCTCGATCTCAGAGCTGCAGCGACTTGGTCTGCAGGAACTCGTCGATGCCGTACGGGCCGTTCTCGCGGCCGTAGCCCGACTGCTTGTACCCGCCGAACGGGGCAGCGATGTTGAACGAGCCACCGTTCACGTCGACGGCACCGGTACGCATCCGCCGCGCGACCGCGAGGGCTCGCTCCTGGTCGGCCGACCAGACACCACCCGACAGCCCGTACAGGCTGTCGTTGGCGATGCGCACGGCGTCGTCGTCGTCGTCGTAGCCGATGATCGACAACACCGGGCCGAAGATCTCCTCCTGAGCGACGGTCATGTCGTTGGTGACGTTGGCGAGCACGGTCGGCTTGACGTAGTAGCCGGTCTCGTGACCCTCAGGCTTGCCGAGGCCGCCGGCGGCGACGACGGCGCCTTCGTCGATGCCCTGTTGGATGTAGCTCTGCACGCGATCCCACTGGGCCTGGCTGATCAGCGGGCCGAGGTGCATGCCCTCCTTGGTGGGGTCGTCGACACCCATGTTCTCGGCTGCAGCAGCGGCGATGGCAACGGCCTCGTCGTAGCGGCTGTTGGGCACGAGCATGCGGGTGTGGGCGGTACAGGTCTGGCCCGAGTTGAGGTAGCAGGCGAAGATGCCCTTCGGGATGACCTGCTCGAAGTCGGCGTCGTCGAGGATGATGTTGGCCGACTTGCCGCCCAGTTCGAGCGCCACGCGCTTGACGCTGCCCGCGGCCGCGGCCGCAACCTGCTTGCCGGCACGCGTCGAGCCGGTGAAGCTCACCATGTCGACGTCGGGGTGCTCGGAGATGGCGGCGCCGACGACCGGACCGGTGCCCGTGACCAGGTTGAATACACCGGCGGGCAGGCCCACCTCGTGGACGATCTCGGCGAGGATGAACGCGTTGAGCGGTGCGACCTCGGACGGCTTGAGCACGAAGGTGCAGCCTGCTGCGAGCGCACCACCGAGCTTGCAGATGATCTGGTGCAGCGGATAGTTCCACGGTGTGATCGCACCGACGACCCCGACCGGCTCCTTCACGACGAGGCTGTTGCCGATCGTCTCTTCGAACTCGAAGGTGTCGAGCAGTGTCGCGTAGGTCTGCATGTTGCCGGCGGGCAGGCCGGCCTGGATCATGGTGGCCCAGGTGATCGGCATGCCGACCTCGCCGGCGATCACTTCGGCGATCTCGGGCGAACGCGCCTGGAGGGCCTCGTTGAGGCGAACCATGTACTTCTGACGCTCTTCGACCGGCGTGGCCGACCACGAGTCGAACGCCCGGCGGGCGGCGGCGACCGCCTTGTCGACGTCGCTGGAGGTGCCCTCGGGGATGGAGCCCATCACCTGCTCGGTGCCGGCGTTGATGACCTCGATCGTGCCGGTTCCGTCGGAGGGAACCCAGGCACCGTCGATGTAGATGTTGGAGTAGTCGCGCATGTCGGAGAGTCTTGCTGATCCCGTGGCGGACGCTGCAACCGAGCTGTCCGCTGACCGGACCGGCGTGGTGCGACGTGCTCAGCTGAGCTTCATGAAGAGCCGCTCGAGCTCCGTGGCGTCGAGCTCGGGCTCGACACCCTCGGCCGGCGTCGCGCAGTGGCGCATGCCGGCCACCACGAGGCGATAGCCGACACGATCGAGCGCGGCCTTGCACGCCGAGAGCTGGGTGACGACGTCGGCGCAGTCCTTGCCCTCTTCGATCATCCGTTGCACGCCACGGATCTGACCCTCGAGCCGGCGCAGCCGGTTCAACACATCGTCGTTGACATCCTCCGGAAATCTCATGGACTGAGCGTACCCCTCCCCGTATACGGCCCGCACCACCTCCCGAAATGGCGCGTCTGCGTTGCGCTGAGCGCAACGCCAGCGTGATTTTTCGGGTTGGTTGGCCTGAGCGGCGGGGCTGATCGGTCGGGCTCAGCGGTGGGCGCGGTACCAGGCGATGAGGGCGTTGGTCGACGAGTCGTGGGCGGCGGGATCGGCGTCACCGGCGAGTTCGGGGGTGATCCTGGTGGCCAGTTCCTTGCCGAGTTCGACGCCCCACTGGTCGTAGCTGTTGACGCCCCAGATCGCGCCCTGCACGTGCACGACGTGCTCGTACAGCGCGATCAACTGGCCCAGCACCGACGGCGTGAGCTGCTCGGCGAGGATCACGGTGTTCGGGCGATTCCCGTCGAACTGCCGGTACGGCTCGCCGGGGCCGGCATCACGTCCGAATGCCAGCGCCTCGGACTGCGCGAACAGGTTCGACATCAGCAGGTCGTGATGCTCGCGATACGGGTGATGGGGGTTCGCGAATCCGATGAAGTCGACCGGCACGATCCGGGTGCCCTGGTGCAGCAGTTGGTAGAACGCGTGCTGGCCGTTGGTGCCCGGCTCACCCCACACGATCGGGCCGGTGTCGCCGGCCACCGCGGTGCCGTCGAGGCGTACCGACTTGCCGTTCGACTCCATGTCGAGCTGCTGCAGGTACGCGGGGAACCGACCCAGTTCCTCGGCGTACGGCAGCACCGCCTTGGTGCCGAAACCGAGCCCGTTGGCATACCAGACACCGAGCAGCGCCATGATCACCGGCGCGTTCTCGGCGAGCGGGGCGGCGCGGAAGTGCTCGTCGACCAGATGGAAACCGTGCAGGAACTGGCGGAAGCGATCGGGCCCGATCGAGATCATCAGCGACAGCCCGATGGCGGAGTCGACCGAGTAGCGCCCGCCCACCCAGTCCCAGAACCCGAACATGTTGGCGGTGTCGATCCCGAACTCGGCGACGCGTTCCGCGTTGGTCGACACTGCGACGAAGTGGTCGGCGACCGCAGCCTCGCCGAGCGCATCGACCAGCCAGGTGCGTGCCGTACGGGCATTGGTGAGTGTCTCGATCGTGCCGAAGGTCTTGGAGGCCACCACGAACAGCGTGGAGTCGGGGTCGGAGTCGGCCAGCACGGAGGCGATGTCTGCGCCGTCCACGTTCGACACGAACGAGCAGCGGATGCGCTCGTGGCGGTATGCGTCGAGCGCCCGGTAGGCCATCGCCGGGCCGAGATCGGATCCACCGATGCCGATGTTGACCACGTGGGTGATCCGGTCGTCGTGGCGCACTCGGTCGGCGAACGCGCTCATCTGGTCGAGCACCTCGTGCACGTCGGGCACCACGTCGACGCCGTCGACGACCATCGTGGCGGTGCGCGGCGCGCGCAGCGCCACGTGCATCACCGCTCGGTCCTCGGTGACGTTGATGTGCTCGCCGGCGAACATGGCGTCGCGCCGAGCCTCGACGCCCGCCTGCTCGGCGAGCGCGACCAGCCCGGCGAGCACGCCGTCGTCGACGCGGTGCTTGGAGTAGTCGATGCGCAGATCTGCGACGTCGACGACGTAGCGCTCGGCACGTCCCGGGTCGTCGGCGAAGAGTTCGCGCAGGTGGGCGGTGCGGGGAAGTTCGGCCAGGGCCGAGAGGCGATCGGCGGAGTCCATCGGGACCGAACCTATCGCGGTCCCCCGATCGTCGGCTCGGGCAGGTCGGCCGCGGCGGCAGGATCGAGCATCGCCCAGGTGTCGGCACGCCGCAGGCGGGCGACGGGCAACGCAGCGTCGCCCTGCAGCCACCGTTGCACCATCGGCGCCTTCGACTCACCGAACGTCAGCATCAACCGCGCCTGCGAAGCGTTCACGACCCGTGGGGTCAGGGTCATCCGGCGGAAGCCGTTGAACTCACCGATCACCTCACAACTGCGTTCGCTGTCGACCACCGGGTGGCCCGGCGGCCACGACGCGGTGTGCCCGTCGTCGCCGAGGCCGAGATGCACCACGTCGAAGCGCTCGGGCAGACCGAGGGAGTACCGCTCCGCTGCCGCGTCGAGGTCGTCATCGGTGACCGGCATCAGCTCGACCCGGCACGGGAAGTCGACGAGTTGCTCGGCGTTGCGCTCGCGGTGGCCGTCGGGGGCGACCCGTTCGTCGACCTGCCACACGCTGACGTCGGCCCACGGAACTTCCTCGGCGAGCAGCACGTCGAACATCGGCGGCGCAGAGCCACCGCCGCTGACCGCCAGCGTCGCCTGCCCTCGTCGGCGAACCGCGTCCCGCAGCTGTCGCGCCAGCCATCGCCCGGCGTCGGCTGCGGGATCATCGCACACGCGAACCTCCATGCGTCCACGGTACGCCACCCTGGCGGTGTGTCCGGACGAAGCAATCGAGGCGTACCGTACGCAACGATGTCAGCGTCGGCCCCGACCACTCCGAGCTCAGGGGTCCGAAGCGTGCAGCGCGGCGTCCAGCTCAGTGTCGTTGCCTACCTCCTCTGGGGCTTCCTCACCATCTACTGGAAACAGCTCGCAGCCTTCGACGCGTTCGAGCTGATCGCCTGGAGGATGTCGTTCGCCGGCATGGTCATGGCAGTGATCGTCACCGTTCGGCGGACTTGGCCGAACGTCGTCGCAGCGCTGCGCCACGGACCGACGGCCCGTCGTCTGGTGATGGCATCGCTGCTGCTCACCGTGAACTGGGGCAGCTACGTGTGGGCGGTCACCAACGATCGCGTCATCGAGACCGCACTCGGCTACTTCATCGCGCCGCTCGCAACGATGGCGATCGGTGTGTTCGTGCTGAAGGAACAGCCGACGAGCGCGCAGCGGCTGGCGTTCGCGCTGGCGACGACCGCCGTGGTGATCCTCACGGTCTCGTACGGACGGCCACCGTGGATCGCGTTGCTGGTCGCCGGCACATGGAGCCTGTACGGGCTCACCAAACGCCGGGTCCCGCTCGGGGCGATCGACAGCCTCGCCGGCGAGACGTTCGTGCTGTTCGTACCGGCCGTGCTCGCCGTCGCAGCGTTCTCGAGCGCGTCGGGCAGCGTGGTGCAGTCTGCCGACACCGTCGACTGGTTCCTGGTGGCCGGCACCGGTGTGGTCACCGCAGTGCCGTTGATGCTCTTCGCCGCCGCTGCCCAGTCGATCCCGTTCACACTGCTCGGACCGCTGAATCTGCTGGTACCGGTGATCAACTTCGGCCTCGGCTGGCTGCTGTACGACGAGCCGGTACCACTGGACCGGCTCGTCGGGTTCGCCTTCGTGTGGGTCGCGCTGGTGGTGGTCATGTGGGACCGGGTCACCAGCCACCGACGTACCGCCCGGCTCGAACCGGTGGCCTGATACCGTCGCAGCCCGTGCGGCCCTGGCCGTGCCGGACGACCGAGGAGGTTTCATTGAAGCGCACACACACGATCGCCGGCGTTGCGACCGCCCTGCTCCTGGCCGCGTGCGGCAGCGACGGCGACGGCGGCGACGGCGAATCCGGCCTGGACGGACCCCAGGCCGATGCGGCGCGTGCGGCTGTCGAGAGCGCCGCAGCCGACGGGATCGAACTCGATCAGGCGTGCGTCGACGAGATCGCGTCGCAGCTCTCCGACGAGGACGCCGCGTTGGCCGCCGCCGACGGTGACGCCGAGTTGAGCCCCGAGGGTGAAGCACTGAGCATCCAACTGATCGACTGCGCCGACGACGGCCAGCTCGTCGACTTCTTCATCACGAATCTCACCGACGGTGGCGTCCCGTTCGACGAGGACTGCGCCCGCGAGCAGCTGCAACAGCTCGACCTGAAGGCATTGATCGCGACCACCGCGGACGGCGGCGACCCGCCACCCGCGTTCGTCGAGGCCCTCACCCCGTGCTTCGAGCCGTGAACCGGACCTGGTGGGCGACTGCGACAGCAGTGGTCGGCGCCACGGCGCTCGTCGGCTGCTTCACCACCGCAGCCGACTTCGCCGAGGACGCCGAGTCGTTCATCGAGACCGACGAGGAACTCCGCGGGGCGCTGTTCCCCGACTCGGCGGCCACCTTCGTGACCGCCACCTGTGAGGATCCTCCGGACCAGGACGACGGCACGACCTTCCCGTGCACGGCAACCGACAGCAACGGCGACGTGTGGGAGTTCGAGATCGTGATCACCGGCTCGAGCGAGTACGAGGTCAACCTGTCACGCGCCCCCGACGGCGCCTGACCCGACGCCGGCGACCTCGCCCGAGACGCGGCGGCGCCCGCCGGCACCGGAGCAGGGTCCGGGTCCGGCGGGCGCCGTACGTTCGGCGGTCGGTGCCGCCGTCGATCAGGCTCGATCAGGGCGTGTAGGTGCCCAACGAACCGTTGTAGTCGACGACCTCGCCAGCCGGCGAGAACACCTTGGCGGTGTCGTCCCACACCACGAGCTGTGTGCCCTCGGGGTAGAACGCGTCCTCGGCGTTCATCGACGCCGAGATGCCGTCGGCCACCAGCGCAGGCGTGTAGTCGATGTTGCGCACGGCGTTCATGATGCCTTCCCGGCTGAAGTTGCCTGCCTCGAGTGCCTGCTCGGCCGCGTGGACGGCGAGTTCCATCGAGAGCCAACCTGCCAGCGCCGACTGGTCACCGGCGTTGGTGTCCGGGGCGTAGGTCGCCATGGCCTCGAGGAACGTCTGCACCCCTTCGTCGTCGGCGTACTCGTCGCTCGTGGCGAACTTGGCGTTGCTCGACGTGAACACGCCGTCGCTGCCGCCGTTGTCGACGAGAGCGTCGAAGAAGAGCGGGTTCGCGCAGGTGGCGGTGACGTAGACCCGAGGGTTGAAGTCGGGGTTCGCCGCCTTGACGTTGCCGAGTTCGGACATGAACGCAGCGCACTGGGCGCCGAGCGGCACGGCCAGGATCGAGTCGGGGTTCGCCTGCACGAGGTTGGTCATCTGACCGCTCGGGGCGCCCGAGTCGGCGGGATCGATGACTTCCTCGGCGATGATCTCGAGGCCGTTCTCGGCCGCCAGGTCGGCGTAGCTGTCGGCGTAGGACTGACCGAACTCGTTGTTCACGTAGAACAGCGCGGTGGTCGAGCCTCCCTCGGCAGCGGCATCCTCGGCCCACACCCGCGACTCGATGGCGTAGGGCACCAGCAGGCCGGAGCTCCACGGGTACTCCTCGATGTTGCCCCAGTCGGAGGCGCCGGTCGCCGCCCACAGGTGCGGGATGCACTGGGCGTTGAGATCGGCCTGCACGGCGAGGTTGTTCGGCGAGCCGATGATGCCCGACAAGATGTCGACCTGGTCGTCGAAGACGAGTTCGTCGACGTTGGTCTTGGTGAGATCCGCGGTGTACTGGTCGTCCTTGATGATCAACTCGATCGGCTCGCCGTCGAGGCCGCCGTTGGTGTCGTTGTACCAGTCGATGTAGGCCTGCTGGCCGGCGCCGAGCGGGGCGAAGAGCACCGCCGGGCCGCCGGAGAGCGGGATCGAGGTACCGATCGTGAGGCCCCCTTCGATCTGCGCGGTCGCAGCATCCGGGTCGTCGCACACCTCGGTGTCGATCACGAACTCGGCGCCGGACCCGCCGCCGTCACCGTCGGTGGTGTCGGGCGCGTCGGTGCTGTCGGGTGCGTCGGTGCTGTCCGGTGCGTCGG
>Ga0102938_10003005_pt1 | contig 12631 bp, 7 predicted proteins | sample SalPonR2_B_D2_MG_FD_84516 | JGI IMG/M metagenome (GOLD analysis project Ga0102938, IMG submission 84516) | Salt pond soil microbial communities from South San Francisco under conditions of wetland restoration - Salt Pond MetaG R2_B_D2_MG | ecosystem: Environmental > Aquatic > Marine > Intertidal... | reverse complement strand
GCTGCAACTGGCCGCGGGGAACCGCTGTTACGGTATTCTGAAAAAAACCTTCAGCCCGCAGATTCGGGGCGGTGAAGCCGCTGCCATCGTGCGTCTCGGCAGTGCGCCGGTGTCTACCATCCCTGCAAAGATCGACCTGCTGATAGCGCTGGACTGGCAGAACTTCTCTCGTTTTGCGGATGAACTGAGCATCGGCGCGGACACCCTGGTGCTGCACACCGGTACGGGTGAACCGCCGCCCGACATGGCGGGCAACAGATTACTGCTGATTGACGCCGCGCAGATTGCCTCAGCGGCGGACTCGGGCTGGCTGAACATGGTATTCCTCGGACTCCTTGCGCAGGGTCTGGGTTGCGCTCTGCCCGCGGCCGAAGCACTGTTGCTTGCGCGCTTGAGTAAGCATGAGCAGGCGGTTCAGGAGGCCGCCTGTCGCGCACTCCGGGCCGGTTTTGCTGCGGCCCTTCCTGACCCGCTGGCGGATCAACTCGCAGCCTTCATCGAGCCACTGGTGCCCGGTGCCACACCCCGTTCCTCGCCAGCGCGCTGGCTCGCCAGCGGCAACCAGATGGCGGCGCTGGGTGCGCTCGAAGCGGGGGTGCGCTTCATTGCAGCCTACCCCATTACGCCCGCCTCCGACCTGCTTGAATGGCTGGCCCGCCACAGCGAGTATTACGGCGGCCATCTGGTGCAGGCCGAAGATGAACTCGCGGCGATCAACATGGTCATTGGCGCAGGTTTTGGCGGCGTGCCCGCCATGACCGCCACCTCCGGCCCGGGCATGGCCCTCATGACCGAGTCCATGGGGCTTGCGGTGGCGAGCGAGACTGCGGCAGTGGTGGTAGACGTCATGCGCTGTGGGCCGTCTACCGGCATCCCCACGAAGAGCGAGCAGAGCGATCTCAACCTGGCGCTCTACGGCCTGCACGGCGATGCACCACACATCGTTCTGGCGCCGCAATCAATCGCCGACTGCCACTTCACCACCGCGTGGGCAGTGCACCTGGCAACGCGGCTGCAAACACTGGTGATTGTTCTCAGCGACCAATCCCTGGGCCAGTCCATACAGGTGTTTGACGCCCCGTCCGGGGAATACCCGCAGGCGGTCGTCGAGCGCACAGCGCCGGCAGAACCGTACCTGCGCTATCGCGACACGGCCTCCGGTGTATCGCCCCTCGCACTACCGGGAGATCCGGGCCACATGTTCACGGCAGATGGCCTGGAACACGGCGAGAATGCCATCCCATCGCCCCGTTCGAGCGACCACGGGATCCAGCTGAATAAACGGCTGCGCAAGCTTGGCAGCTTCGATTTCGGCGAGCACTGGGCGGAATTCACCGGCGGGCAGGACGGGCACGATCTCGTCATCTGTATGGGCTCGGTCACCGCGTGTGCGCTGGAAGCACAGGAGTTTCTCGCCGCCAGCGAGCAGCCAATCGCGGTGCTCAGCCTGCGCCTGCTGGCGCCCCTGCCACTGGACCGACTCGCGCCCCTGCTCGAGGGGGCAGGCCGCCTGCTGGTGGTCGAGCACAACCACGGCGCGCAACTCTGGCACTATCTGCGCTCCCAGCTACCGCAGTTTTCCTTCTACAGCCTGGCGCTGCCGGGGCCCACGTCGATACAGGCGGAGGATATTCTCGCCGCCCTGGAGGTTGCCGATGTCGCTTAAAGCCAAAGATTACAAATCCGGCATCAAACCGATCTGGTGCCCGGGCTGCGGACACTACAGTGTGCTCAACGCAATCACCAAGGCCATGGCCGCAAGCGAGCTTGCCTCTCACGAAACGGCGATCATCTCGGGCATAGGTTGCTCCTCGCGCCTGCCCGCCTACGTCAACAGCTACGGCTTTCACGGAGTGCACGGCCGTGGCCTGCCGCTGGCGACCGGCCTGAAAGTGGCGCGCCCCGATCTTGAGGTGGTGGCGGTCGGCGGTGACGGCGATGGTTTTTCGATCGGGGGCAACCACTTTCTGCACGCCTGTCGTCGCAATGTGGATATTGTCTATATCGCGATGGACAACGAGGTCTACGGCATGACCAAGGGGCAGGCCTCGCCCACCAGCCCGGAGTCCTGGCTGGATGGCAAGCTCACGCCATACGGCACCGAGGTGCGCGCCTTCCAGCCTTGCGCCATTGCACTGGCCAGTGGTGCCGGTTTTATTGCCCGCGGATACAGCGGTGACCCCAACGGCCTGGCGCAGCTCATCTACGAGGGCATGGCCTTTCCCGGTTTTGCTTTCATCCATGCCCTCAGCCAGTGCGTGACCTTTGTACCGGAGCAAAAGGCGTGGAAACAGCAAGTGCACAAACTCGATGCAACGCCCGCAACCGCGGCCGAGGCCGCAGCGCTGATTCACGCGGACGATGGTTTCGCCACGGGCATCCTCTACCGCAGCCAGCGACCGGTGTGGCCCCGAGCCCATGAGCAGGCCAGCGCGGTCGACCCTCGCTCGGAGCTGGCGCTATGAAGACCGGGCTGGAGTCGGATTTACCGCTGTTTCTCGCGCACAGCCTGGAGTTGGAACAGGAATCCGCCGAGCGCCTGCGCGAGTTCGCCGACACGATGCGTCATCATCGGCAACACGCGCTGGCGGAGCTGTTTGACGAACTGGCGGTCTACAGTGACCTGCACACGCAGGAAATTGCGGCCGTCTGCGAGGGTATCAGCCTGCCTCGGCTGAAGCCCTGGGAATTCACGTGGCCCGATGAGGAAGCGCCGGAAACGAGCGCCTACGCAAGCCTGCGCTATAGCATGCAGCCGGAGGCAGCGCTGCGTGCAATGATTGAGCAGGAAAGCGCCGCGGCCGATTTCTACGCGGGCGTCGCCGCGCAATCGGATGACCCGGAAATCATACAGCACGCCTCGGAGTTCGCAGCGGAAGAACGCGAGCACGCAAGCCTCCTGCGGGCAAGGCTGGAACAATTGGAAGAGACAGGAAGCGCCGATGCACCACCGCCGGCGCCGGACATCGACCCACCGCACCAGCCGGAATAGGAAGCCACGCCATGCATCAACTCGGCGCACTCGACAACCTGATGATTGCGGGGGAAATGCCGAATATTCCCCTGCATATGTCGGCATTGATGATCTATGACACGCGCGGCAGGCGCGGCGCTACTCGCGTTTACAACAGCTTGTGCACGCGCCTCGTGGACGTGGTGGAGAACCATTTCCCGATTCTCCGCTGCCGGCTGGAAGAAGTCCCGCTGAACCTCGACAAAGCCTACTGGGTTCAGGATACCGACTTTGAGCTCGGCTACCACATCAAACGGGTCGCACTGCCCCGACCCGCCAATTGGCAGGAAGTGTATCGTCTATTCGGCCAGTTTCACGCCCAGCCGCTGGACCGCAGTCGTCCACTCTGGGAGCTGATGCTGGTCGAGGGCCTGGATAACGTTGCCGGGATTCCCAAAGGCAGCACGGCACTGTGCATGAAGATTCATCACGCAGTGGTGGACGGTAAAAGCGCCCTGCGCCTGATCACCGGCCTGCACAGCCCCGACCCGGAACCCGGGGCCGCAACCTTCATTGAACGGCAACCGCAGGAACCCGTCGACGCCGGGGACTTCTCACCGCCCTCGCTGCTGGCCAAGTTTGGCCTGGCCTGGTGGCACAGTGTGGAACGACCGGTAGAACTGATCGCGACGCTGGGCAAGTTGCTCCCCGGCCTGTGGCCGGCGCACCGCAAAGACCCGACATCCGCAGCGAAAGGCAGCGTGCCACGCACGGCCTTCAACCACTTTGTGGATGCTGATCGCGTGGTCGGGCATGTGCGCCTGGAGAAACCGGCACTGAAAAAAATCGTCAGCAAGTTCCACTGCACGATCAATGATATCGCGCTGTGCGTGGTCGCCGGCACCTTGCGGGAGTACCTGCTCGCGCAGGACTGCCTGCCGGAGACGGACTTGCAAACACTGATGCCGATCGACATCCGCCACGAGCGCGAGGACGGCAGCATCGGCAACCACGTGAGCATCGCCAGGGTGGCGCTCTACACCACTATCGACGACGTTGCGCAGCGCCTGCGCTCCATCAGCGCCCACGCATCTGAAGGAAAAGCCCAGGGCCGCAAAGGCAGCAACCGCGCAATGCTCGAACTGGCGGATGAAATTCATCCCGCTATTATTCTCGGCCTGAGTCACTGGCTGGTGACATCCGGGCATCTCGACGACCTGCCACAACCCGTGAACACGGTGGTCACCAATGTACCGGGGCCGCGGGGGGACGCCTACCTCGCCGGTGCGAAGCTGATCGACTACCTGGGTTTCGGCCCGCTGGCGCCCAACATGGGGCTTTTCCACACCGTCTCCAGCGCAGAAGAGCATGTGAATATCACGTTTCTCAGCACCGCTGCCTTTGTCGGTAACGGCAGCGACTATCAGGCCGCCATGCAAGAGGCGGTGCAAGCGGTACTGGCGCTTGGAGGAAGCCGCCGCAAGCGCGGGAAATGACGATCTGCCGGGTGAATGTATCGACTCACCTGCCCGGGCCTACTAGACTATTTGATCTTTTCTCGGCCCCGGGAAACCCGTTCTGGTGAGCATTCAGGACCGTATCAGGCCGCACATGCCGATGCAGGGGCCGGTACCGACTCTCATTCCGGAACGCTTCCCCGGTTTACAGCCGGGCAAATCATGCGGAGATGCAGAATGAATCCAAAGTCCGGCAACGCGCCTGTCCGCCCGTTCGAGGCAGTCACCGCCTTTGCGCTGCAAACCGACGTGCTGGTGTGCGGCTACGGCGGCGCGGGGGCGGCCGCGGCGCTGGAAGCCGCGGCGGGCGGCGCACGGGTGATGATTCTTGAGCGCGCAAGCGCCGGAGGCGGCTCCACCGCCATGTCGAGTTGCGAAATGTACCTCGGCGGCAGTGGAGGCACGGCGCTGCAGAGGGACCTCGGCCTGGAAGACAGCACCGACAATATGCTCGCCTACCTGCGCGCGGCGCTCGGCCCGCATGGCGACGAGGAAAAAATCCACTGCTACGCGCAGGGGGCAGCAGCACACTTCGATTGGGTGGAAGCACTGGGAGTGCCCTATAAACGCGCGGCGTTCCTTGAACGCACGGTGGTACCGCTCACGGACGAATCCCTGCTGTACACCGGCAACGAGAAATCGCACCCGTTCAACACGGTCGCAGCGCCCGTGCCGCGCGGTCACGTGCCTTCGAAGGAAGGCGATGAAGGCGGGCGCATTTTCATGGACGCCATCATGCGGCACGTCACTGCGGCCGGCGTGGAGGTGGTGAACGACTGCCGGTTAGTCGCCTTGCTGGCGGACGCAGCGGGCGCAATCCGCGGCGCGGTGGCCAGGCTGGATAATCGCGAAGTTGCAATACGCGCGGAGCGGGCGGTGATCCTCACCACCGGCGGCTTCGTTATGAACGAGACGATGACCCGGCAGTACCTGCCTGAGATTCACGCGTATGCCGTGCCCTACGGTAATACCTACGACCTGGGCGACGGCATTGCGCTCGGCATGGCGGCGGGTGGGCAGGCCATCAACATGGATCAGGCCTTCATGTCCTTCCCGCTGTACCCGCCGGCGAAACTGACCTACGGAATCCTGCTCAATGCACATGGCCAGCGCTATATCAACGAGGATGCCTACCTCGCACGCCTGGCGTGGTACTCGTGCCAGCAGCCCGGCCAGAAGTTCTATTTGCTGGCACAGGACGAGGACTTCGAGGCGTCCTACTACCTGGAACGCGCACCTATCGTCGCCACCGGCAACAGCATTGAGGAAGTTGCCGGGGAAGCGCCGTTTCCAGCAGGCATGCTGGCCGGGACGGTCGCTTACTACAATGAACACGCGGCTCGCGGCGAAGATCCGCTCTACCAGAAAACAGCGGAGTGGCTCAAACCGCTGGACAAGCCACCCTTTGCCCTGGTGGAGTATTCCGCCAGTGAGATGCGAGCGATCATCATGCCGGGCACGATCGGGCCGCTCATATTCACCCTCGGGGGCCTTAAAACGCGCACCAGCGGAGAGGTATTGGACGCGAATGACGAGCCCATTCCGGGGCTGTATGCCGCCGGGCGTGCAACCGCCGGCTTGCCGCGCACGGCGAAAGGCTATGCCAGCGGCATGTCGGTGGGCGATGCGACTTTTTTCGGTCGGCTGGCAGGGCGCGCGGCGGCGTCAACCCGCCACGCAACCTGAGGCCGCAGAACGACAACCGCTTGCATGAGAGGGCCTGCGCACTCGCACAGGCCCTTGCACAAACGTGCCAGAGCTAACGCTAGGACTCCTCGCCCGCACGTACCAGTTTCACATTCCACACGCTGGGTGTGCCCTGCTCACAACTGGCAACGCCCTCCAGAGCCTGCATGCCTTTCTCCCAGCCACCGCGCACATACAGCTCATAGGCCGCAAAATACTCTGTCCAGTTGCTGAAGGTAGAAACCCCCCAGTAGTCAAACTCATGCTCGGGGGCGCCGAGCATTGGCACAAACAACCAGTTGGAGTTTTTTGCACCCATACTCCGCATCGCATCAGAGTACTGCTTGTGTGCCGCCAGGGCGCTGTTGAAATCACTGTCCTGGGCAATACTGCAGCGCGTAAACATCACCACACCATCACCCGGGGGTCCGCTCGGCGCATTCACTTCCACCGAGGAGGCGAGAGCGTGCGCGCCACATTCCACTACTTTGTCGAAGTCCTGCTGAATATCCCGGCCGCCCGCGATCCAGGCATCAAGGCCCGCACCCATGGCATTGCCCGACTGGTTTGACCCAAGCCAGATCACGTCGGGAAGCTCATTGAATTGCCCAAACATGGGCGTCAGAATCCAGGCGGAGTAACCCGGATCGTTCGCCTCCGCCCATTTGCTGAAACGCTCCGCAACCTGCACCAGGTCCTTCATTTCCTTGCCCTGTTGCATGTTGCAGTAGAACGCCTCCACCGGTCTTGCCGGGGTCGCGCTGTCGTCCTGTGCGACGGTTATGGTGGCCCAACTGGATACTGCCAGAAAGCATACCCAGGATGCTGCTGTTATCCATTTCATCGTTGTTGTCCTTTTTAAGATGGGGGCCCGCAACATGACTGAGACTCGGCGGGTACTTTTTAATTTAGTGTACTTCGCGGATTACGCAAACCCGGGCGCAAACGGGTCGACGCTGATACAGGCTTGGATGCGGGGCCAGAAGCCTGGCCCACCTCAGAAACGATAGGTCAGCGAAGCGCCATAGCTACGCGCCTTGCCCGGTAGCCGCACCCAGGTATTGGCGTTCTGCGTGGTGGATACCCAGTAGTATTCATCCGTGAGATTGGCCGCCCACAGCGAAACTTCCCAGCGCTGGTCAAGCGAGTACAGGGCCAGGCCGGCGTTCAACACGCTGTAGGAATCGATTCGGGCAAATGCGTTGCCTTCGAGGTCACCTTCTGCATTCGACTGGTAGCGCGTGTTGAGATTGAAGCCAACCCCCAGGGAATCATTCAGCGGGCGGTCGTACAGCAGCGTGAGCGTACCGGTCATGTCCGGGCTGTAGAGAAACTCCGCACCCTGGTAGTCAGCGGGTGCGCCCGTTGAATCTATACCCGCGTACTGTTGCACCTCGGTATGCAACAGCGTAGCGGCGGCGACCGCGGTCAAGTGAGTGCTCAGGCGCCAGCTCAACTCGGCATCCAGGCCGTAGGCCTCGGAATCCGGGATATTCGCGAGGCGCCCAAGCACGGTAAATATCGGGTCGGCAAAATACACCGAGAGCTGCTTGTCATCGTAGTCATAATAAAACAGCGATGCGTTGAACTGCATGCGCTGGTCAAACAGGGTCGACTTCAGGCCTGCCTCGTAAGCCAGCAGTTTTTCCTGCCCCACGGGCGCATTCTGCGTGGCGATGTTCGCGGCATTCACCGGTGTAGTGCCCGACTTCGCGCCCTGCGAAATCGAGGCGTAAAGAAGACTGTCCGGGCTTGCCGACCATTCAATTGCCACGCGCCAGGCGACGTTGTCTTCATCGAGCTCGGACTCAACCAGCCCGAACTGCCCCTCTTCAGGATCGAAAGTGGTGCAGTCGCCCTGCCCGATCTCGCTCGCGAGCGCACCGTAACTGGTTGCAAAGAGTGAACGGAACGTCACGTTCACGGCGGGCAGCATATTGCCGTTGAAGTCCCGCGAACAGCCCGCATAGTCCTGGCTATCCTCCGTGTAGCGCAGGCCGGTGGTCAGCGAGAGGTTTTCATCCAGCGCATAGCTCGCACTGGCGAAAACGCTCCAGGATTGCACGTCGATGTCGGCTTCGTCACGAAAAGTACGGAAAGCCTGGCTGCCCTCCACCAGCGAATAGCCACCAGTATTGAAATCCGTGCCCAGCAGCGGCACGGTGAACGTGCGGATCAGGCCGACGTTCGCGTTCTCCCCAAGCAGCGTGCGATTGGAGTCCAGTAGCTCGTCCTGCGCATAGTAGGCGCCCAGCACCCAGGAAGTGGTACCTGACTCACCTTCGAGTCGCAGTTCCTGGGAAACACTCCGGATGTCACCCTTGAGATCCTGCAGCAGAATCTCATTCGGAACGCCACCGAAGTCTACCAACGCCTCGCGCGACATATCGTGATACCCGGTGAGGGCCACCAGCCGCGTTGTGGCATTGAGTGCGTAGTCGATATGCAGCTTGAAGGCGTGCATGTGACTGTCCTGCGCGAGTTCGCCATTCAACCCGAGGCCACTACCGATATCCGCGCTGCGCCGGGCGCGCGGGGCCCAGTCGGCCTGGTCATTGTCTTGCGGCTGATTGTTCAGGAGGTAATCGGCAAGACCCGCGGCATTGAAAGGGCTGTCTGCGGTGGCATCACTGAGTCCCAGGCCCTGGGCTGCCAGTGTGTCGGATTGATTGCGCCAACCGTTGTAGGACAGATCAACGCTCAGGCGCTCCCCGCGTGTCCAGCCGAGCGCAGCCCTGACTCCCAGATTATCCACTTTGCCCAGTTCGCCCTGCCCACTCTGCGAGCGCTGCCAGCCATCGCTACTGTAGTCACGGCGCAGCGCCAGGCGCCCGGCGAGCCCGGTGGTGAGCGGGCCGCTGAGCATACCTTCCACGTTGGTGGTGCCGAAATTACCCACCTCGATGCGGCCCATGGCTGCGAACCTGTCCGTAGGCTTGTTGGTCACCAGGTTGATCAGACCCGCCGTGGTATTGCGTCCGAACAGCGTGCCCTGTGGGCCCTTCAGCACCTCCACGCGCTGCAGGTCGAACACCGGCCCCGAGTTCAGGATCGGGTAGGGATAGGCCACCTCATCCACGTAGGTGCCCACGGTGGAGGTGGCTGACATATTGATGGTATTGAACCCGATACCGCGCAGCGTATAGGTCGGCACCCCCTGATAACTGCGCGCCAGCGAGAAGCTCGGCACAACCGCTGTCAGGCTCTCCACGCTGTTGACACGCAATCGCTCCAGCCTTTCACCGGTAAAGGCCTGCACGTCCATGCCCACATCGTTGGCGGTCTGCTCGATGCGCCGTGCTGTGACGATCACCATCTCCAGTGGCAAGGCTTCTTTCACGGGGGGCGATTTTGCGGGTGACTGGTCGGCGAACACGGCATACGGCCAGGCCAGCAACAAGGCCGCTACAACAGGCACACCGCGCCAGCGAACTGCGATCGAAATTGTCACTCTATTATTATCCTTATACGTGTTATTCAGCAGCGCGATACCGCCACGCCCGCATTGTGACTTTAGTTCGGGAGCCAGAGGTGGTCAAATGCTCCAGGGCAATACGGATAATGAGTCGCTCATGGAAACCCGCTATACATTCTGCAGAACCTGTGAAGCCACCTGCGGCCTGGAGGTCGACGTGGAGGACAACCGCGTTGTCAGCATACGACCCGACAAGCGGCATGTGGTGAGCAAAGGCTACTCCTGCGTCAAGGGCATTCACTTCGACAAGGTGCAGAACAGCCCGGACCGCATTACCGCGCCGCAAAAGCGCGTGGGCACACAGTGGCAGACTATCAGCTGGGAGCAGGCGCTGACCGAGATCGGCAGCAAAATCCGCGCACTCGCCGAGCGGCACGGCCCCGACAGCGTGGCCCATCTCGTCGGTTCAGCAGGCGGCGCCAACCTGCTGGCGCCGATGTTCCGCAACGCGTTCTACCAGGCACTGGGTTCGCGCCGCATGTACGGTACCGGCACCTGTGATACCACCAACAAATTCCGCGTTTGCGAAGACCTGTACGGTTCGCCTTTTCGTCTCGCCTACCCGGATATAGAGAACACCGGGTTCGTGATGATACTGGGAGCCAACCCGGCGGTATCGGGTAATACCCTGTATCACCTGCCGGCCTCGGTAAAGCGCTTCAAGGCCTTGGTCAAACGTGGCGGGCGCGTGGTGTTCATCAACCCCCGCCGCATTGAATCGGCACTCGCCGGTGAGCACTTTTTCATCCGCCCGGATACCGATGTATATTTTCTGGCCGCCTTCTGCAACGAGCTGATCCAGCGTGGCGGCATCGACGAGGCACTGGTCGCGGCGCACATGCAGGGATTCGATGCCCTGCAAGAAGCCGTAAAAGCCTGGACACCGGAGCGCCAGAGCGAAGTCACGGGTGTCAGTGCGGACACTCTGCGCGACCTGGTGGCCTCGCACATCGCTGCCAATGGCGCCTGTCTGTACATGGCCACCGGGGTCAACCAGGGCCGCAGCGGTACGCTTTGCTTCTGGTTACTGGAAGCCATCAACGCCATCTCAGGCAACCTGGATCGCACCGGCGGCATGCTCATGGGCGAAGGTCTCGTGGATATGGCGAAACAGGTTAAAGAGGATGGCCAGCTCATCGCGCGCAGCGATCGCGAGGACGGTCTCGTCAGCATCGTCGGCCTGCAACCCTCGGGCATGCTGGCGGAAGACCTCGAGAGCGGCCGCGTGCGCGGCATGATTGTGGAAGCCAGCAACCCGCTGCTCGCCTGCTCCAACCCGAACGGCAGGCTGGATCGGGCCTTCGCCGGCCTGGAACTGCTGGTGAGTATCGATCTGTTTCGCAACGAGGTCGGCAGCCTCGCGCACTATGTGCTGCCAGCGCCCACCTGGCTCGAGCGCGCCGAACTGCCCTACGCGCTGCAGAGTTTTGCCGCCTGCACGCCGGTGCCCTACATGTCGTACTCCGATGCGGTGGTGGAGGCACCGCCCGGGGTGCGCCACGAGTGGTGGATTTACAGCCGGCTGGCGGAAGCCTCGGGGGTAACGATGTTTGGCAAGCGCTGGCTGGCTGCACTGCTGAAACTCAACACGCGGCTCGCCTACGCGCCATGGCACGGACTCCGCCGCCTGGCACTGACCCCGGAGAAAATGATCGACGGCATGCTCAGGAAGGGCGGCCTGCCGGGGCTACGCAAGTTTCGCGGGATGTTCCGCCACGGCATGCTGCTTCCGGCCAATAAGGGTGGTAATTTTCTCGGCACCGACCGCGTGCTCACAGACGATGGCAAGGTGCAGCTCGCGCCGACGGCGTATCTGGAAACGTTCGCCGACAGCGTGGAAGAGCGTTTCGATGAAGAGCGCGCCCGGCGCGACGCGTTCAAACTGATCGGCAAGCGCGAAATCAAACGTATGAACACCGCCTCTGCCAACATACCCCGGCTGGTAAAGGACACTACCAATTACGCCTGGCTGAGTGAACCGGACGCCGCGGATCTTGGCGTGCAAGCGGGCGATCACGTGACTGTGCGCTCAGACTACGGCAGCATCCGCATTCCGGTGAAGGTCAGTGACGAGATGATGCCACGCACAGTGGCCATCCCCCAGTGCTGGGGGCATCACAAGGCCGACGGATTGCAGCACGCCAGGGCCCATCCCGGCGTGAATTCCAACCATCTTGCCGGCGACGGCGCCGACAACATCGAGGCACTCTCTGGCATGTCGCACCTGTCCGGTATTTTCGTCGAGATCGAACGGGCTGCCGGCGAACACCCCTGACCCGTGGCAGGCACAATAAAAAGGGGCAATCGCTACAATAGCAAAATATAATCTCTTACCTCTCGCTAATAGATTATATTAATAGAGGCCGCAATTATTACCCGCAACCTAAAAGGAGAGCCATTATGCGCCCACTCAGAAAACCTCTCGCCGCGTCAATCGCGCTGGCCATGTCACTGGCCGCGCACTCTGGAATCACTGCCGCCCAGGGCGAGCAACCCAAATCCAACCAGTTCTGGTGGCCCGAGCAACTGAACCTGTCGCCATTGCGCGACCACGACCCCTCCTCGAACCCCTACGGAGAAGACTTTGACTACGCCGAGGCCTTCGCCAGTCTCGACTTCGCCGAGCTCAAGGCCGATCTGCGCGCCATGATGACCGACTCGCAAGACTGGTGGCCCGCGGACTGGGGCCACTACGGACCGCTGTTTGTGCGCATGTCCTGGCACGCAGCCGGCACCTACCGCGTCACCGATGGTCGCGGCGGCGCGGGCGGTGGACAGCAGCGCTTTGATCCGCTGAATAGCTGGCCGGACAACGCCAACCTCGATAAAGCGCGCCGGCTGCTGTGGCCGATCAAGCAGAAGTACGGTCGCAACCTGTCCTGGGCTGACCTGCTGGTGCTGGCCGGCACCGTGGCGATGGAGGACATGGGCTTCAAGACTTTCGGCTTCGCCGGGGGCCGCGCGGACGACTGGGAGCCCGACCTCGTGTACTGGGGCCCG
>Ga0102938_10003004_pt1 | contig 12633 bp, 10 predicted proteins | sample SalPonR2_B_D2_MG_FD_84516 | JGI IMG/M metagenome (GOLD analysis project Ga0102938, IMG submission 84516) | Salt pond soil microbial communities from South San Francisco under conditions of wetland restoration - Salt Pond MetaG R2_B_D2_MG | ecosystem: Environmental > Aquatic > Marine >... | reverse complement strand
GGTGCGTGGGCGCGATCCCGAAGGTCACCAGCCGCCCGCCGCGCGCCGCCTCGGCGCCCTTGGTGATGGTGGCATGGAACGCGCTCGTGTCGGGGATCACGTGGTCCGACGGCGCCACCAGCATCAGCGCATCGGGGGTTTCCTGCGCCAGATGCAGTGCGGCGGCCAGAATGGCGGGGGCTGTGTTGCGCGCCTCGGGTTCGATCATCACCGGGCCGGGATCGATCCCCGCCTCCAGCATCTGTTCGGTCACCATGAAGCGGAAATCGGCATTGGTCAGCACCATGGGCGGCGTGAACTCCAGCCCCTCGCCTTGCCCGCTCAGCCGCCGGGCGCAGGCTTGCAGCAGGCTTTCATCGCCCATGATCCGCGCGAACTGCTTGGGATAGCTCTTGCGCGACAGCGGCCAAAGCCGTGTCCCGGACCCACCACACAGAATAACCGGAGTAATCGAATGCATTTGTCTAAAACCCTGCCGAATTTCCACATTGCCGCGATCCTGCCCGGCCTTTTGGGCAAGCCGAAGGCACGCTCCGGGCAATCTGTGGGCCGGTGTTCAGCATTCCTTCTGCACCGCGGCCACCACATCGCCCAGAACCTTGTCCAGCATGGCTGGGTCCACCGCCTCGGCCATGACCCGGATCAGAGGTTCAGTCCCCGATTTGCGGATCAGCAGACGCCCGTCGCGCCCAAGGGTCTTTTCACCCTTCGCGATGGCCTCCTGCACCGCTTCGGCCTCAAGCGGCGCCTTGCCGGATTCGTAGCGCAGATTGATAAGCTTTTGCGGCACCGGATCGAAGACATGCGCCAGAGTGCTGGCCTTCTGGCCGGTCTCGACCATGCAGGCCAGAAATTGCAGCGCCCCGATCAGCCCGTCGCCCGTGGTGGCGTAATCCGTCATCACGATATGGCCCGACTGCTCGCCGCCAAGCGAATGTCCGCCCGCGCGCATCGCCTCCACGACATAGCGATCTCCCACCGCGGTCCGCTTCATCGCGATGCCCCGGTCGTTCAGATACCGCTCCAGCCCGAGGTTCGACATCACCGTGGCCACCAGAGCATCGCCCGCCAACCGGCCTTCCTGATGCCAGCGCCCTGCGATCAGACCCATGATCTGATCCCCGTCTGCGATCTGGCCCTTTTCGTCGATCAGCACCACGCGATCCGCGTCGCCATCAAGGCAGATGCCGATATCGGCGCGGGTCTCGATCACCTTCTTGGCGGCGGTCTCGGGATGGGTCGAGCCACAGTTGCGGTTGATGTTGGTCCCGTCCGGCTCCACCCCGATCGAGATCACCTCGGCTCCCAACTCCCACAGAACGGCGGGCGCAGTCTTGTAGGCGGCGCCATTAGCGCAATCGACCACGATTCGCAGCCCGTCCAGACGGCGGCGCGACGGAAAGGTGGTCTTGGCGTATTCCACATACCGTCCCCTTGCATCGTCGAACCGCTTGGCCCGGCCGATATTTTCGGGTGCGGCAACCTGAACGCCGTTGGTCATCAGCGCCTCGATCCCGGCCTCGGCCTCATCGCTCAGCTTGAACCCGTCCGGCCCGAAAAACTTGATCCCGTTATCCGACGCCGGGTTGTGGCTGGCCGAGATCATGACCCCCACATCGGCCCGCAGACCGTGGGTCAGGTATCCGATGGCCGGTGTCGGCATCGGCCCCAGCAGGAACACGTTCATCCCCGTCGAGGTAAAGCCCGCCGTCAGCGCATTTTCGATCATGTAGCCCGACAGCCGGGTATCCTTGCCGATCACCACTCGGTGCTCCTGCGTGTCGCGGCGGAAATAGCGCCCCGCCGCCGCCCCCAGCTTCAGCGCGATCTCCGCCGTCATCGGCCAGCTGTTGGCCCGTCCGCGCACACCGTCGGTGCCGAAAAGTTTCTGGGACATGCCCTGCGTCCTTCGTGTCTGTCATGCCGATGGTTTCTAAGGATGACTCAATAGCTGTGCCATGCGCGTCTGTCCAATGGCGCATGGTCCAAGTCGATCACCCCCGGCGGTTTCTGGCTTTCGCGCCACGGTTGCGGGTGCGCCCTGCCATGGGTGATTGACGCATCTGCAACCGGGCGGCATTAAGGAGGCGTATGCAGGGGTGCGGAAGGTAATCAGCCATGAAAATCGCGATGATCGGAACCGGCTATGTCGGCCTTGTGTCCGGGGTCTGTTTCTCTGACTTCGGGCATGACGTGGTCTGCGTCGACAAGGACCCCCGCAAGGTCGAGATGCTGGAACGCGGCGAGGTGCCGATCTTCGAGCCCGGTCTCGATACCCTGCTGGAAAAGAACGTCGAGGCGGGCCGCCTGTCCTTCACCGGTGATCTGGCGCAGGCCATCGACGGCGCCGAGGCCGTGTTCATCGCCGTCGGCACACCCACCCGGCGCGGTGATGGCCATGCCGACCTGACCTATGTCATGGCCGCCGCCGAGGAAATCGCCCGCGCCGCCAGCCAGTATGTCGTTGTCGTGACCAAGTCCACCGTGCCTGTCGGCACCAACCGGCAGGTCAAGCAGGTGATGAAAAAGGCCAATCCCGATCTTGATTTCGACGTGGCCTCCAACCCTGAATTCCTGCGCGAGGGCGCTGCGCTCGAAGACTTCATGAAGCCCGACCGCGTTGTCGTCGGCGTTCAGACGGAACGTGCCGCCGATGTCATGGCCGAAATCTATCGCCCGCTTTATCTGCGTGAATTCCCGATCCTGACCACCGATCTGGAATCCGCCGAGATGATCAAATACGCCGCCAATGCCTTTCTGGCGACCAAGATCACCTTCATCAACGAAATCGCCGCGCTGTGCGAACGCACCGGCGCCGATGTGAAACAGGTCGCGCAGGGCATGGGCCTTGACGGGCGGATCGGCAACAAGTTCCTCCATGCCGGTCCCGGCTATGGCGGCAGCTGCTTTCCCAAGGACACCCGCGCGCTGGCCCGCACCGGTCAGGAACATGGCGTGCCGCTGCACATCACCGAAGCGGTGATCGCCGTGAACGAGGATGTAAAGCGCCGCATGATCGACAAGCTTCTGGACATGTGCGGCGGCACGTTCAACGGCAAGACCATCGGCATCCTCGGGGTGACGTTCAAACCCAACACCGACGACATGCGCGAGGCGCCCGCCCTGACCATCGTGCCCGCCCTTGTCGGCAGTGGTGCCAAGGTGCGCGTCTGCGATCCGCAGGGCCGGCGCGAGGGGGAACATCTTCTGCCCGGCGTGCAATGGCATGACGACGCCTACAAATGCGCCAACAACGCCGATCTTCTGGTGATCCTGACGGAATGGAACGAATTTCGCGCCCTCGATCTCAAACGCATCGCGCGCAAGATGACCACGCCGCGCCTTGCCGATCTGCGCAACATCTACTCGGTCAAGGACGCCAAGCGCGCAGGCTTCGAAGCGTATGAAAGCATCGGCCGGTCTGGTTTCATCGCCGACGCCGAGGATGATCGCAAGACCGCCTGATCATACGCCCCCCGTGGTCAGCCGCCGTTCCACCAGCCGCGCCCAAAAGGCCGCGCCCGGCGCCAATGCGGCGTCGTTGAACTGGTAATCGCTGGAATGCAGGGGGCGGGCGTGCCCGCCGTCTGTGCCATTGCCCATCAGAACGAAACAGCCGGGCACGCGCGCGGCCATATGCGCGAAATCTTCGGAAAACAGCTTGGGGGCGCAAGCCCCGTCGATTGAAATCCCCAGATCATCCGCTGTCGCCACCGCCTCGGCCACCGGGCCGGGCGCGTTGATCGTCGGCGGAAAGATCGTCTCGTAGCTGACCGTCGCCCGCACCCCATGCGCGGCGCAGACGCCGTCTACCAGCTGTCGCATGGCGGCCTCGATGGCGGCGTTGGTGTCGGGTGTCAGGGCGCGGGCGTCACCGCTCAGCGTCGCGTGCCCCGGCAGCACATTGCGCCGCCCGTCCGTGGTGAAGTCGGTGACCGACACGACGCCGTTCTGTGCCGGATCCAGCTTGCGCGACACGATCGTTTGCAGCGCACCGACGATCTGCGCCCCCACGGTGATCGCATCGACGCCCATATGGGGCAGCGCCGCATGACCGCCGCGCGCCGAAACCTCGATCTCGAACAGCGCCTCGCTGGCGGTGATCGGCCCGGCGCGTGTGGCGAACCGACCGACCGGCAGGCCGGGGATGTTATGCGCGCCGTAAATCTCGTCGATGCCGAACCGCTCGAACAGGCCGTCCGCGATCATCGCCGCGGCCCCTTCGCCATGTTCCTCGTTGGGCTGAAAGACGAACACCGCGCGCCCGCTGAAATCGCCACCTTCCGCCAGCAGCTTGGCGGCGCCAAGCGCCATGGTCATATGCCCGTCATGACCGCAGGCATGCATCTGCCCCGCGATCTCGGATGCTTGCTCCAGCCCTGTCTGCTCGGTGATCGGCAGGGCGTCCATATCGGCGCGGATGCCGATGCTCCGGGTTCCGTTGCCTTTCTGCAGCACGCCGACAACGCCGCACCCGCCGATGTCGCGATGCACCTCAAGCCCGAAGCTCTCCAGCAACTCGGCCACGCGGGCGCTGGTCCATGGCAAATCGAAGCCCAGTTCTGGATGCCGGTGAAAGTCATGACGCCACGCGCGCATCGTTGGATCAAGGCGGGCGGTCCGCACCATGCGACTACTCCCTTGGCGCAATCAGGATTGCGCGAAAATCGTTGACATTGGTCAGGGTCGGCCCGGTCACCACCTGACCCCCCACCGCCGCGAAAAAGGAATGCGCATCGTTGCGGGCCAGCGCCTCGGCGGCGTCCACTCCGGCGGCGCGCGCCGTGCTCAGGGTGTCCGGCCCAATGGCGGCCCCCGCCACCTCGGCGGCGCCATCCACCCCGTCGGTATCGCAGGCCATCGCATGAATGCCCTCGGCCCCGTCCAGCGCAATCGCCATGGCCAGCGCATATTCCGCGTTCGGCCCGCCCACGCCATTGCCCTTGCGCGTGACCGTCAGTTCCCCCCCCGACAACAGCAACACCGGTGTATCATCCGGCCCAAGCGCGCTTTGAATTTCCAGCGCCAGCGCCGCGTGATCGCGCCCCAACTCGCGCGCCTCTCCCTCCAGCGCATCGCCCAGAACCCTCACGTTCAGCCCCTCGGCCCGTCCGATATCCGCCGCGGCCTCCAATGATTGCGACGGGGCGGCATAGATCACGTTTTCCACCCCCGACAGCCTCGGATCGCCGGGGGGCACAACGCCGGTCGGCCCCTCCAGCACATCGCGCACCGATTGGGGCACCTCGATGGCGTGCCGGTACAGGATGGCGCGCGCGTCTGTGGGGGTGCTGGCATCTCCCACCGTCGGGCCCGATCCGATCATCGCCGGATCGTCGCCCGGCACGTCCGAAATCAGCAGCGCCAGCATCCGCGCGGGATGCGCGGCGGCGGCCAGTTGCCCGCCTTTCACCCGGCTCAGATGCTTGCGCACCACGTTCATCTGTCCAATCGGCGCGCCCGAGGCCAGAAGCGCCGTGTTCACCGCCTGTTTTTCCTCCAGCGTGATCGCCCCGGCAGGCTGCACCAGCAGCGCCGATGCCCCACCTGAAATCAGCACCAGCACCATGTCGCCGTCGCCAAGCCCCCGCACCAGATCCAGCATCCGCGCCGTCGCTTCCAGTCCGGCGGTATCCGGCACCGGATGTGCGGCTTCCACGATCTCGATCCCCTTGCAGGGCCGGGCATAGCCATAGCGCGTGATGACCAGCCCCTCGCAGGGGCCGTAAACCGCCTCGACGGCTTCGGCCATCCGCGCGCTCGCCTTGCCGGCGCCGATCACCACCAGCCGCCCCTCGGGGCGCTCGGGAAGGGCGTGCGCCAGGCTTTGCATGGGATCGGCCACTTCGACCGCCCGGTCGAACAGACGGCGCAGAAACGGGATCGGATCGGACATCGGGGAACGGGCCTTTCGTATGTGACACCCGGCACCCTAAAGCGTTTCGCGACACACCTGAATCACAAATTTTCGCGAAATGCGGCGCCCTGTTCAATCGTTGCACGCGGTCCGCCGTGCCGCAAAAATCCATTCGCACGCCGCGCGGTCCCTGCCGCCAAACATCAGCACAGCTTGACAATCCACGGGTGGCGCGCGACAGACGCGGCCATGTTCATGACCTTTCTTCAGGTGGCCCTTGGCGGCGCGATCGGTGCGATGCTGCGCTTCGGCACCGGGCTCGCGATGCTGCGGCTGTCCGGCCCCGGCTTTCCCGTCGGCGTGCTGAGTGTCAACGTGCTCGGCTCTTTCCTGATCGGGATATTCGCGGTTCTCTCTGTGCAGAAGGGCCTCATGCATCTCAATCCGCTGGTGATGGCCGGGCTTCTGGGCGGGTTCACCACATTTTCGGCCTTCTCGCTCGAGGCATTCACCCTTTACGAGCGCGGCCAGCTTGGCTCGGCGGGGCTTTACGTGGTGCTCTCGGTCATAGGCTCGCTGGCCGCATTGGCGCTTGGCGTCTGGATCGCACGGGGGATATGGGCATGAGTGGCGTTCAAACACTGACGGTGACTGAAGGCGATTCTGATCAGCGGCTCGATCGCTGGCTGCGCCGGCACTTCCCGCATGTCTCTCAGGGGCGCATCGAAAAGCTGTGCCGCAAGGGCGAGCTTCGGGTCGATGGTGGCCGCGTCAAGGCCAACACCCGGCTCGAGGTCGGTCAGCAGGTCCGTATCCCGCCGCTGCCCGATCCCGGCCAGATCGACAGCTCGGCGGCGCACAGCCGGATCAGCGATGCCGACGCGCGCATGATCCAGTCCACCGTGATCTACCGTGACGATCACATCATCGCGCTGAACAAGCCTCCGGGCCTGCCGGTGCAGGGCGGCAGCAAGCAGACCCGCCATGTCGACGGGCTGGCCGACGCGCTGCGCTTCGGCGCCGAGGAAAAGCCCCGCCTCGTCCACCGGCTCGACAAGGACACCTCGGGTGTCCTGATCCTCGCCCGCAGCCGCGCCGTGGCCAAGACGCTGACCGCCGGGTTCCGTCACCGCGACACCCGCAAGATCTACTGGGCGGCCGTCGCCGGTGTGCCAAGCCCGCGCATGGGCACGATCCGCTTCGGGCTGGTCAAGGCGCCCGGACATGGCGCGCAGGGCGAGGGCGAAAAGATGCTCTGCCTGCATCCCGAGGCCGTCGACAGCACCCCCGGCGCCAAGCGCGCGACCACGGATTTCGCCGTGATCGAATCCGCCGGTGCCCGCTGCGCCTGGGTGGCCCTCGTGCCGGTGACGGGCCGCACCCATCAGCTGCGCGCCCATATGGCCGAGATCGGCCACCCTATTGTGGGCGACGGCAAATATGGCGGCTCGGGTCAGGAAAACATGGGCGACGGCTGGGGCGCCCAACTGGGCGGCGAGATCAGCCGCAAACTGCATCTCCACGCCCGCTCCCTGACGCTCGAACACCCCGTTTCGAAGGCCCGCCTGCATCTGACCGCGCCTTTGCCGGATCACATGAAACGCACATGGGACATGTTCCAGTGGCAGACCTCCGAGGCGCCGGACGATCCGTTCGAGGATCTGCAATGACATCCGGCCCCCTGCGTCTTGTCATCTTCGACGTGGACGGCACTTTGGTCGACAGTCAGGCCGATATCCTTGCCGCGATGGCCCATGCGTTCGACCGTGCCGATCACCCGGTTCCGCCGCGCGAAACGGTGCTTGGCATCGTCGGTCTGTCGCTGGATGTGGCCGTGGCGCGGCTTGCCCCCGCGCTTGATCCGGCGCGGCATGGCCAGATGGTCGATTGGTACAAGGAAGCCTACATGGATCTGCGCGCGCAGGTTGGCGCCGCGCAATCCTCGCCGCTTTATCCCGGCGCGCTGGATGCGATCCAGATGCTCCATGCGATCCCCGATGTGCTTTTGGGGGTGGCCACCGGAAAATCCCGGCGCGGGCTGGACAAGCTGCTCGATGCCCATGACATGCGCCGCTATTTCGTGACCCAGCAGGTCAGCGATCATCACCCGTCCAAGCCGCACCCGTCGATGCTGCAGGCCGCGTTGTCTGAAACCGGCGTCGCGCCGGAGTGCGCCGTGATGATCGGCGATACAAGCTTTGACATGGAGATGGCCCATGCCGCCGGCATCACCGGCATCGGCGTCAGTTGGGGCTATCACCCGCGCGAGCATCTGCACCACGCGGCCCGCGTGATCGACGATTTCAGCCAGTTGCCCGCCTGTCTCGATCTTCTGTGGGAGAAAGCGTCATGAGCGAATGGAAGGCCAAACGATTCTGGACATCCGCCGAGATCGCCACTCAGGACGGCGGCTTTGCCGTGCGTCTCGATGGTCGCCCGGTCAAGACCCCCGCCAAGGCGCCGCTCGTCGTCCCGACCAAGGACATGGCCCATGCCATCGCCGCTGAATGGGATGCGCAGGACGATGTGATCGACCCGCATACCATGCCGGTCACGCGTGCGGCCAATGCCGCCATCGACAAGGTCTGCCACCAACATGCCGAAGTGGCGCAGATGATCGCGGATTATGGCGATGCCGATCTGTTGTGCTACCGCGCCGCAAGCCCCGTTGAACTGGTCCAGCGGCAATCCGAGTCGTGGGATCCTCTCCTTGACTGGGCCGCCGCGGCGTTTGGCGTGCGCCTTCACACCGTCACCGGCGTGATGCACGCGCCGCAGGATCAGGACGCGCTGGCCACTTTGGCGGGCCATGTGCACAAAATGGATGCATTTACCCTGACAGCCTTTCACGATCTCGTTAGCCTGTCCGGCTCTCTGATCATAGGGTTCGCCGCCCTGACCGATTACCGCGCGCCAGAGGGTCTCTGGCAGGTCTCCCGCGTGGATGAGATGTGGCAGGCAGAGCTATGGGGCATTGACGAAGAAGCCTCCGAGCATGCTGCCCGGAAAGAATGCGACTTTTTGGCCGCCAAACGGTTTCATAATCTTGCCGGGGCATGGAAACCAAGCCTTTTCGGTCAGGTGACGTAGGGAAACAAAGGGCAATTGATCATTGTTTTTGGTGATCCGGGTCTTGACGTTTCATGATGAATCCAACCAAACTCCATGGCACTGATTGGGGCCGCCCCAATTAAACGTTGGTTTGGATGTTCCAAGCCGCACAAACCGCTCGTGCAAGAGCGGACAATCAGGAAGAGGTAAAAATGAAAAAAACCGTGATTCTGGGCGCGTTGACGATTGCTGGGCTTTCCGCCGGTGCTGCGGCAGCCGCCACGCTTGACGACGTCAAGGCCCGTGGCAAGCTGAACTGCGGCGTGACGACTGGTCTTGTTGGTTTCGCCGCGCCTGACGCGAATGGCGAATGGCAAGGCTTCGATGTCGGCGTGTGCCGTGCAGTTGCTGCTGCTGTTCTCGGTGATCCGACTGCAGTCGAATTCGTGCCCACGACCGGCAAGACGCGGTTCACCGCTCTGGCCTCGGGTGAAATCGATCTGCTCGCACGTAACACGACATGGACATTCTCGCGCGATGTCGACCTGAAGTTCGAATTCGTCGGCGTGAACTACTACGACGGTCAGGGCTTCATGGTTCCGAAATCGTTGGGTGTCACCTCGGCCAAGGAACTCGATGGCGCGACTGTCTGCATCCAGACCGGCACCACCACCGAGCTGAACCTCGCGGATTTCTTCCGTGTGAACAACATCAGCTACGAGCCGGTTCCGATCGAAACCAATGCCGAAGCGCAGCCGCTCTATCTGGAAGGCGCCTGTGACGTCTACACCACCGACGCTTCCGGTCTGGCCGCAACCCGTGCCGCGTTCGAAACCCCGTCCGAGCATGTGATTCTCCCCGAGATCATCTCGAAAGAGCCGCTTGGACCGCTGGTTCGCCATGGCGACAACGAATGGGGTGATATCGCACGCTGGACGCTGAACGCCCTGATCGCCGCCGAAGAATACGGCGTGACCTCGGCCAATGTCGCCGAGCTGGCAAACGGCACCGACAATCCCGAAATCAACCGTCTGCTGGGCACCGAAGGTACCCTGGGCGAGATGCTGGGTCTGGACGCCGAATGGGCCAAGCGCGCCATCATGGCGGGCGGCAACTACGGCGAGCTGTTCGAGAAGAACATCGGTGAAAACACACCGATCGGCCTCAGCCGTGGTCTGAACGCCCAGTGGACAGAAGGCGGCCTGCTCTACGCACCGCCCTTCCGCTAAGACAATCGATGAAGGGCGCGGACATCCCGCGCCCTTCTCGTGTGCCCAAGGCGTTTTGCCATGACCCTGAGATATCGGCGCAAGGCGAAACGCGGTGTAACGATCTAGTGTGGCGCGGCATCTCTCGCAGGGCGGAGTGTCAGGTTTTTCGCGAAGCGCTTTGGGCACCCAAACAACAAAACCGGAACATCGGGACAGCCTTGGCTGTGATCGAATGAAAACAATACGCCGGTAGCCAGGGAAGTATTCATGACCAGCATCTCTCCGCCGCAGGGGGAATCGTTCACGCTGTCCAAGCTGATCAACGATACCCGCTACCGCTCATATACGTTTCAATTCATTGCACTGGTTCTGCTGATTGCCTTGTTTGCCTATCTCGGCAGCAACCTGGCCCAGAACCTCCGCGACGCGGGCCTCAATATTTCATACGGTTTCCTGTCCGAGCCAGCAGGCTACGACATCAACCAGCGCCTGATCGAATACGACAGCCAGTCCACCCATCTGCGCGCCTCGATCGTCGGCGTGCTGAACACCCTTCTGGTGGCCTTTCTGGGCTGTATCCTCGCCACCATCATCGGCGTGGTCGTCGGGGTGCTGCGCTTGTCCAAGAACTGGCTGATCCGCAAGCTCATGTCGGTCTACGTTGAAATCTTCCGCAACGTGCCGGTGCTGATCTGGATCCTCATCATCATGGCGGTGTTCACCGCTGTCCTGCCTCAGCCGCGCGATTTCCGGGGCGATGACGCCGAAGCCTCGATGCTCTGGGATGCCTTCGCCTTCACCGGCCGTGGATTCTATTTCCCCAAACCCGTGTTCGAGACCGGCTCCACCATCGTGGTCCTGACATTCGTCGCCTCGATCATCGGCATCTTCGCCTACCGGTCCTATGCGCGCAAACAACTGTTCCAGAAAGGCCGCCTGCTGCCGGTGTTCTGGCCATCGGTCGGCCTGTTCTTCGTGCCCGCCGTGGTGATGTTCTTCATCGCGGGGCGGCCCATCTCGATGGAATATCCCGCGCTTCAGGGCTTCAATTTCCAGGGCGGCATCTATGCGCGCAACTCGTTCATCTCGCTGTGGTTCGCCCTGTCGATCTACACCGCCGCCTTCATCGCGGAAAACGTCCGCGCCGGCATCCTTGCCGTCAGCAAGGGCCAGACCGAAGCCGCCGCCAGCCTTGGTTTGCGCCCCAACCGGATCATGAACCTCGTGATCCTGCCTCAGGCGCTGCGGATCATCATTCCGCCACTCATCTCGCAATACCTGAACCTGACCAAGAACAGCTCTCTGGCCATCGCCGTGGGCTATATGGACATCACCGGCACCCTTGGCGGCATCACCCTCAACCAGACGGGCCGCGCGATTGAAACGGTGCTTCTGCTGATGCTCTTCTATCTTGCCATCAGCCTCGCGATTTCAGCGGTGATGAACGTTTACAACAACGCCGTGAAGCTGAAGGAGCGCTAAGATGTCCAAATCCGATATCGCCTTCGTCCGGCGTGAAATGCTCCCCGAACAGGCCCCTCCCGTCACCGAGGCCGGGGTCATCAAATGGGTGCGCGACAACCTTTTCCCGGGTCCGCTCAACACGGTCATGACCCTTCTGGCCATCTACCTCATCTACGAGATCGTCTCGGGCGCGCTGCCGTGGTTCCTGAACGGCGTCTGGACCACCTCCAGCCTTGCGGAATGCCGCGAGGTGCTGCAGGGCGCCACAGGTGGCTGTTTCTCGGTGCTGACGGAACGCTGGTATCAGCTTTTGTTCGGGTTCCAGTATCCCTCGGAACAATACTGGCGCCCCACACTGGCCTTCGTGCTGCTGTTCGTCGCCGTGGCGCCGGTGCTGTTTGCCAACCTGCCACGCAAGATGCTGATCTTCACCGGGCTTTATCCCTTCATCGCGTTCTGGCTGATCTGGGGCGGGACGATCCTTGTCCCGTTGGTCGCCCTTGCAGGGTTTGTTGTCGGCTATATCGTGTTCCTGCGGTTCGAACCCAAAGGCTTCGCGACCGGCGCGCTTGCCGGCTTGATCGCGGTTGCACTCGTCTGGTGGCTGGGTGGCTTTGTCTCGGCCGCCGCATCCGGGACACTTGCTCTCGAACCCGTGCAGTCGCGCAACATGGGCGGCTTCATGCTGAACATGATCCTAGGCACGGTCTGTGTCTCTCTCAGTTTGCCCTTCGGTATCCTTCTGGCGCTTGGCCGGCAATCCGACATGCCGATCATCAAATGGATCTGCGTGATCTTCATCGAGTTCATTCGCGGTGTGCCGCTGATCACGCTGCTTTTCGTCGCCAATGTGGTGCTGGCCTATTTCCTTCCGCCGGGCAGCAATTTCGATCTGATCCTGCGGGTGATCATCATGATCACCATGTTCGCCTCGGCCTATATCGCCGAAGTGATCCGGGGTGGTCTCGCCGCCCTGCCACGGGGCCAGTATGAAGCCGCCGACAGCCTTGGTCTGGATTATGCGCAATCCATGCGCCTGATCATTCTGCC
>Ga0102938_10003001_pt1 | contig 12636 bp, 8 predicted proteins | sample SalPonR2_B_D2_MG_FD_84516 | JGI IMG/M metagenome (GOLD analysis project Ga0102938, IMG submission 84516) | Salt pond soil microbial communities from South San Francisco under conditions of wetland restoration - Salt Pond MetaG R2_B_D2_MG | ecosystem: Environmental > Aquatic > Marine > Intertidal... | reverse complement strand
CGACATCATCATCGCCTATGACGGCCGTACGGATTTAATGCGTGAAGCCGACGTGTTCGCGTACGCCAACGAGAATCGCGTCGCCGGAGAAAAGGTCTCCATCAAAATCCTTCGCAACGGTCGAACCGAAGAATTGACTTTGCCGCTCCAAGACTAGACCGGCGTGTTTCCTCGGGTCGATCGCCGAAGCGCGTGCGGCAGATACCTTTGCAACAGTCCGCAAAGGATCATCCCGCCGCCGACCCATGTCCACCACGGCGGCGCTTGGTAGCTCGCATGGTCGTGCCAAGCGACGAACACCCACAGGGGAACGAGCAGCGGTTCGATCAGCGACAACATCGACGCCTCGGCACCGGCGACCGAGCGGAGTCCGCGGGCGAACAACACGTACGGCACCGACATCTGAAAGACGCCGAACAGTCCCAGCGCCGCGTAGCTGCCCGCCGCAATGGGCTCGTGCGCCGCCCACGCCCAGGGCATCAACATCAACACCGTCGCGCCGTGATTCAGCGTGATCAGCCAGGCCGCATCCTCGTCGCGTAGTTCTCGCATCGACAACAACACGCCGGCGAAGGTGACGCCCGAGAGGATCCCCATGAAGCTGGCGTACAGACCGCTTCCGCCGCGAAACTCCATGACCAAGATGAACAAGACGCCCGACAGACAGAACGCCAGCATCCGTCGATCCCGCACACCGACTCGTTCACGCAGGACGACCGACCCGCCCAGCGCGACCCAGGCCGGACACAGGTACTGTAACCAGATCGCATTGGCCGCCGGCCCGTGGACCATCGCTTCCATGAAGGACCAAACCATGCCGGCGAAACACACCGTCATCAGCAGCATGGCGGGACGAAACCGGGGCCGCCGGATCATCGGCACCAACACGATCACGGCGAACAGGCTGCGAAAAAATGCCAACAACACTCCACGGGCTTGCGGATCCCAACCGTCGAACCAGGGTGCCTTGGCAAAGAACCCGCTGGTGCTCCACATCACCGCCGCGGCGATGATCAGGATCCGTCCCCGCCACGGATCAGCGGACACGGTATCGCCCGGGCTTGGGACCGACGCAAACGGGCGACACCGGCGACTTGAGCACGATCAGTAACCCTTGTCGCCCTACGAGGGTTCCTTGCCGTCGATCCAAGGACCACCCAGCTTCATGTACTCGGGGTCCGAAAGCGTGCTGCCGTAGTCGCCGGCTTTCCAGCCTGGGATGTGCGACACCGGGCCACCGGCCATCGAGCGGGATTCCCATTTTTTCGCCCAACCGGGATCGTCGGTCGAAATATTGCGATCACCGTCGACGAAGAACACGTTGCCTTTTTGGTAGCTCTGAGCGCCCAGGTTCACGACCGAGATCGCCGCGGCGCCGAGATCGGGCTGGTTGTTGCACAACGACGGATCACCGGCTTCGCAAGCGTCCAGCCAATTCGAAAAGTGGGCGTGCGTCGTGTTCTCGATCGGCTTGGTCGTGAAGCGTTCTTCCTTTTGACGAACGTTCGTCACCGGCCCGCGTTCGGGGATGAAGTCGAACCCGTCGAATTGCTCACCGTTGCCGAACACGAACGTGCCGTAGTGACCGCGAATCAGTTGGGTGATGCGGGAGGCTTCGTTGCACATCGTTGCGGTCACGAGGCCTTGGGCGCCTTCGTTGAAGTCCGCGACAACCGTGGCCACGTCGGGCACTTCGCGGCCGTCGTATTCCAAGTAAATGCCACCGGCACCGACGACACGACCGGGGATGCGAAGGCCGGTCGCCTTGAGCATCGATGTGGTGCGATGGACGAACAAATCCGTGAACATGCCGCTTCCGAACGGCCAGAATCGACGCCATTGACGATAGACTTCGCGGTCAAAGGGCATGTCGTCCGCCAGCCCGTGATCGGTCCCCAGCCAACGTTTCCAATCGATCGTCTTGGGCGTCATCTCCGGTGCGATCTTGTAGTAACGCCACTGACCGACGTTCGAGTTGCGGAAGAACTCGGTTTGATAACCGAGTACCTTGCCGAGCTTTCCGTCGCACAGCAGCGCGTTGACTTCGTCCCACAACGGCAAGCTGGTCGACTGCACGCCGACTTGCATGACCTTGCCGCTGGCTTTCCATTTGGCTTCCACGTCGAAGGCTTCCTCGACGGTCTTGGTCATCGGTTTTTCGCAGTAGACGTTCAGTCCGGCTTCGAGCGAATCGATGGTTTGTTTGTGGTGCCAGTGGTCGGGCGTGCCGATGCAGACGGCGTCCAGGTTTTCCTTGGCGATCATGTCGCCGTAGTCGACGTAGGTGGCCGGTTTGAATCCGGTTTCCTTTTCGATGTGCGCGGCGACCTTTTCACGTTGTTCGCTGTACACCTCGGCGAGGGCCACCAATTCGATCGCGCGGCCTTCGTTGTGCAAGTTGCACAACGTCTTGACGTGCGCCCCGAAGCCACGGCCTCCGGGGCCGATGAACCCGATCCGCATCCGCTCGGTTTTGTCGGCCGCTCGGACGGTTCGAACCGATGCCGCGGTCGTTGCGGCCACGGCGGACGCCGCGAGAGTCGATCGCTTCAGAAAATTGCGGCGATCGTTCGGGGAAAGGTCGGGTGATCGGTTCATGACGGGCGGTCCTTGGCGAAATGGAATGACAACGAAGTGTACTCGCACGGTGATTCCGAAACAAATGACGACCGGTGTCGGGAAAACCGAGATTCGGCGGGTCCCTGTCGCCGGCAACCGAGCCGTCCCAGGATGCAAACCGCCCTGCCCCGAATGTTCTCTGCCACCGAATGTTCTCTGCCACCGAACGTTCTCTGCCCCGAGTGTTCTCTGTGTGCGCGGGTCGTGACAGGCACTGCGTGCGTGGAAGCTGATAATCTGGTTTCGTGATTCGTGCGGCAGATGCCGGCCCCGGAGCAGACCCCTGATTACAAATTCGGCAAGTCTTTCGCTGTGCCCGTCGTCTTCGCCTGCCGCATCCCTTCGCCACGCCTTTGTGAAAGGTTGACCGTGTCATTCGATCCGACCCGCTACCGGTTGTTGACTTCCTGCCCTAGTTGGCCGGCCCGCACGAACGACAAAGGCGTCTTTCAAGCCGAACTAAAAGCCGGCAGCCGTTACTGCCCACTGTTGATCGCCAAGTCCGCCGACGACAGGGAACTGGGCTGGCACGAGATGTTCCTGTACGAACGGAACGAACTGCTTGAAATCAGGCTCGACGAGCCGCGAATCACCCGAGTCCGGGTCCTGGATTCCGGCGATCAACCGGTCGCCGGTGCAAGAGTCGCAGCGATCCACGGCGAAGCGTTTGCACTCGCCGAAGTCACCACCGGCGATGACGGCACCGTGATCACGGGCACCGTGACAGTCGGCGCCGACAAGCAACCGGCCAAAGAAGTCACCGCGACACTGATCCAAGATCCGAACGCCGGCAGTCTCGTCCGTTGGACCGACGACATGATCTTGGTTGCACGCGATGAAGTCGGCAATGCGGCGGCCGTGACCCGCATCGGACCGGACGACGAAACGGTCGACATTCGACTCAAGCCCGCTTCGAAACTGATCGCTAGGTTGGTCAACGACGATGGCCAGCCCCTCTCGGTTACCCAAGCGTTCATCAGCTTGCGGGTCGATCACGACGGCGGCAGCATCGCTTTCGGCTTTCCCGTTACGCTTGACCGAGACGGCCGACTGGAACTGTCGGGCGTCCTTCCCGGTGCGAGTTGCAACATCCGCATCATGGATCAAGCGAACCATCAGTGGGGCAACGTCAATGCCGATGTTTCGGACCAACCCGTCACCGACGCCGGCGATTTGACCCTCAAGATGGAACCTTTGCCGACCAGATAGTATGTCGCCGTCCCGTTCGGAGAACGCTGAGCAACACGCGATCAATAAGTGTCGGATTGACTGTAGCGGATGTCGCCAGACTTCCGACTTCGAAATACTGGATCGGAATTCTGGCGAATCCCGCTACGTCAGTGACTATCCGCGTGTCGCTACGTGATCGGGTGCTTCTGAAAATCGTGCAGCGGCGACGGGTGCCACGCTGTTACACTTGGGCATGACTTTCCATCAACAAAACGACGCCGATCAAGCCATCGAACTCGCCAGTGAACTGCTAGTTTCGGCGAAAAAACTGCAGACGCCCGCCGAGCGTCGCCAACAGGCGGAACTGGATCGGATGATCCAGAATGAGGCCGACAAGGCGACACTGGTCGAGATGACCGACCAAGCGTTTCGCACGCACACGCCCGCACGCGTCGCCGACCAGTTGACGTACCTGTTGGACGTCCAAGGCATTCCGCGATTTTTCAGTCCCGTCGAACAGACGATGCTTCGCGGCTTTCGTGCTTTCGGCGAATACCTGCCCGGCGTCGCGGTGCCGCTGGTTCAAGAACAGATGCGGCGTGAAACGGCCAACGTCATTTTGCCCGCCGAACGCGACGTCCTTGCAGGGCACCTGCGGGACCGCCAGAGACAAGGCTTGGCGATGAACGTCAACTTGCTGGGCGAAGCGCTGCTGGGTGACGAAGAAACGCGGCGTCGCATGCAGACTTATCAAGACGTCCTGAGGATGCCCGACGTGCGTTGCCTGTCGGTCAAGCTGACGACGCTGTACAGCCATGTCTCGGCGTTGGCCCGCGATCACACCATCCGCGCCGTCAGCGACCGCTTGGAAAGGCTGTATCGCACGGCCAATCGTCACATCGACCCGGCGACCGGTCGCGGCAAGTTCGTCTACTTGGACATGGAGGAATACCGAGACCTGCACCTGACCGCCGACGTGCTGCGTGAGACCCTCGATCGCGAGGGGTTGGAACAGACCGCCGCGGGAATCGCGCTGCAGGCGTACGTTCCCGACAGCCAGGGGGTGATGGTCGAGCTGATCCAGTGGTCGCGGGCCCGAGTCGCCGCCGGGGGTCATCCGCTGACGATCCGGTTGGTCAAAGGCGCGAACATGGAAATGGAACGCGTCGAAGCGGGGATCGCGGGTTTCCCGCCGGCACCCTATCAGAACAAGATCGAAACGGACGCGAATTTCAAGAACATGCTGCGAGAGATGTTGGCGGCGGCCGACGAAGGCGTCTTGCGGGTCGGCGTGGCGACGCACAACCTGTTCGACGTGGCGCTGGCGATGCTTTGGACGGCGCGGTCGAGTCGACCCGAAAGTGTTCAATTCGAAATGCTCGAAGGCATGGCCAACCATCAACGCCGTGCGATCACCGGACGTGACACGCCGATGCTGTTGTACGCCCCGGCGTGTGAGAAATCCGATTTCTTGCACGCGATCGGATACCTGATCCGGCGTTTGGACGAGAACACGGGTCACGAGAACTTTTTAAGGCATTCGTACCATCTGGAGCCACACACGCCCGTGTTCGAAAGTCTGGCGGAATCTTTTCGGACGTCGCTATCGATGATCGACACGGTCAGCCAGGCACCGCGGAGGACGCAGGACCGACGGACGTCTCCGGTGCAACCGCCTGTTTCCGATCACTGGACCGCCTTTGTCAACGAACCCGACACCGACTGGTCGCTGCCGCACAACGCCGCGTGGATCGCCGGTGTCTTGGAGACCTGGAAAGGGCAACGAGACGACGCGGCACCGTTGATCCGGCCGGTTCGGGCGGGCGAACTCGAATCCACCGGTTCCGGCGCCGAGGTCCGTGAATCGACCGATGTCAACGAGCCGAACCGTGTCACCTGTCGCTACCAGTTGGCCGATTTGGACGACGTCCGGCGTGGCGTGGCGGTGGCGGCCGACGGCGGCGATTGGCAACACCGCTCGATCGACGACCGACACGCGATCTTGCGGGGCGTGGCACAGAAGCTTCGCGAGCGGCGTGGCGACCTGATCGGGTCGATGATCGGCGACGCCGGAAAGACCATCACGCAGGCCGATCCGGAGGTCAGCGAGGCGATCGACTTTTGTGAATTTTACCCGCTGTCGATGCGGGCGTTCGCCGACAACCCGCACGTCACGATCCGACCGCGGGGCGTCGTGGCGGTGATCACGCCGTGGAACTTTCCGCTGGCGATCGCCTGCGGCGGGATCGCGGCGTCGCTGGCGGCGGGAAACCCGGTCGTGCTGAAACCGGCGACGCAGACGCTGCTGCCCGCCTGGCTGTCGTGTCAAGCGTTTTGGGACGCCGGCGTCCCGCGGGAGGCTTTGCAGTTCGTTCCTTGCGAAGATTCCGTCGCCGAAGCGGGCTTGGTCGCCAACGAACAAGTCGACACGGTGATCTTGACCGGCGGCACCGCGACGGCGAAGCGGATGTTGGCGGTGCGTCCCGACCTGCACTTGCTGGCCGAAACCGGCGGCAAAAACGCGACCATCGTCACCGCGATGGCTGATCGCGATTTGGCCATCAAGCACGTCGTCTATTCGGCGTTCGGTCACAGCGGCCAGAAATGCAGTGCGACGTCGCTGTTGCTATTGGAAGACGAGATTTTTGATGACAAAGACTTCCGTGCACGTTTGGCCGACGCGGTTCGCAGTCTGCACGTCGGATCGGCCTGGGATCTGCACACCGACGTGACCCCGCTGGTTTGCAAACCGAACGACGAATTGACGCGAGGCTTGAAGGAACTTGACGACGACGAGTCGTGGCTGGTCGTCCCCGAACACGTCGATGGACACCCGCGATTGTATCGACCGGGTGTCAAATGGAATGTGATGCCGGGCAGTTTCGGTCATCACACCGAGTTGTTCGGACCGGTCTTGTCCGTGATGCGTTACCGACGATTGGAGGAAGCGATCGGCATCGTCCGATCCACCGGATACGGCCTGACCAGCGGACTGGAGAGTCTGGACGATCGTGAAATCGGACTTTGGAAAGATTCGTTGCCGGCGGGCAATCTGTACATCAATCGCAGCACGACCGGCGCGGTCGTCTTGCGTCAACCGTTCGGCGGTGTCGGCTTGAGCGCCTACGGGCCGGGCGTCAAAGCGGGCGGTCCCCACTACGTGTTGGCGCTTTCCAGGATGGAGAACCGGTCGCCGGGTCCGACTGCCGCCGCGTCGTCGGTGGCATCGAGTGAGAACGAAACTTTTGATCATCCGGTCTTGGACCGCTTTTCCGATTGGCTCCGCCGTGGCGGTTCCGATGGGCCCCGTGCTGGATCTGGGATCGCCGGCGTCGATCGCGCCGTCGTGCGAAAATCCGTCGAGCTTTGTGCGGCCGCGGTGGCCGAAGAGTTTACCGGCTCGCACGACACGTTCGGCTTGGCGGGGCAAGACAACCTGCGGCGTTACCGCGAGGTCGAGGGCATGGCGATCCGCGTCGGCCCGCACGACGACGTGACGGACGTTTTGCTGACCGTCGTCGCCGGCGTTTCGGTGGGGACCCAATTGGACGTGAGCATGGCGCCGGAGTGCCCCGAATCACTCGTTCAGACTTTGGATTCGTTGGCCGATTGGTTGCCCGGCATGATCCATCCGCACGTCGAAACGACCGACGAACTGATCCTTCGTATTCGATCCGGCGACGTTCGGCGGATCCGGTGCCTGGGGGATCTGCCGCGAGAGCTTCTTACGACGTGCGGCGAAGCGTTTGTGACCGTCATCGGCGAACCGGCCCTTGCCGAGGGCCGCATCGAAGGCTTGCGTTACTTGAACGAACAGTCGATCAGTCACGATTACCATCGCTACGGCAACTTGGGTCGTCGTGCTTCGGCGAGTGGGGGCGATCCGCGCTGATCGTCAGAACGTTCCTCGATCCGCGGCAAAGACTCAGTCGAGACGAATCGTCAATGCGGTCGTTCACGAATCGGATCGATGCGACCGTCCGGCATCTTTTCTTGAGCGGCAAGCGAACCGGGATCGAGCCGACAGAGGGTGTTTCGGATCGCGTCGGCGGCTTCACGGTTACCGGCGATGCGGAAAGCTTCGTGTTTTCGGACCAAGTCATCGATGTGTGTTTTGATTTTCACCAACAACCGCAAATCGGCACCACAGCGTCGACAAACGTCCTGATAAGGCTGGGAGGCACGACAGGCGGGGCAGCGAAGTTTCGGCGGAACGGCCGAACCGCGGGCGGGAACCGAAGTCGTGTCCTCGGACTCGGGACGGCCCCCGTCTCGATGACCTGCGTCTCGATCATCCCGATCCCGGTCGCCGTGTTGTTCATTGTCCGACATAGAACAACACGTCATCCAGTTCGTCGCAAAGCGTGGGGATCGCATCCTGGTCGTCATCGCGAATCGCCGCTTCCAATCTTTCGATCAGGTCCCGCAGGTCTTCGGCGTCTTCACCGTCGACCTTTTGGCAGGCTTCCTTGGCACGACGGACCGCGGCGTGGGCGGGGGCCAGATCATCCTGTTCGGCGGGGCCGACGACGGTGCCGGCAACGGTCGGCTGGGCAGCATCCGTCTCGGGGGCGTCGGCGCGCCAACGCCAGGGTCGGTCATCATCTTGGACGCCGAGTTCGTCCACGGAATCGAACAGATGATCCAAGCGTTCAGTCGCGGCTTGTCCCTGCTGATCTTGAAAGTCCGCCAAGGCGTTGTCGATCGTCAGTTCCTCTTGTTCTTCGTTGCCGACTTGGCGTGCGGTCACTTTCAACGTTCCGCTGAGCGAAAGATCGAATCGCACGATCACTTTGCGTCGATCACCGCTGGGATCGGAGAGTTTGAGCAAAAAATCCCCGACGGATCGGTTGCGTTCGATTTCTTGATGTTCGCCTTGCAAGACGTGAATCTTGGCGGCGTCTTGTTCGTCGTGGACTGCCGAATAAGCCTGTTCGTAGCTGGCCGGCAGCGGCGAACCGCGATGAATGATGGGCGAAAAATTCAAGATCGGACCGTCGAAACCGATTCCCACCATCGCTTCGATACCCAAAGTGTGCGACGTCACGTCGACCAAGACCGGTCCGACGGTTTCGCCGCTCAACATCGCGGCTTGCGTGGCCGCGCCGAGCGCGACGGCCAGGTCCGGATCGACCGCCCGACTGGGTTCCAATCCGAATTCTTCACGCAAACGGCGTTCGACCAACGGTGTTCGCGTGGAGCCACCGACCAACACAAGATCGTCAATTTGTTGAACGTTGATGTTGGCATCACGCAGCGATTGATCGACACAATCGATGGTGCGATCGACCAATCCGCCGATCCAACTTTCGTAATCGCTCCGCGTCACCGTCGTCTGCAGGTTCAGCGGTTGCCCGTCTTTTTCGGCGATGAATTCTTCACCGATGGTAAAGCTTTCGTCGAAGGACAATCGGCGTTTGGCCGCTTCGCAAACCTGTAACAATCGCCAACGACTCGACGCGTCTGTTCGCAAATCGATGCCGTGACGTTCTTGGAATTCGTCGGCGACGTGCTTCATCAACACTGCGTCCAGGTCGTCACCGCCCAAATTCGTGTCGCCGTGACTGCTGAGGACTTCGACCACGCCGGATTCGATCCGGACGACGGAAACATCGAAAGTGCCGCCGCCGAAGTCGTACACGACGATGTGTTTTTGTTTGTCGGTGCCGGCGTGGTAAACGAGCGTCGCGGCGGTCGGTTCGTTGATGATCCGCTCGACCGTCAGTCCGGCCAGTTGACCGGCTTGGCGGGTCGCTTGACGTTGGTTTTCGTCGAAAAACGCGGGGACCGTGATGACGGCGCGGGTCACTTCGGTTCCCAATACCGCCGAGGCACGTTGACGAAGCCGACGCAGGATGATCGCGGAGACCTCCGGCGGCGTGAACGTCTGGTCGCCCATGGTCAACGGTTCCATCGACCCCATCTTGCGTTTGACCGATGCGATGGTGGAACCGGGAAAGGCGACTTGTTGATTCCGCGCGACCTGTCCGACGATCAGTTTGCCGGCCGGATCGACACCGACGACCGATGGCAAAATGGCCTGGCCGCCTTCGGTCAAGACTTCGGCTTTGCCGTCGACCACCGCGGCGACGACGCTGTTGGTCGTTCCCAAGTCGATGCCGACGATCGGCGACGAAGATGAAGTTTCAGTCATGTTCAGGTACCGTCCGTCGGGGAAAGGGGTGACGCGGAGGGGGTCGCCGGGACGGGCGACGCCGCGACGTGAACCTCGGCGTAGCGAATGATTTTGTCGTGCCAACGATACGCCGGTGTGAGTTGGACCGCGACGTGGCCGGGGGACACGTCGTCACGCGCGACGGCTTCGACGGCCGTCATCCGTTCGCCGTCAAAGGGCTGACCCCGCACATCGATTCGTCGGACGCCCGCACCGGACACCAGTCTTGCGACGCGGTCGGCCATCATCGAAAGCCCCGACGTGATCGTCTGGTCCTCCGGCTGGCCGGCGGCGACCTGTGTCTGCAACTCGGATCGCAGTCGCCGCATCCAACGACCTGCCACGATACGCGTCAGCGGTCCGGCCGCTTGCCAGTGCCGATCGATCAGTGCCGACAGAACATTCTCCGGTGCATTTTCCTGTTTTCGTTTTGCGACCACGGCTCGCACCGCGTCGACCGAACGGGCGACGTGATGATCGATGTCGGCCAAGGTTTGCGCCAGTTTCTCCCGTTGCAGCTGGCCGTCGTCGGGCGGCTGGTCGGCCAAACGTTCCAGCGATTCGTGGACTTGTTGTTCGAACCGTTCGATTTGCCGGGTGACCGTCGCCAATCGTTCGGTGACTTGTCGACCTTCCTTGGTACCGGTGCGGAATTCTTGTCGCATGGCCGTGAAGGCTTCGATCACATCGACCCAGCCGAATTCGGCAGCCGGAGTCTGCTGCTGCAAAGGTTGCCGTCCCACTTGTTCTTCGCCCGAATCCATCACGATGCCCCGCCGAGGAAATCGGTGTCGACTTGTTCGTTCGATTCGTCAGCCGAAGGAGACCGATTGCCCAACGACAGCAAGATTTCGACCGACAGCCGTGGCGGATTCGCCGCGGCGTGGTCCAACGCGGCCGGCCAGTCTTCGGGCTCGGGGGCTTCGCGGAGCAAGTGCCGGGCGAGCACCAGGGGATCCGAAGCGGCCTGATAAGCGGCGTGAATCTGTCGAAACTTTTCCGCGTCCCTTTCCGGCGGGTGCTTTCGCACCAAGTCCAGGTAGCGGCGACGGACGTCCTGCTCGTCGGCGTCGGCGGAAAGCCCCAGCACGACGAACGGACTGGCATGATCGCCGGACAACTCGGCCGCGGATCGGTCATCGGCTGAACTCATCGTTTCGCCCTTTTTCGTTTGCCCATGGGGTCTTTCGGTCGTTTAAGTTTGAATTCGGGATCGGGGGGCGGTGGCGACGGGCGAGTGGGCAAGGGCGGCGGAACGATCTCGGGGTCCTGATTGAAACCGGCGGGGAGGGAGCCTTCGCCGCGATCGGCGACGGGAGCCTCGGGATCGTCCGCGGATTCGGACTCCCAGGGGTGGGGAATCCCCAGGCGCTCCCGCGTTCGGGTGCAGTGCTCGCAATCACACTGCGGGTCGTAGTCGTCTTCGTCCAACGCCATCTCGTCGTCGTCGTCGTCCCAGTCGTCGGCGTCGGCGTCGGCGAAGGAACCGCCGAACGGGCCGCCGAACGGGCCCATCCCGCCGAACGGGCCCATCGCGAATTTTTGCTCGTCCTTTGCGATTCGGTCTTCGGCTTGCTGAACCAACGAGGCGAACCAGTATCGCAAATAGGGATCGGTTTGTCGGTCTGCCGCTTCTCGCAGCCGTTCGATCTCGTCCTGAAAACGACTCAGCCCCAGACTGCTTTTGGCTGTCAGCCGACCGTGGAGTCGGATGGCGGCAACGTTTGCCTTTTCGCCGCACCGTTCAAGGATTTTGGGCAGGGATTCTTCCGCGTTGCCGCCGAAAGCTCGCTTTTCGGCCAACCAAAAAACGGCCTTCCAGAACCGATCATCCAGGGGGATTTCCTTGCCGAATTGCTTCGGCGAATTCTTCAAACGTTGACGAAACTCGTCCACAAAATTGGGGCTGTGCATGCGGTAGGCGGGGTACAGCAGTCCGGCGCGGTGCAAGTCGACGAAAAAGTTTCCGGCGTGAATCAAGGCGATCGTTGGAATGCTCCGACTCTTTTCGGCCGCGTCATCGACGGGACGGCGGAGCGGTTTCAGATCCGCCACCGGTACTCGCATCCTTTGTGCGGCGCCCAGCATCATGACGGCATCGACCAGATCGTAGGACGCATCGTCGGCGTCGACCGGGCCGGCGTCGACCGGGCCGGCGTTTCGAAGGTTCGCTCTCGCTTCGGATCGCAAGGCCTGATAGGCCGCCGCATCGCCACCGCGCAGGGCCACCGCCGCCCGCAGGTAGGGCAACCAATCCTTGGCGACCCAAACCGGCCAGATCGCTTCGGCGGATTGTAATTGCGTTTCGACTTGGTTCAGCCAAGCCTTGCGTCGACACAACCGCATGGCTTCCAGAACATGCCATTTCCAGCGGATCGCTCGGACCCGCAGATCGGAACTTCGCGTCCCGGCTAAAAACTCGACGTGCGGCTCGGCCGCGTCGAGCTTTTCGGATTCAAGATAGTGATCGACCAACCACAATCGTGGTTCGACGTCCGTGGGAACGCCTTCGCTCCAGGCCTGCATCGCGGCGGGCAACTGTTTCTCGTAGGGTTCTCGCTCGGCTTTTCGCAAATACTCGTCGTCGACAGACCTGCGCAGCCAAGCGATGTATTCCTCGTGAGCTCTGGACGAGGCGGGATAAGCTTGGCAGGCGGCGAGAAAATGTTTCG
>Ga0102938_10002996_pt1 | contig 12648 bp, 9 predicted proteins | sample SalPonR2_B_D2_MG_FD_84516 | JGI IMG/M metagenome (GOLD analysis project Ga0102938, IMG submission 84516) | Salt pond soil microbial communities from South San Francisco under conditions of wetland restoration - Salt Pond MetaG R2_B_D2_MG | ecosystem: Environmental > Aquatic > Marine > Intertidal... | reverse complement strand
TGTGCCGTCATCAGCAAACCAAATATTGAATATTTTGCGCCAAGAGTCTGGCTGTTCATTTTCTTCTGAATCCCAAAAGATATCTAATGACGCATCAGTAAAGTCAAACAGTTCATTAGTAATGATGTCATCACTGGTTTGTTTTGCAGTCATATTTACAAGCAATGTCATATCAAAATCTGATACACGCACCTTTGTGAGTAGGTCAGTGTAAACTTCTCGCCAGTTCTTGAAGATTGGATCGGCAATCTTGAAAAATTCGCTGGCTGTTTTGCTCTTGCGAAAGTACACCATCCTTGTATCAAATCCAAGAATCTTGTTATTGTCTTGTGTTTGAAACAACCAGTTATTTCTAGCTATATCACCACGGTAGTCTCTTGCACATCCAAATAGAATTTCCTCACTGGATATTGCATCCCATAGAGAACTAACATTGTCGAGTGCTAAACTGTATGTATCTAGATAAATGCTTTCATCGAAAGGAGAAGCATAATAGATCTGCCACCAATCGATACGAAAATCATGGTGGTTTGGTTCAGTTCTTCCATATGGTAATTCAATGATGTAATCGAACATGCCTTCGTATTTCTTTGGCACATCTGCGAATTTGTGAACAACTACGCAGGTTTCACGATCTGGATCTGACATCTTGAGACTGACAGAAAGTGCATATGCGCACTCAAGATTCTTGGTTTCGCGATATTGATCAATACCAAAAAATATGTATCCTTGACTCACGTCTGATCTCCATCCAGTGCCTTCATTAATTCGTCATAATGACGCTCGATGGCGCGTTTATTCATGACATGAACATTTTCACCGCTAATACGTGTCAATGAATTTTCCCATGCTTGTTCACGGTCATTCACCATATATATCCAATCGTCCGCGCTGTTGATTTTGGCAATATCGTCTTTCTGACTCATATATATCATTGGATGAGGGAAGTCTTCTATCAGTTCACCTTCACGCATACCATTGATGATGTGCGCAGCAATGCTGACACAAAAATCAGTACGAAACATTTTACCAGGAAAATTATAGAGGAACCGATAAAACTCATAATTGCTAGCAATATGCGCCCACAAATCAAAAAACAGTTTAGACAGCTCATGCTCTTTGTTAAAGTAGATCACGGTACTCCATAACATTGGAATACCATAATCATTGAGATATTGTTGAGCTGGTGCTGGTTGTTCTCTAATAAGATTTTCCGCTCTATGAAACAATGTTACAGAACTGTCTGAATCAAAAACATATTCAAGTTGATCGTTTTGAACAATATAGTCGATATCTAGAAGCAAGGTCTGATCGTATGGACTCAGATCAAAGACGCGATGTTTGTTTCCGTTTCTAAATTCACTAACAAACTGATACCAAGGAGAGTCGTAATGTGATCTCTGATTCTTTTGATGCCCGGGCTCAGACAGTATGACTTCGTCAAAAGCACCAGCCAACTGTTTATCAGTTCCCTTGAAGTTTTTTTTAAACCATTCCCAATCACCATGGCTGGTTATCAAACAGACAGGAAGATCTGGCATGTGACGACGAACATATCTGGCCGCTATCACGGCCAAATTTATGTAGTTGATCTGTTCAGTGTTATAAGCAAAAAATACAATACCTTTAGTCACCAGTCCATTGCCTTTTTTACATCTCTTGCTTTGGCTAGCTTTTTCATCTCAGATGAATATTCGTTTGTTGCCATGAAATAAGCATTTACCAATTCTTGTTGGAATGCTTTAAGGTCATCAACCTCAACAGGAACCTTCTTGATATCAATCAAAATCGAATCTTTCATTCCTTGATTAATTAGTGCATCAACAAACGCAATGGTTTCTTGATTGGCGATAAACATTCCGTTCTTGTGATGAACAGTTAGCATACTGTCAAAACGCCTCTGCAACGCCTTACGCCTATTTTCAATCGTATAGCGATACTTACTGAAGGCCAAGGCCTTCTCTAATCGTTCATCCATAAAGATAACTCCTTGATTTCATTATATATTAGCAGACCTCATCGGGGAAGTCAAGTGCTTTTGGTTATAGAGGTATGGTTGTGTACTCGATATCACTCAAGTAAACTTCATGTGCAGCCGCCGCGTCACTGGCCACTGTAATTTCAAGTCTTGCTACAGGCCCAGATATTGCAACCAAGAGACTGTGTGCTGCTAGGGCCGGTGTTCCACTTGAAGTTGCAGTAACATCATTTCCTGCTACTGTTAGATTTGCACCGCCTGTGAGCGTTGCTGCTGTTGGATCACCAACACTGTCAAACGCTTCTACCGTAACGGTTTCTTCTGGACTAGTTCCATCGATATCGCTAATACGGAAAGAGACGTTTTGTACACTGGATGAAACATTGATGCCAGGCTCAGGTTCAAATGTGATCACAATTTTGGCAGTATTTCCACTCTCAGTACCAGATACTCTGAGAGTGCCTGTATCTGAGAAACTTTCTGATCCATCAACGTAAATGGTGGTGGTCGCATCATAGGCAATCTCACCAGTAGCAACCAGCTCTTCTGGGTCAATGTTGACAACAATATCTCCACCATCAATCAACAAACCACTACCAATGGAATCACCGTCTGCAAGACCAGCGCTGGACATTTCTGCGATTTCAGTTGACGCGGTTGGAGTAAATCCATCAACAACAAAATCTTGCAGTTTGGTAATCGTGGGCAAATAATCTTCCATCGTGAATACTGCACTGTTGTCAATTACCTCATCAGCACTGAGATATCCGGCTTGTATCTCAATGGTTCCGTCAAATACCTGCGGGAATTCAGTATCATCAAGCACAACCCTGATATCTAGAGATATTTCACCAGTATTGGGCTGATCGTCTACAACTCTGGCCGCCCAATAAATTTTGAGGTCATTGAACTCAGAATATTCATCATATTCGCTGTATTCATTTGGGTCGGATGACACAGGGTTATTAGGACTATCACTGATAAACACTGTCTGATAATTTTCAGTGAGACGATATGCTCCAATCAGTCTGCTTGTACCGTCTTGACCTGTTTGACTCATTGTATCATAATTGGTTATCAACGATCCCATTTCATTGATAACCGAAGACCAATTGAGGAACCCTTGGCTGTTTGAATCGCCTGATGCTATAAGCGTAGTCCTCAAGTCACATCCTGAATTGAAGAAATATCGGAATTCATTGTACGACGGCCACGTATATCTTACTTCTGCGCTGAGTCTTGACGTCCACGCTGCGTCTCGAGAAAAGTTGAATACATTGCTCTGCAGGGTTGCAACTTCATTTTGCCAGTAATTGTCACCAGTTGTGATATCTGCTTCAATCGTGCTGGTAATGGTAGTCTTGTCACTTGCGTAAATCAATGCCCCTTGCGCAACACGGGTCAATTCACTTGGTCCGCCTGTGCGCTCTTCCATGATGTTGACTTTGTCGATTAGGTTGTTGACGTTTGCTTCAAGGTATGCTTGTAAGACTTCTTCATCAGCAAGCACAGGATCTCCCACACTCACAGGATAAACGCTGGCCTGCTGCCCCCAACCAAATTTATGGGCTTGCCGCCAATACACTCTAATCTGAGTTCCAATATCATAGTTTCTTGTGAAGCTGATTTCTTTTGGATTAGGAACAAGGTCAATATTGTAACCCCCTCCTTGGAAAAGTGTGAACCAGCCTGTCCCTGCACTCTTAACTTGGACTGCGAGCAAATCTCCGAACTTGATATCAAGAACTGCTGAATTGAATGGGATTTTTGTGCCGGCGGTCAATTCTGAGCCAGTGACAGTATATTCTAGCACAATATCAGATGTTGAAAATTTAAGACCAAGTGTGTTATCACTGAAAAGTCGGTTGACTTCCAGAGCAATATCATTGTAGTCTTCGATTTCAATTAGGCCGCCGCTTACTAGATTCACTTACTTGGTTCCCACTACTACCTCTACAATGCCGGGATCGTCATTGATTTTATCTTCAAGGGCACGGCCAATCACATATTGCCATGCAATGCCGGCTTCAGGTCCTGCGCTCATAGCATAACCTTTTACATTTGATGTAACCAGGCGTTCACCCTTACTTACCTTGCCAATAACGCGAACTGGAATACGGCCACTGAGTGCAACATATGGATGAGTTTCGCTTGACCCTGCTCCAGAATTCATACCATAGCCAGGATTGTCGGAAATCACTCCGAAAACCTCACCGCAGTATTCTTTGTCTGTTGCTGTGATTTCTTTTTCGCCGCCAATCTTGACAACTGTTCCGTATTCGTATACGGCATCGGCATGATAACGTTCTGCAAGGTCAGCGTATAGTGCGCGCGTTGCAGTACCGTAGAAGAAGTATTCACTTCCGTTGTTTAGCACAATACCTTGGCCGATGTTAGGGAACTGTGTGTTAAGTAGCGTAACACCGTCTTCTAGATATTCTGTGTTTACGCCTGTGTTTTGAGGCTGCCAGACTGGGGTGTCACTTGCTGAGATGCTGACAATCTGGTTGTCGACAATCACCTCAATCGTACGGTGAGAAACATCATCAGTGTCATAGCGTGTTCGAGCCACGACACGAGTATCGCCGCTTACGTCGTTGATCGGAACCCACTCTCCGTTATAGTAAATGTACAGGATACCGCTGTCATTGTCTAGCCAAAAATGGCCATCTCTCTCACCAACTGTGGTTGGTGCGTCGTTTTGTACTATCATGCTAGCAATTGGTTTCCAGTTACCGCTGTTAGCCACAGTGTCGTCAAAGTACATCAGCTGGTTGTTAGCTGAATCGTACCAAATCTGTCCTTCAACAGGCTTGCTCGGCGCGGAACCACTCGCGAAGTGTTCAAGCATGTGAAGGAGACTCTCTGCAACGATCTCACCATAGTTGGTGTACCCTCGGCCAACAAGGCCAATATTGGTTGTGGTGTCAACACCGTTGTTAACCACTGTAATCGCTGTTTTGGTTCCGTCTGTATAATCTACTGTATATGCCATTGATTATCCTACTGAGATTCTTACAGTGTAGACTACCTGGATCTTTCTATTAGCCGATTTTTGTACCGGATGGAAGATCAAATGCGTTAGCAATCTACCTTGTTGCGACAATAGACCGATTTCATCAAAGATGAAATCACCCTCTTGGGTGGCGGAATCGTCATATGGGTCTTGCCCGACAGGTTCTGCATAATCTAAAGTGCATGTAATAACGACATCGCTAAATGTCGTCCCGCCCGTGTGTGCCACGGTGGTGTTAGTTTCAACGTTATTTAAGGCGCTGAAGTCAACACCTTTTGAATAGGTTTGATTATAGAGCTCATCACTTACATTAGTTACATTGACTGTGTTGTATGTGATATCGCCGCTGCCATCTACTACCACACCACCGTTACCAAATGCCATGCGATTGATAAATCCTCCACGGCCGTTTGTGTCATTGGTATTGGTAAACGCACTAGCAAGGGCAAAACTCATGTTTTCGCGATGGATTGCATTGCGACGATTGAGTATAACTTGACCAGTATCAGGGTCTCTAATCAGGACATGACCCTCTACATGTAATTTCAAATGATCCACGATGGTTAACCTATTCTATTCGTGTATTTATGGCTGAAAAATCAACGTTATGACACAACACCGATGTTACCAACCGCGTACCATTCATCTGGCCCTGCTTTGTAAAGACGAACTTCTTCCCATTGCCCTGATATGTCGCCACTACCGGCCGATACTCCATTGACAGTAACACCAGTATCACCAGTAATAGATGTTGTACCTGAGCCTGTTTGTATAATACGTATCTCACTTCCAACTGGAAAATCTACTGAAGATTCTGCTGGAATAGTCACTGTATTAGCAGCAACATTGTCTCTTGTAATAATTCTTCCGCGATCGTTCAAAAATAATGTATAATTGACCGACACTTGTTCGTTAAATTCATGAAGTGAACTCTCGCTTTCAACCACATAATAGACATCGTCAGCGCCAGAGAAGATAACATAAGTGAAAGACAAATAAGGTTTGTCGCAAATCTCTCTCAGTGTTTCTTCAGAACCAGTTTCCAAGACGCCATTGATTCTTACATTGTTTGCACCAACGAGTTCCATTTTCTGATCAGTTGTTTTAAAGAATATTGCAACCAAGCGTGGGGCTGATGTCAACCCACTAGTTTGAGGCAATGTCCATCGAACTGTTGATGATGAACCAATATTCGTAATGTATGAATTGTTATCTGAATCTGTTAGTGCCCTGTCTGATGTATCTACTGTAATGCGATTGTTGTCAAGTTCAAGACGAACTTCATTTCCTGGACGATCAATTACCAACAATCCGCTTCCGCTCAAAACACTCAATGTGGTCACATCATAAACTGTGTTCCCTGTGTTGATATTGATGTCAATGACATTTAACGCATCAATAGCTGATGCAGCAATACCATCAAGTTTAGTGCCATCAGCTATAAGATCTCGTCCATTTACAGTGCCGCTAACTGTCACATCACCAGTGATATCTAGCTCTTGTGTACTGGGTATCCAAATCAAATCTGATGAACCTCGAATAGCTTCAGTACCGGTCCAGAATGCAATTTCGTTTGGTGCTGGTGTAGCAGAGATGGTGACGGGTGCGTTTAGCTCTACCCAAACTGCGGCGCCTGTGCCATTGTCGACGCAAATATATGCTTTATCGTTAGATTCATCTATCCAAACATCACCAACTCCAAATACGCCGTTACCTGCTGTGTCTGCGTCATCATCATTTACGGTAGGGGCGGCAGTATATCCAGTTGACTTGAAGACTGTTGAATCCGCAATATCATTCATCTGTGTTCGTAGGTCGCCAGCACCGATATTGCCTGTCGCATTATCAGCAAAAAGCGTGGTTGTATTTCCTTTGAATGTTGTGCGATCAACTTGTGTCATCTATAGTTCCTTTATGCAATAACGTCAATATTAAATTCACCAGTGATATTGTCTGGTTATAGGGCATCTGTATCTGTTTGAAATTGCGTTCTGCTTACAATGATCATACTTAGTTCCTATTAGGTTTTATATACCTGTATTTATGATAGGACAAAAATCTGTAATAGATCAATAGATGTATTATGATCGCTCAGCCGCCCCACGATCCGCAGTGCTCCGAATTGTTCCATAGAGGTCGTCGTGGGCCACGAGACCCGTCGCGCCGTCGTTAACAAGCGGGGAGCCTGAGTTTGGAATTGCTGTGGTGACGTAACCGCCGGAAGGGACGTTCGTCGTGTCCATTGTCAGCTTTGCGGCATACCCAGACCCGGCTTTCCACCGCTCGCCGTCCCACCTCGAAGTCCAGACACCCCCGACCGTGGGAAGTGCCGTGGACAGGTCAACGTCGATTGCTTCGGACGGGCTTCCGCCCACCTGATAGATTGCGTTGTTTTCAAAGGTGTAGTCAGTCGCTAGCTTCGTCCCGTTAATAGTTGTGTCAATGGCTGCGGGCCTTCCATCAAGGCTGGACGTGCTCTTAAGGTTAATGATTGTCGTATTGTGGATTTCCACAGGGTTATCTGCGCGTGAAACGCCTAGATCGAACGCAAAGAAAAGGCCGCGCCAGGTTTCATTTCTAACGGGCACGTCAGGAACAACGACCATGCAGTTGCGCACCGTCCAACCGGTCCATTGCACCTCGAACGGGTGCCATGTGCATGGCGTTGCCACCACCAGGACCTTGTCCATGAGCATATTGATCGCACCGCCAGACCCACCGTTGTTCTGGTGTTTAATCTGTACGCAGACGTATCCGCCTTCCGCAGCGTAGCGCGAAACGTTGCAACGCGGGTAGAACGAGGGGCTGGCTTGGGTAGAGAAAAAGAAACGTGTGCAAGGCTGGGATGTTGGCTGCGCTGTATTCACCGTCCACCCGTTGCGAGAAAACAAGTCCACGACTTCAATGTTGGTTCGCCCGCCAGCCTGAATGCGGATCGGGCCATGTTGGTTAATGTCAAAATCCTTGCCCCCGCCGCCCATCAAGGCGTCCCGCTTTTGGTGTATCGCCGTGCCTGTTATGCTGACGAGAATTTCTTCCCCGGCACCAAAGAAAATCAGGCCGTAGTCACCCCAGTTGGTGATGTCGCAATTGTTGACCCAGTAGCCGGTGGTCAACGATCCGTAGGGTATGTCCCGAATGGCGGTAGAAAACCCCGACACCAAACAGTCGTTGAAAATAACACGTCTGGATGCGTTGCGTTTCGTGGAGCGAATCAGGTTGTATTGCCCGCCGGTCTCGGTCGTTGCGTTCCACGGACCTTGGAAATCGATCTGATCAAAAACGATGGTGTAGCCGCCAGAATCTTCCCATTTGAATAGCGACCCCGGCGCGTTAGACGAAGACCCAGCGGTAATGCTGTTCGACTGCGGAAGCTGGATCACCGGCCTGTTTCCAGATCCCCAAGCGCCGAGGTAGAAGTTGTCCACATCTGCCTTGGGTATGACCGCAGAAGTCAGTTGCGTGGTGGTCCCGCGCTTGAACAACATGCGGCAAGTGCTGTTCAGGGCGCGGGCGGCATTGAACGCGGCGGGGAAGTTCGTGAAAACCTGAGACGACGGATAGGTGGCGTTGTCGCCGGTGCCGTCCGGGTCAATGAGGATGGTGCGATTGCCCGAGAACGTGGTGTTAGGGTTCGCGACTGTGATGGCTACCGTGTCCTCGCCCACAAGCGTCCCATCCGGTTCGTAGACGCGCACGGTCGCGGTGTAGCTGCCCGGTGTCGTGTAAACGTGTGAAGGCTGGAAACCGTAGCTCGTGTTGAGGTTGTTCCACTGCGTCGGGACGTTCACCACCTTGTCCGATGGCGCACCCGGATCGTCCCAATCCGTGATGACCGTGTAGTGCGAAAAGGCGGGGTCCCAAGCGTTCGCCGCCGACTGCGCAACCGTGCCGCCAGAAACAGCCACGTCCAGCATCAAGCCGTAAGGCGCGCAGACAGGGGCCGTGTCACGGGCTATCGTGGCCGTCACCGTCCCTGTGTCCGTGCCCTCAGCCGTTGTGGTGAAGCTGCTGGTGCTTGCCGTAACAGTGTTCGTCCCGTCCGTGAACGCGAGGTGCACGTAGTAGGTGGTCGAGGGGGAAAGTATGCCAATGCCGGAGAACGGCACGCTGCCCGCCTCCGAAACGGTCTGCGCGTCACCGCTTGACGTGATGGTGCCTTCCGTCTCGCTCGCGTTCTGCGACACGTAAACGTAGAGCGTGCCCGACTTGTTCGTGGTGACGGAGGCGTTGAAGCTGCGCGCGCCATTTGCAGATGAAGTCGCATTCGTGAGCGTGGGCGAAACATACGCGCCGCCCGCCGTGGTCGTTACGGACTTCGTATCGCTCGCAAGCGATGGCCCGTCGCTGTTCACAACGCGAATCCGAATGTCCGTAGCAACGCCATCGGTGAACACACCGGACAGGGTGAAATCGCCGGTGGCGTTCGAACCGCTTGAGCCTGGAATGGGCGTCCAACTTCCAGCCCCGTCGAGGTCGTATTGAAGAACGTCGATCCACGCGGCATTGATTGTCGGCAACTCTGTCACCGTCACGACTGCATCGCCGCCGCTTTGAGCATCTGCAACAGACCACTGACCTGACGTGAAGGCGTCTGGAACGTCGGTAGGGTTCGACGCCGGTCCGGCAATACTACTAGTAATTTTTAAGCTCATGGTGCTGCTCCCAAAGACAAGACTGCGATTGCGTGGCGAATGCCGCCCGTTCCGCCGATGCTTACAGTGCGGGGTGTTTCACCTGTAACAACGTCAGCCTCAAAAGCGGCTACATTATCAAAGTTATCAACATCCGTCGCTGGCTCTACTAGCGCCACGCCGGTCAGATTGTCATAAGTCGCGTTGGACAGAACAGAGACTACACCAATGACCTTGCCCCCAGTTTCAGTGTTGATGTTTTGGTTGATCGGCGGATCAAGGTCGTCAATACCGCTGGAACTGTTCGTCGCCACAACGGCGGTGTTGGAGCCTGCACCCCAAACGTAGAACTGCACCCCGTTTGCAAGAGCACCGCTCATGGTCAGAACAATATCCCAAGAGGCGTTTGTGGTCGTGACCCGGTAAAGCGCCACGCCCGAAGCATTCAAGTCATTCGCCGCGACTTCCGCCGAAACCGTCTGGCCGTCGATCACCATGCTTGTGACCGTCTGGCCCGAGCCGCCTGATTGGTAGGCAATGCCGACAACAAACTCACCGGCACCCAGCGCAAGACTGGATTGCGTGTAGACGTTGCTGGCCTGTGTCGGGGTGTAGGACGCTTCAAACGCAGGCATCGTCGCGCTGGGAACGTTGTTCGTCACATCCTCGCCCGAGAACGACGCAAGGGCGTTTTCAGCCACGTCCGTCAAGTTGGAGCCGCTGAAGGACAGGTCACCCGTGTAGTCGTCACCAGTGCCCGCTGTCGTGCCGAGGGTAAGGTCCACGTAGCTGTTGCCATCCGTGAAGCTGACGGCGCTGATCGTGTTGCCGGTAAGCGACCAGTCGCCCGCAACCGTGGAGCCGTAGAGCGCGCTGTCCATCGTGACGCGCACTGTGTCCGCGTCCACGTCCCCAACTTCCGCCGACGAAAACGTGGGTGCGGTGAAATCCAGGCCGGTAATGCCAGTCACAGACGTGATGAGGCCGCTGGACCCGCCGTTGGTATCTTCCACCACGACGAACACGACAGCATCTGCCGTCTCATCCGAAAGCCCCGTGAGGTCAAACGATCCATCGGCAAAGTCAAAGCTGGACACCGAAAAGAACTCGGACGTATTCGTGCCACCGGACCCGGCGATGAGTTGCGCCTCCGTGACCGTGATGGGTTCAGTGCCCGTCACCCCGTAAACCGTGAGCGTGTCCGCCCCGGTATAGCTGCCACCGATAGAGATAGCTGCCGCAGCGCCTGCTGAGGGTGCCGTGTAGCCTGCTGATACAACGTCGGGGTTGGATGCCGCCGCGACTTCGGTGATTTCAAGCGTAAAAGTGTCCGACTCCGTGCGACCGTAATCGAACGTCACTTCCAGCGTGTATGTATCGTCTGCGACCGGCGTGAGCGCCGTGCCGCTCAAGAGGATTTCCGACCCCGAAATGTTGGCCTCAAGGTCTTCCGGCAGGGATGGCGTGATTGTGAAAGATGCGGGCGTGTTCCCGTTCAAGGTCCAGTTTTGCAGAAGGTCCGTGGCCGTGATTGCGCTGTCTTCTTCAAACGACAGGTCAAGGTCCGCTCCGCCCGTTGCCGCCGTGCGATAGACTGTATCCGGCGCGTAGCTGCCGACAATCGTCCGCCCATAATGATCGGTGAAGGTTACCGTGACGCTCTGCGTTCCGGGCGTTTCCGTGGAGCCGTCCACCGTGCCGCTGATCGTGCCGTCGCCATCGTCCACAACGCCGTCGGGCAGTCCCGTGATGACGTAGGAGCCGGTCAGGTTGGTGGTCGTGAAGTCAGACGTGAAGTCAATATTGAGGGCGGCGTCGTCAATCGTCCAATCCGCCAAAGCGCTTTCGGTCACGCTGCCTGCTGCATACCGGATTTCGCGCGCGGCCGAAGTGATCGGATCGCCCCCGTCCACAATGGCAACACACCGGATTTGCGAAGCGTCCGCCACACTGTCTGTGCCGATGGCAGCCGTGTAGGTCGAGGCCGTGGCCCCCGAGATCTTCACGCCATCATCGGTCCACTGGTAAGTTACGGTTTCACCGCCCTCCAGGCCATTCACCGTGGCTGTCAGTTCCGTGCCAGTGGTAAATGGTCCACTACCAATACTGACAGAATACAAATTACTAGAACGACGACGCGATGATGATATGACTGATGGTAAAAACATATATGTTATTTCAAATTATTGACAGCGTCAGTTATTCTATTCCATCGTTCTTCATAATTATTTCCACTCAAAACATAATTGATTTGTGCTTGCTGTGCCTCTAATGCAGGATAGTCTACATTCAAGATAGGAATTAAATCTTTAAGATTTTGAATTTCATTTTTAAGTGCATCAATTTCAGATCTTAGTTCTGTGATAAGCACTTTCGTAGTATTATCCACGTCTGCTGTTTCTATATCTGTTCTTGACATATTTACCCCCACATGTCTTTGTCATAACTATTTATACACTTATACAATATCGCCTATTAAGACTGCTTCTGAAGAACTTATGAATTTAAGAGACGCTACTGCATATTGCCCCGCTGTTGCTAGTGCCCCATCACGACTTCTTATATCAAACCCAACACCAGCAGAAAATGTTATGACACCTGCTCCTGCTTGTTCAAAAACTATCTCGTCTTCGGCTGAAAAGACCGCATCATTAATTGTGACAGTTATCGCCGATCCGGATGTCATTCTCTTCCATTTGCCTGCATCTGTCGCAGAGGGAACATATGCCGCAGATGCATCAGATTCAATTGGAAGATATTTATTGAGTGTATCAAGTTTTGTTCCATCTGTTGCCAAATCTCTGCCGTCAACAGTCCCACCAACAGTAATATTATTCGATACATCTAGTGTTTCTGCAATCGTGACAACTTGTGTTGCTCCATCAATCGTTACGGCTGGTGTGTTTGCTGTGCCGAGGACAAGGCTTCCTGCATCAACAGTTTGCAGTAGTAGGTTCCCTGTGCCGCGGTGATTGAGAACACTGACTGCATTTTCGCCTGCGGCACGTTGGAGACGCAAT
>Ga0102938_10002993_pt1 | contig 12656 bp, 11 predicted proteins | sample SalPonR2_B_D2_MG_FD_84516 | JGI IMG/M metagenome (GOLD analysis project Ga0102938, IMG submission 84516) | Salt pond soil microbial communities from South San Francisco under conditions of wetland restoration - Salt Pond MetaG R2_B_D2_MG | ecosystem: Environmental > Aquatic > Marine >... | reverse complement strand
GGAAGCTCTTTGCGAAGGTGGGGACCTTGCATTCTTTGATCATTTCAAGAAGTTTTATGGCTTTTTTGTTATCAAAGCAAGGATGACCATTCGCAGTTTCTCTAAAGTAGATGATGAGAGCATTTAAGTTTTTGTTAAATCTTTTGAGATAAAAAAAGACCGCTCTTCTGTAAATAAGAAGACGACGGTTTTTTAGATACTGATAAATGATATTAAAAATATCTTTCAAGCTTCTTTGAAAACGCGGGAGCAAAAAGGAAGGAAGAATTGAAACGGTAAGACCGCAGTGCTTGCAGCGGTATCTTCTGATAAAGATTATATAACTCATATTGGAAACAATCACATATCTTTTGTAGAAACCATTTTTAATTAAAAGATCATGGCAGTCAGGACAGTCAGTTAAAATCGGAAAATCATTATAAATACTATTATTAAAGTAATCTTTAATACTTATCTTAAAATCATGGATAAGCTGCATTAAAAAACCTCCTAAACCATAATAATGTGAAAATATTTTAGCATATTATTTTAGGAAAGGGAAGTATTAAAGTTAAAAATATCTTGAAAAAAATATATCAATTTAGGATAAAGTATTTTGAAAGATTACAATATAAGTCTAAACAAAAAACCGTGCAGTAAACCTTGCAATATTAAATTAAAAAAATATTTTAAAAAATAGTTGATAATTATCAGAAAATTATGTATGATATAGTTGTTATCTGATATATCACATCACATATATCAAATGTATAGTATCTCTTTATATATTTTAAACAAATATGAATTTCAAAGATCTATAGCAGGATTAGATTAGGTATTGTTAATATTTTTCGAAGTTTGGAGGGAATAAGTTATGGAACTGGTTAAAAGTAGCATAAAAGATCAGGTACATAAGATGTTAAAAGAAAAAATATTAAAACAGGAAATTGAAATCGGAGAACAGTTAAATCCCCGGGATATTGCTGAAAATCATGATATCAGTGTTATGCCAGTGCGTGATGCTTTATTAAGATTGGTTAACCGAGGATTGGTGATTAATAAACCTCGAGTGGGTTTTTTTGTTAAGACTTTCAAAGCTAAAGAAATAGAAAATATTATGGAAATCAGAAAAATGTATGAACATTTTGCTCTCAGAGAACATTTTGATGCTATAGATAGAAAAAAGATAAAACATATCTATAATTCAATGGATAATAATGACGAGTTAACAAGGAATCTGTTTGATGAAATGGATAAAAAAATCCATTCAACTATTGTTGAAGCCTCTGGGAATGATTATTTAATTAATAGCTATAACCGGATTAAAGATTTGATGATCTTATTTCAGCATTTAAATTTACAACGGATTGATGAAGCTCATGAAGAACATCATATATTAATTGAAAGTATTCTTGATAATAATCAAGAAAAAGCTGAAAAAGTTCTGATAGAACACCTAAAGATGGTTACTTTGTCGATTATGGAAAATATTAAAAAATCGGAGAGCGATATGTTATGAATATTTTAATTCTGGAAGTAAGTTCTTCTTCAGCAAAAGCCATGATATATTCAAAAGAGGGAATGAAACATTTCCACAATATCAACTATAATAAGGGTATAAGTGATCTGGTTACTCAGGATGCTGAAGGTATTTATCATTGTCTGCTCAAAAGTGCCGAAACTGTTCTAAAAAAATGCGATTACTCAATAGATATCATTTCCCTTTCTAGTACCTGGCACAGCTTACTTTTTTTAGATCAGGCAAGAAAACCAGTAGGTAAAATCATGACCTGGGCAAATTCGGAATCTGCCGGTACGTCCCGTAAGTACCGGCAAACCGGCGAGTTACAGAAGCGGTTTTACCAGAAAACTGGCTGTGTTATCCACAGCATGTATCCCCTATGGAAATGGATATATTTAAAAGAAAAGGGACTGGTCAATAATAATAATTACTTTTCTTCCCAGGGTGAGTATATTTTTGAAAGATTAACAGGAGAAATCGGGATTTCACAAAGTATGGCTTCTGGAACTGGTATGATGAATATACATAATCTCGATTGGGATCAGGATATCCTGAAGTTTGCTGAGATTGACAGAAAGCAGTTAGCACCTTTAAGAAAACCTTTTTATAATGCCCCATTATTAAAAGAAGAGGCCGATAAACTGGGATTACCATCTGGAATACCTGTGATAATAGCAGGTCCTGATGGAGCTTTTAACCAGATTGGTTCCGGGGCCCTTGGTAGTGATGTAATGACAGTTTCAGTAGGTACCAGCGGGGCTCTGAGAATGGCTTCTGATCATCCTGTTTTACCTGATGACCCATCGACCTGGTGTTATTATGTGGCTGAGGGTAAAAGACTGGCAGGAGCGGCTACTTCTGGGGCTGGTAATTGTTTAAAATGGTTTAAAGATCAGGTCCAACACAATTTAGTTGATTATCAAAGCCTAGATCAATTGTCCCAGAAAATTAACCCAAAAGAAGCTCCGATTTTTTTACCATTCCTCTACGGGGAACGTTGCCCAGGCTGGCAAGATGAGAGTAGTGGTTGTTATTTTGATTTAAGGGGAAATCAGGGTACGGGGCATTTGCATTATGCTATTATGGAGGGAGTACTCTTTAATCTCTACCAAAATTATAAAATTTTAAGTAAGGTTGGGGATTTACCGAAGGAGATACATATTTCTGGGGGAATTATTAATTCTTCTTTCTGGCTTCAGATGGCAGCTGATATATTTCAGAGAGAAATGTCCACCTCGCATCTGAAACATGCTTCATTAATGGGAGCAGCTGTAACCAGTTTAAAGGTCTTAGGGGTAATAGGTAACCTCCAGCAATATGAAACAGATTTGGGGAAAATCATTAAACCTCGTAAGGACCAGGCTGAATTATATCAATCACGATATAGCCGTTATGTGGATTGCTATCATAATTCATCTAAATGGTAATAACCTTGAAAATAGGGAGCAGATAATATGAAAAATTTAAGTTTACAAATTGAAGGTAATAAAAAACAGATTTATAAACTCCAGAAACAGAAGCTTATGCAAAAATTTTTAAATAATATTGATAAAAAGGTAAGAAATATTTTGATGATTCCTCCTGACTATACCCGTAAGCATTCAGGAACCGGTGAGTTAACTGCATTCCTTTATCAGGGTTTAAAGAATAAATATGAGATAACAATTATGCCAGCTTTAGGCACTCATAATCCGATGACCGCTGGGGAAATAGTTGATATGTTTGGTCCTAATATTCCTCTCAAAAAATTTGTAGTTCATAAGTGGAGAAAGGATACAACCAAGGTTTTGACTATTCCTACTTCATATGTGAGTGAAATCACTGATGGTATTGTTGAAAATTCAATTGAAGTGGAGCTCAACCAAAGACTAATAGGGGGGAATTATGATCTAATTATTTCTATTGGTCAGGTCTTACCCCATGAAGTTGTAGGTATGGCCAATTATAATAAAAATATTTTTGTGGGCTGTGGTGGCAGTGATATGATTAATAAATCCCATTTTGTTGGTGCAGCCTACGGTATGGAGAGAATTATGGGTAGGGACCATACCCCGGTCAGAAAATTATATGATTATGCCCAGGATAATTTAGAATTGAAGATTCCGCTGCAGTATATTTTGACCGTCAATTCTACTGAGGTTATAGCAAAGACTGGTTTAACTAGGATGTATGGAATTTTTACCGGTAAAGAGCGTTCTGTTTTTGAGCAAGCGGTTAAATTAAGTCAAAAACATAATATTAATCGGGTCGATAAGCGTTTAAAAAAGATTGTGGTCTATCTGGATCAGGAGGAATTCAAGAGTACCTGGCTTGGTTGTAAGGCAATCTACCGGACTAGAATGGCAATTGCTGATGAAGGGGAATTGCTGGTTATCGCTCCCGGTTTGAATAAATTTGGGGAAGATAAAGAGATTGATAGTTTGATCAGAAAATATGGTTATGTCGGGCGGAAACGAATTTTAGAACTGGTCCAAAACAATCAGGACCTTCAAGACAATTTGGCGGCAGCTGCCCATTTAATACATGGTTCTTCTGATGGACGCTTTAAAATTACATTTGCCTGTAAAAATCTAACAAAAGAAGAGATTGAAGGAGTTAATTTCGAATATATGTCTGTGGATAAAGGTCTTACAAAGTACAATCCCGATCAGCTGGTTGATGGTTTTAATCAGCAGGATGGGGAACAATTTTATTATATTTCCAACCCAGCAACAGGATTGTGGATGGCTTAATCAACTATCAGAAGGGGGATTAAGATGGCTTATTTAAATACAGATTTTATTAAGGAAAAAGTTGTTGTTATTACCGGAGGAGCTGGTTTTCTATGTTCTGAGATGGCCAGGACTTTTGCCAGTTATGGAGCCCGAGTAGTTATTTTAGATATTGATGAAGTAGCTATGGAGGAACTGGCCCGGCAACTGGAGGAAATGAAGGTTGAGTATCTGACTATTAAGACCGATGTGTTGAATAAAGAGAGTATTGAGGAAGCTGCTGACATAGTAAGGAGCGAATATGGGAAAGTGGATATTTTAATCAATGGTGCAGGTGGCAATAGTCCTGGAGCAACTACAGGTCCAAATCAATCTTTCTTTGACTTACCAGAAGATGCATTTAAATGGGTTTTTGACCTAAATTTTATGGGTACCTTTCTCGTTTCTCAGATTTTCGGCCAGCTGATGGTTGACCAGGATGAAGGGATTATAATCAATGTCTCTTCCATGAATGCCTTTACTCCCCTGACCAAAATTCCAGCCTATTCGGCGGCTAAAGCAGCGGTCAGTAATTTTACTCAATGGCTGGCTGTTCATATAGCACAAAATTATTCAACTAGTATCAGGGTCAATGCCATTGCACCCGGATTCTTATTGACAAAACAGAACAGATTTTTATTGATCAATGAAGATGATGGAGAGCTAACTACTCGTGGGCAGACCATTATAGACCATACACCCCTTGGCAAATTTGGAGATCCTAAAGATCTATTGACAACTATTATCTGGCTTGTTTTACCCGGCAGCAGCTTTATTCAAGGGGCAGTAATACCAATCGATGGCGGGTTTTCTGCCTATAGTGGTGTTTGAATAAAAAGTTGATAGTAATCATTATCTTGTAGAAAGGTGGTAAAATAATGTCTGGAAAAAAATATGATATAGGTCTGGTTGGTTTAGCGGTAATGGGCCAGAACCTGGTTTTAAATATGGAAGCAAAGGGCTATTCGGTAGCGGTCTATAATAGAACTGGAATTAAAACGAAAAAGTTTATACAGGAGAGAGCCAACAAAAGAAAATCAAACCATTTTATAATATTGAAGAATTTATTGCTTCTCTGCAGAAACCACGTCAAATTATAATCTTGGTTAAAGCCGGTTCTCCGGTGGATAAAGTTATAAATAGTCTTAAACCCCACCTAGAACAGGGGGATATAATTATAGATGGAGGAAATTCATTTTTTCAGGATACAGAACGCCGACATGACTTACTAAGTCAACAAGGGTTTCTCTACCTGGGAATGGGAATCAGCGGGGGAGAGTATGGTGCGCTGCATGGACCTTCTATTATGCCCGGAGGCAGTAAAGAAGCTTATTCAGAGATTAAAGAAATATTTACGGCTATAGCTGCTAAGACTGAAGATGGTCCCTGTGTTACCTATCTGGGACCGGGAGCAAGTGGCCATTATGTTAAGATGGTACATAATGGTATCGAATATGCCGTTATGGAGATTATAGCGGAAATTTATTATATGATGAGAAAGGTGCTAAAGCTCACTCCCTTTGAAATGAGCAAACTCTTCCGGGAATGGAACCGGGAACATAAGTCCTATCTGTTGGAAATAACCCATAAAATACTAGACACAGAAGATGAGGAAAGTGGTAAACCATTAATCGATATCATACTGGACAGGAGCCGGCAGAAGGGAACTGGTAAATGGACTGTAGATGAAAGTATGAATCTGGGTGTACCGACTCCCACCATTGTGGCCGGTGTAAATGCAAGATATTTATCGGCTAGCAAAGGGGAGAGAGAAAAAATTGCTGCCAGTTTTGAACCAGAAACTAAGGGAAATAACACTACTATAACTGTAGAGGATGAAGAAAAAATGATTGCTGATATGCATGATTCCCTTTATCTTGCAATAGTGATTGCCTATGCCGAAGGTATGAAACTCCTGCAAATAGCCTCGGAAGAATATAGTTTGGGGCTTGATTTGCAAGAGGTGGCCCGGATCTGGGAAGATGGCTGTATCATCAGGTCAGCCCTGCTAAAACCAATTCAACAGGCTTACCACGAAAATCCGGATCTAATAAACCTGATCATATCTGGAAGGTTTGTTGAAAAGTTTAAGACCCGTGTTGATAGCTGGCGGTGTATTGTAACCCAAGCCGGTAAGCTTGGTATACCTGTTCCGGCCCTGAGTTCAGCCCTCACTTATTTTGATAGTTTGAAATCAGAGAAACTCCCAGCCAATATGATACAGGCCCAGAGAGACTATTTTGGTGCCCATACTTATGAGAAGATAGACAAAGAGGGTCAGTTCCATACCGAGTGGCAAGATATTCATAATATTACCTGAACAACTATAAAAAAATATTTAAAATCTTACTAATTACTTAAGGCTTTTTTAAAAGTCTGCAGGGAAAGGAGTAAAAAAATGGCAACAAAAAAGGGTATAACTGATTTTTATTTACTAAATGGTGTTATAATAACACCTTCCCAGGTTTTAGAAAATAGTGGCATTTATATCAAGGGGAAATATATAGAAGAAATATTTAATATGGATGATTATCAAATACCGGAAGGTAGTAATGTTATTGATGTGGAGGGGGCTATAATAACTCCTGGATTCATTGATATTCATCTCCATGGTGGAGGAGGAGCTGATGTTATGGATGGTACGGTTCAGTCCTATAAAAAAATCTCTGAAGTTCATGCCCGAGCTGGGACGACTTCCCTACTACCCACCACCTTAACCAGTTCTGATGAGGATTTATTAAAGACACTGGAGGTCTTTTCCCAAGTAAAACAGGAGAATTACCAGGGAGCAAAATTATTGGGTATGCATTTAGAAGGACCCTATTTTGCCAATGCCCAACGCGGGGCGCAAGATCCAGAATATATTAAATGTCCTGACCGCGAACAATATATGTCAATTTTGGAAAATAATAAGGATATATTGAGAGTTTCCGCCGCTCCTGAGCTACCGGGTGGACTGGAACTAGGACGTGAGCTACGCCGACGAGGTATACTGGCTTCTATTGGTCATTCTGATGCAACATATAAGGAAGTACTGAAAGCCATTGATGCAGGTTATACCCATGTTACTCATCTATATTCAGGGATGTCGGGTGTGAAAAGGGTAAATTGTTACCGTGTGGCAGGTATTATTGAAACTGGTCTGTTGATTGATGATTTAACAGTAGAGATTATTGCAGATGGCAAACATCTCCCTGCATCTCTTTTGCAACTTATCTATAAGAATAAAGGTTCTAATAATATTGCTTTATGCTCTGATGCGATAAGTGCTGCTGGAATGCCGGAAGGTGAATATCTACTTGGTGGAGAAAATGGCCAGAAAATACTGGTTGAAGAGGGAGTTGCCTGGCTGGCAGATAAGTCAGCTTTTGCGGGCAGTGTATCTACGGGAATAACATTAATCAAGACCATGGTGGAATTGGCTAAGGTATCGATGGAAGAAGCAGTAAAGATGATGACACTAACACCAGCACGAATTATTGGCATGGACAGCAGTATTGGTAGCTTAGATTCCGGCAAACTTGCTGACATAACGGTTTTTAAGGAAGATTATTCTATATTGGCTACAATAGTATCAGGGTCAATAGTATTTGATAATATAACTAAAAATAGCTAAATAAATCTAAAAACTAGATTGAAAGGGAGGGCTTTATTAATGAGTAAAAGGACTGAGGAATATTTAAAAAAAGTAGAAAATATTTTGGAAAGAATAGAAGAAAATGCATCAGGATCTATTGATGAGGCTGCTAAATTGATGGCTGAAAGTATTATTAACGATGAGCTTATCCACATAATTGGAACCGGTGGTCATTCCAATATGGCAGCTATGCAATTATTATGGCGAGCGGGAACCCTGGCCCCAGTAAATGCTATACTGGATCCCGGAACTGCGGTTATTAATGGTGCTAAACATTCAAATGTCATGGAAAGAACCCCAGAATATGCTAAATCGGTACTTGATAGTTATGATTTGAAAGAAGGGGAGGTTTTAATAATTGCCAATGCCTATGGTATTAATAGTATGACTATCGATACAGCACTTTATGCTAAAGAACTAGGCCTAAAAACAATTGGTGTTACCTCAACATCTTTTGCCAATTATGTAGACAAAAATCATCCAAGCCGACACCCCAGTGGCAAGAATCTACATGAAATTGTTGATATCTTTGTTAACAATTTTATGCCACTGGGAGATGCAATTATAAAGTTTCCTGATTTTCAACAGAAAGTTGCTCCTACCTCAACTCTCTGTAATAGTTTCACCTTAAATCTGATGGTTATCGAAACTGTTAGAATAATACTGGACAAAGGGAAAGAACCTCCAGTCTGGATGAGTGCCAATATGCCGGGTGGAGATGAAGCAAATAAGAAATATGAAGAAAAATATGCAGCCCGAATTAAACATCTATAACCTTAAAGGAGGTGAAATTTTTTGACATTCAAAATAGGTTTAGCCCGGAAAGATATAACTCCGGTAAAAGAAATTTATTTGGCCGGTTATGCTGCACGCAATAAACCCTCAGTAGGTGTACATGATCCTTTATCAGCAAAAGCATTATATATTGAAGGCGATAATACTCTGGCAATAATAGCACTGGATTTAGTCAGTTTACCGCTGGATATAATCAAGGAAAGCAAAAAATTAATTAAGGATCATCTTGACTTAAAGAATGTAATTATTGCTTGTACTCATACCCATTCCGGTCCCCAGACTGTTAAAGAGATGGATGAAAGTATGATGGTTGATGAGAAATGGCTGGGTTCTTTAAGTGAATCTATCAAAGAAGTTGTGGAGGAAGCTATTGCCAGTAAGCAGGAGGGAAAACTTGGTTACAAGACAGTTGAAGTTGATGGTATTGGGGAAAATAGGCGAGGTAATGAGGAAATAATTGATTCCAATCTGGGCATATTAAAAGCTGAGGATATGGAGGGTAATTTACTGGGATTATTTCTGAATTTTACCTGTCATGCGACTGTACTTGATGCCAGTAATTATTTAATATCTGCTGATTATCCAGGCTTTATCTACAGTAAAATCAATGATGAATATCCGGACTTAGTTACTTTGTTTACCAATGGGGCTGCCGGTGATATTAATATTGGTTATTCAGCTGATGATAGTGCCCTCGGTGAAACAATGGAGTTCAGGACATATGAAAATGCAGAGAAAATTGGAGAAAAAATAGCCAGTGTGGTTTTACAAAAGTTAGATACCATACCTGTTATTGATGAGCAGTCACTCGAGATTAGACGGCTCAACATCAGATTGCCTCTAAATCAAAAACTGCCATAGACGGATGAACTATTGAAAAAGATTAATGACAGGAAAGAAGAAATTAGAAGTACGGATGATAGTAGGAAAAAAAAAGAATTGAAGCTTAAGCAGATTTATAATAAATGCTTATGGAGAAAAAAAACCAATAGAGCCGGTGAAAAAAGCTATCTGAAAAGTGAAATATATGTAGTAAATATAGTTGGACTTAATCTGGTTACCATTCCAGGAGAGGTGTTCTGTGAAATTGGATTAAAAATTAAATCACTATTTACTGGCGATACCTTTATTATTGGTTATGCCAATGATTATGTTAGTTATATTCCTACTGAATCAGCATTTAAAGAAGGAGGGTATGAGGTCGAAACATCGGTTTTTGCGCCAGAAATTGGCAGAGAGTTATTAACACAGGTTAAAAATGTTATACAAAATTAAAAACAGGGGGTAAAATTAAATGAAAAAGATTGCTTTATTAAGTTTTGTTGTGATTTTTGCATTGATTTCAGTTAATGTTACTGCAGTAGCAGAAGAGAAAGTAGAAATTGAATTCTGGACAATTTTATTGGCTGATGCCTTTGGTGATTATATCAATGGTATGATTGATGAATATGAAGCCGCCAATCCCAATGTTGAGATTAAATGGTATGATACCGGGGAACCGATTACAGAGTATATGACTAGTCTGGCATCTGGTAACCCGCCTGATGTAGCTAATATGCATCACCCCCGGGATTTTGCTGCCCGCGGTGTGATTTGGAATCTGGATGAACTGCTGACAGAAGAACAACAGGATACATATATTGATAATCTTTATCTATATGGTGAAGGGGAATATGAAGGAGGTCATTATGCAATACCTTGGTATGGTGGTTCTGCCTCGGGAATGTTTTATAATCGAGAGATTTTTGAAGCAGCAGGTCTTGATCCCGATCAACCTCCCAAAACAACCAAAGAGATGTATGAATTTGCCAATATCATAGCCAAAAATACAGATAAATATGGATTGTCCTGGGATACTTGTGGCTGGCATGAGCAGCATGTTATAGATGTGCTGGTTTGGGAAGATGTTGAATTGTTGAATGAAGACAAGACAGAGGCCGTTATTAACAATCCCAAAGCAGTTGATGTCTTGAATACTTTAATCGAATCTTATGAAGTAGGCGGGATTCCACCTGAAGCTGTTTCATCCAGTGGCAGAGATACCCTCAACTGGTTTTTAGAAGAAAGAACGGCCATGTTTGTTCAGGGTGGCTGGATAAAACGCTATATTTCCGATGATCTGATGGAAAAAATCGAATATGTTAAAGTTCCTTTGGGTAGAGATGGTTCAAGGGTTACTGGTACCCCGAACTGGATAATTATTTCTAAAGCATCTGAACATCCAGAAATTGCAGCCGATTTTGCTACTTTTGTCACTAATACAGAAAACCAGGTAGAATTCTGTAAACTGGTTGCTATTACACCTACAACTAAAGACGCCTTAGAAGATCCATTCTTCCAACAAGAGCCTGAAAATTTCAATCAACTTGCCCAACAGCTTGCGATTGAACAACTACAGGAAGATGTTCCCCAGAATATGCTGATACCACAAGCAGAAAACTGGGCTGAAATGCTCACTATACTTAAAGAAGAGGTAGATAGAGCTTTAATCGGAAATCAGACTACTGAAGAGACCTTGGAAAATGTTGAAAGAAGATGGAATTCTCTTTTATAATATTTCCTGGAGCAATGAGTGAATAAAAAAACCGGGGGAGAGGGAATTTTCTCCCCCGGTTTTTAAAACTAATATAAGGAGGTACCGCATTGAAAATAATGGAAGATTTTCATTACTGGAAATTCAAAAGAAAGATTGCTCCTTACCTTTTTCTATTACCGGGTTTAATAATGCTGAGTTTATTTTTTTTCTGGCCAATATTAAATACCTTTAGATATAGTTTTTGTAAATATGATGTTATAACACCACCTGTGTATATAGGGCTGCAAAATTATAACCGATTGCTGACAGATCAAAGTTTTATCCAGGCCCTGCAGAATACGGTTAAATATTCTTTAATAGTTGTTCCCTGTTTAATTGTTATACCACTTTTTCTGGCACTGCTGATTGATCAAAATTTGAAATATATTAAATTTTTTCGGGTTCTATATTATCTACCCCGGATTATGTCCCTTGTTGTGGCCGGTGTTATATGGAAATTTATGTTTCAATCCGATGGTGTGATTAATAGTTTATTGACCTTTGTGGGTTTTGGGAAAGTTGGCTGGCTTTCCTCACCTAAAGTTGCAATTTTCTCAGTGGCAATTCTGACTATCTGGATTGCATCTGCTTATTATATGATTATATATCTGGCTGGTTTACAGAGTATACCTGTTTCTTTAATTGAATCGGCAAAAATAGATGGTGCTTCCAAGTTCAGGAGGTTATGGCATATTATTATTCCCTTAATGAAGCCCTATATACTAACGGTAACTTTAGTTTCAACGGTGGGGGCAATGAGGGTATTTGGTGAGGTATATATCCTAACTTCTGGTGGACCCGGTGGTGCAACCAATGTTTTAACCTATTTTGTCTATCAAAGGGCATTTTCCTTTATGAAGATGGGATATGCTTCTGCTGCTGCCTCAATATTACTGGGAATTTTAATTATTGTGTCGATAATTTACATGTATCTGTTTTCTAAAGGGGAGATCAAATGAAGTTCAAGAATAAAAATTCTAAATTATTTGTGCAATATTTAGTTCTAATTTTGGTTGCTTTAATTTTTATTACACCTATTTTCTGGTTAGTATCTAATTCTTTTAAATCAATGAATGAAAGGCTGTTTACCTATCCTCCTCGATTGATTCCCCAGCAGCCAACTTTGAATAACTTCAGGGAGGCAATAGATCTAGTCAATATATTTCGCAGCACCTTTAATAGCTTTGTTATTGCGATCAGTACAGTGGCTCTGAATTTATTATTTTGTTCTCTGACAGCCTATCCCCTGGCTAGGATGAATTTTGCCGGAAAAAATGGAATATTAATTCTAATACTGGCTACTTTTATGATCCCAACTCAGGCCATTATTGTTCCGCTTTTTATTTTAGTCCAGAAGATGGGACTTGTTGATACCTATGCAGCAGTAATTTTACCTTT